>Ga0180007_10000640_pt1 | contig 55447 bp, 45 predicted proteins | sample MM_PC_MetaG_FD_121122 | JGI IMG/M metagenome (GOLD analysis project Ga0180007, IMG submission 121122) | Groundwater microbial communities from the Aspo Hard Rock Laboratory (HRL) deep subsurface site, Sweden - MM_PC_MetaG | ecosystem: Environmental > Aquatic > Deep subsurface > Groundwater...
ATGGCCACCAATGACTGCGCCAACTTGCGCGAGTCTTCCAGTTTGGGCAGGAACGCTCCAGCGCCGGTCTTGACATCGATGACGATGCCTTGGGCACCACCTGCGATCTTCTTGGACATGATCGAGGCAACGATCAGAGGCAGGGAATCGACGGTCGAAGTGACATCACGCAGTTCATAGAGAATGCGATCTGCAGGCACCATGTCATCGGTATGATCGGCTAGAGCGAGCCGTGTTTCTCGGACAAGGCCGAGGAATTCTGTGCGACTAAGGTCAGTTCTGAATCCAGGGATGGACTCAAGCTTGTCGATCGTTCCACCGGTATGTCCGAGGGCGCGGCCCGAGAGCTTGCCGACGGTGAGTCCGGCGGCAGCCAACAAGGGGATGAGCACAAGCGTCGTCGTGTCGCCTACGCCGCCCGTCGAGTGTTTGTCCACTGAGAATCCGCCCAGTTCCTGGGGGGTAAACATCGACCCTGAATGGGCCATGACATCGGTCAAAATGGCTGCCTCTTCGTCAGTCATGCCACGAATGCATGTGGCCATGAGCAGCGCTGAGGTCTGATACTCGGGGATGGTTTCGTTGACAGTGCCAGAAATCCAATACTCGATCTCTTCTCGACTGAGTGTTCCGCTGTCTCGCTTCTTGCGAATGATATCTACCATGTTCATGAGACCATTCTAGAGCTGAGCGTCACGGCGATCAAACCGGATCTGATAGAGCATTGTGCCACTTCCTATGAATCCCATGGACTCATACAGTTGGCGCGCCGGTTCATTGTCGATGCGGGACAGCAACCGGATGCCTGCAAGACCCAAATCGCGGGTGAGGGAGATACTTCGGGCAAGCAACGCCCTGCCGATGCCCTGCCTTCTGTATTTTGGGAGGACATGTAGTTCATCGAGATAAAGGAATCCCAGACGGGAATCCAATTTAGGGATCCTGCTGAGCACAGCCAATCCTGCGGGTTGGTCGCCATCGAGGGCAATCAGAACCCAAGCGCAATCAGATGCCAGCATATCGAAATGGCCAAGGCTCAAGTACATGCCCTCGGATGCATTCTCAGCCATGTCTAGCCGCTCTGGATGATCTTCAGCAGCGATGGAATGCACCAGGGCTTCCAATGCCTTGAGATGGCTCTTGGTCGCGATGACGACGCGAGGTTTTGGTGTGTTCATGGTATAGGCAACGTACACGCTTTTCTTGACCCTGTCCATGCACTGCCAGCGCCCGGTGGCTATACTTTGCCCTGCTCCACATGATGAGCACTCAATCAGCCCAGGAGGATATTCATGGACATTCCACGATTCTTGTTCCGAGTCAAGGACCGACAGATCGAAGAAGAGGCAGAAAACTTGGTCGCCCACTTTGGCATTAAGGACGTCGAAATCCGCCGTGACGACACGATCAAAGACGCTTGGTTCGAAGACAGCACGGCTATGAAGACGACATTTGGCTTGGATGACATTCGGGCGTACTTGGAAGAACTAACCGGACGTTGACCGGAGGGCAGATTCCCTGTTGCTCTGATTAATCATGCCTAGGTTCCGCCACCCACCTAGCATCAAGGACGTCAAGATCCGCCGCGACGACACCGTCAACGATGGGTGGCATGAAGGCGCTCTCTATCTCAAGAGGACGTCGGGCCTGGACGATATTCAAACACTCATCGAGGATCTAGCGCGGCGCAAAATGAGTTGATGGTCAAGGGAAAGCTACTCCCTCCTTTTGCCAATCGGGGGTAGATTTGTCGCGATTCTCGTGACAATCCCTTCAAGTCCATGCGGCCCCCTCTGCGCCTCTCTCGTTCGAATGGCCTGCCCCGTTCTTTTGCCGACGGCTCCTGTTTCCAGGCGTGCGCGCAAGCGCGCTGAGATGTAGTCGATAATCCATACGGTCGCCATGATGAGGATCATAAACGTCGCGGCCTGACTCCATTTCCAATAGCGAATGTAGAGATAGAGTTGCTGACCAATTCCTCCGCCTGCCACGATTCCGATGATCGTTGACATACGTACGTTGATGTCCCAACGATACAGTGTGAATGACAAGTAGGGATTGACGATTTGAGGAATGATGCCATAGACAATAACCTGCAATCTGCTGGCGCCTGTGGCCCGGATCGCTTCTACAGGGCCTTCATCAATGGATTCCAACCGTTCTGAGTACAACTTGGTGAGATCGGCGATCGAGTGTATCCATAATGCGAGCATGCCAGGAAATGGCCCAAGGCGAACCCAGAACACAAAAATAATCGCCCAGATGAGTGGTTCAATGGATCGTGTGATGCTCAGAATGGCTCTTACGATCGTATAAATCAGTCGGCCGATGGGGCCAGACATCAGGTTGCGCGCAGCTAGAAAACTCAAGGGCACAGCAACGACGACACCAAAAAAAGTCGCCAACAAAGACATGAATAGCGTAACAATGAGCAAACCAAATCCAGGGCCGAGAATCGACCAATCGGGTTTGAGAAGATTCCGAAACACAGGCACGATCCTCGCTGCACCTGTAAACAGGCGATGGAGATTGATCTGTGTGATGAAAACGGCAGCTGTCATCGTCAGGATGGCGAGAATCGTAGCACCCAACCCTGTCGATGATCGGTACCATGGGCGAGGTGCGGAATCCGTATCCTCGTGTTTCCGCAAGGCTGTCCCACTGGCGAGGTCAAACAGTGTCGATTGTTCACGATGCCAAAGGGCTGACACAAACCCAATCAACGTGAAACCGACCACATGGAATGAAAGCAATCGTGCCAACCGTTGTGCAAGATCTGGGACCTCATCCTCCTTGAGCGTTGATCGAAGTCGAAGTCTGCTAACCCTCATCCCGACGGAAATTCCGAACGTCTCCCAGAGTAGGGCTACCTCCAACGCACCCAGCGCTAGTAGCCACCAAGGCAGTATTAGCCAGCGCTCATCTCCCAAGGTGAACTGGAAGTAACAGTAGGTCGCGGCGATCACCGTGTAGAAGATCACGAGTGTATCAAGAATTAGACAGGCGAGTTGGGGACTCACTCTCTCAATACCACGAAGGAAGCTGGCTTGCCCTTTCTTGTCCGTCATGTTAGCTGATCCTCTCTCGGACGCGTCCGCTGACATAGTCCATCGTCCAAACGACGGCGACAATCACCATCACGACGGCTCCAACCTTCTCCCATTCCAATTCGTTCTTGTAATGAAACAGCAAACGTCCGATTCCACCGCCACCGACCAGGCCGATGACTGTAGACATTCGGACGTTGATGTCCCAGCGGTACATGGTAAATGCCATGAAGGATGGAATAACCTGCGGAATGATCCCATAGATGATGATTTGCCACCTGCGGGCGCCAGCGGCAGTCATCGCTTCTACAGGGCCCGGATCGATTGATTCCACTTGCTCTGAATAGAGCTTCCCTAGCGCGGCAATCGTGTGGATGGCTAGTGCGATGACGCCTGCGAATGGGCCAAAGCTTACCCACACGGCAAAGATGAGAGCCCAGATGAGAACCTCAACCGAACGAAACACATTGAAAAATGCACGTGTGACCGTATAGACCAACCAGCCTATGGGTCCCTTACCCATCAAGTTCCGCGCTCCAAGAAAACTAATCGGGAAGGCAATGACAAAGCCGAGCAACGTTGCAAAAAGCGCCATGAAGATCGTTTCAATCATCGCAGATGCGATGCTGTCTTGCAGAATTGGATCAATGACGTTGAACGTCGAGAAGTCTGGATGGAGTAGTTGGCTCACCAGACGTTGCATGAGATGTGCCCGAGTGATCAAGTCCTGGAGGTTGACTTCGACAAGCAGCCATCCGACACAGAGCGTGATTCCGATGAGGACGAACACCATCAACCCCGAACTCGTCTGGAACCATTTCTTTGGCCGTATCGCCCCAGTATCCAGTTCATTGACTAGCACTAACCTCGTGCCGCAATGCCGTTCGCTCCACAAGTCCCCATCAGGGTTCTTTCCCCAAAGCACTCTCAGCCAACGCATAGACGCAGCGATCACGAAATATCCCACGATAATTGACGCCGCATAGGACGCGAGAATCTGAAGCGTTCCGGCGCTTCCGTCCATAGTTGGCCACATGCTGATGCCGGGGACGAATGAAACACCAACTCCTGCCTTGACGTTCAAGGAGAGCGTAGCGAGGGCTGCGAATGGAACGAGGGATAGTACGGTAGCTGCAAGCGTTGCGACCCAATTCACGATGTCAAGAGGCACTCGACGAATCCGATCAGACGTTGAAGCTGGCGAGTCGTCCGTTCGAACCAGCACGAGGCCATTGGCCTTCTGTCCAATGGACGTACCGAGAGTTTCCCAGAGAATAGCGACGGCAAGGCTCCCAATAATGGCTGAGAGCCAACCATAGCCTGGGAATTTCAGTACATCGTATCTGCTAATCGCGATGAACGTGACATGAAGGTAACGGATCAGAAAAAAAATGCAGTAGGACATATAGCCCCAGATCCCCCAGTCAAGCAGAAGGGCCGCGATGTGTTGCTTCGGAAAACGAGCGCTTGGAGTTCCAAGCATGAAGCGCCAACGGCGTCGTACAGGGGGGCGTAGCCGATTCCATACTGCGTGACCCCCTTTCGCAAGGAGCCCGAAGAGCGCACCAATACGCCGAACGATTGGTGCGAGAATCCTTCTCCCTACGAATCGGAAGATTCCCAGGACCAGTCGAGCTGGCGGCGCGAGTATCCTTTTCGCCAAAAAGTGAAAGACCGCGGCAATGAGACGAACAGTCGGCCCGAGAATCTTTCTCCCCGCGAACCGGGAGATCGCAACAAGAGGACGCAGAACTGCGGCGATGAAACGAACCAAAGCAGGACGGGTCATGGATTATCGGATCTCCACTTCCTCGGCATCTTCACCGTAGATTTCCTTGAACTTGTCCGCATCGATCTCGGTGGGCAACCCCTCAAAGACGATCTCTCCAGCGTTGAGAGCGAGAATACGAGTCCCATAGCGGCGAGCCAGCGATAGGAAGTGAAGTGCGCAGATGACGGTCACACCGTCCTCCTCCTTCATCTGCTCAAGATATTGAAGGATTGAGTTCGATGTGGCGGGATCGAGAGCAGAAACAGGTTCGTCAGCGAACATCACTTCAGGTTCTTGCATGATCGCACGAGCGATCCCCACACGCTGTTGCTGTCCGCCTGAGAGCTGGTCTGCGCGAACGTACATCTTCTCTGCCAGGCCCACACGTTCAAGGCTTTCTTTGGCACGCTGGATATCGGCTTTGGAGAATCGACCTGTAATGGACCGTCCCATGGACGTGTAACCCAGCCTTCCAGCGAGAACATTGGTAAGAACCGACGAACGCTTGACAAGATTAAACTGCTGGAACACCATGCCAATCCTGCGCCGAACGTGACGCAATTGCGTGCTCCCGGCTGCGGTTACGTCAATCCCATCGAAATAGACCTTTCCAGAAGTGGGTTCGATCAGTCGATTCATGCATCGAAGCAACGTCGACTTGCCAGATCCGGAAAGCCCGATGAGAATAAGAAATTCCCCTCGCTCGACGGACATGCTTACGTCATTTAGCGCCAGGACTTCTCCGCGCTCGTACACTTTGATCAGGTTCTCTACTTGCAACTGCTGTGTTGGCGTCATAAGGGTGTCCAAAAGCGCGGGAGGGGACTTCCCCTCCCGCGAGGGTTGTGTTTCTAACAGAGCGGCTTAGCGCTCGGGAACGGCGTAGCCCTTGGCCTGTCGATACACATCGTAGATGGCATCGGTGGTGTCTTGGACGTTGTCCCAGGCATAGAACGAGGGATTGCTGAACAATGCGTTTCCTGCGGGCGTCGCGATGAAGCTCTTGATCGCCGCGACAATGGTGGCCTTGTCGGCTGCCGGGAAGTCAGGAACGAACGACACACCGTCGTTCGGGATGACGCTGGACAGGCTGATGATCCCGATCTTCTCAACGACATCAGGGTACGTTCCGTCGAGCAAGAAGGCCTCACGCACGTCTTTGACATACCATGCCAAGTCGCCGGTAATGCGGCCCACGGTCTCTCCCCATGTATCGGCAGGGGTGCTGTTCCAAATTCCCAACTCTAGGTCATCGCCTGGCTCCCACTGAAAGCCCATCTGACGAAGCACGATGGGGGCTTGCGGCGGGCTGAAGAAGGCGGTGATGAAATCGACATCGCCATTGTACAGCGCGACGAGTGACGCATTGTGAGATCCGGTCTCTACGGTGCCTCCGACGGTAATGCCAGCATTTGCGAGCTCAGCTGCGGGGACCTTGTATCCAGATGTTGAACCAGGATACGGATAACCCCAGACCTTTCCGTCCAAGTCGGCAAACGTGTTGATTCCGCTATCGCGGCGGACGTAGTAACCGGTCCAGTAGCCAATGTAGCCATTGCGTACTGAGATCAACGGGAAGTCACACTGTTTGCCAGTGACAGCCAGCGTCTCCACGAATGCATCCAAATAGGCTGCTGTGGAGAGGAACCCGAAGACGTCGCCTTCAGCGCTTGAGTATTCAGAAATTGCGGCCGGGATGTCAGGGGTCATGAACGCCTGAATCTCCAGACCCGTAATGCGTGTCAACGCTTCAGCAATCGCATCTCCAGTGCTTGCGACGACCGCGACATCCGTGGACGGGACGAGGATGAGTCGATAGGGGTTGCTCTTCGTTCCGGCCTGAGCAAAACTGATGACGCTGAACGCCATGACGGCAATCAACGTCAAGACCAAAAACCTACGCATGGTGCACCTCCTGGGTGTTGCAGCAGAAACCTCGAGAAGTCGACCTGGAGCGTTCCAATTCAACTTCCCACTGTAATCCTCATGACACTATCATAGGTTTGGTGGCCCCATGAGTCAACGCGTCATTCCTCCTGTTTTCACAGCTATTCTCGTTTGTACGGAACCCCGAGAAACTTCGGGAACCGCACCCGTCCAATCGCCCCGGACACGACAAGCAAGGTCACAATGTAGGGGAGCATGGACACGAATTCGCCCGGAATCGGCTTCGAGGGCAGTGTCTTCACCCACTCCGCCAATGCCTGGAAGAATCCAAAGATGAATGCTGCCAGTAGCGCGAGTAGCGGGTTCAGTCCGCTAAAGACCACGCATGCCAGCGCAATGAATCCACGCCCAGCGGACAATCCCTTGGTTACCAGTCCCAGCCAGGCCACGCTCATGTAGGCGCCTGCCAACCCCGCCAGCACCCCGCCGAATATTGCCGCCAGGATGCGGATGCGGTTGATGTTAATGCCAGCCACATCGGCAGCTTCGGGCATTTCGCCAGCAGCCTTGAGCATCAATCCAGCACGTGTCCGCTTCAAGAACCAGTGAACGATGAACGGCAGAATCAGCGCGACCAGAATGATCGGGCTATACATTCCCCAAGGCGTCCTCAATTTGGCGAGCTGCACAGCTTTCTCAGCCCCGTCGACCATCACGTTGGCAGGAACCATATGGAAACCGGGGGCGCCCAATTTAATGAGCCCAAAAGCCACAAACCCCATAGCAAACAGATTGATTCCGATTCCTGTCACCATTTGAGTGCCACGCCAGTACGTGTTAATCACCGCAAACAACAATGCGATAACACCGCCGACCCCCATTCCGACGAGCAATCCGACGTAGGGGCCTCCTGCCTCAGCACCCAAGGCACCTGCGAATGCGCAGATGAGCAAGATGCCCTCCAGCCCGATGTTGAATAGCCCGGCGGTTTCGCCAACGATCTCTCCAACAGCAGTGAGCGCAAGAGGAACCATGGCGTGCAACGAGATGCGCAGCAAACTAATAATATCGCTGAAGCTCATGCTGATTCCTCCTTTCGATTGCCTCGCAAGGCGCGAAGCAGATTCCGGCTGCCCGTAGCCACGATTGGGAACACGCGAATGAGTTCAGGGATGGACATCGCGATGACGATGGCTCCCATGACAACGCGGACCATCTCTAGCGGCACAGGACTAGAACCATAAAACTGCATCACTCGACCGCCAGCATTGAGCCCACCGAAGAAGATGGCGGCAATGATAATGCCCAGAGGATGGTTGCGTCCTACCATGGCAACGGCCATACCGTCAAACCCCATATTGACCAGTTGCGGCAATCCTCCTCCGCCGTAAATGGCATACGTTGGCGGGAGGCCCATCACAATGGTGGCACCAGCCAATCCAGCAGCGATCCCGCCGAGGATGAAGCTGAGGAACATCGTCCGTTTGTTGGGGATGCCGCCATAGCGCGCGGCAGCCGGGTTCAATCCTGCAGCGCGAAGTTCATAGCCAGTGGCCGTATGCCACAGCAAGAAGTAGATGACCAACGCAAAGGCGACAGAGACAAAGATTCCGTACGAAAGATCCGTTCTTGCAACCAGAAGCGGAAATCTCGCGCTCAATGGGATCGAAACGGTTTTCTCAGCGCGAATGGGATCAACCAGCACATAGATGGCCAAGTACAGGGCAAGCCACTTGGCGATCCAGTTGAACATGATCGTCGAAATGACCTCACTGACGCCCCGCATGATCTTGAGTGCTGCAGGGACTAAACTCCAGGCTGCGCCTGCAATAGCTGCGAATAGCAGCCCGACGATGTGGTGAAGTCCAGGGGGCAGCGCGAAGAAGCTGATACAAATGGCTGCAGTGGCTCCCATGAACAACTGGCCTTCGGCGCCAATATTGAACATGCCAGCGCGCAAACAGATGGAAAAAGTCAGCGCCGTTAGGATCAGCGGTGTGGCGCGAGTCAAAGAACTTGCCCATTCATAGGATCCGCCGTAGGCTCCCTGCAAAAGCGCGATGTACGCCTTCCAGGGATCGTACCCCCAGACTGCCATGAGGATGGCACCGACAAGAAGGCCCACCAGTGCGGCAATGAGGGATTCAAGAGCTGGATGGAGTCCTGTGAGTGTTCGATGGACCCCGCGCAGCAAACGAGATTGTTGTTGTGTTTCCTTGATACTCATGCGGTCTCCTTTGCTGCGGTCACGCCACCCATGAGCATTCCCACTTTCTTGCGGTCAAGATCCTCTGGAGAACAGACGTCCATAAATCGCCCCTCATACATGATGGCCACACGATCCGCATGGGCCAACACCTCATCGAGATCTGCAGATACGAGGAGAATGGCGCGCCCCTTTTCCCGCATGTCGACCAACGTCTGACGTATGTAGTGAGCAGAGCCAATGTCCAATCCACGCGTTGGTTGAGCGGCCACGATAATGGCTGGATCCTTCGCCAACTCCCGGCCAACAATGAGTTTTTGCTGATTCCCGCCAGACAAGCTCTTGGCAGGCGCGCTAGGGCCACTGGCACGGATTTCGAATCGATCCATCAGTTCTCTCACATGCTGGTTGATCTTTCCCCACTTCAGGACAGAGAAGTGGCCGCGGAATTCCTTCCAACGATGAACGCCCAAGATGGCATTCTCTGCCAGTGTGAAAGGGAGCACGAGACCCAGTTCCCAGCGATCTTCAGGAATGTGTGCGACACCGAGTTTGTAGATTTGTCGAGGATCGATGCCGAGAATATTGATTCCATTGATGGTGGCCGTTCCAGCCGTAGGTACGCGAAGGCCAGTCAGTGACTCGACAAGCTCTGTTTGACCATTTCCCTCAACGCCTGCGATACCGAAGATCTCTCCACCGTGAATGTCGAATGACACATCGTCAACGGCAATATCTCCGGTGTTCCCGCGAGCTGTCAAGTGTTCGACGTGTAGAATGCTCTTCTTCGAGCGATCCACGGGCTTGAGGACTCTGCGGACAGGCAGTTCGCTGTCGCTGAGCTCAACGGCATCCATTCCTTCGGCCTGGCCAACCATCAATTGGGCCAGTCGCTCCGTCGTGGCATCGGACGTCTTTACATCGCCGACCATTTCTCCCTGACGCAGCACCACAATACGATCCGTAATATCTTGGACCTCTTTGAGTTTGTGCGTGATGAGGATAATCGACTTGCCTGCGTCTCGGAGTCGCCGAAGCAAGATGAACAATTCATCAACTTCCAGCGGCGTCAATACGGACGTTGGCTCATCGAGGATGAGCAGATCGACATCTCGAGAGAGGACTTTGAGAACTTCGACGCGCTGCTGTTCTCCGACTGCCAATTTCTCAACAGGTACATCCAACGGTATCTGGAGCCCGCTTTCCTCCATGAGAGCTTTGAGATCCTCGATCGTTTTCGCGAGTCGAAGCAGCGAAAATGGGCGCTCGAATCCTAGCGCGACATTCTCAGCCGCAGTGAATGTCCCGACGAGCGCGAAGTGCTGATGCACCATTCCGATACCAAAATCGAGCGCCTCACGTGGACTGGAAAAACGAACGACACCTTTCGGGGAAATGACGCGTCCCCGCGTAGGCGGAAGCAGCCCTGAAAGGATCTTTGTCAGAGTTGTCTTTCCTGCGCCGTTTTCGCCGAGTAGGCCGATGATCTCATGGGGATGGATTTCCAGGGACGCCTCTTTGAGAGCAACCGTTCCATCGGAGTAGACCTTGGTGATGTTCTCTGCTCGAAGGAAGAAGTCATTCTTAGTGGGTGTTCTTGCATCACTCATTCGTGCCCCCAACCCAGTCGTTTTGATTTCTTGATTGCGAGTGCAAGTAGAACACAGGGAGAGAGGAGAATCCTCTCTCCCTGTCATGTGACTCGGATTTTGCTTCTAGTTCAGCGGATACAGACCTCGGACCGCTTCGATCTCGGCATCGTTATTCGCCGTAGGAACGACGATTGAGCCATCAAGAATGCCAGCTTCGAGTTCAGCGACGGCAGTCCAGATCCACTGCGCGACTGAGGCTCGATTGGCGGTCCAGTTGGCGATGATGTAGTTGCGGGCGCTCTGTGTGTCTTCAACGGCACCTGCGCCTACGCCGAATTCGATGAATTCGATGAGTAGATCGCGGTCGCTGATTCCGACGCCGCCTTCGGCCAAGCCGAGGCTCGTTACGCCAGCTACGAATGTGTCAGTCACGACCGCTTCAACGGCAGCATAGACTGCTTGGTCAACGCGCTTCATACCGCTGGCAAGGGCATGGAATCCCTGTCCGAACCAGTCCTGGTTTGCGTCGACGCCGAAGTAGAAGGGAGGACCGTAGACTGTACCTGCGTTGTCATGGAACTCGACGACGGCTTCGTGGTCACCCGTGCCTAGAGGGCCTGCAACGTTGTAGATGCCAACTGCGCCTTGTGCGAGCATGGCTTCAGAAGCAGCCTTGCCCAGTGCAATGTCATCGAACGTGCCGGTATAGGTGTAGAGCATGGCGACTTCGGCAGCGTTGCCTGTGAGCTCCGTGTAGCGAGTGAGTCCCCAATCCTGACCGAATCGGAATCCGGCTTCGAAGTGATAGAGCACGGGGATCGGAATTCCCAATACGATACCTGTCGCTGCAAATCCAGAATCAGCAGCAGCCATGCCAGCAAGTGCACCGATCAGTGCGGACATTTCGTTTTCTCGGAACACGTAGTTCATGATGTTGGGACCGACAATCCAGTCCACATCGATGATGGCGAATTTCTGTTCCGGATATTCGGCGGCGACGGTGCCTAGAGCATCACCGAGAAGGAAGCCGATCCCCAGAATGAGATCATAGTCGCCTGTTCGAGCGAGGTTGCGGAAGTTCGGAAGGTAGTCGGCTGCGGAAGCGCTCTGTACTTCAGTAACTTCCAGTCCGAAATCTGTGGCCGCACGATCTGCGCCGTTAAAGCCCATGTCGTTGAACGAGAGGTCGCCTCGTCCGCCGACGTCCAGAACGATACCTATTTTTCCTTCTGCTAGGCCAAGTAGGGAAATCCCTACCAACAGTACGAGCGTTAGAGCGAAAATCTTCTTCAATGAAACCTCCTTGAAGCGCACAAACCGATATCTCACCGTCGTCCGGTGCCCGCATTAGCTATGGCTCATTCTAGTCCAACAGCAGGTGCATGGCAAATCTGTTGGAGTTGTGCACAGACAAGCGAGGATCCGCGAAAGACCTATAAGTTGGGCGTTTGCTTGCTCATGAAGGTCTTAAAAGCTGTATGACTGTCTTGCTGCATGGTGGCTTTGCAGCGAATCGACGGTAGTCACAGCATCGTCGAGGTCGTAAGCTGTTGTCATGAGACTGGTTTTGGGGTGGATGCTGGTTGTGGTGACTGTCGCCTGTACCGCCATCGGAGGCGAACCCGGCGAAACCGGCAGCTCATTTGCGGACGTATACGATGCTTTTGCTCCTCTGGCAGTATTTCATCGTTCTTATGCTGATCATTTATTTTACGGCACGGATCTGTCCATTCCCCATGCACTTGGCGATGCATGCGATGAGACAGGCTACTCGTTGGCACTACTCCATCTCCGTCTCGCAACTCAAACGGGGTCAGCCATGGTTGCCACAATGACGGGGCTTGCGAGATTGCGCGCCGATCTTGCAGCGTTTTGTAGCAATCACTCACAGCTGCTGACCTCAATCGCTGAGACGAACGACCCAGACTACGCTCAATTGAAGGATGCAAGTGATCGGGGCGTCTTTTCTGATATTTATCGGATGCAAGGAGGTCTACAGACTGCGTTCGAGGTCTACCTAGACGGAATCAGTGAGGAGTACGACGTGTGGAGATTCGCCGTTGCTTTCTCGCTTAGAACCTTATTGGCCTCAACTGTCCTTGAGCACATCGATCCCAATCTGCGCGCCATTCTTTATGGGGCTGAAGAAGCGACCCGCCCTCCAGCATTTGTCCCCGAAAAGATCGCCGTCGCCATCGAGGAATTGCTGACGTATGTTGGGGCACCCTTGGAGGAGTCGGATCTTGAGGATGTGCGGTTCGTAGCCCAATTCATCTACGAGTATGTTGTGCAAAGTCTCTAGGAATGGGGGGAGGGAAGGCGGGCTGCTGAGTCCGCCTTCCCAGGGTAAGAACCGTTGGCTGTTCTACCGTACTCGTATTCTTCATTTCCCGCTTGTTTCTCTGCAAACAGCCGGTTCTTGAGGTTCATGCGCAAGGAGAGGCACCGCTCGTACGGTGCGGAAGTTGTAAGGAGGTACGATGCAGAGGACTTGCTCCCATCGCTTGGTTCTCCTTGCTTGCACGCGCCTCTTCGCTCTTGTCTCAAGCTTCGAGAGAATACGGCGAGATCGAAGATGGAGCACTGGAATCGGTACTCCCTGAGCGTGCCGCTGACGACATTCTTGTCGCACAACCCTCTAGGCGGAACAAGACAAGTGTCTTTGTGTGGAGCTGACGGGTGAGATGGAACAACAAGGACGCCACGATCAGTCGCAGCCGGGAAACGAAAAGCAACTGGGCTTCCGCGAGTTCCCGGCTCCTGACTACATGAAGATGCTCTTGCCGACAAGCAGGGCACAAATACCCAAACGGCGATGGTGCCAACGACCCATCGGATCCTGCGAACACGTTACGACATGTGAAAGAAAAGGTCGAATTAGCCAGTGTGTCCAGTCACAACACCAGCTTTCAATCTGCCGATCGCGCGCAATCCGCATTGAAGCAACCGTTCAGCAATCCCAACAATCTGCTGGAACCAAAGACTCCAACTTGGCCTATTCAGGTGCTCGGCGAGCGATTCGCCAGTAGTCCTGTACGGTCTGAATGAGTCGTTCGAAATCCTTGGAATCGACGGGCTTGGTCATATAGCTTGCTGCGCCGCTGTCATAGGCCTTAACCATATCTTCCTCTCGTTCGGAGATGGTCAGTACGATCACAGGGATACGGCGGAGCCGATCGTCTTCCTTAATTTTGGCCAATACTTCCAGTCCGTTGATCTTGGGAAGATTAATGTCCAGAAGGATGAGATCGGGGCGCGGTGTGTCTTCAAAATCGCCCTTCTGTGCGAGCGCGTCGAGCGCTTCTTCGCCATCCTGAGCGAAATAAAGCTCGCACTTCAGATCGCTCTTTCGCATGGCTCGTTTGATGATTGTGACATCATTAGGGTTGTCTTCGACAACCAGGACCTTCATTTTTTCAAGGTTATGCATGGGGTTCCACCTCTCTTGCTCGGGGGATAGTAAAGTAGAAGGTGCTACCTTTGCCAACTTCCGACTCTACCCAGATTGTGCCGCCGTGTTCCTCGACGATCCGCTTGCAGATCGCCAGCCCAGCGCCTGTGCCTTCATAGTCCTCTCTCGGATTGAGTTTTTCGAAGATACCGAACACACGTTCTTGGTAGCGGGATTCGATCCCGATCCCGTTGTCCTCCACGAAAAACGTTGCCGAGTTGTTGTTGCTGCGTGCATCCTTCTTCCAACCCACACGAATCATGGGTAGTGCCTTGTCGTTGTACTTGATTCCGTTGACGATCAGGTTGCTGAAAAGCTCGCCGATCCTGACACGACTTCCCTTCACCGGAGGCAAGTCGGGTTCTACCTGAAGATTGACGCCGCGTAGGCGGATCTCCAAATCTTCTCGGATCTCTTCTAGCATTCGCTGCGTGTTGATACGATCGAACGACTTGGTATCCATGTGAATACTTGCCAGTGACAACAGGTCGTTGATCAATTGGCGCATTCTTGCTGATGTGCGTTTTAGCGTATTGAGATAGTCTACGCCCTCTTCATCCAGTTTGTCACCATAGTCCTCCAACAGGAATCCGCTGAATGTTTCGACCGTACGTAGCGGTTCTTTTAGATCGTGAGAAACGACATGAGAGAACTCCTCTAGCTTTTCGTTGCTTCGTTCGAGATTGCGTGTCTTTTCGCGCAGGGTCTCTTCGAGTTGCTTCAATTCGGTGATATCGATGTAATGATCGATGCGCCCGCCTTTGTAGCGATCGGTCTCAATGGGGATTGATCGGTATTCGAGAATGCGTTCGGCACGACTTAGCGTTGGGCGGACGTGGCACACGATCGAGTCAATGCGTTCTCCTCGGTCAATCGCCTCTTCCATCACTTTGGACAGCGTCTGCGCGTCTTCGAAAGCGCCTACATAGCGAGAGAGCGCACGTTTGGCGTCTACGCCGATCAACCGATCACGATCAATGCCAAAGAATTTTCCGATCGTCGCATTGGCCCAGATCACTTCACGCTTGCGGTCCGTCAGAATGATGCCGGAATCCAATGTGTCGATGGAATCCTCAATCAACCGGCGATGCGGAGCTTCTGTCTCCATAATCTGGCGCTGCAACTCTGCTTCAGTGGATCGATCACGTGCCTCGATAATTGCCAATCGCTCGTTGACGCGCGATCCTCGAATTTCGACGGGGAAGCTCTTCCGATCCTCTGACACAAAGCGCGTTTCGATGCTGCGTATCTCTCCGCGATCAAATAGACGGATCAATTCCATCTTGATCTTCGCCGTTTCGCTAGGATGCACATACTCAGTGAGTTGGAGTGATCTGCGCGTGGGATGACCGATAGCGGTTCTTGAAGCTTCATTGCGGCGAACGACAGTGCCCTCTCGATCCACGAAATGGAGAATGTTCAACGCGGGTTCGAAGACTTCCTCATCGTAGCGATCCTTCAGGGATCGCGGTTGCTGCCACATGGCGCGTTTTGCTTGGCTGCGTTCATTGAGCCATCCGATCAATCCGCTGGCAGCCATGTAGATTGAGGGAAAGGCAATCCACGTACCGAGAGACTGTTTCTCAAAGAACAGAAGAAGAACGAGGCCGGTGATCGAAATCCCTGCGCCCACAAGAAGCGCACCGCGCAGTCGAAGCGTTCGCGTTCCGAAGAGCAAAGGGAACACGAAAGCAACAAAGACAACAGGTGTGAGTGCGATGCCCATTTGGTCCATCACGATACTCACGACCAATGCCACGACATATGAAACGCTACTAATAATGGTGCGTTCCGTAGGATTCAGTCCGCTAGCCAAGATTCACCTGTCCTCGAACGGGTCAGAGCAGGCTCGTGTGTGTGCGCCTAAGACAACGTTAGGAATGCGGCGCACGGAAAGAAAGGACACAGATCACCTTGGAATGGGACGTTGTTCAAAGAATTCCCACTAAATGATCAAATTCGGATTGAGACCGGATGAAGAGGGCTCGATGATCTTCTGCAAATAGGGCTCTCTCAGGATTTTTATTTTGCGGCTCTCGATAGAGATGATGCCACGGCTTTCCAGCTCGGACAGCGTTCGAATGGCTGTTTTGGAGGAAACGCCCGCCATCTCAGCAAGCTCCGCACGAGAAAGCTCAACGCCGCTCTTGCCCAGATGAAGGATCAAACGTGCGAGTCGTTCTTTGCTTGAGGAGTAGGAGCGTTCTGCCAGTTTGTTTTGGAATGCCTTCAGTTCTTCGGAAAGCCGCTCGTACACGCGAAAGATCGTCTTGGGATGTCGCTCAAGGAAATAGAAGAAATCTCCGCGTTCGATGAATCCTACAGTGACGGGATCCAGCGTTTTCGCATACGCATTGTGACTGCCTTTGTCGAAGAGGGTCGTTTCGCCGAGGATCTCTCCAGGTCCCACAATCTTGAGGATCTGGCTCTTGGCGCGCATGCTACGCTTGACCAGCTTGACCATGCCGTCAAAAATAAGATAGAAGCCGAATGCTGGTGCTCCTTCTTGAAAAATGATTTCTCCGCGGCCGTAATTGATCACTCGAATCGTTTCGCGAAGTTTCTCCAGTTCCTTTTCTTTAAGATCTGAGAGAATTCGAAAATCCTTAAGCTCGACCATGCCTACCCCCTCGTGCAAAGAACAACGCTCGAATTAGACACGTCTGTCCCCCCTGCATTTGATCGCTCATCACCCGTTGTTCGGGGTCAGACGTCCGGCATTGTAACCGATATTACAGAGGAAACCAAGAACCTGACATTCCTCGTCCGTAGCTTCAGTAGGACGTTAGCGTTACCGTCTATCCCGGCGATGAGTGATGTTTGGCGGGTGCTGTTTCAGCGTCACTCTGGTAGCATGGCGACGCGCACTACTGAACAAAGAAAGACGGCGGCAAATATGGCTTGAAACTGTTTCCCACTGCTTCTACACTTCTGTCGATCGCCGGAGTGGCGGAATTGGCAGACGCGCAGGATTCAGGATCCTGTGAGGTTCACACCTTGTGTGGGTTCAAGTCCCACCTCCGGCAAAGCGAGAACTCCGTTCATATTCTCTTGCAGCACATCTAGCTGCTAAATCTTGTTGCCCAGAATGCGAGCAGCACAAATCCGATTTGAAGCACCACAAACCTTGCGGTGACTTTGGACTCTGGCCATTCTAATGAAGGCAACCAGTGGGGCCGTCCATGACTTGCGGATGCCTCAAAATGGTGATGGAGAGGACTCATCTTGAAGATTCGTTTTCCGGTTAGCTTGAGAGCTCCAACTTGGACAATGACAGATGCCGCCTCCAGCACAAAGATGCCTGCGAGAATCGGCAGCAAAAGAGCAGCGCCGTTGGCTAGGGCTAATGCGCCGATGATTCCACCGAGCGCAAATGAGCCGACATCACCCAAGAACAAGCGAGCGGGATAGGTGTTGAGCCATAGGAACCCACTCAATGTTCCCAAGAGGGGAAGAATCAGTAGCATGTTCTCACCTGTCGGGAAGATCACCAGCAAGCCCCCCAACACGAGGATGGAGACCCCAGTAGCCAATCCATCGAGTCCGTCTGTCAGGTTTGCGCTGTTGGTTGAGGCGACCAGAAGAATCCAGGTAAGCAACAGACCTGCGATCCAAGGCAGTGTGATGAGGACGTCTGAGAACGGGATTCGCTGCGGAACCAGGATCTGTTCCTTGAAGAGGAAGTAGAGACCGCAAGACAGAAGGCTGCCCAGGAGGATCTTCTGTATCTCAGTCAAGCCAGTCGACTGCTTCCTATAGAGGCTGATTAAGTCATCGGCTAGGCCCATCCCACCGAATGCCAGCCCAGAGGCCAAGACGAACCAGCCGTAGCTCGGCCATCCCTGTTTGATTGCCAGCAGCACGATCGATCCAACCCAACCCAGAAGCACGATGACGCCGCCCATCGTAGGCGTTCCCGCTTTGCTGGCATGGGATTGGGGCCCAACATCTCGGATTTGTTGTCCCACGGATTGATTGCTCATCCAGAGTGCGAAATAGTGGGACACAATGGCTGTGATTGGCATGAGTAGAAGGCTCGACGCGAGGATCCAGTTCACTTGGGCTCGGCACCTCGAAATTCGCCGTCACACTCGATGAGTTGACGGCGAACGCTGGCGTGGTTCTTCCGCTTGCTTGCCAGTGCATCCTGTACGAGCTTAAACAGATGGTAGCTTGAGAGGATGCAATATCCCTGGTCCGCACATCCACGCAAGACGCCCTCTGAGAACTGAGTTGGTCGGCGCTTGGGATCCAATTCGCGAGAACCACTTACAACAAGGATGCCTTTCATGCGTCCGTCCCCATCAGTGACTGCTTGATCAATACAATCAAGGAGGTGTCGATACGCAGGCAACTCAACCTTCGCACCCTCTGCGGCTTGCGCAACCACGAGAGCATCTCCCTCTTGGGAGCGAAGGGTGAGCACCCCGTCGACGATCTCTACGTCGAATCCGAGTTCGCGGAATCCGTCCGCGACTGCGGGCAAGAAAGCAAATCGACCTTTGGTGTAGAGCATCCGTTTGTGACGCGTCTTCTGGTCCCACTGGGTGCGCAGCTCGGCGAGTTTCTCTGCAATGGCGGTTTGACGTTCGTCAAGACGCACGAGCTCATCCTGCAATTCATCCTCTCCTGGAAGCGGATACCCAGGGAGCCAATCGGGGCTGGCTGCAAAAGATGGACGATCGATCATCCGATGGATGGCATCATGAAGCACGGACGCCTCATGGGATGGCGAGACACCTTCGGTGGGCGGAACGAGGATCAAACGTCCTTCGTCGAACGGAATTTCTAGGGCGAGAACGTCTCCCACCTTGTTTCTTGCCAAGACTTTGGCGAACCGGTCGATGGGAGTGGAAAGCAAATCCTGGTACACCGCATCATAGACGAAGAAGTCCTGGAATTGTTGCATGTAGTCTGAGAACGGACTTGAGGACTCTTCAATAACGACATCCCGTCCGCGGCGGGGGATGAATCGACCATTCGAAGGAAATACAAGTTGATGATGTCGATCGATCAATGAGATACTGGGCAGCCAGCTATAGCGATCGAGATGCTCGACAGGCGCAGATCCTGAAGTGATCTCTAGCGTCTCGCCTCGCGTTCTGAGTCGGCATATGATGATTCCGCCAGCCTGCTTGAGCAAATCTTCGCTTTCTGCACGACGCTTGCTCATCCACGCAACCAGCGTCTTGCTGAGCCCTCGGTCGCGTTGCGCATCGATGCGGCGTACTCCATCGGGGCTGACTCCCACCTCACGGATCCACCGACTGCTGATATCTAGGGGATCGATGAGGACCACATCATAGGCTGAGAAGGAGAATCGTCCGAAGAAACCTTCACTTTGAATGGCCGGGTGATCCAATCTCCAATCAATGGACAAGCTGAGATTTTCCATGGCAACGCTAGTTTACTGCCTGACGTTTGCAGTCGGCAAGATCGAGCGACCTCAAGTAGGGGAGGTGTCTCTCCCAGCAAATAGAAAGGGGCCGCCACAAGGCGGCCCCTTCAAAGGGAACCACGGATTACGGAGTTTCCAGACTGTTGATTGTTGTCGTCCAGAAGACGAACCGACTCGTCTCTGTGTAAGAGATGGCAGAACCTACGCGGAAGTTGACACTGGGCGTCAACTCGGCGCTGCTTCCGCTCGGCAGTCCAACCACAAACGGTGAGACCGGCGGATGCACCATCGAATGTCGCAGATAGACGAAGCTTGACGAGGTGTCAAGGATTCCGTCGCCATTGAGATCCAATTGGAGTTTCAACCACATGCTGCTGGAGCTGGGAATGCGGAACTCATAATCGACGCTACCTGTTTGGACAGATCCGTCAAAAACGAGGGTTCTTCCTTCATCCGTCGGTGTTGGAAGGATGCCCAGCGGCACGACGCCACTCGAAGATTGTCCGATACTCTGGAATGAAGCGTCTGATCGTACTTCGAGCCGATACGCGTGCGGGGTCGTCCAACTTGCGCCTGCATTGACAGTCAGGTGCCAAGAATCGGTCCCCCAAACGAATACGCCAGGAGTCGTTCCCATGGCAGGAACTCCTGGAGTTCCTCCCGTTGCCGTAATGACGACCGCTTGGGTGGATGTTGCGGATAGACCAGCATTGTCGACGATCGTCAATCTCACCATGGCTACGCCAGGCGAGTTGTACGTCGCATTGACGGTCGGAGTGAATGCGTCATCCACACCATTGCCGTCCAGATCCCACGCATAGCTCACGACAATTCCGTCAGGATCGTAGGACGTCGTTGCATTGAAAGCGACTGACTGGCCGACCACCGGAGTTGTGGGAGCAAAGGTGAATTGAGCTATGGGTGCCTGTTGTACCAAACCAATCCCCACACTCTGAATCTGAATATCCGTAGCGCCATCGTCATCAGTGACCGTCAGTGTGACTTGATAGCTTCCTGCGCTGGCAAACTGGTGATAGACGATCGGCCCGCTGACTGGGGATGATCCGTCACCGAAAGACCACTGGTACGAAGCGATCGACCCGTCAGAGTCTGTTGACCCCGTCCCATCAAAACGCACCCACTCGCCGATCGTCGGCGTAGCGGGCAGGATCGAGAAGCTAGCTGTTGGAGATGCGTTCGCAGCTCCGCCAACCTGAATCGTCTGAGTTCGAGTGGCCGTTGCGCCGTCATCGTCAGTCACGGTTAGTGTGACCACGAAAATACCGGCTCCCGCAAACCGATGCCACACCAGACTTCCGATGTCGGTCGTGCCATCGCCGAAGTTCCAAGCGTAATTCGAGATGGTGCCATCTGGATCCGATGATGTGGATCCATCGAATTGTACCCAGGCGTTGACCTGAGGATTCGTCGGGGAGAAGGTGAAACCGGCAGTGGGAGACTGATTGGATGGGCCGACCTGAACCGCCAACGATGTAGAATCGGTTGCGCCATCGTCATCCGTGACGGTCAGAGTGATGATGTATGTGCCTGCGGTCGTGAATCGGTGCCAGACCAGGCTTCCACTCCCTGTGGATCCGTCTCCGAAATTCCAGGCATAGCTAGCGATCGTTCCATCCGCGTCAGCAGATGCTGAGCCGGAGAACTGAACCCAGGCATTGACCATTGGATTAGTCGGAGTTGCTGAGAATGCAGCATTCGGGGACTGGTTGCTTGTTCCTGCCTGAACGGCTTGTGTCATCGTGTCGGTGGCACCGTCATCGTCCGTGACTGTCAACGTGACGATGAACGTGCCTGGCGTATTGAATCGGTGCCAGACTCCGACACCCGTATCAGTAGACCCATCACCGAAATTCCACGCGTAGCTGACGATGGTTCCATCCGAGTCAGTGGATGAGGAGCCATCGAATTGGGCCCATGCGCCAACAGGCAAGTTGGTCGGCGTGTACGAGAAATCAGCGGTTGGGGAGGAATTGGTGGGGAACTGCGGAACCAACGTCACATTAATCGTCCGGGTAATGCCTCCAATAACCAGCGTGGCTGCTTGCCACCCCAGATACCCAGGTTTGGTCACGCTGATCTGATGGAAGTCCTGTGACACGTGAAGGGTCCTAGGCGTATAGCCTGCATATTGTCCATCGACGTAGATTAATCCACCAGACGGCGTTGAGTTGATGACCAACGTGCCATAGTTTGGCGGGGCCCCGCTCACGATTTCGAATGACGTGAAATCCCAACTGCGCTCGCTGATCGGAAGGATCCCAAGGATCTGCACTTCGATCTGAGCCTGGAATACCTGCGGATCAGTCGAGAAGAAGGCAAACGGATCGACTGGTGTTGTCGTGGCCAGAATCTGCACGAACTCGGTTCCGAAAGGTGGACCAACATGCCAACTACCTGGGAGTGTGTGTTCGCCAGCCTGTACGTAATTGTTTATTCCTGCCAGTTCTGGATTAGGAAACATTTGGACGGCAGTTCCGTCAGGAAGGATATCCCAGATGTAGATGTAGGCTGCTTTGTTGACGCTGTAGGAAATGACTATGGGGGCGCCATCTTGGTAGGCCGCCTTGTCGACCCAAACTCGAACTTCAAGCTCGCTGCTCTCAGGAGGAGACGGGAAAATGCCCAGCGGGGCGACATTGTTTTGACCCATACTCGTGAATGCAGCGAACGCGATGAAGAACAAAGCTGCAATTCCTATCTGGCTTGTTCTCATTTTCATGTCCGCCTCCTTTGTTCTTTTGGTCGGTCTATGTGTACATGCGCTGACTTAACTTACAGCAGCCAACGCGACTTGTGTCAAATCTGAGGGCTCGATGCGGTCAAGTACAAGCGCAACATCTTCAGCCGTGAAGCTGACGCCCTGAAGCATGGTCAGTCGATTGTGTACTTCTTGGTACATGACATGGCCTTCGAACGGACTACCGCCGCCTTCAAGGAATTCACCGATTGTTCCGGAAATATGGATGAGAAGCTGATTGAACCGAGGCATGGGAATGGCGGTCGAAACAGTCTGTGGTGCACCGACAGGCACGCTGAAAATTCCCTTGGCGTAAAGAAGGTCGCGCGTCTCCGCAAGCAGAATGAGGCGTTGATTTAAACCACCCTCGATTTGCTGGAGGGGCACACCGCGAGCCAATCCTTCAGACGCTCGATTGATAAGGCCCTCGATAGGCAATCCATCCTCCATAGCATGGGCAAGGATCATGAGAACCGCTTCCTTCTCAAAGGGCGCGCCTGGGTGATTGACCAATCGATCAATCAACCGAAGAAGAGATTCGCCGGGGAAATCAACTTGGGGCATGGAAAGTTCAATGGTCGAGAGAATGAACGACGGATTGGAAACCGGGATGGAGTACAGCGCCTGTTCATACTCCGCTAGGGGAGTTTGTGCGATGCTTCCGGCAGTAGGCAGGGTCAGGAGAAGTGCCATGACCCAGAATCCGAGTGCTCTCTTAGAGATCATACGCCATCACCTCCACGTCCGATGTAGCGAACGGAGCTGTATTCTCCAAAGCTCTGAATATATTCGTCGGCGAGCGGATCTTGCCCCCACCATCGACCGTCAATGAGGAACGCGTATTCATACCGTCCTGGTGAGAGCTGAATGCTTGCTGTCCAAATACCATCTCCATCAGGATCGGAAAGATCCGTCCCTTCCCAGGCATTAAAGTTGCCTACGACAGCGACATTCGTAGCATCCATTGCGGGCAGTACGAACAGAACTTCTTGAGTGCCATCTGCGGAATGAATGGGCTGGAGAGACAATCTGGGCCCTTCGATTGCTGGAAGAGGAGCATCGGACAACGACAGGCCAACGAAAAGAAAGACCGCAGCTGTGGCGCCGACTACGGCAATCTGCGCCAATCGGGCACTCCGAGTTGGTGCCAACAAGAGCTCCAACCATTGGAACCATCTGAGACGTGGACGTCGCTCGCCGAGTTCCATCACGACGCGCTCTTCCAAGTCGGTCAATCTTTCAGCTGACACGGCGACTTCGGCCTTCAGCGTGTCCTGCAATAGGACTTCCAGTGCGTCATGATTCATGCTGGATCACGCTCCTTCCTCAAACAGACTTTTTAGCATAGCCTTCCCTCGATGAATACGTGTTTTGACTGTTCCCTCAGGGATTGAAAGAATGTCGGAAATTTCTTGGTACGGAAGCTCGTTATAGAACCGAAGAACAAGAGGGGCTCGATAGCTGTAGGGCATCTTGGCGAGAGCCTCGCGGATCTTCAATTGCCGATCCTCTGCGCCAACCAGTTTCGCCGGATCCGTTCCTCCTTGAATATGCAGGGGCTCTTCAGTCGATGGATGGTTCTTTCGGTACCGAAGCTTGTTTCTGCACAAATTGGCAGCAATCGTGAACAGCCATGTCGAAAACCGTCTTTCCAGGTCGTATCGCCGCAAGTTGAGATATGCTCTAATGAAAGCGTCGTGGCTGACATCTTCGGCATCTGCGCGATTGCGCATGAATCCGAGACACAATCCGAACACAGCATCCTTGTAGCGGCTAATGATCTCGCCCCAAGCGTCTGTATCACCTTGCAGTGATGCTCTCAACAAACTCACCTCATCTTGCACACGGAACACGTTTGCGTATCCTCCTCGGTGTGCTCAATATACACCCTTTGCAGCAGCAAGTTTCGCAGATGACATCCATCACCTTCATCTGGGACGAACCCCCCAGTAGCGATAGCCCAGCGTCCACCAAACGCGGTTGAGGTCTCTAGTAGACTCAAGTGGGTCATCCGATGGCCCTGCCAAGATGTTGGAGATTGGCATATCTTAAGGAGGTCAATGAGATGTCCGCGACACGAGCCAAAGCGGGCCGCCGAAACAGGAAGCTTGCCGCCGTGATTTGCCTATTGGCGCTCATGACGATGGGATTGGCTGCATGCCGTGGTTTTTTTGGCCAAGCCCCCATTGCGCTATTGGTAACTGACTCTGCAGGCGACCAAGAGGTCCCCATTACGTATACATTTGATATCAGCGGATCCAATGATCCCGACGGGACCATTGCCAGCTATGAGATCGATTTTGGCGATGGATCGACCCACGCCACAGGCACCGACGTGGCCGATGTGATTACCCACGAATATGACACAGCCGGTTCCTATACGGTCCTATTGACGATCACAGACAATGATGGCCGCATTGGAATGGTCAATGGTGTTGTCTCAGTCGGTCCGGTGATGATCACATTTGCCGCCAACCGCGTTGCCCAGTACGACATCTATCGCATGGAGGGCGATGGAACAGATCAAGGCACTGTGAAGAATACGCCTGATGATGAGCTATTCCCCGATCTGCTGCGTTCGACACGTGACAAGATTGCCTATACCGCGGAAGATAGCTTGAGCTGGAACATTTGGACGATGACCATTACCGGAGCAAGTCAGAATCAATTAACAGTCCAGACGCTATCGAATCAAATCCAGCCAAGTTGGGCATACGATGGGGCAACGATTGCCTATGCATCGAACGCAGCGCAGACGCCGTCGACGACCACATGGGAACTCTATACCATGACCGCGGCCGGAGGCTCGCAAACGCAACTGACGACGCAAAGCCCGTCCTGGGCGATTGCCCCTGCCTGCTCGCCCGTGAATGACGACATTCTGTTTGTATCGAACAAGACGGCGACGGGCGGAAGCTCAATATGGCTCTGGGAAGACGCCTTGGGTGCTGCGACGGAACTGTATGATTCCGATGGCCGCAACGGTGACGCATCTCCTGCGCTAACGCTTGCTAGCACAGTCCTCAATTTGCCTGCTGGCGCTGGCATTTCCAAGCCAGCATGGTCCCCAGATGGAACCAAAATCGCGTTCTCACGCGAGCGCCCAGTGACTGGTGAGATTGACATCTACGTCATGGATGCTGACGGCACCGGTGCTGAATCTCTAGAGGACTACGTTGACGGTTTGGGCGTGCTCAACACAAACATCACCACTGACGATGACGAATTCTGCCCCTACTGGCTCGAAGACGGCAGCGGCATCTGCTTTGTCAAGGAAGATGGGAGTGGCGACTATCAGATCAACAAGGTGACGTTTGCCACGGGAGCGATCACCGTCCTGACAGCTACTGGCAACAACGTATCCCCGACTTCCAGACGCTAAATCTCCGATTTGCATTTGGGGGCAAGATCATTGATCTTGCCCCCGCTTTCTTTGGGATGACACAATCGCCATATGAGGGTGCACGTTGTCAGCAATAGCGAACTGCACAGCACAATCCAATTGCCCCATCGGGTGTAGAGCGAAAGATCGGTCCGTAGCTCAATGTTGCCGGATAATACGCCCTCAGTCCGGAGTGATTGTACGATGTCTCCTGAAGGCGACACGATGCCTGAGATTCCACCATTGGCGGCCTGGATTACCCATCGTCGGTTTTCAACAGCTCGGAAGACAGCTGATGCAAAATGGGCCACCAGCTCAGAGCTCTCATCAAACCAAGCATCATTGGTGACCGTAATCAAGGTTTGCGCACCTTTCAAGGTGAATTGGCGAGCTGGCGAGGGAAACGTCGATTCAAAGCAGATAGGTGTTCCATAAATCGACACGGGGCGGTAGCCATCTCCTCGGCTGAGATCGATTGGCAAAAACGACTGCGCCCACGATCCCAGTCCAAGGCGCTCTAGCAGACCCCGGCCAGGGATGTATTCTCCGAAGGGAACCGGGTGAACCATGTCATAGCTATCGGCCAGCTCTCCCGATTCGGAAAACAGGGCGACCGTATTATAGACTTCTCGGTTCCGAAACACGCCAGTTCCCAAGAGAACCTGCGCATTCGCCTGTCGTGCGAGCTCTGAGAACGAGTGCTTGAGTGATTCATTCTGCAGGATGTAGGCGGGCAAAATCGACTCAGGGAACACGATCAGATCAGCATGGGCCTGCAGCGCCTGTTGCCCGAGTTCCAGATAGCGGTCACGTAAATCCGGAAGATTTCTGCCATCCAGCTTGTCTTCCTGCGAAACCTTCGAGGATACGATGGCCACACTCAGTGGATTGCCCGGTGAGGATTGACGAATCAACGAGAACGTAGCAAGCAACAGGACCAACCCTCCTGCAAGAAGAACAAAGCGGAGATGTCGTTTGCGAAAGAACAGGGTCAGGCTTCCGTTGATGGCCACAAGTACGCCTGAGATGAACCAGGGGCCAAACAGGGATGCCGATTGAATCAACATCGGAACACGGAATAGTGCCCCGTAAAGCGTGCAAAATCCCAGACTCAAGGGACCGAATGTTCGAAGATACTCGGCAAGAACAAACAAAGCAGGTGCCAAGAGAAGCCAAGTCCAAGTAGAGGATTGGCGTCGCCAAGTGATGGCCATTCCAAGGATACCGCAGCCCAAGCCGAACAGAAGAGCCAACAACGCCAGGCCCGCGATGACGATTGGATAGAATCGCGATAACGTCGCGATCCATCGAAGGTCAATGGCAAAGAATGCCACTCCAAAGAGGAATCCAGGCAGGAAGCCTGTTCGTCTATCCAGTACGACGAACAAAGGGACGAGTGAAAAGAAGACCAACGGATAGGCACCAAATCCTGGCATGGCGAGGGCTGTCAACACACCTGAACCCAGGGACAGTAGGGTTTCCTTCCACGTCAAATGAGTCATATACTTCGTATGATACCGCGAAGGAGGGGGATGCATGCACCCGATTCTGCTGCAACTAGGTCCGATTACCATCCGCTACTACGGCTTGATGTATGTGATCGCGATTAGTCTCGGTTTCTACCTGCTAAGCAAAGAGGTTCGTCGCAAGCAGCTTGAGCTGAGCACAGACAACCTGTTGGATTTGCTGCTCTGGACAGTTCCATTAGCCATTATTGGAGCGCGTCTGTATTATGTCGTGTTTCACTGGGGCTACTACGGCTCACGTCCGATGGACATCCTCAAGCTTTGGCAGGGGGGGCTGGCCATTCATGGTGGAGTATTGGCTGGAATCCTGGTCGTGTATATCTTCTCGCGACGTCGGAAGATTGGCTTTTGGGATCTGACAGATGCCTTGGTACCCAGTCTCATCTTGGGACAGGCCATCGGTCGAATCGGGAACCTCACTAATGGGGATGCCTTCGGCTTGCCCACCACCCTCCCTTGGGGAATTCATTTTCCCGCCGAGTCTCCTGCTGGGATGACGTTCCCGGGGCAGGCTACCCATCCGTCGATGATCTACGAGATGATTCTCAATCTAGCTATCTTCTCGTTTCTATGGGGAATTCGAAAACGGGGATATCGAGCAGGATTCTCTACGGCGATGTACTTCATTCTCTACGCGATTGCTCGATCCATTGTGAGCTTCACTCGGGCAGACAGCCTGTGGCTGGGGAAGCAGCGAGTGATTGAGGTTACGACGGGAACCTATACTTACTTGCAGTCCGTTGGCGTGCTGCGCGCTGCTCATGCGATCAGTTTGCTGTCTGTGGTCGTTTTCGGAGTGATGATCTGGAGGCGCAAGCTTTACATAGTAGACGTTCAATCATCAAGCGGGCGGAAGCGCTCTCCCAAGTAGACGCGACGCGCCTCGGGGTTGGCGACAATTTCATCAGGCGTTCCCGTTGCGATCAGCTGCCCCCGATCCACCAGAATGGCGGAGTCGGTGATGGTGAGCGTATCGCGCACATTGTGATCCGTAATGACGACGCCAATATTACGTTGCTTGAGTGAGATGATCTCGCTTTGAAGATCCGCAATCGAGATGGGGTCGATGCCCGAGAAAGGCTCATCGAGCAACACATGACTTGGATTGGTCGCCAAGGTTCGCGCGATTTCCAGACGTCTGCGTTCTCCAGAAGACAGGGTTCCAGCGAGTTGCCGGCTCAGTGCGAGCAAGCCAAATTCGTCGAGCAGCTGGTCTCGTAGCCTGGGATTGGCATTGCGTTTTGCGTGCCATTCGATGGCCAGATCCATATTCTCGGCAACCGTTGCCCTGGTGAACACAGAAGGATCCTGAGGAAGGTAGCCAATGCCCAATCGGGCACGCTGAAAGAACGGGAGACGGGAAATGTCTTGTGAATCGAACATCACGTGACCCGCGTCTGCAGAGATGAATCCGATCATCATGTAGAAGGTCGTCGTCTTGCCGGCGCCGTTTGGTCCCAGCAGTCCCACAATTCGTCCCCGCTCCACGGACAAGCTGAGACCGTCCACGACGATCCGTCCTTGATACGACTTGGTGAGGCCTCTGGCTTCAAGAGTCATGTGGTTCATCCATCATAAGCAGATCGAGATCCATGGTCACGTGATCATGCAGGCGGATGCCAGTGCTGTCCAGGAATACTGTATCTGCCGCGAACCCGCTGCCTTGCCACTGACCGAGGACGTCTCCCATGAGGCGGATAGTCGAGTCGCCGGATTCGGATTCGAGTCGCTGACATGTGTAGCTGTCGCCGCTCTCGGCCTGAATCGCGACATCGCCGATGAGCGCCACGAGATCTGCGGTGGCTTGTGCAGAATTTGACTGCGCCGTGTATTCTCGGTTGCCGCGGGTGATCGTGGCCTGAATCCCCTGCAAGAGGGTCGTCAAGCCTGTATCCAGACTGTGATGGAAGGCCCCCGCCTCGATGTGCGTTGCGTCCATCTCAATCCTGACTGGGCCTGCTTCCAAAACGTCATTGTGTTCGTCCCAGAATAGAGCTTCGGTTTCCAAGGTCAGCACTCCAATACGTTCGACGCGGATCGAGCCCGTCAATTCGCTTCCTGCTGAACTGCGGGACAATCGATCGCCATGAACGATCAGCGGAGCATCCGGATCCCCGAGAAGCGTGAGTTTCACGTCCTGCAGGGCACTATGCTTCGTGCTTGACGAGCCACTCTGCGCTTCAATGGACCAGGCAGGCGATCCATCTTCACCGTACCCGGTGAGGGAAATCTGCTCGGCTTGTGTCCTTGCCTCCTCAGGGGGGGGCGAACGACGAAGGAGTATTGCGCCTCCTGCGATGCAGACAATTAGGATGACGACGATGATTGTTGTTCGAGACATGACTTGATAAATCCACGAAATAGCGGGTGCGGAGATAGGAATCGCGACGTGAATTCCGGATGGAACTGCACGGCCACGAACCATGGGTGCCCTTCCAGCTCAATGATTTCCACCAGCTGACCATCAGCTGATGTTCCAGTTACGCGAAGTCCTGCCCCTTCAAGTCGATCTCTGAAGGCCGGGTTAAACTCATATCGATGTCGATGCCTTTCCTCAATTTCATCCTGACCATAGCAGCGCCGGCTTATGCTGCCTTGAGCGAGAACTGATTCATAGATGCCCAAACGCATCGTCCCGCCTTTCTGCGTGACTTGGGATTGCTCCTGGAGCAATGCAATCACAGGATGGGGAGTATTTGGGTCGTTTTCAGTGGTGTTGGCTTGGCTCCATCCGAGCACGTTTCTTGCGAACTCAATGACGGCACACTGCAATCCAAGGCACAAGCCGAAGTAGGGAATCTTTTGTGTACGTGCATACTCGACGGCTTCAAGCTTCCCTTCGACGCCTCGATGCCCGAAGCCACCGGGAATAAGTATCCCATTCAATCCAGCCAGCCGATCGGCTGCGCTCCCTGAGATGAGGTCCTCGGCTGAAATCCACTCAATATCCGCCTTAATGTCCTCATGAGCGCCAGCATGCAGCAACGCTTCACTGATGCTGATGTAGGAGTCCTCCAACTCGATGTACTTGCCGACAATGCCTACGCGAACGCGGCGTCTCGGATTCTCCAGACGCGCGACGAGCGATGCCCATTCTTTCAAGGGAACAGGTTTCTTTTCAATGTTCAGGCCCTCAGCTACACGATCGTGAAGCCCATGCTCGAACATCAACAATGGGGCATGGTAAATGGAGGGCAAGTCGGGATCTTCGATGACGTTCTCGCGTGCGACATCGCAGAACAGCGCGATCTTCTGCTTGACGGACTCAGGGAGTGGCTTGTCGCAACGTGCGACGATGGCGTTGGGTTGAATGCCGATGCCACGGAGCTCCTTCACCGAATGCTGCGTCGGCTTGGTTTTGAGTTCGTCTGATGTGCTCAATCGCGGAAGCAGCGTGACATGGATGAAGAACGTGTCGTCACGAGGCAGCTCATCCTTCATTTGACGAAGCGCCTCTAGAAACGGCAGGCTCTCAATGTCGCCCACAGTGCCACCGATCTCGATCACTCCGATCTCAGCGCTATTCTCTTCGAGGGGCTGCCGAATGAGTCGCTTTATCTCGTCCGTGATGTGGGGAATGATTTGGACTGTGTGGCCAAGGTACTTGCCACTTCGTTCCTTGCGGATGACATTCCAATAGACCTGTCCTGTCGTGATGTAATTGGCGGCGGACAGCTCCTCGTCCAAAAAGCGTTCGTATCGGCCAATGTCGAGATCGGTCTCCTTGCCATCGCGAGTGACGAATACTTCACCATGTTCATATGGATTCATTGTCCCTGCGTCGACATTGACATAGGGATCAATCTTCTGAAGGCTCACACTGTAGCCTTGAAGCTTAAGAAGCAGACCGATTGATGAAGAGATGACGCCCTTGCCCAGGCCGGACAGAACGCCTCCAGTTACGAAGATATACTTTCGCACGATTCTAGGATCTCCGCCTTTCAAATTGCGGTTTTCACAGCTTACAGTAACCCGAAAAGTGGCGCAAGCCCGGTATTATTAAGGTATTGAGGACCTCGAATCTTTGTGCTATAATCGTCCGCGACTCCAGATATCCCTAGAGGATTTACAGAAAGGACCAGCGACTTATGGAAATCGTGCAGCGTATTCTTGAGGTTTTGTTTTTCCTGAACTGCTTTGCCTTAATGGCATTAATCCTTCTACAGATGAGTGAACACTCAGGAATGGGAGGAGCGTTCGGAGCTGGGATGTCTAGTACGGTCTTCGGACGAGACGAAGTCAAGGATCCGAAACGTAGCCTAACTGTGGTGCTTGCCACGATTTTTATGTTGCTGGGAATTGTGCTTTCAATCCTTTAGTTTCGCGACGAGGAGGTTGGACCGGTGCCGCTAATCGAGGTTAGAGGTCTCAAGACGTACTTCTACACGGAAGATGGAATCGTCCGTGCAGTAGATGGAGTGGACTACGTCATCGAGCAAGAGAAGACGCTCGGGGTCGTTGGTGAAAGCGGATGTGGCAAATCCGTAACAGCGCTATCGATCATGGGGTTGGTGCAGATCCCCCCAGGCAAGATCGAAGACGGAGAAATCCTTTTCCATCGTGATGGCAAAGTGATGGATCTGACAAAACTCAATCCCAAGGGGCGCGAGATGCGTTCCATTCGCGGAAATGAGATCGCGATGATCTTCCAAGAACCCATGACGTCGCTCAATCCGGTGTATACCATCGGGAACCAGATCATGGAGGCAATCATCCTCCACCAGAATCTGAACAAGAAAGACGCCAAGATCAAGGCCATCGAGATGTTGCGTGCAGTCGGAATTCCTCTTCCAGAGCAGCGAGTCGACGAATACCCCCATCAGCTCTCTGGTGGAATGCGCCAGCGCGCCATGATCGCCATGGCCATGTCTTGTAATCCTTCGCTTCTTATTGCAGATGAGCCAACAACGGCGCTCGATGTTACGATTCAAGCACAGGTGCTTGAGCTCATGAACGCACTTCGTGAAGAATTCCATGCATCGATTCAGTTCATCACCCATGACCTCGGCGTGATCGCGGGTATGGCAGACGATGTTGTGGTCATGTACCTCGGACGGATTGTGGAAGCATCCAACGTACGAGAAGTCTTCCATAACCCGAAGCATCCTTATACCCAAGGGCTGATGAACTCGATCCCATCGCTGGCTGCCGAAAAGCAGCGGTTGGAGCCTATCAAGGGTGTCGTTCCTGATCCATTTGAAGTCCCGGCGGGATGCGGTTTTGAACCCCGATGTCCGCATGCGATGGAGATCTGCAAAACCAAGATGCCGGATCTCAAAGAAGTGGCTCCAGGTCATACGACGGCCTGCTGGCTCTACGAATGACAGAAGAGGTGATCTAGTTTGCCTGCTGATAATATTTTGCTCGACGTCAAGGGGCTACAGAAGTACTTCCCCGTCCGGAAGGGCGTGTTTCGCCGAACTGTCGCACATGTTAAGGCTGTGGATCGTATTGACATGTTCATCAGAGAGGGTGAAACGCTCGGTCTGGTGGGAGAGAGCGGCTGCGGAAAAACCACGGCCGGCCGATCGATCCTTCGATTGATTGAGCCGACTGCTGGAGAAATCATTTTTCGAAGCAAGAAGCTGGCATCATCTGGCGAAGACTACAAAGAGGTCAATGTTGTCACTGCCCATCGCAAGATGATGAAGATGTTGCGCCGCGAAATGCAGATCATCTTCCAGGATCCCTATTCGTCGCTGAACCCTCGAATGACGGTCGGCGCTATCGTCGGAGAGCCCCTGCTTGTTCATGGCCTAGCAAAAGGGGCCGAACGAGAAGACCGAGTCAAGGCATTGCTTGCTGCTGTTGGACTCAAACCCGATCACATGAAGCGCTATCCACACGAATTCTCAGGTGGACAACGACAACGAATCGGTGTCGCCCGTGCTCTGGCATTGGACCCACAGCTGATTGTTTGTGACGAGCCGGTTTCTGCATTGGACGTATCCATTCAGGCCCAAGTCATCAACTTGCTGGAAGATCTTCAAGGGGAATTTGGGCTTACATACCTGTTCATTGCCCACGACTTGTCCGTTGTCAAACACATCGCCGATCGCGTAGCCGTGATGTACCTCGGCAAGATTGCCGAGCTCGCGACGACTGAAGATTTATTTACGACACCTAAACATCCGTACACAGAGGCGCTGATGTCGGCTGTCCCAGTTCCAGATCCTGATTGGAATGTGGAACGAATCTTGTTGGAAGGGGACGTTCCGAGTCCCGTAGCGCCTCCTTCAGGCTGCTATTTCCATCCTCGCTGCCATTATGCGAAGGATATCTGCAAGACGGACGCTCCTGTGTATCGTGATCTTGGCGATCTGCATTTTGTCACGTGTCACTTTGCTGATTCGCTAAGTTTACAGCCAATCCGATCCAAATGAGCCTAATTCTCCTCGGTACGCGAAACGAGGGGAAGATGCAAGAAGCGAAGGAGCTCTTGGCCGAGGTCGTCGGTCTAGAGCTCCTTCTGTTTCCCGCCATCGCCTTTTCAGATGTTCCCGAGACGGGGACCACATTCCTTGACAATGCCGTTCTCAAGGCGAAGGCGATTGGTCGCGAGACAGGGCTCCATGTTCTTTCGGAGGATTCGGGGCTTGAGGTTCATGCCCTGGACGGGGCTCCCGGCGTTCGTTCAGCCCGCTTCGCAGGCGAGCCATCGGATGCGAAGCGCAACAATGAGCTTCTGCTTGAGAAGCTGCTGGGAGTTAAGGACAGGCGAGCTCGATTCATTACGGTAGCCGTGCTGTGTCTCCAAGATGGGCAAGTATTCGCTACCAGCGGAACCTTGCCAGGAAAAATCGGGCATGCGTGTTTGGGGAGCATGGGATTTGGCTATGATCCGCTGTTCATCCCCGATGGAACGACACGCACATTGGCGCAGATGACATTGGACGAGAAGAACATGGTCAGCCACCGCCAGAAGGCACTATCCCGAATGTGCGGGATCCTTCAGGAACTCATCCGCTCCGGAGACATTGACTCGTCAGCTGTCCAATAACCCTGCAAAGGTCTCCAGGGCCTTTCGCTGTTTCCCAGTAAGTTTCGTAGGTACATCGACGCCAACCTCGACGAAATGATCGCCCAGCCCTGCCCCGCGATGAATGTTTACGATCCCTTTCCCCTTGAGGCGGAATATCGTTCCCGGCTGTGTTCCCGATGGGATGGAGAGTGATTCAGTCCCCCAGAGGGTCTCCACATCGATCTTGGTGCCCAAAGCTGCCTGAGGATAGGAAATCGTCACTTTCGAGTGAATATTGCGGCCATCACGCAACAGCGAGGGATGGTCGATTAGCTCAATAATGATGAACAGATCGCCATTGGGGCCACCCTCGATGCCAGCGTTTCCCTGACCCCTTAGGCGCAGTCGTGAGCCATTGTCTACGCCTTCAGGCACGGAAATGGATATCTTGCTTTTCTCTTTGGCTCTGCCTGTTCCCCGGCACTTGTGACACGGATTCTCAATCATCTCACCTGCCCCCCTGCAATCAGGGCAGGCTCGGACATTGATGAAGCTCCCCAGCAGACTTTGCTGGCGATGTTCGATTTGGCCGCGGCCACCGCACGTGGTGCACGTCTTCTTGGACGAGCCAGGCTCCATCCCTTTGCCTGAGCACGTTTCACAACTCACCATGCGGGGGACTGAAACGGTCATTTTCGTGCCGTGCGCAGCATCCTCTAAAGTAATCCGCAGCTTGTACTCGATGCTTTCGCCGCGGCGAATCTGCTGCTGCTGCGTCCCTCCGCGTGCCCCGCCCTGCCGAAAGAACAGATCGAACAGGTCGTCGAAGCCGCCAAATCCGAATTCCTGATATGCGTCGCGGGCTCGATGGAAGTCGTTCCCGCCGAAGGTGAAGCCTTGATCTGGGCCTGCGTGGCCATACCGATCATACTGTGCGCGCCGCTGAGGGTCCGAAAGAACCTCATACGCCTCAGCAATGCGCTTGAAATCTTCTGCGGCCTGTGTCCTGTTCTCGGGATTTCGGTCCGGGTGAAGCTCCTTGGCCTTTTGTCGATAGGCCTTCTTGATTTCGGACTCGTCTGCATCCCGCGAAATGCCGAGAGATTCGTAATAGTCTTTCTTGGCCACGCTAGCCCCTTTTGGTTCTACGATTGTTTTTCGTCGTATTCAGCGTCGATATACTCGCCATCGTCATCCGAATCTGCATTGGCGTCTGCGGATGAGGAGGAAGCCCCTTCGTTTTGGGCTCCGCCCGCCTGCTGGGCTTCCTGGTATGCCTGCTGTGCGACGTCCTGCGATGTCTTGGAAAGGGCCTCGATGGCTGCCTTCAGGTCCTGCAGGCTTGCATCCTTGGACAGCTTGTCTCGCAGTTGACGAATTTGATCCTCAATCTGTGAGCGTTTGCCAGAATCCACCTTTTCACCGAGGTCAGACATGGCCTTCTCTGCTGCATAGATCATCTGATCTGCTTGATTCCTCGTCTCGATCAGCTCGGCCTTTTTCTTGTCCTCGTCTGCATGTACTTCCGCCTCTTTGCGCATGCGTTCGATTTCAGACTCATCCAAACGAGAAGAGTCCTGGATGGTGATGGACGCGGTCTTGTTGGTTGCCTTGTCCTTGGCTGTGACATGGAGGATTCCATCGGCATCGATGTTGAAGATAACGTCGATCTGGGGAATCCCACGCGGTGCCGGCGGAATACCGCTGAGCTGGAAGGTTCCCAGTGATTTGTTATCAGCGACCATCTTCCGTTCGCCCTGCACAACGTGAATCTGTACGGCAGGCTGATTGTCCTCTGCAGTGGTAAACGTCTTGGATTTCTCCGTGGGGATCGTCGTGTTGCGCTCAATCAAGGGAGTGGAGATGCCACCAATTGTCTCGATGGATAGCGTGAGGGGGGTGACGTCGAGCAAGACGATTTCATCCACCTCTCCTGCCAGGATTCCGCCCTGAATTGCGGCGCCAGCGGCAACGACTTCATCGGGGTTAATCTCCCGATTGATCTTGCCGGGAATACGGCCCGAGATAAGTGCTTGGACCCGCGGAATACGCGTAGATCCCCCGACGAGCACAACTTGGTCGATTTGCGACGCCTCTTTTCCCGACTCTCGTAGCGTCGCATCGACGACCTGGATCGTCCGCTGCAGGTAGTCGTCGATCATGGATTCGAACTTGGCTCGGGACAGTTTTTTCTCCATGTGCTTGGGCCCGGTCGCGTCGGCTGTGATATAAGGCAAATTGATCGTGGTTTCCATGCGACTGGACAATTCCATCTTGGCGGACTCGCCGGCGTCCTTAAGTCGCTGCATGGCGCTGGCATCACCTGTGAGGTCGATTCCAGTATCCTTGCGAAATTCCTCGGCAAGCCAGTCGATGATGCGCTGGTCGAAATCATCGCCACCGAGCCGTGTGTCGCCATCCGACGCCAGAACATCAAACACGCCATCGCCGATTTCCAAGATGGACACATCGAACGTGCCTCCGCCCAAGTCGTAGACGAGAATCGTCTGTTCATGATCCTTGTCCAGACCATAGGCAAGAGCTGCCGCAGTCGGCTCATTGATGATGCGCATGACTTCCAATCCAGCAATCGCTCCCGCATCCTTGGTTGCTTGGCGTTGCGAGTCGTTGAAGTAGGCGGGAACGGTGATAACGGCTTTGGTGACCTTGCCGCCCAAATGGGCTTCCGCGTCTGCCTTCAGCTTTTGTAGAATCATGGCTGAAATCTGCTCCGGGCTGTAGTCCGTAATCTTACCTTCGATCGAGATCTTGATGCGATGGTCCGTGCCCATCTGTCTCTTGATAGATGCGATAGTATTCTTGGGGTTGGTGATGGTTTGGCGTTTGGCGAGCCGTCCGACGAGGCGCTCGCCTGATTCAGAAAACGCAACCACTGAAGGTGTCGTACGTTCTCCCTCAGAGTTGGTAATGATTTCTGGTGAGCCACCTTCAAGAACGGCCGCGCAGGAATTGGTTGTTCCAAGGTCGATGCCAATGATTTTTTCCTTCATTTTTGGTCCTCCTCACTGAGCGCGGGGCCTTGACTGACTGAGACTCTGCTGGGTCGCAGGACGCGCTCATCTCTTGTATATCCGGGTGTAAACTCTTCGATAATCATGTTCCTCGCAACATCGCTTGGGATGCTGAGCATGGCTTCATGGAGCTCAGGATTGAAGACGACGCAATGGGTATCAATCGGAGTCACACCTTTGTTTTCTAATAACTGATTGAATTGGCCGAAGATCAATTCGATGCCAGTCACGAATGTTTCGACGTCCTGATCCGACGAGAAGCTCTCGAAAGCCCGTTCAAGGTTGTCGTACAGGGGCAAGAAGTCGAGAATCAATCGGTCCGTGATGCGTTGTTCATGCAGCAAGGCATCGCGCGATGCTCTCTTCTTGTAGTTCTCAAACTCGGCTTGAAGACGCTGTAAACGATCAATCGTTAAGCGAAGTTCAGTCGAGAGCTCGGGTTCGATCGATCCCTCATACTGCGATTCGAGCAGCTCTTCCATTTCTGGCTGAAGTTCGCTGTTTCTAATCTTTTCTTCTTTGGCCGACATTATTCCTCCAACGAGCGCAGTTGTGAAGGCGACAACAGCGATTCCAATCGATTGGCAAGATAGCTGGCTGTTGACAACGCTCGTCCATAATCCATCCACAGGGGGCCGACTACGCCGAGAATGCCGTCATGAGGTCTGTATTCACAGCTGATGACGCTAAACGATTCCATGCCTTCGAGAGGGAAGTCGCCGATGCTGGCTATGAGCCCCACGCGTCCATCTCGCGCCTGAGCGAGAGCCTCAATGAATGCATTTTCATCCTGGGTCGCGAAGCTCAAGTGCGAGAAGTGATCCATCGCCTCTTCAGGGACTACTTCGATGAGCGTCTCCGTGAGATTGAGGAGCCCCTCGAAGTGAATGGAGCGTTGCATTCGATGCTGAAGCAATCGTCCGAGCACAAGCATCGCTTGGCGAACGGGACGCTCGTACCAACCTTCGGGTCCGTCTTCCAGCGACAGCGATCGTATATCGGCAAGATGGATGCCCCGCAGGGTTTCATTAATCAGCGTTGTGATCCTGGAGATATCGTCAGCATTCAGGTCCTCATCCAAGGAGACATATCCATGCTCTACGATGCCGATGTCGGACACGATGAGCAAGAAGGCGAGACGATGGGCGACTTTAAACATGACGACGCGTTCCAGCTTGGTTTCGGCGGGTCGCGGAGGAATGACAAATCCAGCGCATCCGGTCATGTTTCCAAGCAAGAAGGCGGTTTGTCGTATCGTCTGCTCGACATCCAGCCGCTGCATCTCATAGGCCTCAACGATCTCCACGCGCTCTTCACGCGAGAGCTCTGAAAGGTCGAGCAGCCACTCCACGAAGAATCGATACCCCTTCACAGTCGGTACACGTCCAGACGATGAATAGGGCTTGGCAATGAAGCCAGCCTCCTCTAGATCATTCATGTCATTACGTACCGTCGCCGAGCTGACCTCCAACCCGTAGTCCTCCAAAATCATGCGTGAAGACACGGGTTCACGGAGCCGGATGTACCGGTCTACAATCTCCTTGAGAATGAGCAGCTGGCGTTCAGGAAGTTCTTTCATTACTCGTTAGCACTCTCCATATTGATCTGCTAATGGTAGTGGCAACGGGTGTGAGTGTCAATGCTGAGAGGTCAGATCGCGTGGATGCGATTGGGCAGCAACACCTAGGAGGCGCCGCAGCACTTCTTGTATTTCTGGCCCGATCCGCAGGGGCACGGATCATTTCTCCCCGGTTCCTTCACTGTGGAACGAGAAGGGGTCTTCCCAGGTGTACTTGGAGCCGTTGAAGATACATTGGCGGGCATCGCGTTGGATGGATGTACGTATTGAAGCTTGTGTTCCTGCGGTGTCGGTGCCGACTCTCCTCCGGAGATGGTGAGGCGAGGATTGAGCAGGGATTTACAGGTCTTCTCTGCCGTGCGCGTCAGCATGTCTTTAAACAGAATGAATGACTCGCGCTTGAAGGCGACCAAGGGATCAGTTCCTCCGTAGGCCGTCCAGCCGATGCCTCCTTTGAGGTCATCAAGCGTGTACAAGTGAGTTCGCCAGGCTTCGTCGATGGTATGCAGGATGATGTATCGCGCGAGCAAGGGGTACGGTTTTCCCAGACGAGCCTTTTGATTGGCCAGCGCAGTCTCCAAATGGGTTCTGGCGATCTCGATCAATTTGTTCGATGTATGGCCCACAAGCGCTGATTCCCCCAACGTGCCGTAGAATGACAGTTCTTGAGCGAGACCGTGCAGGTTCCATTCATCCTGAGGCGCTGAGGAAACGGCATATGCGGACACGAGATTGCTGGAAATCTCATCATAGAGCTGGTCCATGTATTCGTCGAGATCGGCCTCCAACTGCGCCCCCAACGCGTCGATCTGGTCGCGTGGAGGAAGCAAGAATCGGTCACGAACTGAGTAAATGGCATCACGCTGGCGCGCGAGAACGAGATCGAATTCCAAAAGCCGTTTCCGGATCTCAAAATTGCGACCTTCCACGCGTTGCTGAGCACGGCGAATTGCCCCATTGAGCAGATTGTGTTCGATCGCCTCGCCCTCCTTCAATCCGATTCGATCCATGAGCGAACTCATGCGATCCCCGCCAAATATACGCAGGAGATCATCTTCCATTGACAAATAGAACTGAGAGGATCCAGGATCACCCTGGCGCCCCGCTCGCCCCAGCAGCTGGTTGTCAATACGGCGTGAGTCGTGGCGCTGGCAGCCGATCACATGCAGACCACCTAGCTCTGCAACGCCCTCGCCCAATTTAATGTCTGTTCCTCGTCCGGCCATGTTGGTGGCCACAGTGATGGTACTGTGTTGCCCTGCCTGAGCGACGATTTCGGCTTCGCGCTCATGGTGCTTGGCATTGAGTACGTGGTGTTCCAGTCCCCTTCTCTTGAGCATATTGGAGAGCTGCTCAGACGTCTCTATGGAATTGGTGCCGATCAATACGGGGCGACCCACTTGATGCATGACGTCGACTTCATCCACGATGGCCTCAAATTTTGCCTTGTGAGTGCGGAAAATCCTGTCAGGCATGGCTTCTCTCTTCAGGGGTTTGTTGGTGGGAATGACCAAGACAGGCAGCGCATAGATCTGCTTGAATTCATCTTCCTCAGTCTTTGCCGTTCCCGTCATCCCACTGAGTCCCTTATAGAGCTGGAAGTAATGCTGCAGCGTGATTTGAGCCATCGTCTGTGACTCGCGCTGGACCTTGAGACCTTCTTTGGCCTCAATCGCCTGATGCAGCCCGTCCGAGTAGCGGCGATCAGGCATCAACCGGCCCGTGAAGTCATCAACAATCATCACGCGGCCATCCTTGACGATGTACTGCTGTTCCTTCTTGTAGAAATGCAGTGCCCGGAGCGCGGTCTCGATATGATGCAGCGTCTCCGTGTGCTCCGGTCCGAAGATATTCTCGATGGATAATGCTTTCTCTGCTCTGTGGATACCTTCATCCGTCAGCGTAAGACGGCGAGTCTCCTCATCCATTTCGAAATCATCATCTCTACGAAATCGCTTGACCAACATCGCGAATGTTCGATAGCGATCCAGTGCCTCAGCAGCGGATGCGGAGATGATCAACGGCGTGCGAGCTTCATCGACCAAGATGTTGTCGATTTCGTCAATGATCGCAAAATCCAGCGATCCTTGAACCTTTTGGTCCGATGAATGAACCATGTTGTCGCGAAGGTAGTCAAATCCGAATTGATTGTTGGTTCCGAAGGTGATGTCTGCGGCATACTCGGGTTGCCGCTCTACGGAGGACATGCCATCCTGTAGGAGCCCGACAGACAGCCCGAGGGCCTCATACACGGGACCCATCCATTCTCTGTCTCGGCGTGCCAAGTAGTCGTTGACTGTGACGACGTGAACCTTGCCGCTCAGGGCATTGAGAGTAGCGGGCATCGTGGCAAGAAGCGTCTTCCCCTCACCGGTTTGCATCTCCGCAATCTTGCGATCGTCGAGGGCGAAGCCACCCAGGATTTGAACATCATAGGGGCGCTCTCCAATTGTTCGCATGGCCACTTCTCGAACCACCGCATAGACCTCGGCCCGCAGAGCAGTTCTTGAAGTTCCTGCGGCGAGGCGCTGTCGAAATTCAGTTGCCTTGGCGCGCAACCCGTCATCTGACAACGCTTGCATCTGATCTGACAAGGCGTTTACAGCGCGAAGCTCTCGATCATAGTGCTTCAGTTGTTGGGCATTGGTCTGCCCAAGCATACGGTCGATGACGTTTCGAAAAGTGTTATTGGCCATGAGGAATCACGCAGTCAGTATAGGAATGCCCTTCTGTGCTTTCAAGGAGAATCGTCTTGCGGAAGTGTTCGAAGCCGCTCAAGAAGCGTGGCTCTCTCAAGGATTAGTTTGTCAATCGTCGCCTGGATTTCGGCCAGCTTGGGGGATTCCACTAGCGATGCACCTGTGATCATCTTTTCACGGGCGCTCGCCAACGCCTTCTCGACCAGCGCCAATCCTGCTTCATAAGCGGAATGGGCTTCGTCGTTCCTGCCGAGTGATTGATAGATGGATCCCAGTCCGATGTAGGGCGTCTCGTAGGTTGGATTGTTGGCCAGCAATTCCTGAATCTGCGCAATTGCCACGTCTGGATTCCCCGTCTCGCTCAACGCCAATGCGCGAAGATAGGTTGCCCGGCGCTGTATTTCGGAGCGTGGATGGCTAGCCAGTAGCAGCTCCAGCGGCTCAAAAGCAGCCTTCGACTGTCCAGTGTTTACAAGAAGATTCGCGTAGTTCAGCAAGGATGCTTCGTCAATGAATCGCGTCATGCACATCTCAAGACTCTCCTGGGCTTCATTGAGCTTGCCCAGCTGAATTTGTGCCACAGCGAGGTAGTAGTAGGTCTGTCGAGGCGCAAAATCAACTGATAGGCTATGCTCTAGGGAGATCTCTGCCGCAGCAAACAAGCCTGCCTCCACTTGATCAATGCCCCGCTCCATAAGCCAATTGGCACGTGCATCTGCAACAGCGAGTGAAGACACTGTAATGCCGAACGCGATGAGCGCAACATGAAGACCCTTGGCTTTCCATCCACTCAATCTCCACGTGAAACACGCCGGGGTTCCATAGGCAGCCGCAAGCGCTAGACCGCAGAACACAACGAACTCAAGACTCGAACCAACTACATGTGCGGGGAAGCTGACGAGACTGTGAGCGAGAAAGGCAAGGATCCCCATGGTTAGAAACAGCAAGGCGAGCCGATTGTCTTCGCTGCTACGTCTTAGGCGAACCCACAATGAGACGGCGAGAGCGCCCAGCGACGCAACCAGCATGACTAGGCCGATGATCCCGAGTTCTGCACCCACTTGGACGTACTCATTGTGAGCTTGCGATGCCCGAGGAATGTAATCGATGAAGGTTTGTCCACGGTTTGTCGCCAGGAAATCGGCTTTGGATGCAATGAAATTGAGCTTGTAATGACCAAGCCCAGCGCCTGTGGCCGGATGATCGGCCAACATCTCAGCCCCTATCCACCAATCCTGTGCCCGAACTGCGCCCGAATTGCGTTCCCACAGGGTTTGGATGAACGATCCGTCGCTGATAGGGGCAGACTGCTTCGAAGGTTGTGAGAGCACGAGTGGAAGTAGCAATAGAGCCAACGAAAATCCGACGAGTGTCGCCAACCACCAGCGGTTGGCCCGAAGCGGTTGTTGCGCCCGAAAGATCCATTGGCCAACGAAGAAAGCGATCATGACCAAAGGGAAGGCTATCCGAACGCTGGTCTGATTCACCAGCATCATCATAGCCAGGATGAACATGAGGGCCAGAAGAATTGCGATCTTGCGCACTCGTGAGTTGGTTTGAACCAGCAGGATGATCCCCGGATAGAACAAGTAAAGGAGAAACCCTCCCAGATGGTTGCGATTTCCCATGGTGGAGAGGATAGCGCCTACACCAGATGTTCCAGGGGGGCCAGGCAAGGCGCCGGCATATTGAAGTGCACCGTAGAGCGCTGCGAGCGTTCCCGAGATGAGAAGCGCCGACAAAACCCATCGAACATGCTGCGGATCCCGCACGACGTTGACGACCATCCACAGGACCAGCACAAAGCAGATGAGCAGAACGCTGCTTTGCAGGACGACAAGCGAAGTCGTCGCCTGAATGACGGACAAGCCAGCGGCAACGATCAATCCCGCGACAGGAACCAATACCCAGGGAACGCGAATGATCCATGAGGGGCGCCGCCACGCGGTGACTCCCCACAGAATGAGTAGAAGTGGAATCAACACAAGGCTGGCGATGCATTTGGCGTAATTGTAATCGGTTAATCCCGGCCACATGAATAGAGGGAGGACAAACACGAACACTGCGATAGCCGCGATTTGGATTCGTTCAAGCTTGCCGCACGATTCACTCTTCATGTCTTTACCTTGACCTCGAATGGGCACGATCACCCATTATAGAAGACGTCAACCTGACCTGAGCAGGACATCTGAGCTATCCCTGCAGGCACGGAGCCTCGACCTTTCGGTGATCACTACGGAAGATCGCCCAATTGACGGATCACGTGGTCTCGTTGCCCGTTGAGCGTTTCAATTTCGTCACGAATAAGCTTGGCTTCAGAGACCGGCGTGCTTTCTAGCCTGCCATATGCCGCATCCAGGCTCGCTTCGATTAGGTTGAGAGCGGATTCGAGATAGTTGCGCGCCATCCCCGTCAACCCTTGGGCTGCGCACAACTGTCCTAGGGCAACCAGACCCGGTTCGAATGTGGGGTAATCCAAAACCAATGCGGTGAGCGATTGAAATGCCTGATCGAATTGCCGTTGATTAATGCTGATCACTGCTTCTATGTACCGTGCTTGCTGCTCTACGGAGCTGTCGGGATGCGTGGCTAGCAGGACATCAAGAGCTGCTTGAGCCTCGTCCCATTTCCCGCGTTTCATCTTCACATCCGCGTAGGTGAGGTACACGCGATCATCGGAGAATGTTGTCATGCACTGCTCAAGATTCGCCTCTGCTTGTTCGAGATTTCCTAACTGAATCTGCGCGATGGCGAGGTAGTAGTAGGTTTGGCGTGGCGCAAAATCAAGTGCCAGACTCTGCTGAAGTTGAAGCTCCGCGCTGGCATAAAGGCCTGCTTGGATTCGATCGAATCCTCGCTCCATGAGCCAGTTTGCTCTGAGATCGAACATTGCGAACGTCGAGACAATCAGACTGATGACGATGAATCCGAGATGCACTGATTTTGCTTTCCATCCAGTGAGCGTCCAGCGAAAGGTGAGTGTGTCTCCGAATCTTGGGGAAAGGGCGAGCCCACAGAAGACAATCAGCATGAGACTTGAGCTGGCTACGTGGGCTGGAAAGCTGACGACGCTATGGGCCAAGAATGACAAGATTCCGCCCGTGAGCAACAGCAAGTCCAGTCGATCCCTCTCGTCGTTTTGCCGAAGTCGGATCCACAAGGAACTGCCGAGAACGATGAGTATTGCGAGGAGCATAAGCAATCCGAGTCCACCCAACTCAGCGACAGTCTGGACATAGTCATTGTGCGCTTGTGTCACGCGGAGGATTGGAAAATCGAAAATTCGCCCGCGTTCAGTCGTCGCGAACTCTGCCTTGTAGGGGAAGAAATTGACCTTATAGTTCCCCAGGCCGACGCCCACAGCGGGATGATCGGCGAGCATTTCTGCGCCAATCAGCCAGAACCAGGCCCGAGCAGTTCCAGAATTGTTCTCCCATAGTTCCGCAGGCGATTCCATTGGGGAACGAATGGCCGTAAACAGGCTCATCGAGAGAACGGCAATGGCAAGCGCGATCAGCCACCATCGATTGGCACGCAAAGGCTTTGTGGATCGAAATACGAATGATCCAATCAACAGAGCCACAGTAACCAGTGTCAGTGCAACTCGAGTGGCCGTTTGCTTCACGAGCAACATCACCGCAAACATCGCGCAAATCCCGACGACGATGATGGCTTTGCCGATGGATTGCTTGGCTCCGATGAGAAGGATGATGGACGGGTAGAAGAGATAGAACAGAATCGCTCCCAGGTGATTGCGATTTCCCATACTGGACACGATGGCATTCACGCCAGTTGCGTTTGGGGCCCCGGGCACGACTCCAAAATACTGAAGCGCTCCGTACAAGGCAGCCAACAAGGCTGATGCAAGAAGTGCTCCGAGAATCCATTGAACGTCACGTTCATCCCGAACGACATTGGCGATCATCCATAGCAGAAGAACGAAATAGGTAAGGAGAACCAGGCTTTGAATGGCCACGCGGGCGTCAGCTGCCTGGATGAGAGACAACGCGCCAGCCAGAATGAGGCCTACTGCCGGAATGAGAAGCCAGGGAACGCGAATCGTCCACGTGGGGCGGCGCCATGCCGTCCATCCCCACAAAACAAGAAGGCAGGAAATGAAAATCAAACCAACAATGCATTTTGCGTAGTTATAGTCCGTTAATCCTGGCCACATCAACAACGGGATCATGAAGAGGGCAACACAGATTGCAAGTATTTGCAGGCGTTCAAGAGTGAATTTCCGCGGAAGTAGTTTTTTTGCACCTTTTCGTCGAGTACGCATTGCGACTCATTATAGAGAAATCAGCGAAGAAAAAAGAATCATGAAACCGGGGAGCGTGGCCGAAGAAAGGACAAATCGAACGGCCGTCTAGGGCAGTTTGCTGAGTCGTTCCATCACGAGATCGCGTTGTTGGTTGAGCAGCTCGATCTGGGAGCGAATCTGCGCGTACTGAGCGAGAGTCACGAGGGTATTTGCTTCTATTCTCCGATTGGCGCGCTGCAGCGCCTTGTCAATCAGGCGAAGAGCCTCGGCGAGATTGTTGCGCGCCGAGTTGATGTAGCCTTGCGCCAGATACAAATCTCCTAGAGCAATGAATGCTGTCTCGTAGGTTGGGTGGTCCTGGATGAGAGATTCCAGTTGCTGAAGCGCTTGATCGTACTGCTTTCCCTGAAGGCTGATTACGGCCTCGATGTACCGAGCCTGCCTTTCCACTGCTGCTTGAGGACGCCCGGCGAGCAGCGTGTCCACTGCAACCTGTGCCTTCTCCAGTTCTCCTCGATTGGCGCCGAGGTTTGCGTACGTGAGATACACTCCCTCATCCAGATACCGTGTCATGCACATCTCCAGGTTTGCCCATGCCTCGTCGAGTTTGTCGAGGCGCATTTGAGCCGAAGCCAAGTGATAGTAGGTCTGTCGAGGCGCGAAGTCGTACCGGAGACTTTTGGCCAGCAGGGACTCGGCCACACGGATGTTGCCCCTTTGCAGTTGCTGAAGGCCTTGAGACATGAGGACATTGGCGGATAGATCAGAGACCGCGAAGCCTGAAACGACGAATCCAATGACGAGGATGGCGATAGCGGATGCCCTTAGCGGCCAGCGGGCGAGCGTCAGTGTGCGAGTGCTGACATCTCCATAGACCCGGGAGGAAGCGATGCCAATGACGGCGACAAATGCAAGGCTTGAGGCGGGCAAATGGGCAGGGAAGCTCACGAGGGCATGAACAAAGACGGGAACGACCCCGCACGCGAGCAGCAGAAGGTCGAGGCGTTTGTCTTCGTCCTTGGTATCGCGTACGCGCCGCCAGAAGGAGGCCACAAGTGTGGCGATGAACCCAAAGATTGCGATGGCTCCCAGGAGACCCATCTCCGCGAGAGCCTGGACGTAATCATTGTGGGCCTGAGCCGCTCGTGGAATATAGAAGTCATAGCTAGCGCCCCGCGGTGTGGTGAGGAAATCGGCCTTGTACTCAAGGAAATTCAACTTGTAGTTGCCTAGGCCAATGCCTACGATAGGTGAGTCCACGAACATTTCCCATCCAACCCACCAATCCCAAGAGCGTGTGCTTCCGGAGTTCTTTTCCCAGAGTTGGCCAATCCACGACGTTTCTTCTGCCGAGAATCCAGTGATGGAATTGAGAGGACTCGACGGGGACTCCACGATGAAGACGAGAGCAAGCGCAAGCAGCAGAATGAGAATCCAGATGCGCTGCTTGCGTAGGGGGGCGATGGGACGAAAGATGGCCCACCCGACGATGAATGCGATGGCTGTTACTATGAGAGAGACCACGACAGCGGTCTGCTGGAGCATCATCGCGGTTCCAAAGCAAAACGCTAGCATGATGATCGAGACAATGCGAACCCAACGCCAGCGAGGACTCACGACGAGAATCACTGACGGGAACATTAGATACGTCAGGAAGCCGCCTATGTAGTTGCGATTTCCCAGCGTAGAAATCATCTCTCCCAACCCAGTCCCTCCGAACGGCCCACGTACGACTCCGAAGTATTGCAGAAGTCCATACAAGCTCACGACGAATGCCGAAACCAGTAGGGCGAGCAGCAACAAGGCCACGTCCTTCCGATTCCTCACGATGTTGGCGATGAGCAGCAGAAGTTGGAAGAAGAAGACCACGAGAACGAGGCTTTGGACGACGACCCGACCGTTGACTGCGAACAGGAGTGACAACAAACTGGCGATTACAAACCCAAGAAAGGGAATCGTGATCCATGGGAGTCGAATTTTGAGCGTCCCTTTTGCCCACCCAGAAAAGATCCACAAAATCGATAGCAGAGAGATCGCAACGAGCGCGAACATGGTTTTGCCATAGCCATATTCCGAGACTGTGGTGAGCACAAACAACGGGATCGAAAGCAGTAATAGCGCCACGACATAGACGAGCGCTTGATCCAAAATGGAGGATAAACTGTCCTCTTGTGCTGCTTCGGGAATCCGATGGCTGACCATGAGGGAAGTATATCCGCAACAGGACGGGAGGCGGAAGGCAATCTAGCCTCCTAGAGGGAGCCAAGCAGCGGGATGATGCGTAGGAGTGCGCTCCACAGGCGCGGTTCAGATGCCAATTGATCGGGTAACCTGTGAAAACCATCGATGTCCGCCTCATCCGCCATGAATTGAAGCAAAGACGGATCATCCAGAACAGCAGCGATCGATTCGATGTCCGCATCGCTAAGTCGAGAGAGGTGATCGCTCATGGATCTGCCAAAGGCTTGTTCCTTGCCAATGGCGTCGCGACAGCGCGAGGCGTATGAATCTGGCACATCATCATTCTCTGGTGATTGTGCTATCCGAGCTGCGGTTTCACCTCCAATTCGTGCACATAGCCCGCCTGTGTACAAACCTCCGCCTGACAGCGGTTTGGTCTGACCAGCCGCATCTCCAACGAGCAAGACTCCCGACTTCGCTGGCGCGGACACGGGCGCAAGAGGAATCCATCCGGCTGAGCGGGATCGAATGTGCGTTGCAGGATAGTGTTTGGTCAGTAGACGATTGAGGTACTCCTCGGGTGTGTGGGGTGGGAGAACTCCCAAACCGACACGCAAGATGCCCTTTTCTGCGGGAACACTCCAGCCAAAGAATCCTGGAGCGACACCTCGTCCCACGAACACATCGACCCAGTCGCGCGTACCCGCGACCGCATCCAGCTCGACCTGAATGGCAGCAGCGAATTGGGACGGTTGTTCGAAAGAGAACCAGGTGGCCACGCGGCTGTGGGGGCCGTCTGCTCCGATGATCACGGCAGGATGAAACTGCAGATCCCCGTCACTGGATCTCACATCCAAGGTCTTCGCACGGGCCCCGGTGGCATCGGTGCAGTAGTGGACTTCTGCTCCGGCCGTCCGTGCGTTGCGCAGCAACTCTTGCTCCAGCTTGAGGCGATCAATGGTGACGGCCTTCAGACGGTTGGATCGTAGCTCGATTTGCCGCCCGCTTGGCAGATGGATGCGAAGGGCGCGGATTTCTTGAAGCACGCACTGGCTGGTCGTGCCGAGCACCGAAAGTGTGCCGGGGCTAACGAGTCCCGTACAGCAGGAGGATGCCCCTCCTTCGGGCTTCTTCTCGACAACCAAAACGCGCGCTCCGGCTTCGGCCGCAGCTCGGGCGGTCGCAAGACCGATGGGGCCTGCTCCGACGATGGCGACGTCTGGGTACATGTCCAATCCTCAGCAATCCTCGCGTTTGGGGGATCGTGTCATGATCTCAGTCACTAGAGCGTGTGGGTTCGTCTCACTTCGCAGCATGCGATAGACAGCGCTTGTAATGGGCATTTCGACGGAGTTCTCGCAAGCGAGGTCGTATACGATGTCGGCAGCAAAAATCCCCTCTGCGACCATGGACATATCCTTCATAATTGCGGCCAACGATTCGCCCTGTCCAAGACGGACGCCGACTGCACGGTTGCGGCTGTGACGACTCGTGCATGTGGCCACTAGGTCACCCAGTCCAGACAGTCCATAGAACGTTGCCTCCTGGACATTGAACACCCTGCCGAAGCGTACCATCTCGGCAAGCCCTCTCGTAATCAGCGCCCCACGCGTATTGTCACCGTATCCCAGGCCATCGGAAATCCCTGTGGCCAAGGCAATGACGTTCTTGATCGTCGAGCAGGTCTCCACTCCACGAATGTCCTCAGACAAATACACACGAAATCTTGCCGTGGCGATCTCTTCTTGCAGACGCTGTCCCAGGTCCAAATCGGTGCCAGCCAGGACAACGGCCGTCGGCATGTCCCGCCCCACTTCCTCCGCATGACTGGGCCCTGACAGTGTGAACACCGAGGCTTGAGGCAACGCTTCAGAGATGAGTTCAGACATGGTTTGATGCGTCGTGCGATTCATGCCCTTGGCGAGATTGACGATGACTGGAGGCGATGGCTTTCTGCTGGAAATCCTCGTCAGCAATTCAGGCATGCCAATGGAGGGGACACCCAGAACCAGCACGTCGGAGGCCATGGCAGTCCCAAGATCGGCGGTGACCAGTAATCCGCCGGGAAGGTTAATCCCGGGAAGGTACTTGTCATTACAGCGATCCCGATCGATCTGGCTGGCTCGATCGGGATCCCGAGCCCACAGCACGGTGTCGTGGCCTTGGTTGGACAGCAGACGGGCGACTGCCGTACCCCATCCGCCTGCCCCCAAGACAGCGAACTTCATGGCGTGCTAGGTGTTCCAGAGATCGATGCGGTGATGTCAAAGGGCATCAGCGCTCCCGCTTGATTCTTGATCCACTGGATGGCCACGTCAATCGGATCTTGGTCCTCTTCCACGACGATATCGGCAGGAAGACCAATACCATGAACGACCGTGCCATTGGGAGTGAAGTATTCTCCGGCGGTGATCTTGAGTGCCGAGCCATCTGGAAAATCGATGAGTTGCTGGTAGACCCCCTTGCCGAAGCTTTGCTCTCCAATCAGGATGCCCATGTTGTGATCGCGAATGGCTCCTGCCGCGATTTCAGACGCACTGGCTGTACCCCGGTTGATGAGAATGGCCACTGGGAAGTTGCGGATCTGATTCCCTCGGGCGTAGTACTTCTTCTGCCCGCTGAGCCGATCTTGCGTGATGAGTACGACACCATCGTCCACGAATCGGTTGACGACATTGATCGCTTCGGACATTAATCCACCTGCGTTGTTTCGCAGATCTAGAATGAGCCCAGTGATGCCGTTGAGGTCGAATGTTTCTAACGCACGATCAAGCTCATTCGTCGTATCCGATTCAAATCGCAGCAGACGGACGTAGGCGATGGACTCCTCCTCCATGGCTTCGTATCTGACGGCCTCAATGACGATCGTCTCACGGATGATGGTGATGTCTTCACGCACATCATCCTCATGCACGACCGTTAATATAACGGGAGTGCCGATCTCACCTCGAATCTTGAGTGCGGATTCCGTGAGTGTATGACCCTCAGTGGACTCGCCGTCGATTGCTACGATTCGATCTCCAACACGCATGCCTGCTGCCTCTGCCGGGCTGCCAACCAACGGTGTGATGACGGTGAGAACGCCATCTTCAAGAGTGATTTCAATGCCGACACCGCTGAACTCCCCATTGAGGCTTTCGTCAAATGCTGTCTTCTCGCTAGGCTCGAAGAACTCGCTATAGGGATCATCCAACTGCTCAACGATGCCCTTCATTGCGCCGTACAAAGCCTGTTGGTCATTGATTCTCTCGGGCTGATAAAAGTATCCCTTCACATACTCGTAGACCTGATAAACGGGATTGAAAAGGTCATTCGGTGTTTCCTGTACTCCGGAGACCGCAAATGCTAAGACAAGGATCAAGGTCGGAATCAGGACGGCGAGGGTTCTTCGAAGAAGCCGGTGTCGTTTCATGTTCTCACCCCTACGAGTCGATTGTATCATGCTAGCCTGCATGTGTCTGTCCAAGGTTCACGATGATGTCCGACCCAGATAGATTCTCTGATCATCCGTTAACGCGTCGATGCGGACACCAAGGCTGTCTAGTTTCATTCGCGCAATGCAGTCGTCAATTTCGGATGGAACCGAATACAGGTCGGCCTTCAACGGAGCCACTTCAAGCAGATGTTCGAGTGTTAGCGCCTGAACGGCGAACGACATGTCCATAATCTCCACGGGATGTCCGTCTCCGAGAGCCAGATTCACGAGTCGGCCTTCTCCAAGAAGATACAGATGTCTGCCATCGGGCATGGTGTATTCCTCGACGCCGTCTCGTACGGTTCGTTGTGAGACGGACATTCGTGCTAGCGTGTCTGGACGGACCTCGACATTGAAGTGCCCGGCGTTGCACAAGACGATGCCATCCTTGGCCTCTCTCAGGGCCTCCTCAGGCACGACATCAGCGCATCCCGTAGCCGTGATGACGAGATCGGCAGTTCGGACAGCCTCAGCAACTGGGGCCACCTGTAGCCCTTCCATCAAGGCTTCCAGCGCACACACGGGATCGACATCAGCGACAGTGACGCGGGCTCCGAGGCCATTGGCCCGCAGGGCGATACCTCGTCCGCACCACCCATATCCCACAACGAGCACATTCTTGCCTGCGATCAGAAGATTGGTTGAGCGGAAGATGCCATCCCATACGGATTGCCCCGTGCCGTAGCGATTGTCAAACAGCGACTTCATGCGGGCATCGTTGACCGCAAACATGGGGAACAGCAATTTGCCCTCTTTTGCCAGCTTTCGCAGGCGTCCAACCCCCGTCGTTGTTTCCTCGCATCCGCCGATCACCTGATCCTGAGGCGAACTGTGAAGCAGGTTCATCAAGTCTCCGCCATCGTCGAGAATCATGTGGGGGCGATGTGCAAGTGTCTGTACGAGATGCCTTGTGTATTCGTCGCTCGATACGCCGTGACGTGCGAATACTTCTATGTTCTCCTCTTCAGCCAATGCACTGGCAATCTCATCCTGCGTGGACAACGGGTTGCTCCCAGTGACGTGAACTTGCGCCCCGCCATCGCGCAACAAGACGGCGAGACATGCCGTTTTAGCCTCAAGGTGAATGCTCATTGAAATGCGCTTTCCTGCAAAGGGCAGTTCTTGCAGGAATCGCTTGCGAAGAAGATTCAACAAAGGCATTCGAGATTTCGCCCAATCGATCTTGTTGCGACCGTGCTCAAGGTTAATGGACATGAGTTCGCTCCTTGTTGCGAAGGCTGAGATAGATGCCACCGAGTATCAGGGCCGCCCCGATCAGGTTCAACCCACTCGGCACTTCGCTGAAGAAGATCAGCGCCAGAATTCCCGCCCCGACGGGCTCGCCAAGAATCATGATGGAGACGTGGGAGGCGGACACGTGCTTCAATGCCCAGTTGAACGTCGAGTGGCCGAGCAACTGGGGAATCAACGCAAGAAGAACCAGAAATCCGATCGTGCTTGCAGAGAATCCAAAGGCCGGAGTGTGCGTGATCACACACACGGCCAACAGCATAACAGCTGCCATTCCATAGGTCACGGCCACGTATTCAGTTGCAGACACGATCTGACGAACGTGGCGTCCAATCATGAAGTAGATGGCAGCCATCAATCCCCCACCGACAGCTAGCACGTCACCGCGGAGAGCGGTTCCTGCGAGTTGAATGTCGCCGAAACCAATCAAGGCGCCACCAAGTATCGCAATTGAGATCCCAAGAATGAGGCGTCTTGAAGGGCGTTCCTTGAGAAATAAGAATGACCCCAACCCGACAAACAAAGGATGGGTGGTGACGAACAGCACTGAGCTGGCAATCGAAGTGTAATTCAGCGACGTTGTCCAAAGAACAAAATGGAGGGCCAACGCGGCACCAGATGCCAGGCACCATAGGGCCATCCGTGGTGTCAGCGTTCGCTTCCTCTGTATCCACGCAACGGGCACGAGAACGAGTGACGCAAGCGTCAAACGCCACGCGGAAATCGCCAACGGGCTTGCTTCGGAAGCAAAGCGGACCAAGATGGCTCCAAATGAAACCGCGACGACGCCAAGAATCATTCGCGGATAGAGCCGTTGGATTCCTTCCATAGTAGCTCCGGTTCACAGATGTTCGGCACGTCTGTTCATCTATTGGTCCACACGTCCCCTCTTCGTAGAACCCGCTGATGGGCAGGGAACTTGTTGATGGCGGTTGAGTTTGGAAAGAAGAAAAGTGCGGGGAACGGCGATTTGGCTCCCCGCGCAAGTATTAGGACTCGATGGCTCCAACTGGGCACTGATCGGCGGCGTCCTGAACGCATGCAGCTCCGGCGTTAGAACCCGCAATGATTCCAGCTTTGCCATCATCCTGCATCTCAAAAACGTCGGGGCATGCCTGAGGACATAGTCCGCAGCCGACGCAAAGGTCTTTGTCTAATGTAGCCATAATCGTTCTCCTCCTTCCCTGTCACCAGAATTCGACTGAAGGATATCAAATCCTCTGGTGGCATGCTACTTGTGCCACGGAAGGGCACTGTGCCTGTAACTTGATCCTTCAGTCGGATTCTCTATAGTTGTGGCAACAAGAAGGGGGTTCACGTATGACGAAGCGGTTGCTTTTGTGTTCTGTGGTGCTGGTGCTGTCTTCTGCTCTCGCCCTCGGGGCCACAGAGGAAGATATCTCGGCGGCTCTCTCGTTGTTTCCCGAGTCGCAAGACGTCGCTGTTGCCTATTCCGATGCCGGGCAAGCGTCCTTGGAATTTGCGATTGGGATTCTAGAAGAGGCGCTCGGAGTTGACGTGCTGTTTGACCGTGCAAGCGAAGAAGCCTACATGGCTTTGGAGATTGACCCGGCGAACAAGGCGTGGGCTAATGCGCTCTCTCAGGCCTATTACACATTGGGCGACGTTTTTCTCAAAGACAACGATGCCAAGAAGCTGGCCTTCGTTCGAGGGCAGTTCTGGGGGCTTGCGAGCCTACGATCGTCTGCTGCCTTCGCCACAGAAGAGGTCCAGCACGGCTTCATCGAAGCGGTCAAGCAAGAGACCGATGTTGCTGCGTTGTTCTGGACGTATGGAAACTGGACGCGCAAAGACGAATTCGATTTGCTCGGTGCGGTGTTTCGCAATGATCCACCCAAGTTGCTGGCGCTGATTGAGCGCTGTCTTGAGCTGGATGAGTCGTTTATGGATTATGCCGCTTACCGGGCACTGGCGGCATTTTGGGGTGGATTGCCGCCACTGCCATTGATGCAGTTCGGGCAGAATTTGCCGCGGGCGTTGTCCTACATTTGCCCCGTTCTCAACGAGCCGTCGACCTGCAATGTATGCGCCGATTGCCCTGTGTCCGATGACGTGGACGACTACTTCGAGAACCGCTTGATTTTTGCTGAGTACTACCTCATGGAGATGGAGCTGTGGGACGAGGCTGCTCGTGTCCTGCAGAGCATCTTGGACGATTCCATTGGCGAAAGGTACGCGTTGTACAACAACCATTGCGTTTCTCTGGCTGCGGAGCTTCTCCAAACAGTCACTGAGCACCTATAGTCGTACCTGAAGTCGTTGGTTCCCCGCACAACATAGGGGTTTGTTGAAGCCCCTAGCTTGCGGTATAGTGATCCCGATTCCCCTCACAGGAGGTCGAAAACGATGAGGAAACTACTGTTGTTTACTGCTGTTCTGATGGTGGCGCTGGGTGGTTCTGCGGTGTCCATGACCCTCGATGAAGCCATTGGGTTGTTCTCTGATAGCGACATCATGATTACCTATACTGCCGAGGGACAAGCACAGCTTGAAGAGGCCATTGACGCGTTCCGTACAGCACTCGGTGTCACGGATACCCTCGATGAAGCCAACGAAGATGCACTCATGGCCTTCGACGTAGATGCCAACCTGATGTATCTCATCCCTATGCTCGCGCAGTGCTACTACACGCTGGCTGACGCGTTCCTTGGAGAGGATGAAGCCACTGTGAAGCCTTTCTACCTCAGAGGGAAGCACTGGGGACTCAAAGTCCTTCGCATGGATCCGGAATTCGCAGCGACTGAGCAAGCGAACGGGTTTGTTGCCGCAGTCAACGGATCGGACAATCTGACAGGCCTTTACTGGACATCCTCCAACTGGCTCCGTGCCGGACAATTCGACGTGTTGGCAGCCGTCTTTGCGGGAATGCCTGAGAAGACCGAAGCCATCACCTTGCGATGCATGGAACTCGACGAGACCTACACCCATTACGGGGCCTACCGCGCGTTGGGCGCATTCTGGTCCGG
>Ga0180007_10000641_pt1 | contig 55444 bp, 44 predicted proteins | sample MM_PC_MetaG_FD_121122 | JGI IMG/M metagenome (GOLD analysis project Ga0180007, IMG submission 121122) | Groundwater microbial communities from the Aspo Hard Rock Laboratory (HRL) deep subsurface site, Sweden - MM_PC_MetaG | ecosystem: Environmental > Aquatic > Deep subsurface > Groundwater...
CCATAACAAGCAGTTCCAAGTCCTCCAGAGTATATTGGTGGAAACTCCCATCCAAACATTAGAACTTTCATTAATTCTTTCCCCTCTTTTTCCCTTTTTTTAAGAAGTGTATTCACCCCTTATTTTAGTCCTTAAACTATCTAATTAAATTATATTATCTTTGACTTTAAAAAGTTTCCCATACTAATTTAGTTATTAATTAACTAATTAAAAACATTAATTAATTAACTAACTTATTTAATCAAATAGAAAACTTTAAATAGGCGTCTTAATTTAAGACGATAAAGTGGACTTTGAAACTTTGTTTGTGGAATCTAAATGGAGAATTCTAACTGAACTAGCACAAAAAAAACAGTCACCAACAGAGCTAGCAAAAAAAACAAATACTAGCGTTGCAAACATCAGCCAACAACTAAGACTCCTAGAAGCATACGGCATAGTAAAAAAACAAAAAGTAAAATCCAAAAACGAACCTGGAAAACCAAGAACTCTGTATGAAATAGGAAAAGAAGCAACACACATAATACATATTGAAAGAACAATAGCTGAAAAAAAGCTGTTTGAAAAAAATAACTGGACACAAGCAGCAATAAATGCCCTTATGCTAGAAAAAGAGGAAGATGCATATTTCATAATTAAATTTTTATGTAAAGAAGAAATATTTAACAAATGCAAATCACTATTCATCATAAGAAATAATCATGATTCAATAGAGGTTCTTTTAATAACAAAAAACTTTGAAGATATAAGAAAAGATTACAGCAGTATAGAATTAACCGGTCTGAATAATAATAAGAAAAAAATAATTATTTGGAGTCATGATTTACCAGAAATAGAAACTGGAATAACAGAAAAAAACGAATATTTTATAAACCTTACAAACAAGATGAGAATCATCTACGATCCATCAAATTTAAAGGAACAAATAGAAAATGTCAGAACACGAAACCTATAAAACCCTTGATGAATTAAAATATGAAGACTTACTAGAATTAAAAAAAGCCATAAAAGAAAATAAAATAGAAATACTGATAAACAAACAATTAGAAAAATTTAAAAATGGAAACAAGGTATGTCCAGTTTGTAACACACTAATACAAGAAGGGGATCTAACACTATTTTTTGGTCCGATTGGACTTAGAAAACAAGCCACGTTTTGTGCAACGGACTGCTTAGAGTATTTCCTAACAAAATTAAAAAAGGAGTTGTAGAAATGAGTTTGGTGGAACTAAGAAGAGTTTTTGAAAAAAGAAGATACAATCTTATACAAACACTTGAATCTAACAAGGAAGAAATAGACTTGTCAAAACAGCATCAAATGTATGGTGCAGTAAGAGAAATTGAAAACTTCTTAAAAGCAATTGATTATCATAGGGAAAAAGAAGTAAATTCTAACACAACAATCACGCTAAAAAACGAAGTACAACAAACATTTCTAAAAAAAATAAATTTAAAATTTAAAAGCCCAAACGATCAATAGATCTCTTCTTCATTCTCATAAACAAACGATCTCCTCTAAGTTCTACCTGTTTATGAATAAAAAAACCGTTCTTAACAAGAATCCTCTCTCTATAAATAGCTTCAGTCAAAACTATCACCCCAAAAAAGTAAAACTACGTCAGAGTTTTTAAATCTTTTGATGCAATGTTCGCTCGTACAATATAACCATTAAGAAGTACAAAGGTGCAACAATAAAACAGGTTGCAAAAATTAAAATCTTAAAAAAGGTTGTCAAACCAACAGCTCCAACTAAATAAGAACCAAAAGGCACGAGTATGAGTAAGGGGAGAGCAGTGACAAAACCTAAGAAACTAAAATAGATTCGTCGTTCTTCTTCGAATAATAATTTACGTGTGAATAAAGACTGACCAACCCCTACAATTGAACCTCCAAGAATAGATAAGGCACTTGCAGCACACACAACCGCTATGGAACGGTTATAAACTAATGCTAAAGGAAGCATGGCTGAAAGAAGTGTTCCAAAAACAAGCATGGGAGAAACACCTATGTAATCCTTAAGTTTTCTAGTAACAAGAGGTCCTAAAAAAGAAACCAAAACTGCAATTACAAAAACAAAAGATACATTTAAAAAACCCCCTAAAAAAGATGTTTTGAAAAACTCGTAGATAAAAATTCCATAAAAAGAAGTTCCTAAAACCTGTAATATTCCGGAAATAGCAGAAGTTAAAGCCAAAAGCAAAACAATCTTGTTATTGAGAAAAACACCCATGTGAAGCTTTGCTCTTGAAAAAAATTCACCAAAAAAAGAAAAAACTCTCGTTTTAGAAACAACAATATTTTCTTTGATAAATGAAAGAACATAACTCGAAATTATAAATACAAATGCAGTTATTTCAAAACAAATTAAATATCCGTAAACAGCAATACTTTTTCCAAAAAGATTGATTTTGAAAGAACCAGAACTCGGGAAAAAATCCATGACAAAACCAGATATTAGTAAAGAAAGTGCAGTTATTAGAATACCAAAATAAGCAACTTTTGTCAAAAAAAAACCCCTATTTTTATCTGAGAGATTCTCTCTTAAAAATCGAAGATAAAACTCACCATGAGTCACGACTGCAGCACAGCCTATCAGAATTGCAAATGCGAAAATCAAAGGGTTTTTTACCATTCTTCCAACAGCCATTAAAAGAAAACTGAAACCAAATATAACCCCGCCTCGTTTTATAAGCTTTTTTCCAATATAATGAACCTTTGAAAATTCCTTAAAATAAGAAGACAAAAATAATGATAGAATCATTTTTAAACCGTTAACGAAAGCAATGAAAAAATAAGACGCTCCTGAATGCAAAAACAAAATATTTATGAAAGGATTTGATACGAACCCATAACCAATTCTATCAAAGATTTCTTTTAAAGCAAATAGTTTAGAAAGTTTTTTTGAAGACAAAGCCTTATCTGAATGAACTCTTGCTGCAAAACGCTCAATTTCTGTGTCTATTTCATCTTCCAAAAAACCCTTTTCCATGAGTTGTTTCTTCAAATCAGAAAGTGATTGATTGTCTTGAAAACCATGTTCAATAAACGAAAGTAAATCCTCACCCATTTTAAATATAAAAAGAATTGATAACTATTTAAAGTTATTGCTTGAATAAAACAGTCGAACAATAAAAAACTAAAGTAAACTCAAAATAGTCATTGTAACAACTATGAAAGAGAAACAAACATTTTTAAAAACCAAAAAGCAAACTAAGATGTATAAATGAAATTTACTTTTGGATTGAAAAAAATAGCTTCCGGAAACAAGAGGGGAAGAATACTTGAACAATGGAAGTTTGACTCTCACAGCAGTCTACTAGCGCCACCAATAATTGCAAGTTTAACAAAAAACAAGTCTCACAGCATAATTACTGGAACCAAAGACGGAAAAATCATATCTGTGGATCTTGACGCGAATATTGAGTGGGTTTTTAATGCCAAAGAAGACATTGATAAAATGGAATTAATGTTTTTGGATGTAGAAACATCAAGCTCAATACAAGCATCACCAAATGTTTGTGATATAAATAATGATGGAGAAAAAGAAATCGTTGTAGGATCAGAATTAGGAAATATCTACACACTTAACTCTAAGGGTAAGCTATTGTGGAAATTCAAAACAAACGGATCCATAAGAGGAACACCATTAATTGCTGACATAAACAACGATGGAAAAAAAGAAATAATATTTGGCTCAGGAGACAAAAATTTATACGCTTTAGATAATAGAGGAGTTCCACTATGGAAATACGATGCAAAAACAGAAATTGAATCTTGTCCTCAAAAAGTTCAGAATCAAATAGTTTTTGGATGTAGTAACGGTGAAATAACTTCTGTGAATAATAAAGGAGAGCTATTGTGGAGATTCAAAACAAAAGCTAAAGTTCTTGCTCAACCAATTTCTGGAAAGATTTTTGGTAATGAAAAAGAAGTAATTATAATTGGTTCAACAGACAATTACTTGTACTGTCTTGATTTAAAAGGAGAACTCATCTGGAGCTTTAAAACAAGAGGAGCAATATATTCAAAAGTAGTTCTGGCAGATATTAATAACGATGGACAATTAGAAATAATATTTGGTTCTTGTGATAATAATGTTTACGCATTAGATTCCAACGGAGAAATAATCTGGTCCTATGAAACTGACTTTTGGATTGTAGCTCCCCCGCTGGTTGAAGACATTGATGGGGATGGACAGTTAGAAGTTATCGTCGGATCATATGATCAAAACATTTACATCTTAGATGCTAGAGGAAGCTATAAATTAAACTATGTTCCAGGAGTTTCAAGCGTTATGCAACAAGCAGGACACTACACAGACATCATGACAGAAGAACCAGGAACTATTACTGGCAAAAAAATCTGGCAATATAAAACTGAAGGCATAATTGTTGGCTGTGGATATATAAATGAAACTAAAAGCATAATAGTAAATACAAAAACAGGAAAAATAAATAAACTAACACATCAAGATTAAAAAAAAATGAGGTAAAAAAATGGTTGAAGAAGTATCAGAACAAAAAATCATCAGAAGAATAAGAACATATATTAACGGGCTGGATGAGCATATGGAAGGCGGAATACCTGAAGGACATGCAACACTTATAAGTGGAACGGCTGGAACGATGAAATCATCAGTCTGTTTCAACATCTTATACAATGAAGCACTTAAAGGGAAAAAAAGTTTGTACGTATCTTTAGAACAATCCTATGAATCACTTGTTCAACATATGAGTAATATGAGATTGAATATTCACAGAATCAAATTATTACCAATAAAAGATCTTACAAAAATTAATGAGGTTGTGAACAAAGCAAAAGCCGGAGATACAGGCAGCATTATTATTGCAGATGTTGGTTGTATAAGAAATGAAATTAAAGACATTAAACTTGGGGACAACAGAAGCTGGCTAAATGTAATAAAAAATATTATAAAAAAGATGAAAGCAGATCTTAATTGTGACTTGGTAGTTTTAGACTCAATGTCTGCGCTTTATGTGCTTTCAAGATTTGAGAATCCGAGAATAGAACTATTTTATCTTTTTGAATTCTTAAAAAGCATGGAAATAACATCTTATCTCATATCAGAAACAACAGATAATGGTGCTTACAGCGAACTTGGAATGGAAGATTTTCTCGCCGATGGAATAATAAACCTCAGACTCACGCCTTTCAGAAGAAATATTGTTAGAGAAATTGCAATCGTTAAGATGAGAGCAACAGATTGTAATAATGATATTTTCAGTCTGGAATTTAAAAATGGACAATTCCAAGCACTTTACGGCGGACAAAACCCATTATTATAAAAACTAATTTTTTATTTTTTTCACAAAATTTCTCTTTGCAAAAGACTTAAAAATAAAATCTGATTCTATTTTACGAAAAATGAATTTAATAACAGATATAATAAAAATATTGTCTTTACCACAGGAAATAAGCGAAAAAACAAAGAGAACCGCCCTAAAAGAATTGATTGAGAACAACATTGACTACGACTTGTCAGAAGATTTTGTCAAAAAAGAAAAAACATTTGCAGAAGAATATAAAATTCTTGGAACAACAGATTTCTTAGAGAAGTATTCCGGTTTATTTTCCGAAGACCAGCAATTGGGTATTGAAATAACCGTGCTTGACAAAACAATTTATGAATTGTACAAAAAGGATTAAAAAACCCAAAACATTTTTAATAAGGAATAAGTTCTTTTAACTTATGATTAAGGGGCAGGTTGTTTCTGGAAGATTTGGAGAAATAGTTGCAAGAGTCAAATCAGATGTTGATTTAGAGCTTGGAGAACTATTAACTGCAGACTCAAAAGCTGGAAAAGTACTACTGCAAGTTTATGATTTGGTTTATAGCAGCCAGATATCTCAGCAAAATCTTGAGTTAATATCTGGTATGAATCTCGAAGAGTCATCTGACTTTGAATTTATGGATGCAAAACTAAGAAATTATGAACTTGCACTTCTAAAAAGCCTTGTAACGATAAAGCCTAAAAAAGTCGTTTCATCTAAATCACTACCAACTTTTTTTTCAGAAATAAAAGAAATCACCAAAGAAGATGTAACCTTTCTCACAAAGCCTAAAGAACCTCTTTTTTTAGGAAATCTCAGGTCAGGAACAAGAGATTTGAATTTTCCAGTGTTTCTACCCGCAGAAAAAGTGTTTTCTCATCACGTATTAATAACTGGAACAACAGGAAAGGGAAAAAGTGTTTTGATGACAAACCTTATTTGGGATACTATTGAAAAAGAATCTTGTGCACTGCTAGTTTTAGATCCTCATGATGAATATTTTGGAAGAAACAAAAAAGGACTAAAAGACCATCCTTCAAAAAAAGTGTGTTATTACACTTCTAAAAATCCACCCACAGGTCAAAAAACATTAAAAATAAATCTCAAATGCGTAAAACCTCACCACTTATCGTTTATAGACTTTTCACAACCGCAAAGACAAGCAATGGGTTTATACTATAAAAAATATGGTGATAAATGGGTTGAAGCAGTAATCCTTGAAAAACCTCTGAATGTTGATTTTAATGAAGCAACAATCTCAGTTCTAAAGAGAAGACTATTATCATTACTAGACTTGGATTTTAATGATACACAGGTTTTTTGCGAGGGAATTTTCTCTCTCAATGCTGGTGAAACAATAATTTCTGATATTTGCTCAGAATTAGAATCCAGCAAAACAGTTATTGTTGATACAAGCAACTTCTCAGGGCAAACAGAACTTTTAATAGGCTCTCTTGTTGCAAGCGAAATACTCAGACGTTATAAAAATTACAAGATAAAAGGAGAAATTGATAAAAAACCTGTTATAAGTGTCGTCTTAGAAGAAGCGCCAAGAGTTATTGGCAAAGAAATCCTAGAAAAAGGATCAAATGTGTTTTCAACCATTGCAAGAGAAGGTCGAAAATTTAAAGTTGGACTGGTTGCAATAACGCAACTTCCAAGTTTGATTCCAAGAGTTATTCTTGCAAACATGAACACGAAAATAATTCTTGGAACTGAAATGAATTCAGAAAGACAAGCAATAATTGAGTCTGCTTCACAAGACTTAAGCAGCGATAATAGATCAATTGCAAGCCTTGATGTGGGTGAAGCAATTGTTTCAAGTAATTTTTCTAAATTTGCACTTCCAATTCATATTCCTCTATTTGAAGATATGATACAAAAACAAAAAAAAGAAGAAAAAGAAGATAGTTCGATTAAAACAGTTTTTTCAGGTGTAAAATTATGAAGTTTGCTCACATGGCTGATTGTCATATTGGTTCGTGGCGAGATCCAAAACTTAAAGAGTTGTCAATCCTTGCCTTTGAAAGAGCAGTTGATATCTGTATAGAAAAAAAAGTTGATTTCATACTTATCTGCGGAGACCTATTCAACACTTCACTTCCTGGAATTGATTTTTTGAAGCGAACAACAAAAAAATTAAAAGAACTTGAAAGAAAAGAAATTACTGTTTATGTTATCCCCGGAAGCCACGATTTTTCTCCAAGCGGAAAAACAATCCTTGATGTGCTAGAAGAAGCCGAACTACTAATAAACGTGGTCAAAGGTTCTGTTAAAGACGACATTCTTAAATTAAAGTTCACCATTAATAAAAAAACTGGTACAAAAATTACTGGGCTTCTTGGACGAAGAGGGCTTTTAGAAAGATCTTATTATGAAAAGCTTGATAAAAAAAGTCTTGAAGAAGAACCTGGTTCAAAGATTTTTATGTTTCACACAGCCCTTTCTGAACTTAAACCAATAGAACTTGAAAAAATGGATTCAGCACCAATATCTTTCCTTCCAAAAGGTTTTGAATATTATGCAGGGGGACATGTTCATATTGTTCGCGATGAAACACTTGAAGGTTACAAGAAAGTTGTTTATCCTGGTCCTTTATTTCCTGCTAATTTTTCAGAACTTGAAAAACTCAAGCAGGGAGGTTTTTACATTTATAATCATGGAAAACTTGAATTTATGCCTATTAATGTAAAAAATGTATTTCTTTTACAAGTTGACGCACATAGAAAAACACCTCAAGAGGTCTTTGAAGAAATTGTTGATGTCATAAAAAATCATGAGTTCAACAACACAATCGTCCTTTTAAGGATTTTTGGAAAATTGAAATCAGGTAAACCTTCGGATGTTGATTTTAAAAAAATATTTACTATGATTTATGGTAAAGCTGCATTTTTTGTTATGAAAAACACTTCAAAACTTATAAGTGAGGAGTTTGAAGAAATAAAAATAACCGCTAGTTCTGTAGAAGAAATTGAAAATGAAATTATAAAAGAGAATTTGGGTCAAATAAATACTTCTTTTTCTAAAAACGAAGAAGTGGTTGCAAAAAAATTTTTGGAGATTTTAACAACAGAGAAAAAAGAAGGCGAAAAAGTTTATGAATTTAATAAACGCATAAAAGATGAACTTGATAATATTTTAAATTTGAATGAATAAGTCTTTTCTAGCTAAAGTTTTTTTACAGCCTCACATAAATTATTGGTCTTTTCCCATGTTCGCTCAAGTCTTTTATTGGCTTCAAAGATGAGTATTTTGAGATAATCTTCTGAAATAAGTATTTTTCCTTCTGCAGCGATGATTGTTTCAATTTTTTCTGTTGACCAAAGTTCAATCATTAAGTGTTTTTCAACTTCAAAAAGACCACCACGTTTAAATCCGATTCTTCTTGCAATTCTCAACAGTTTAGATGCGCTTTTCAGGTCTTTTGCGCAAATATGGATTATTGCTGGCTCTTGTCTAAACCAAAGTTTTTCTGTGCTGTCATATTTTTTCAAGGAGTCTTTTAATTCTTTATAGTCTCCTTTTTTATGGGTTCGATAAATAAACTGTGCTTCTCTCTTGCTTCCAGAAAGAGGTATTTGTATAAGAATTATTCTTCCAGAACAAGAACTGGTTGTGTAATAGTTTTCTTTAGAATTGATAATATCAATGAGTTGTTCTATAGGTTTATCTACTGCGCCAATATTGCTTTTGTCTTTTCGTTGCATAATTCTTTTTTTATCGCTTAAAAAAGTCATGTTTCATAAGTTGTGTTTTTTCAATGTATTCTAAATCTAAATCTTTTTCAATTTCAGGATGAAGTTTTGCGCTAATATAATTTTTCACTATCAATACTTTTTTAACTTTAAACCATTTAGTGTAACATATTTCAATCATTGCTCCAGGCGAATATCCTACAACAAGCAAAACATCTGATTCTTCGCAAAGTTTTTCAGGCTGATTTCTCCAGGTTCCACAAGTTATTATTTCATCAGCAAGACTTGGCTCAACATCTAAAAGACCCCAATCATCATCGTCTGTTGGTATTATACCTATAATTCTTTTTCCACCAGCGTTTTTATATGCTTTAGCAATTATTCCGGGTGCATTTGTTTGTGCTGGTACAACTACAAGTTCATGACCTGTGAGTGCTATCTGCTTACCAATATTTTCTAAAAAAGAAAAATAATCTATTTTTTTCAACTTCAAAGTTTCGCAAAACTCTTTGATTCTTGTCGGTCCTGCTATTCCTATCTTCATTTTTACAACCAATCAATTTTATTGAAGATTATTAGACCTATAACAACTATCAGAAACATTATAATCATCAGATAAATGAATGCCAATGGTGATTGCTGCAAAGGAAGATTTATGTTCATACCATATATTCCAGTGATGAGGGTTGGTATCATTATTATTAATGCAAGAGACGTTAATTTTTTCATAAATTTATTTAGTCTGTGACTGGCAGCAACTGACTGAAAATTAAAAAGGTTTGAGATTACTTCTCGCTGTACTTTTTCTGTATCTCTTACCTGTAATGCATCATAGTAAAGTTCTGTAAAACTTGAAAGGTCTGCTTTTGTAAAATTCTTAAAATAACTTTTTCTTAGTCCATTTAACACCTCAATATTTGCAAGTACTGCTTGATTAAAATGAGTTAATGTAACATTTGAATCATAAAGATTCGACAATTGCTTATCTGAAATGTTCAAGCCTTTGCTTTCTAAAACATCTGTTAAATTCGCAATTTTATCTATTGACGATAAGAACTCGTCATTAATATTATCTAAAAAGTAAGAGAGCATTCCCCCTTGTCCTTTTTTAAAGAGAAACTTGAGTTTGTTTTTGTTAACTAGACTCGCCGTTTTTTGAAATACGTTTAACGGCTCTTTTTCAACAGTTACAAAAATTTGTTTTATCAAAAAAATATTAACTGGAATAGTTGTTATTTCATCATTTTCTCTAAACGGTGCTTGATATACTAATTCCAAAAATCGACCCTGTTCCAAACGCGGTCTTTCTTCTTCTTCTAAAAATTCTTTAAATTCATCTAGTGGAATTTCTAGTTTTTCAGATATTAATTGAAGTTTTTCTTCAGACTCATTAATTACCCTTATCCAGGTAAGTTTTTTATTGTTTACTTGGTCTAAATTCTCAACTCGTTCTATATCTTTACCATTATAAGTGTAGATTTCCATAAGTGAAAGAAAAATACTTGCTTTTAAAAATGTATTTAATAATAGAAATTAAATTGTAGATTCTATAATTTTTATTGCTTCTTCTTTACTAACATAATGTCTAGATTTATCAACATTTATTGGAGAAGCAACATCATCACCGTCAATATTAACCATATTAACTGCTTCAGTCAAAGGCTTTTGAACATTCAACCAAAAATAAACCTTATTATTATCCCAAAAAAATGTTTGATACCATTTATTTTCAATAAGAGTAACTTTTGTTCCTTTAATATTTAAATCCTCTACTTTATATTCAGCGTTATTATTTGATAATTGAATAACAGAACCTAAAATTAAAATTGGAGAAGTTGATTCAGAAAATTCAAAACCACAACCAGTACAACTAGATTCTTCTATAGACCTCATAGTTCTAAAGTTAACTACTTCATATTCAAATCCTTGAGACTCAGTTTTTTGAAAATTACTATATCTTGAAATTACAGCAGATTCAGGACAAGGATTTTTCATAGGACTTCTCTCTTCTCGTTCAAGATCTTCGCTTATATCTTCAGGTACAAAAAGAAATTCAAAACCTTCAGGCAAATAAGTAGGAATGACAACTTCAAAGTCTGCTTCTTCTAATCGTCTATGATTATTGACACAAGAAGAAAAAGTTCCTGTAACTTGTTCTCTTAAAGCATTTTCTTCTATTTCAGCATCAGGAAATTGTGTTCTTAAATCAAAGAAATCATCGGTTATACCAGTGTTAATCTTTATATCTGTCAAATAGTTTGATTTTAATAAACAATTGGTATTTGAAAAATCAATATTATTTTCTAACATAAAATTATTCAAAAACTTGCAAGTTTCTTCACTTAAAAAATAGTTTTCTTTTAGGACTAAATAAGTTTCTTTTTCAACATAATAAACTTGTTTGTTACCATTATTCGCCTCTAAAGTTAAAATATAAACAGAGTTTTTATCATAAATTCCTTCTTCAATACTAATAACCTTATATCTATCCATTAAATCAACTAACACTTTCGAGAAATCAGGAGAGTAGTCACTTTCATCTCTTAAAAAACTCTTAAACAAGTATAATTTATTTTCTATCTTTTTATAAACATATTCATATTCAAGATTTGCAGATTTTACTTCTTCATCTGTTTCAGTATAATAATAACCTTTGTTATTTACAGTAAAAGACATTGTTTCATCTTCTTCAGTTCCTTGCAAGTTTGAAGAATGAGTTACACCAGAAAAATCCATTCTGCTTTCAAATCCTCTTTGCAATTCTTTTGCAAATGCTCTTGCTTCTAAACCAGTACAGCTAGAAAGAATAAACACCATTAAAATTAAGAATGTAAAAACAATTTTTTTCATATAAAGTTACCCTATTAGGAAAGAAGAAAGTTAAATAAGTTTAAAAAGGTGTTGTTTACGGTTCTTTTCTTAGCATTGTTCTTGGAAATGGTATTGCATCTTTTATATTATCTATTTTGCAAATCCAAGCAATTACTCTTTCAACACCAACACCGTATCCTGCGTGTGGAACAGAACCATATCTTCGAAGATCAAAGTACCAATCATAGTTTTTTATGTTTTCTCCTTGTTTTTCTAGTTCTTCTTCCATTTCTTTAATATTTGTACTTCTCTGACTGCCGCCAATAATTTCTCCATAACCTTCTGGTGCAAGCATGTCAAAGCATAATGCTTCATCAGGAATTTCTGGGTCTTTTGGTTTATAAAAAGCCATTGCTTCCTTTGGGTAATGCGTAACAATAATTGGTGTTTTAAAATGAGTCATTAGTTTTTCTTCTTCTATTGTTCTTAAGTCTTTACCGAATTCCACATTCATACCTGATTTTTCTTTAAGAATTTTTAATGCTTTACGATATTTGATTGTTGGCCAATCTTTTTCAACCATTTCTAAAAGTTCTTTGGAATCTCTTTCTAATATTTTTAGTTCCTCAGAGCAGTCTTCGGCTACTTTTTTTATACAGTATTTTAATTCTTTCTTTGCAAACGCAGTTACTTTTTCCAGATCAAACCATGCAGCTTCCATTTCTGCCATCCAAAATTCTGATAAGTGTCTTGAAGTTTTGGACTTTTCTGCTCTAAAAGTAGGTCCCATGTTGTATATTTTTTCAAGAGCAAATACTCCTGCTTCAGCGTATAATTGCCAGCTTTGTGAAAGATATGTTTTGTCTTTGTAGTATTTAACTTCAAATAAAGTGCTTCCACCTTCGCATTGATTTGGCTGCAGAATTGGTGCATCAAACCTGTAAAATCCTTCTTTTCTAAAAAATTCGTCTCTTGCCTGAACATATCGGCTTCTGATTTTCATTATGGTTGAAAGTCTTCTTGATCTTATCCATAAATGTCTTTTGTCAAGTAAAAATTCTGGACTTTGATCTTTTGTTATTGGATATGTGTCGCTTTCTCCTATGATATTGAATTCATTGACTGAGATTTCATATCCTGTTGGTGCTCGATCATCTTTTTTTATTGTTCCATGTAATTCCATTGATGTTTCTATTTGTATTCCTACAGCGGAGTTCCATTTTTCATCTGAAAAGGCATCTTTTTTTATAACGCATTGTATGATATCTGAGGAGTCTCTTAATACTATAAATTTTATTTTGTTTGAGCCTCTTTCTCGATAAACCCATCCTCTTATAGAAACTTCGCTTTCGCCTTTATTCATGGCTTCTTTTATTGATATGAATGTCATAATATGTGTGTATACTCTTTGTTTTTAAAGTTTTTTCCTAAAAAACAACAAAAAAGTGAACAAACTAAATAAATACAATCAAAATAATAAAAATAATAAAGATAATAAAAATAATTTATGTTATGAAACTAATAGAAAATTATTTAAACAACGGATGTAACTTTTATTCCTGTATGAAAGATATAAATATTGAGTTAAAAGATAAAACTCATTCTCTTGCAAAAGTTTGTGCAGTATTAAAAAACACAACTCTAAAACAATATATTCAAAAAGCGATAGCAGCAGCTATAGAAAAAGATAAAGAAGAATTAAAAAAATTATAATTATTTTTTCTTACGAATATTTATGAAAAGTTCTTTTAATTGAATCTCAGATATTTCCGAAGGGCTACCATCCATAGGACACTCTGCATTCTTGTTCTTTGGAAATGCTATGACTTCTCTTATATCATTTGTTCCTGCAATAAGTGCAACGCTACGGTCAAGACCAAGACCCATACCTCCGTGTGGTGGACCACCATATTCATAAGCTTCGAGTAAGAACCCAAATTTTTCATGAGCTTCTTTTTTATCAAGACCAATAAACTTCATTATTCTTTCTTGGACTTTCGGAATGTTGACTCTGATTGAACCCGAGCCAAGCTCTGTTCCATTCAAAACGAGATCCCAAAGATTACCAATAACCTCTCCTGGTCTTTTTTCAAAATCATTTATGAACTCTGGTTTTGGCATTGAAAACATGTGGTGTTCAGGCGCCCATCTGTCTTCGTCTTCATTCCAAGAAAAAAGCGGAAAATCTTTGACCCAACAAAATTTGAACTCATCCTTTTTTATCAAACCTAAATTCTCTGCAAGTTTAAATCTTAGTTTTGAAAGAATATAATTACAAATTTTGGGTTTATCTGCGATAAACATCAACACAGAACCTTTTTTTGCTCCTGTTCGTTTAATAAGCTCGTTTTGAAGCTTTGAAGAGAAAAACTTTGCAAGATTTGACTCTAATCCTTTGTCAGTTACTTTCATCCAAGACATACCTTTTGCACCGTTGCTTTGACAAAATTCAATGTATTTATCCAATTCGTTTCTGGAAAAGTCATTACTAGGATTTATACATTTAATAAGTCCGCCATCTTTGTGTATTTGCTTGAAAACTTGAAAATCTGATTTGTCAACGATATCACTCACATCATGTAAAAACAAGTCAAATCGAATGTCTGGTTTATCAGTTCCAAATTTCTCCATTGCTTCTTTATACGTGAAAATTGGAAAGGTTGATAGATTTTTGCCAAGTAATTTTTTGAAAATATGCTTGTAGAGTCCTTCAGTAAATGCTCTTATCTCGTCAGAAGTTACAAAACTCATCTCGAAATCCATTTGGGTGTGCTCTGGTTGTCTATCAGTTCTTAAATCCTCATCTCTAAGACAAATTGGAACTTGATAATATCTATCCACTCCTGCAATCATAAGTATTTGCTTGTAAAGCTGCGGACTTTGAGGAAGAGCAAAAAACTTCCCAGGACTAACTCTTGAAGGAACAACATAATCCCTTGCACCTTCAGGTGTTGACTTAACAAGCATTGGTGTTTGTATTTCTAAAAAGCTATGTTTGTTGAAGTATTCCCTTGCAACAATCAGAAAATCGTTTCTTAATTTCAAATTTGCAATCATCGAAGGTCTTCGCAAATCTAGATAACGATATTTAAGCCTTGCATCATCACCTGCAACTTTATTATCATCAACCTCTAAAGGTGGTGTTTTAGATTTATTTAGTATTTCAACTTCATCAACTAAAACCTCTATTTCACCAGTTAAAAGTTTAGGATTTATCAGATTTTTACCTCTGAATCTCACAGTTCCTTTTGCCATCAAAACATCTTCTCTTGAAAGATGTTCAGCAATTGAGTGTGATTTTTTATTGTTGGAAGGATCAAAAACTATTTGTGTCAAACCATATCTATCTCTTAAATCAATAAATATAACTCCACCATGGTCTCTTCTGGAATGGTTCCATCCGCACAAAATAACTTTTTTCTTTATGTCCTTTTTTTTTAGTTCTCCACATGTATGTGTTCTCATTATATTCACCTGTTGTTTTATTTGTTTAGTTATTCTTATTTAATTTTTTTCTTTTTATAGCTCTTTTTAGGTGTCAACAAATTTTTAGTAGGTTGACAACTACATTTAGTAGTTATCATTATTATTTGAATTATCAACTAAAAAGAACTCATTGCAATATCCAAAAATATTAAGATTTTGCATGAAAACAAGAAGAAAAGATTTGTTTATAAAATTTTTGGGTGAAATTTTTGTTTAAACAAAAAATTAGGTATTCATATCTTTTAAAATATTACAAGCTCTGCACATTTTGTTGCTTGCAGGCTCTCCACATTTTTCACATGAATTGATTTCTTCAAATTCTATTTCTTTTTTTAGTGGCAAAATTAGTCTTTCGTGAAATCTTAACAAATTATATTTTACTGCAGGATGATTTTTTTCAAAGTCGTCAAGAATTTTTCGATAGGTTCGTCTATATGCTTCTTTTGATAAAGGACAAATACCATAATAAACTGTAAATTTCATTATTTTTGAATATCTCTTAACTTCTTCTTCGGAAATCCAATACAATGGTTTTACTCTCTTAACAAATTTTGAAGAATTGGAACTTCCAGATATTGGTCCTTGACTTTTTGCAAGTTTTGTATCATTTCTAAAAATATTCATCATAAAGGCTTGTGCTTCATCGTCGAGATTATGACCTGTTACGACAGCATTAAATTTTTTCTTTTTTGCATATTTATTCAATAAATATCTCTTTAAAATACCACAAATCATGCAAGAGGAGTTATTATGGCCTTTTTCTTTTAATTTATCCTGTATTTCTTTAAGAGTCATTCCAAATTCTTTTTTGAAAGAGAGAATTGTTAGTTTTATGTTGTTTTTTTTACATACAGTTTTTAGATTTTTAATATTTTGGTCTGTGTATTCTCCAATGCTCGGATCAAGGTTAATGCCTTCAACATCATATCCTAATTTTTTCAGTATATAAAGACAAACTGTTGAGTCTTTACCACCTGAAACTGCTACTGCAATTTTGTCTGTCTTTGAAAGCATTAAATATTTTTTTATAGTTTCACGTACTTTTTTTTCAACATATTCTTTCAATTTTTTGTTAGGTATTTCTTGTGTCATAATTTATAGTGCTTTTATAGTTTTTTAAAACTTCATTTAGAGTTCATTTAGAACACTTAAAAGTAAATCTTCTTTAAATGCAGGAGCCATTACTTGTAAACCAACAGGTGTTTTGTCTATTTCTCCTGCTGGTACAACCCCTGCACAGATGCCTGCAAGGTTTGCCGGAATTGTGAATGCATCATATGCATACATATCTTCAACACTTATTTTTTCACCAATTTTATGGGGTAGTCGTGGTGTTACTGGACTGATTATAATATCTACTTTCTTAAATGCTTCTTCTAAATCCTTTGCAATTTCTTTTTTGGTTGCAAGAGCTTTTCGATAGTATTGACCGCCATATTCTGCTCTGGAAATTTCCTTTCCGCCAAGTATTCTTCTCAAGACTTCTTCCCCACAGGTTTCTTCTATTTTTTTACCAAATCTTCGTCCGTCAAATTTCCTTGTTCCAGAAAAGAATTCTACATAAACAAGAGGGTAGTACGTTTGCACTGCGAGTTTTACATGTTTTAAGTTTATATTAATAATTTGAGATGCTGTTTTTTTTATTAATTCAGCGGTTTTTTCCATTACTAATTTGTAGATTCTTTTATCTGTGCATAATGCTTCAAAATCTTTGCTAATGCCTATTCTGAAATGTTTTTCTGATTTTAGATTTGAATAATTTTTAATGGGTTCATCATACGTTGTTGGGTCTTTTTCTGATTTGCCTGCTATTACTTCAATCATTAATGCCGCCCCAAACACATCTTTACATAGTGAACCTATTTGATCCAGGCTCATGGATAAATCTACAAGACCATATCTTGATACTCGACCATAGCTTGGTTTTATTCCTATAATTCCGCAATGTGATGCTGGGTTTCTTATGCTTCCACCGGTGTCCGTTCCAAGAGCTATATCACAAAAATCTGCTGCAACTGCTGCTGCACTACCGCTACTTGAGCCTCCTGGTATTCTTCCGAGTGCTTTTGGGTTTTGCGTTGCACCATATGCGCTTGTTTCACCGCTGCTTCCTGATGCAAATTCATCCATATTCGTAAGTCCTATTATTATTCCATCTTCTGCTTTTATTTTTCTTACAACATCTGCATCGAATGTTCCCTTATAATTTTCTAGTGTTTTTGAAGCACAGGTTATTGGCATTCCACAAACGCTGATGCATGATTTTACAGCTATTGCAAGCCCTGCTAATTTTCCGACTTTCTTTTTTTCTTTAATTTTTTTATCTATTTCTTTTGCTTGTTTTAATGCTTCTTTTTTTGCAACATATAGAAATGAGTTAATTTTCTTGTCTTCTTGTTTTATTTTTTTTAGAAATTCTTGTATATTTCTTTCTGCAGTAAATTTTCCAGATTTTATTTGAGCTAGTTTTTCTTTTATCATTATTTTTATTTCTTTTTTTACCACTTCTTTTTTTCTGCGACTATAAAATCATCTTTTACGTTGGGTGCATTTTCAAGCATTCGTTCTCGGAATTTCTCATCGGAATCATCTGTGAATTTCTTTCTTGTTTCTTGTTTTCTCTTTATTCCAAAGTCTTTTGAAAGTGTTATTTTATCTAATTCTTTTATGAATTCATCCATGATTTTTTTTGCTTCTTTTCTTATTTTTTCTTGATTCATTTTCATTGATTTATTATGTTAAATAGTTCTTTTAATTCTTTATTTAATTAATTTCTTTATTATTGAATTAACTTTATTAGGATCTGCTTTTCCTTGAGTCTTAGCCATAACAAAACCAATAATTGAGTTTATAGCTTTTTCATTACCAGACTTAAAATCTAAAACTGCTTCTTTCTTTGCCAAAATCGCTTCCTTACAAAAAGACTCAAGTTCATCCATGTCTGATAATGACTCAAGTCCTTGTTCTTCAATATACTGTTTAATATTCAAATTTTCTTTTAAGAGCTTTGGAAGTAATTCTTTTAAAACAACAGGCGAAGCTTTTTTGTCTTGTAAAAGTTCAAACCAATCAACAAGATTAGACACGTCAACTTTCAAATCATCGTAATCCATCCCTAAGTTATTTATTGCGGCAATAACATCCCTTCTAAACCATTTACTGGCAAAAACAGGGTTTATTTTTTTTACTACCTCTTCAAAAAGCTCTGCTAAAACTATTTCGGAGCTGATTGTTTTTGCATCAGTTTTGTCAACACCCATTTTTTTGTAGCGCATAAATTTTTCAGAGGGTTTTTCAGGAATCATTAATGCAATTTTTTTCACAAGCAATGGGTCGATGTTAATTACTGGTAAGTCCGGTTCAGGTATAAACATGTAATCTTGAGCAGATTCTTTTGATCTCATAAACAAGGTTTCACCAATAGAGTCGTCCCACGCTCTTGTTTGCTGAAAATTGTTCTTCTCTTTTTTCTGCCTTTCAACCTCAAAATTTATTGCTTTCAGAATACTTGAAATAGAGTTAACATTTTTTACTTCAGTTCTTATGAAGTTTGGTGCAATTGAAACGTTAACATCGCATTTTATGCCTGCAGTTTTGTCAACAGCTCTAATATATGAAAGGGTTGTCAATAATGTTTTAAGCCAAGTTTGAACTTCACTAGTTGATTTAAAATCAGGTTTTGTAACTATTTCTACAAGTGGAAAGCCTGAACGGTTATAATCAACTTTTCCTGAGATTGGATCCCATCTCGCAGGGTCTTCTTCCAGGTGTATTTCTTCTATTCCAATTCCTAAAAATTCCCCGTTAAGTCCAACAGGCATTCCAAAGCTTCCGCTCATAGTTCTTTGATATCCTGACGGTAAGTCCGGCCAAGAATAATGTTTTCTTTGAAATATCAGCAAATTATTTATTTTACATCCAAGCATCAGACCAATAGATATTATTTTTTCTACTGCATCATTGTTTGGAAGCATTGGTTTTGAACCTGGTTGTGAAGTGCAAGTAGGACAAATGTTCGTGTTTGGTTTAGCATTAGAGTCTATTTTACAATTACAAAAAAGTTTTCTTTTATTCTCCATATTGAGATAGCCATGTATCTCAAGACCTATTTTTACATCCCCCATAAAAATTAAGAGAAGAATATTATTTATATAATTTGCTGAAAATCAAGAACTCCGCCCTAAACAAATAGAAATCAAAGATTTCTGTTGTGTTCATAAATTTATTATTCCACACAAAGAAAAAGAGCAGGCTATAGATTTTGTCAGAGAACTAATGAAACATCAAACGTACCAACAATTCAAACAAACATTAAAAGAAATTGATTATTCTATAAAAACAAGAAACACCAAGATTTTTATATGAGCTCAACACGACAATCAGCTTGTTCTTTGAATTTCTCAGCATCACTCTTTGTTCCTACAACAGAACCATAATGCATGGGTATTGCAAGTTTTGGATTAATCAATTTTACTGCTTGAACAGCTTCCTCTGCAGTCATAACATATGTTCCTGAAACTGGTAAAAGAGCAACATCGATATTTTTTAAAGACGACATTTCAGGTATTAAATCAGTATCACCCGCATGATATATCCTTACACCATCAATAGTTAAAACAACACCAATCCATTCATTTTCTTTTGGATGAAAAGATTTATTCAAGTTATATGCAGGAACTGCTTCAATACGCAAACCAAAAAGTTCAACAATATCTCCTGGACGTACAAGAGTTACACTTCTAGCTTCAACTCCAGAAAGCTTACTTTGACAATCAGGAACTGTAACTATAATAGTTTTATCCCCTGAGATTTTCTTCACATCTGAAACACTGCAATGATCAAAATGATTATGAGTTATAATCACTAAATCTGCTTTTTCAAAATCCCCAAATAACTTATAAGGATCAACATAAACAATCTTTGTTCCTGTTATCTTAAAACTTGCATGACTTAAACGTTCAATCGAAATGTTCTCATATCTCATTTTGGCACCTCAAGATTTAAAAAAAACGAAGTTCTTTTTAAATGTTTCTCAGAGAGAAAAAATCAAAACATTTATATATTCTTATGTCAACAATTAACTAGATGGCAGAATCTGTTTTTAGAGGAACGATTGAATTTCTAAATGAAATAGGTATTTACGACGTAGTATTGCCCTTTCTTTTAGTCTTCACAATAGTTTTTGCCATACTTGAAAAAACCAAAGTTTATGGAGTTGAAGAAGTAGAAGGAAAAAAATATACTAAAAAGAATCTTAATGCAATGACTGCATTCGTAGTTTCTTTTTTTGTAGTTGCATCATCAAAGCTTGTAGAAGTTATTTTAAAGGTTTCATCGCAAGTTGTTGTACTGCTTCTTTTAAGCATATTATTCTTGATGCTTGCAGGATCATTCCATAAAGATGAGGAATTCTACTTACAAAAAGGTTGGAACACATTTTTCATGGTTCTTATGTTTATTGGAATAGTATTTATTTTTTTAAACGCACTCGGATGGCTTGATACTGCATATGAATTTTTAAGCGGTCGATGGGATACTAATGCAGTCTCAGCAATAATATTACTGGCTGTTGTCGTAGGATTCATGTTTTATGTCACAAGAGATTCAAACAGCGGCAAAAAGAAAAAAGAAACTAAGGAGGATTGATTTAAAATGGCTACTTTACAAAATTACTTAATAACTTTAGAATATTGGGGCATCATGGATGTAATTCTACCATTCATACTAATATTCACAATTATTTTTGCGGTTTTGCAAAAAACAAAGATTCTTGGTGATGGAAAAAAGAATTTTAACGTTGTAATAGCGCTGGTTATGGGTCTCGCAGTAGTAATACCTCATATCACAGGTGATTATTATGGTCTATACAGTAAAACTGGGTTTGATGTGGTGGAAGTTATAAATTCTGCTCTTCCAAACATATCGTTAGTTGCAGTGGCAATAATAATGTTAATGCTAATTATTGGCGTGTTTGGTGGAGAGGTACAAATTGCTGGAACATCACTTGCAGGATGGGCGGTATTATTTTCAATAGTCGCGGTTGCATTAATTTTTGGAACTGCAGGCGGTATTTTCAGAAATATCCCACCATGGTTATCATTTATAAGAAATCCAGAAACACAAGCACTGGTTGTTGTAATACTGGTCTTCGGAATACTTATATGGATGATAACAAAAGAGGATAAAGCAGAAAGCAAAGGATTCGGCAATGTCATGAAAGACTTGGGATCTGTGCTTAAAGGCAAAAAATCATAAAAGAAAAAAAATAGAACATGGCAACATTCCTTGATGTAGGTATATTAGAACACTTTTCAGTAATTTTTATTTTCTTGTTAATTTTTGCTATAACTTACGCAGTTCTTACTTTTTCAAATCCCTTTGGAAAAGAAGCAAAAGGTCTTTATGCAATAATTGCTTTAGCCATTAGTTTCTTAGTTGTAAGATACAAACCCGCAATTCTTATGATTAACTTCATGACTCCTTGGTTCTTGGTTGCATTTTTATTCATTTTTTTCATGCTGGTTATAATTGGCATGTTTGGCGGAGGTCAATTAAATCTTATAAAGCTTGTGAGTGATCCGCAAGTCTATATCTGGATAATTATTATATCTGTAATAATACTTGTATTCGGATTATCACACACAATGGGTCAAACCCTTCTTGAAAGAGGGCCTGGAAATGAAACAGTATCTGGACAGATTGAAGCTGGAGGTTCCACTCAAACTTCAAGTTTTTCGCAAAATGTAGTTAACACTTTGTTTCACCCAAAAATTCTTGGAACACTTTTAATTTTTATGGTTGGTCTTTTCACGATAATTTTCTTAACTAAAATGCCAAAGTAAGAAAATAGAAAATTGTCTAAAAAAAATTATTTTTTGTTTTTCATAACTTCTGTTATTCGAGAAAGATCATTAACATTATCAATAAAAACCGGTAAGACCTTAGAAAAAACTTTTTCCATGGCTTTTACTTCTGCACCAACATTGAGAATATTCTTATCATAATCACCAATTTTACCAATTATTGCTTTGTGTAACTTATCAAAATTATCTTTTAAATCTTGAAATTGTTGCTCCATATTAGAAATCTTGGTTTCAGTTTTATTTTTCCAATCAATAACTTTTTTTATATCTTTTACAAGCTCATTCCATTTCTCTTCAATTATCGATTCTACAAGTTCTTCTGTTTGAATTGCTGATTGAGAATTGAATTGTACTAGTGCTTCTTGAGGTGCAAAGTTTGGTTGTTGAGGGGGAAAATCATAATTCTGGTTTTGAATCTCTGGTTGATCAGAATAATGACTTATATCGCTTTGTGGATAATCATCTTCTTCATGAGTTGTTGGGGGCAGTTCAATCCTGTTTATGGCTTCAAATATTTGTTCAGAAGTGTAACCTGACCTTTGAAGAGTTTGAATTATTTGATTATTATCAAGTCCTTGTGCTTTCATTGATGAAACTTGATCAACAGGAATGTTATCTGTTTGAGTTTCTGGTGGTGGGTTTTTTCCAAAAAGTGGCATTTTTAATCACGTAACTTTAAAAACTATACTACAAGGTATATAAATTTTTTTATTTATTTATTAGTGTCAAATTTGTCTTGCTTGATAAACCTTTCGAATTCATCTTTTGTAACAAAATTCATTGGTTGCCATAAATCAAGATATTTTTCAAGAACCTTAAAATCTGTTACTTTTACAACTTTTTCAAGTTCTACATACATCTGACTAATTTTTTGTAATAATTCAGCTAGTTGCTTTTTTAAGTCAAACATTTCTTGATTTATGAGTTTTAACTCATCATGAATATTTTTTTCAAAGTCTAAAAAGTTTTTATCAGACATTTGGGTTTTATTTCTAAGATTGCCATATCTGTCCTCAATAACTCTTAAACGAGAACCAACTTCAGTTATATTCTTTGAAATAGAATCAAGTTTGGGATTATCTTTTGGATTCGCTTTTTTTGTAGCAGAAAGATTATTGTTTTGTGGGGAGTCGTATTGCATTTTTAATAACAAAATTTATAAAGGTTTTATGCTGTTTTATTATAAGAAACAAGCTACATATAAATTTTTCGAACGGAGGTGGGTTTTTGGTCGATAATTTTAGTGATGCCTCTATAACTTATGAAACTCAGAGACAAGGAGAGGATAATATTCTGAAGATTGATTGTGAGAATTTAATTAAAATGCCCTCTATTGAGGATGATGAATTCTTTATGGCAAAGGCTTGCGAACTCCTTGTTGAAAATAAAGGTGTTACGAAAATTGTTTTTACTCAAAAAAGGGATTATGAATATGATTATGCTCAAACTAACATTCTTTTAGAGATTGCACTACTTTATAATCAGCTCATAAAAAACAAGGAGCTTTTCAGCTATAATGCTTTAAAAAATTATGGTCTTAAAGGAAATCTTGAAAGATGGTATAATGAAGTTCATAATGTTATATTTAACATGTTAAAAAAAGATCCTGCTGGTTGCTACGTTACTCTTAAAAGAATTGTTAGACGTGACATGATTGCGCTTGAAAAAACAGTGGATACAAAAGCCAAACAAGCACATAATAAATATTTAGAAATTTTGAAATATATTCTCAAACTTTTAGAGAATACAAAGCTTATAACCATTCTTAAACCCTATCTTGCCGGACACTCACCTGGAGATAGAGAAATTTATAGAAAAATCTTTAGTCCTTCAATAAAACCGGATTTCATGTTTACAAAATTAATGGCCACTTATCCTAAACAAGCTTTAGAACTTGACAGTTACACTGTTGGTGATAATGAAATAATTATATTTGAACTTCCGGACACAATACAGTACTTATATCACATTGTTCCTCCAGAATTTCGTCTTGAAGAGGATGAATATGAACTACTTGATCTTGCAAGAGGTATACTTTCAGAGCACAAACCTGAAAAACAAGAGTTTGTAGATCCTGAACGTATGAGGGAAGTGTTTTCTAATGTTGGTCATGATCTTATTGAAGAATTAGCAAATTATCACAATATTAAACTCACTCCAAAAAAAATTAATACCTTAACAAATATACTGATAAGATATACAGTGGGTTTTGGACTTATAGAGGTTCTTTTGGAGGATAAAAAAGTTCAAGACATAACTATAAACAGCCCTATGGGTCAAATACCTATGTTTTTAGTGCATCAAGATTTTGGAGATTGTCAAACAAACATTATTCCTACAGTTAATGATGGCGAATCATGGGCTTCAAAATTAAGACTTATTTCTGGAAGACCGCTTGATGAAGCAAATCCTGTTCTTGACACAGAAATATTTATTCCTGAAGTTGCAAATGCGAGAGTTGGTGTTATTGCACCACCATTAAATCCTTTGGGAATAGCTTATGCTTTTAGAAGACACAGGGATAAGCCATGGACTCTGCCTCTTTTTGTAAAAAATCGAATGTTAACACCTCTTGCAGCAGGAATTTTAAGTTTTATAATTGATGGGAGTAGAACATTACTTATTGCTGGAACTAGAAGTGCTGGAAAAACATCGCTTCTTGGCTCTTTGTTGATTGAAATTATGCGAAAATATCGTATAATAACTATTGAAGATACATTAGAGCTTCCAACAACTAGTCTTCGAAAGTTAGGTTATAATGTTCAACCGATGAAAGTAGCTTCTGCTCTTTCAAAAGGTAGTTCTGAAGTGCCTGCTGATGAAGGTATAAGAACCACCTTAAGATTAGGAGATTCATGTTTAATTGTTGGTGAAGTTAGAAGCACAGAAGCTAGCGCTCTTTATGAAGCAATGAGGGTTGGAGCTCTCGCCAATGTTGTTGCAGGAACTATTCACGGCGATTCGCCTTATGGTGTATTTGACAGGGTTGTTAATGATTTAAAAGTTCCAAGAACGAGTTTTAAGGCTACAGACATAATTGTTGTTGCAAACCCTATTAAAAGTGCTGATGGTCTTCACAAGTGGCGTAGAGTAACGCAGATAAGCGAGGTTAGGAAGCAATGGGAGGATGATCCTCTTCGTGAAAATGGTTTTGTAGATTTAATGAAATACAATTCTAAAACTGATGAGCTCGAACCTAGTGATGCTCTTATAAATGGTGATAGCGAAATTTTAAAAGCAATTGCTGGAAATGTTAAAGAATGGGCTGGAAATTGGGATGCTGTTTGGGATAATATTCTTTTGAGAACTAAGATTAAGGAAGAATTAATTAATATTTCAGAAAAAGAAGGAAATCTTGATTTATTAGAAGCACCATTTGTAATTCAATGTAATGATGAATTTCATCGAATCAGCTATAAGGTTAAAGAGAAAAAAGGTGTTTTAGACTCTGATGCAATCTTTTTTGAGTGGTCTGAATGGGTGAAAAGAGAAGTGAAAAAACTCAATATTCAAAATGAAAAATGATGATAAATCGTTTGAAAAATTCAAGGAGAAATACCAAGCACGTATTAAATCAGAGTTTGATGGACGAACAGACAATTTAAGACCAATAAACTCGAGAGAGTATTCTGATTTTAAAAAAGAATATCTTCCTAAGCATTTAACAATTTATGAAAAGCTTTGTAATTTTTCTGAAAAGGTTGTTCAGATAAAACCTGACAAAAAAAAAATTCCTGAACTTCAAGAAGCAATTGATATCTGCCATTTAAATATAACACCTACTGGTACAACTAGTTTTGCGATTGTAATCCCTTTATTCATTATTATTATAGGTTTAATATTTGGATACCTTTTACCTTTTCTAATTTCAGGCGAAGCAGGATTATTTTTCTTATCCATATCTGTAATTATAGGTTTAAGTCTGATGGTGCCTTTAGGGAAAATTCCTTTTCTTTTTTCTAATAACTGGCGTATGAAATCCAGCAACCAGATGGTTTTATGTATTTTTTATGTCGTAACACATATGAGGCACACTTCTAATCTAGAGCTGGCAATTGATTTTGCAGCCGAACACTTAACGCCCCCATTATCAATTGATTTAAAAAAAGTTGTTTGGGATATTGAAACTCAGAAGTTTAGTTCTATAAAAGAGTCTCTTGATACATATCTTGAATCTTGGAGAAAATGGAATCAGGAATTTATTGAAAGTATGCACTTAATAGAATCTTCCCTTTATGAAAATTCTGAAGATAGAAGAGTTAACGCTCTTGATAAAAGTCTTTCAGTTATGCTTGAAGAAACCTATGAAAGAATGCTTCATTTTTCTCAGAATCTAAAATCTCCAATAACCACTCTTCACATGATGGGTATTGTTCTTCCAATTTTGGGTCTTGTTATTCTTCCTTTAGTTGTAAGCTTCATGTCAAATGTTAAATGGTATCATTTATTTACTCTTTATAATGTTATTCTTCCTGGAGCGGTTTATTATATGAGTCGTATTATTCTTTCTAAAAGACCTACGGGCTATGGTGATTCTGATATTAGTCAAAAATTTTATGGTTTGCAAAAATATAAAAAAATATTGATTAAAATCGGCTCTTCAGAAATCAGAATTTCTCCTGCAATTCTGTGTTTTTTAATATTTGGAGTGCTCTTTTTTATTGGAATTTCTCCTTTATTAATTCATCAAATGTTACCTAATTTTGATTGTAGCATTGGTTCTAGGGGTTTGTCTTGTTTACCTATGAGAAGTCATCCTGATGCAAAATATTATTTTCTTGGTTATCGTGATGAAATTATTGATGGTTACTCCACAGGAAAAATTGTTGGTCCTTTTGGTTTGGGCGCGACTCTTTTAAGTACTGGTATTCCTTTAAGTTTTGGTATTGCAATAGGACTTTTTTATAAGATTCGCTCAAAAAAACTCATTAAGATTCGTGAACAAACAAAAAAACTTGAAGGGGAGTTCGCTTCTGCTTTGTTTCAGCTTGGAAACAGACTTGGCGATGGGTTGCCTGCAGAGATTGCATTTAGTAAGGTTGCAAAGATGATGGAAGGAACTCATTCTGGTAGATTTTTTGAAGATGTTAGTATGAATATTCAAAAGCTTGGGATGAGTGTAAAACAAGCTATTTTTGATGAAAAGTCAGGTGCCATAAACAATTATCCTTCACCAATAATTGAAAGTTCAATGAAAGTGCTTATTGAAAGTAGCAAAAAAGGTCCTATCATTGCAAGTCAAGCGCTGATTAACGTTTCTAGTTACATAAAAGACATGCATCGAGTTGATGAGCGTTTAAAAGATTTGATGGCTGATGATATTAGCAGTATGAAAGCTCAAGTTGCTTTTTTAACACCTGCAATAACTGGTATTGTTATTGGTATTACTAGTATGATTACTACAATTCTTGGTACTTTAACTGAGAAAATAACTTTGCTTACAACTCAAGCTCAAGATGGGAGTGCAAATATGAGTTCTATTATGGGCATGTTTGGAACTGGTGTGCCTACTTATTTTTTTCAGATAATAGTTGGTTTATACGTTGTTCAAATCGTTTACATCTTAACTATTCTTATTAATGGTATAGAGAATGGTGCTGATAAATTAAGTGAGCGATACATGGTGGGAAACAATCTTTTTAAGACAACTATAACTTATTCTGTTATTGCGTTTATCATCATATTAATATTTAATATGATTGCAGGCAGTATTTTAACATCTGTTAGTATTAGTGTTACTTAGAAATTTTCTTATAAGTTTTTTCATCATTAAATTCAAGAAAATTATTGAGCGACACAATCAACACATAAATAAATAGCATAGAAATAAAATGTCTTATCTTTCTTTCGGGGTATTTTTTGAATTCCATTTTTGTAGAATGGGAACGCTGGGATTTGAACCCAGGACACCTACGTTTCGACAGTATTTGAATGAATTCAAAAACGCTTCAGCGTAGTGCTCTCCCAGTCTGAGCTACGTTCCCTTATTCTACTTTTTCAATAGTTCCTTTTCTTCCAGTTGTGACTTGGAGGTTTCCTTGCCACTCATTCACAGAAGCATCTTTTAAGTGAATTTTCATACCAACTTGTACTAAGTCTATTTGTTCATTCCAAAGTGTTAAGGTTATTTCTCCAGAGTTATCTTTTACTGTTGCACTAGCAACTCTTCCGGGTTTCCCAAATTTTTGGAATTCTCTAATAGGACCTATTTCTACAACGTCCACTTTTAATTCAACATCTGTCTGCTTTGCTTGTAGTTCTTTTATTTTCATGATAGTGAATGAAAAAACAGCATTCTTTTTTAAACTTTTTCATAAGTTTTCGTTAACTTCTTCTTTTAGAACGCTTATTAACTCTTCTTTTGTCTTTGAATCACTTATTTTTTTGGCCAGTCTTGGCAGTTCAAATACTCCTAAAATCCAGCTTGCAAAGTCGTTTTTGTCTGTTGAAACATGGTTTTCAAAGACTTCTTGTGGCATCACGCGCAGGTAACTTTCAAGGTCTGCAATTGATTTTAAGATTACTTTGTTTGAAAGATAGAAATATTTGTTTTTATCTGTTGGTTCTTCACAAAATTTTTGATTGACTTTTAATTGTTCTATTGGTTTGTTGTTTATTTCTTCTGTTTCTTCTTGTTCTTGTTTGGTTTCTTTTGTTTCTTTTTCAACAAGCACCTGCTTAGATTCTGGTTTTGATTCTTTTTTTATTTTCTCTGACTCTTGTATTTTAGTTTGTGGTTCTTCTTCAGTAAATTTTAAAGCTTTTATTAACTCATCTTTTTTGTCTAAATTATTTATTTTCTTGGCTAGTTTTTCATTTTCAAAAACGTAATTCACAAAATCACTAAAATCATTTTTCTCTGTTCCTGCGTGTTTTAAAAAAGTTTTTTCACTAATTCTTTCTAAATATTTTATTAATTGTTTTTTTGTTGTGATGTTTTTTGGTATTCCAAATAAATGATTCTTTTGGTACTCAATAAAAAGTATTACTGGCAGAATTATAATGAATGTTAGGATAACAAGTATTGTGAATAAGAAGTTAAATTTTGTTTTTGTTGTTTTTGGTTGTTCTATTAATTTACTTGTTTCTTCTGTTTCTTTTGTTTTTGTGATTGTTATTTTTTCGCAGTCTGTTTTTGTGTCATCTTTTGTTATCAAATCAACACATAATTCAAATTCTCCTTCTTTTAAATCTGAAGCTGAGAAACTATATTGATTTAGATCTGAATTTTTATCAATTGTTATTGTTTGTCTTTTTAATATTCTTAGTAAGTCATCATTCTGTTTAACATAAAAAACCGTTTCTGCATCTTCTATGTCTCTTTTTAAAAAGTTTAAAACTTTGTAAGCTATGACAACTTCTTGCCCGACAGGAATATTTGAATTTTTAATTTGTACGTCGCCATATATCTCTTCATCAATTATAGAAACAACTATTGTTATTGTTTTTTCAAAACTAGCAAATTTGATTGTAAAGCTGTATGTATCAACTCCAATAGACGCATCTTCTGGAACATTTAGATGAAGATTTATTGAATTCTTATCATTTGCAGGAATGTCTATAGTATTTGTTTCAAGAGATAAATATCTCATTTCTGGCTTTAAGTCTAAAGTTAACGTTAAGTCATGATTGGATTTGCTTATTAGTTGTATTGAATGTATTTTTTGCTCTCCTTTTGTTGCTTCTATTGTTATTAGTTCAGGAACCATTGTTATTGCAGTTATTGTATCTGTTTCTTCTTCCACTTCTTGGGTGCTAGTGCTAATAAAGGAACTACTGCTGGAGCTTCCCCCACTACTTGTGCTTACAACAACACAGGTTTTTGACACTAGTGGTTTGTTTATCACAGTCCCACAATCATTCACATCAAAACATAATCTTGAACCACAGTCATCTCCAGACCACGCTTCACAAACCCAGTTTTCTTCACAATATCCTTGTATTGAAAAGTATTGATTTGATGTGTGAAATCCAGAAAATTCCGCTGTGTTATTTATTATTTGTAAATTAAAAGTATTGGTTTTATCGATGAAATCAGACCCATTATTCCAATACAAACTATAACCTGTATGATTTTCACTTATTGCTGTTGATGCAGAAACATTTGTAAAATGATTTTGTGCTTGAACAGTTATGTTTTTTTCATAATAAGCTATTGTTATTACTTCTGAATCTTCAACTATTATTGGAGCTAAAACTTCAAACTCCAAAACTGCAATTGTATCTTTTTTTGCTTCCCAGAATAAATGTGTTTGAGTTTCAGTAACTATTGTTTCATTTCCTTCTTCGAAAACCGCCCAGTTAAATCCATTAGTCCAGCCTGTTGGTTTTTCTATATTAACATTTTTGTTTTCATCCAGATTATAAATTAGTGGTATTCTTATGCTTATGTTTGGACCGTTTGTATTAACAGTTTTATTCAATTGTTCGGTTTGATTAAGATTATATTGAACTTCTGGTTGAACAACTGTAATACCTATGTCAAAACTTGCTGCAATTGAAAATATTGCAGTTATGAAAAGCAGAATGATTAATTTGAAGTTATTTTTTCCATTCATGTTCTATTGCTTTCATCATTTCTTCTTTTGTTTGACAAAACTTCATTGTTTTTGCGAGTTCTGGTTTTTTAAATACTCCTAAAACCCAGTTCGAGAAGTCGTTTTTGTCTGTTGAAACATGTATTTTAAAGGTTTCTTGTGGCATTACACGTAAATAATAGTAAATATCCATTATGCTTTTCAGTGTTGTTCCGTTGTGAAAGTAGAAGTATTGGTCTTGTGATTCTGCAGGTTGTTCTAATTCTTTTTTGATTTCAGTTGCATCTTTTATTTTTTGTTCATCTGGTATTGCAGTTTCACTTTTTAGTTCTTGTTTTTCTTCTTCATCTGTTGTTTCTGGTTTTATTTCTTTTTTTAGTTTTATTTGTTCTTTTTTTTGTTTGTTATCTTTTTGTATAGTTTTATCTTTTTTGAGTAATTTTTCTGATAGAAGATTGCTTTTTTTTACAAGACCTATAAATATCCCTGCTAGAATAACAATTGATAATATTCCTATTAGTATACTTTTTACAGTTCTTATTCTTTTTGGAGTTTCTTCTCTTGCTTTTTTCATTATGTATTTGTTATAACCAACTCCGTCTTCATTTACAATTACTACATCAAAAGATCGTCTAATTCTCATATTCATTCCTATTTGTCCTCCATCACTACTTGTTTGAGGTTCTACGGCGTAGGTTACAGTATAATAATCTCCTATTTTTGCATTTTTTGGACAAGTTATTTTTATGAATAATTCATTATCAAAAGATTTTGGTGAAAGATTGTATGTTGGGTTTTTATCGGTGAGTTCTGCTACTTCACTTTCAAGGGTTATCTTAACATTTACAGATACATCTTCAGGGTTTTGTAGTGTAAGTCTTACAAAATGGCTTTCACCTTTTAAAAGTCTTAAAGTGTTATCTTCCATGTAATCTTGAGCTACGCCTAATCCGTATGATAAAGGTATGGTTAATAACAATATAAGTATTAAAAACTGTTTCATCTTCTTTCATTTTAAGAATTATACTATTAAATATTTTCGTTTTTAATTAAAAGAAAAAGAAAATAAAAAAAAATTAAATTTTAAATTCTTTAGTTGTAGGCTTCAATCAACCAGTTAGTAGTTGAATTCGTACTATATGTACCATTACTTAGTCCTGATGGCAAGTCCAACCAAACATATAAATTCTGTGTCGAGTTTACAGATAAGCTTGCACCAGTTATTAGGATGTTACTTCCTACAGCCATACCTGCTGCATCTGCTGTTGCGTTTACTGTAAAGTTTCCAGCGCCAATCGTATCTTCACCATTGGTTAAAGAATGCCCTGTTATGTTTATCTTTGTAAATGCGCCATTTCCTGTGTTATTCAGTACTTGTGGGTCGTCTGATGCGTTTAAACCTGTGGCTCCTGGTGATGCTGAGTTAAAGTTTATATTTGACTGTTCTAGCGTGAATGCGTATAACGTATCATATGTCATCGTGTTTGCATTCGAGTCATTAGCCACTGCTGCTGCTCCATCAATAGCTCTTACACTTATATCCCATGAAGCCGATGATTCATCGTAATAATTCATGTTGATTGTACAATCAACTCCTCTGATGTTTCCTCCAGTCCATGCTCCGTAATCTGCACAACTTGCACTTGATCTTGTTACTCCATTAAATGTTACGTTTGCTGATGCCTGTGTCGGATTAACATCTGTGTATCCGTTTGTATCTGTTACATTGAAGTATATGTGAACTGCAGTTGTTGTTCCTTCTGTTGGTGTTCCTGAAGCTGCAGATACTCCTGTAATAGTCGGTGCAGCGTTGCTTATTACAACTGATATGTTGAAGTATTTCTGTGTGTTGTTTGCTCCAAAGGCTTGTCCTATTACTGGTGTGAACAAACCAATTAGCGTTATTACGCACAATATTGTTGTCAGAAATATTATTGTGATTTTTTTTGAGCTCATTTTTTTGTTAAACCTCACAAATTAATGTATTTTTTAGTATACTGGTGCCTTTTTAGATATATTCATATATAAATGTTTCGATTTTCTGATGTTTTGAATATAGAAAAGGCGAAAAAACTAATTATAAGCTTCAATCAACCATTGAGTGGTAGAATTGGTAGTATAAGTACCATTAAGAAGACTAGTTGGTAAATCAAGCCAGATATACAAGTATTGAGTTGAATTACGAGGAAGGGTTGCACCAGAAATCAAATTGTTTGAACCAACTTTAAAACCAGCAGAATCAACAGTTGCATTAACAGTGAAATTTCCAAATCCTATTCTGTTAGCTCCAAATGCCAAGTCATAACCAGTTATATTTACATAAGTAAAGTTTGCATTTCCTGTGTTGTTTAAAATCTGAGGATCATCTGAAGCATTTAATCCTTGCGTTCCAGGAACTGCAGATGAAAAACTTATTGAAGCTTTCTCAAGCCTGAATGCATACAAGTAGTTGTAAGTGAAGGTTGTTGTGTCATTATAAGCAGATTCTCCTTCATCATCTTCTATTGAAACATTTATAGTCCAAGAACCCGGCAAGTCATAATATTGCATGTCAACAGAGCAATTATACGTAACGTTTTCAGAGTCTAAAGTATTGTTAGAACAAGTTCCAGTTCTTGAAACAGCATCTTTTGTAAAGGAAACAGATGTAGATGTGTGATTGTGGTTACTATCAGTGTCTTGAACAGTGAAGTTAATCTCGACACTTGTTGTTGTTCCATCTGTTGGATTTTGTGCAGATAATGACTGGACAGAAGTTATTGTTGGTGCTGTGTTTGAAGGTGTCGCTGTTAGCAAGATGTTTATTTGTTTGCTTTCTGTTAGATTTACATCTCTGCTGTCTGATGTGTATCCGTCCGCGGTTGTGTTTAAGGTGTAGTTTGTTTGGTAAAGTTTGTTAGTATAATTTTGTGTGTATTCTGTTAGTGTTTGTCTTGTTATGAATCCTGTTGCAGCTGTTAGTTCTGAGAATATTTCATTATTTGTGTTGTTGTAACCTGTGATGTTAGCTCCTTCAATAGCACCAGAGCTATTAGAAACATTAACATCTAAATACCATTTAAATACGATTGTAGCACCATTATGTCCGGAACTTAAGCCTGTTTTTGATTTGTCGTAGGTAACGTTAATAAAGGTGTTTATATCTTCTGGTCCATCAGCATCTGCAATTACTATGTGATATGTTCCTGGCCCGTAAATTTTATCATTATAGAATGTGTTATTCTCACTATATTCTATTTTTATATTCCAACAATCTGTTTCTGTACAATTAAATATGTTATTCCTGAAGTTGTTGTTGTTGCAATCGTCTGCTGATGTGTCTCCTATTAATAGTGTGTTGGTGTTTCCTCCTGATGTAAAGATTATGTTATTTGAGAAATTATTGTTGTCAGCACCTGTTTTCAAAAATACTGGTCTTGCTTGGTCTGCAGATGCAGTTATATTATTATAATTGAAGTTGTTGTAGTCTACGTCATTCCATAAGTATAATCCATATGAAACCCCTAAGTCTTGTGATAGTATATTAATTGTGTTGTATTCTATGTTGTTGTGGTAAACCCATTCATACATCATTATTCCATGAGAGAAATGTACTGAGGTTGATTTTGGTTCTAAATGGTTGTGTGATATGTTTGTGTGGTTAGTTCGTCGTAAGTATATTGCGTATCCACTTCCACCTATTGTTCTTATTGTATTATTATAAACTAATGTGTTATTATTATATAACAAGTATATTCCTACAGGATAAGTTGTTCCTGCGTTTGTGCTATTAATGCTGAATGAGTTATGTCTTATAATGTTGTTTTTGGAATATTTTATTGACATTCCATATGGGTAGTTTGCATTTGAGCGTCTTAATATTTGGTTATTTTCTATGGTTAGATTATCATAATTAGTTGAAAACACATTGTTGATGCTGTCTATTTCTCCAAAGTTTCTTATTATGAATCTTGATAGTTTTGTATTGTGAGCAGTTATATTTACTGTATGTTTATTTCCTGTTCCATTAATTGTTGGCTTGATTGTTGCGTTGCTTGTTAGGTTTATGGTTTTGTTAATTATTATATCCTCATTGTATGTTTCACTGTCTATAACTCGCACTTCCCAGTTTTGTGATGCTAAGTTGATACCTTCTTGTATTGTTGTAGCGTTACAGCATCCTCCTGCTTGACATACAACTATCATGTTTCCATATGCTGGACAAGTAGTTGTTACTGTCACATTATTATTCAAGCTTGTGTCATTTGCAGTGCCATCTGAACATGTTACGTTGTAATAATATGTTCCTGCACTTTGTGTTCCGATGCTTATGTTGATTGTTAGGTTTCCTCCGTTGGTGGTTGTGGTGTTGCTTCCAGTTAAATCTCCGCTTAGACTACAATTCATTGTTTCTTCTGTGTTGTTATCTGTGACATTGATTTTAATTGTTATGCTGTCTGTGTTTGTTGGGCTAGTTGGTGTTGACCAAACACCTGTAATTGTTGGTGTAAGGTTTAGTTGTGTTAGTACAATATCAATCTGCATGCTGTTTGTTAGGTTTACTTGTCTTGAGTCATTCACATAATTGTTTGCTGTTGTGTTTATGGTGTAGTTCGTTTCATAGTATTTACCTGTGTAGTTTTGTACATACTCTGTTAATGTTTGTCTTACAATGAATCCCGTATCTGTTGTTAATTCTGAGAATACTTCATTGTTTGTATTGTTATAACCAGTGACATTAGCGTTTTCAACAGCACCAGAAACATCAGTTACATTCACGTCTAAGTACCATTGGACATATATTTTTGACGCTGCGTTTGAAAAGTTAACTTTTGTTTTGTTAAATGTGTTGTTTATAATATAATTTCGTCCCGTGCTTTCACTATAAATATCATATGTATTTATGTCATTGGCTTTTAAGAAGTTGTTTATCAACACATTATCAAAAGCAGTTGTGAATCTTATAGGTGTTGAATGTACTAAGTCTTGTATTGGTCTATAAGTTGTTATGTTGTTATTTGTTAAGGTATTATTATCGCTGATTCTTATTTGCACAGCAGGTGATCTGTAAGAATAAACTTTTATTGTGTTATTAATTATTTTATTGAAATAATTGTTTTGTTCTAAATATATTCCACGCGAATAAAGTGATGCTTCAAGTGTTATGTTATTATTGGAAATATTATTGTAATTAGATGCTTGTAATCTTATCATGTCATTCCATCCATAATTGGTTGATGAGTTGAAATTATTGCTATCAATTGATGTGTTGTGTGTGTAATAAAGTCTTAATCCTCTTAAATCAAAGGTGTTGTTTGTGATTGTAACATTATTTGACCATGCTAAGTACATTATACCAATATCAAGTGTGTTCTTTATTGTTGTGTCTTGCTCGTTGAAATAATAGTATATTGTTTTGTTATTAATCTTGTTTGTAGTATCTATTGATTGATTGAAATGATCTTTTGTAGAGCCTGCTATGTTTATATCATAGTAAGTGGTTGGATTAAGCAAATTGTTTTTAAGAGTTTGACCTGCTGATGAAGAGATACTTATGGCCATGCCTGATGTTGTTGTTATGTTGTTATAACTTATATAGTTATTTAAGGAATCAACTTCTATTGTTATACCATTAGTCCCATCGTTTCCAGTACTGACAGTTATTATGTTGTTACTTAAATTATTGTTGCTTGCAGTTCTAAGATATATTCCTGGACTGTAATGTCTAGTTGTAATTATTCTGTTGTTTATTATTGTGTTGTTATTTGCATTATCCCTCAATGCTATTCCATAGTTTCTATCACCGCTTCCCAAAGTTGGATTCATAGTTACATTGTTTCCTGTTATGTTGTTGAAGTATCCTCCATATATGTATACTCCATAAGTAAAATATGTTACAGAATTAATTCTGTTGTTTTTAACTAAGGAATTATTTGTGCCAATGTATAATCCACGATGCATCACTGGTTCAGTACTATCACCATAGTATCCTAGATATGTTATGTCTGTGTTTTCTATTCTTAAACTACTTCCAGCAAAGTTCCACCATTCATAGTTTGTTGTTCCGTTCTTATATCCTGATGTGATGTTGCTGTTGTTTATGTTTAGTGTTCCGGTATTGTTTATCACAAACTCTCCATTGGTTGATGAGTTCATAATTAAAGTTATGTTATCTAATGTTAAACTACCAGTGATTGTAACATTTCCGTTCATGGTTATTGTTTGGTCAGAGCAAGATTCTGTTGAGGTTACATCCCAATTACCGCTAACAGGAGCATTACATAAATCTCCTGTTGTTGTTACTGTCACATTATTATTCAAGCTTGTGTCATTTGCAGTGCCATCTGAACATGTTATGTTGTAATAATGTGTTCCTGCGCTTTGTGTTCCTATGCTTATGTTTATTGTTAGGTTTTCTCCGTTGGTGGTTGTGGTGTTGCTTCCAGTTAAATCTCCACTTAGGCTACAGTTCATTGTTTGCCCACTATTGCTATCCGAAACATTAATCTTAATAGTTATACTATCAGTTTCTGTTGGACTTGCAGGAGTTGACCAAACACTTGATATAACGGGTGCTGTGTTTGATGGGGATTCAATAGTATAACTTATAAAACTGTTATAATCAGGAGTCAAGTCATACCTATTAATATATGATCCTGTTTCAAAGGTCAGGTTTATGTTATCATCAGAAGATATATCTAAGTCTGACAAAGTCACACTTATTTCTACTAATGAGTCATTGGTTGCAGCAGTAGCGTTTGCAACGTAATCATCTGAGCTGTTGTATATTCTCCATAATGTTGAATTAAAGGCTTCTATCATGTAGTCATATTTGAATGGAAGTGCTAGGTTGGAATCAGGTGTTATGTTTGTTCCTGTGCTGTCATCATTACTTATAAAAACTCTGTGGTGTCTGATATTAGAACTGTTGTAGTCAAAGCTGTTGTTCAACTCCATCATTATAAACAAGTTGTTTTGATTATTAGCAAGACCGATTGTTTTAATGTCAAAATTGTCTTTTATCAGGTCTAGTCTGTTGTACGTGAGGTTATAAGGTGCAGCACTGCCTTGGGTAACAACATAATCAATTTGCTTGTCATTTCTTAGTTTCTCAGGCCATGTTGCGAAAGCCGGTCTTAAACCAGAATAAATTGCTCCTGTGATTAGCTGCACTTCAGTTTCCCATATTGCTGTCGCATTATCATATTTTCTATAGTAAATGTTGTCTCCTTTTTTATACATTGCATAAATATTGTCTTCTATGTCTGCTGATATCCAAAAAGTGTTATAATATACTCCCCCACCGCCTGTGCCGAAGTCTAATTCGCTTAAGTTAAGGCCTTTTTCCCATGTTCCATTGAAGTATCGCTTGCTGTATCTCAGGGTTGCTATATCTCCTATGTCTTCATCCTGATAATATAGTATGTGGGCTGTTTTCTGGCTGTCAACCACAATTGAATTATCACTAGTTGCTTGGTCTAATTGCGTCTGGTCGCCTGCCCATTCTGCCGCGTTCCATGTTCCGGAGCTTGCGTTCCTAAAACGGTATGCAATGGTCGCATCAGAGTCAGCATCAATATCCCTATAAGAAATATGAACATTGTTATCCCTGTCAATAACTAAATTTTGATTTGCAATAAATGAGTTTCCGCTCAACGAATCTAAAGCACTCCATGTGCCACTGCTGAGATTATAATATCTGTATCCTATTTTCCATAAACCTCCAGCTCTGTCGGAGTAACTAACATGCAAGTTATCATTGCTATCTATTCCAATTGATGGAACACTTTCTCTATCTGCAACAATCATATCAGGCATTGCCTGCTCACCCTTCCAAGTACTTGCGCTTGAGTTATAAAAATTATAGTAAACATCATCAGGATAGGTTTGTCCTGTATTAGCTGCATCACTCCAAAAAACCCAGATGTTTTCTTGGCTGTCAATAACTATGGTCTGGGTACTTGCAGAATTTACACTCAAATCAAGTTCACTTATCATTTCAAAAGTCCAGGTGTTTCCTTCATCAGCTGATGTTGCAACATAAGAACTATAGTTCGCGGCAGATCCCAAAGGAACATCTCTGGTAAAAGTTATCTTGATATTGCCTTCCAAGTCTCTTGTTATGCCTCTTTTTGAACTAGTAGTAATAGCACTATAATATGAGTTATTGACAAATACCAGTTCAGCGAATTTACTTCCTGCTCCATCACCCTCAAGGTCAGTAACATTCTTCACATCGCCCCAATCAGCAAAGTTTCCATCTATTGCAATTTCATCACTTTCAGTTAAATTTAGGTAAGGTGCAAACCATGTTTCCTGAGAATTATCAATCTCTCCTATAGAGTTATTAACCCATATTGTTATGATGTAAGTTCCTGTTGGGTAAAATTGTGCAGTAACAGTGTCGTTCCAATAAATATCTCCGCTGCCACCATTTGTTAAGGTTGCATTCTGCCAGCTTGTTTCATTTGGATAATATATTTGGGCGATAACAGTGTCAACGCTGCCTGACAAGGTTGTTATGTTGGCTGTTATGTTAACATTTGTCCCATTCAGTATTTTTTGAGGAGCAGCATTTGCGTCTGACACAACTAAAGAACTCTGAATAATAATACTTGAATTCAACCAAGAACTATTAAATATTCCATCGTTTGCTAAGCAGCTTAGGGTCCAGTTTTCTCCGGCACTAGTTAAAGAGTCACTAACATTGGCCACATTAACTTCTACTCCTTGTGTGTAGTTGTCCCCAGAGTTGTTTGCCCAACCACTTGAATTCAATGTGTTGTCTTTATACCATTTATAATAATAACTAACATCATCTCCATCAGCGTCTGTTGCGTTACAATAACCAACCAGCGTATCATTAATGTATGCTGTTGTTGGACTTATCCTTGAACTGTTCATTACAGGAGCATAGTTTGTAGTGTAGTTTATCTCACACCATATCTTATCAATCCAAACAGCATCATTTGGTGCTCCAGGGTCAAGGTTAACAATCCTGATATGCAGGTTGTTGACGTCTGTTGTTTGGAAGTCAGGGTCTGTTTGTAAGTCTGTAGCGCTTACAATAGTATCAGGACCTGATTCATCAGCAGGCATGCTGACAGTAGAGCCAAGCTGGTTTCCGCTTCTGTCATCATAAACATAAAAGTTACCGCAGGGGTTAGGTGCTCCGCCTTCATTTATGTACTCAACAAAACATGACAAGTTATTAACAGTCGAAATGAAATTTGAAACATCGCTTAGTTCAACAATTAACTCTTCACTCCTATCTGGACAGCCGGCATCCCAACTGTCTGTTCGTGAATCATCACTTACAGTTATTAAAGCAACACCTGTGGATGTCAATGCACTAGCAAGAGGGCATTGTGAGTCTATATCTACAATTGGTAGGAGTGTTTCTATGATTGGCGCATCGCTTGCTATTTGCCATTGTCTTGCTTCTGTCCATTCACCAATTTCAAGAGCGCCTAATATGTAGAATTCTGGGCTTTTGTCTGGTGCATCAAACTCATAGTTTATTTCATATGTTTCTCCTTTCTTAAGCTGTTTGTTCCAAGTAAGTTTTTTTGTGTCTCCGACAGTTGTTATGCTTAAGTCTTGTTGTGGTGTTATTTCAAAGTTTGCTGGTACATACTCTGTTATTTCTCCGTTATGATTCTTATTTGCTTTTATTGTGAAATTAATCATATACTTTGCTGGTGGATATATTCTTGTTGGTCCTTTTCTTACAACATCATAATCTGGTTTTTCTTCTACTTGGAAGTTGTCTGTTATATTTCTTTCACCATTTCTTGTCAAGGCAGTTAGAATCATTTCATATAATCCTGTGTTGGTTGTATTGTAATAAGTGTAGTAATCGGGCATATTTGTAACTCCGTAATATTCACATTCTGGACTTATAATTATGCTTTCTTCAGAAGTCGATAATGTTATTGTTTCATTGTCAGGACTTGTTATTTCTAACAATACTTCTGCGTCACAAACCATTCTTCCTTCATCGTCTAATACGGCTATTCCTATGTTTGCAGTTTCATTTTCAAGATAGATGCTTTTGTGTGTGTTTATTGCTAGTACTCCCCATGTGAAGTCTTGCTCTACAATGTATGTTTCACCATCTTTTATTAACTCTATTTTTAGTGTGTATTTTCCTGGTTTAAAACTTCGTTGTGTTGGTATCTCGATTCTGAACTTTCCTTCTCTGTCTCTGATTATTTCTGGTTGTAAACTTATTTTGTGTCCTTTTTTACTGTAAATTTCTATAGTTACTTCTTGTTTTTCATCAATATATTTTTCTTTGTGTTTTTCAAGGTCTATTTTTAGGTCTTTGTCTTTTATTTTTTCATATTCTGCTTTGTTTATATATTCATATTCAAACTCTGGTTTTTCTTTTAAGCTAAAGTGTTTCTTGCTTGTTATCTTCGGAGTTATGTTTATGGTTTCATTCAATAACTCTTCTTGTTCTTCAGCTAGAACTTCTATGTTAAATTCATTGCTTCTTACAAGTTCTTCTCCGTCTGTTGCATACACATACATTGAGTAGTTTCCGGTGTTGTTTGATGTGAATGTTATCATATTTTCTTCCACTATTGTTTTTATTTCTGCAACTTCTTTTGCATCATAAGTTAATTTATCGCCGTCAGAATCGTAGAAGTACTCTGATAAGTTTATCGTATAATTGTTATTTGTTATGAATATATCTGATATTTCTTTTATTTGTTGTGGTGCATTATTTTCTATAAGTATTTGATAGGTTATGTTGTTTAGTATTACCGTTGCATTTTCTACTTCAATTATTATGGTGATATTTGCGCCAATGTTTTCTAGGAGGCAGGTTTCTTTGCATTCTTTATTAAAAATTATTATTGTTTGCGCTTCTATTAAGGTTTCATTTATTATTTCTGTATGATTTGTCTCACTAATATTCAAGATTATTGAGTCAGTAATTATTTGTGTTTCATTTTCTTCACTGATATTTATTATAATTGTTGTATTTGAAGTTTCATTAAAAGTTATGTTTTGATAACTAATATTAGTGGTTATAATCTCTGTAAAGTTTTCCAATATTTGCTGTGTTATATTTAAACTTGCGTTTATAGAAATATTTGAGGTTATGTTTTGAGATACACTTTCTATTGTGATATTTATTGTTTGATTAATGGTTTCATTCAAAACTATTGTTAAATTTTCTGAGGTTTTATTTGTTTCATTAATAATTATTGTTTTGTTAATAGTTATAGTTTCATTTTCGATTGTTTCATTGAAATCTTCTGATACATTTATGGTAAGATTAATTGTTGTTGTGTTTAATGTTTGGTTTGTCTCAATCACTTCTTGAGTTATATTTTTCAAATCGCTTTCATTTATTAACTCATCAAATTCTTCTATTGTTTCAGAAATATTAATAATAATTTCTTTCTGCGTAACATTCAAATCACTTGTTGTTTGATTGAATGTTATCATTCCAGTTATTATTTCAAGTCCTGTTTTAATTTCTTGATTATTATAAATTATTAACTCTCGAGTTCCATCTACTAGTTTTATTACAACTCTTCCATCCCCAATTATTCTTCCTGAAACAGATATACTTCTTGGTTGTTGTTCTAATGTTAATTGTATTTGTTCTGAGGTGTTGGTTTCTAAATTTATGTTTAGAGTTTTTGTTATGAGTGTTTCTTTTATCGTAAATCCTGTGATTGATGCTTTGAATACTAGTGCTATAGCTAGTAAAATCATCACTATTACTAGTATCCTGTTTTCAGTTTTTCGATTCATCCTTTGTTCGTTTGTATATTGTCCAGATGGTTCCGTATTTTCGTTTGAGTAGAAAGCTTATTTGTTCGAAAGATAATTCTATTTCTTCTCTAAGATATTTCACGATTGATTCTAGGACTGAGAATTTTTTATTTGCAAGAACGTCTATTGGTATGTGATATTTAGAACTTGTTTCCACTAATCTTTTAGAACTTTTTTTGTTTGCTTTTTTGTATGTTGTGTATATGTTTTGTTTTGTTCTGTTTGTAAGAATTGCAATCTTTTGCAGGCTTATTTGTTTATTTTCATGCAGATACTTTGTGATTGTTTCAAGTGCGCTTAAATCTTTGATGAATATGTTTGCAGGTATTGTCGTTTTGAGTTCTTTTTTTATTTGATCTAGAAGTTCATGTGTGCTGATACCATGTTTTTTTCTTAGTATTTCTAGTTGTTTTGTTACTTTTTTTATGTCGTCAATATACTGAGAACTAGAGAAATCACTACTTTTTGTCGACTCTTTTTCATACATACTTTAATAGTTATCTGAAAACAATAGTATATAAACCTTTCTTTTATTTTAAACTATGTATGAATTATTTTAAAGAAAAAAGTAATTCCTTTAAAAAAACCATAAAAGAAAAACCCTCATTTATTGTTTTAAAAGAACAAATAATTTTTCTTTCAACTCAGAAATTTTTACCCGTTTCTGTTTTTCCGTATCCCGGTTTCTGACAGTAACTGATTTATCTTCTAAAGAATCAAAATCAATAGTAATTGCAAAAGGTATTCCTTCCTCTGCACTTCTCAAATATCTTTTACCAATAGATGCAGTTTCATCATACTTACAAAGCCAAGAAGAACTTAAATCATCATAAACTTTATTAGCTAGTTTAATAAGTTCTGGCTTTCTAAGAAGTGGAAAAACAGATATTTTAATGGGTGCCATTCTTGGAGGAAGAGATAAAATAGTTTTACCTTCCTGCTCTGATTTTTTATTATAAAATATATCAAGAAGAGCAAAAGTGATTCTTGAAGGACCATAAGCAAACTCCAATATGTGGGGTGTTTTCTTTTTTCCAGATTCTTCATCTAATACATCCATGCTTTTACCTGAAAATTTCGCGTGCTGCTTTAAATCATAATCAGTTCTATCATGAACACCGCAAAGTTCAGTCCATCCAAAACTATTAAGTTTTACTTCTATATCCCAAGCATCATCAGCATAGAAAGCTTTATCATCAGGGCTGTGCTGATTCAATCTAATTCTATCATCTGGAAAACCTAGTTCTAAAAATGTTTTATAAGTCAAATAGAGGAAATATGCATAAGCCTTGTTCTTTAGCCACTTATTTTTCAATGCTTCACCAAGAGAAATTTTTTTTACAGTTTTATCATCTTTTCTTAAACTCCAAGACCAAAAAGGTATTTTCTCATTCTTCACAGTTTCAAAAGGCTTATAATCTTTTTTTTGATGATCAAAAATAAATAGTTGTCCTTCGGCTTGTGTAAACTCTCTTGTTCTAAGTAAATGCTGCCTGGGACTAATTTCATTTCTATAAGCTGGACCTATTTGAAAAACTCCGAAAGGAAGTTTTTTTCTGAAAAAATCATAGCAACGAAGAAACTGTAAATAAGTAGTTGTGGCTGTTTCTGGACGACAATAAGCCTCCCCACCAATTCCAACAAATGTTTTCATCATCAAATTATGATTGGAAACATCTTTAGGTAAAAGGCTTTTGCAATTAGGACATTTAACTTCGTGTTTTTTAAAAAAACTCTCGAAATCCTTGACATTCTTATTAGGAAACAACTCCTCAATTAATTGTTCAACCTTAAAAGAACTCTTACATTTTTTACATTCAACCATCGGGTCAGTAAATCCAGAAAGATGACCTGATGCTTCCCAAACTTTTTTAGGAGCAATAGTTGGAAATTCCACTTCAAAAAAACCATTTTTTTGAAAGGTTTTCCTAATAATATATTCAACATTGTTTTTGAGAAGTTTTCCAAGAGGACCATAACTATAAAATCCAGCCATACCACCATATATTTCTGGTTCTGGACCCCAAACAAATCCTTTTTGCTGCATAAATGCAATTAATTCTTGTAAAAATTCTTTTTCCATCACTGAAAAAGATAAAGTTTAACATTTAAATAATTTTGTTTTTAAGAACGAATTTTTTATTATTTTGTCAACCATTCAATCTCGTCTTTCTCAAATTCCATCTCGTGAGTTATTTTTTCTGCTTCCTTTTTGTTGTTTCTGAATATCTCTTTTATGTAAGGAAGAGTTTTTTGCATAACAATTCTTTGACTTGTATGTGTTTTTGCAGCAATCTTTTCTGCAATTTGTTTTTTCTTGGCATTTTTTTGTTTTGCCATCCACATTTTAAGTATTCTGGTTGTGGGTTTGTAGTTTGTAAATCCAGAATATTTCTCATCTTTTGAAAGAGCAATTCCAACCGATAGTAATTCATAACAATAAACATAAAAACGGTAGTATTGCCATTTTCTTATTCGACCTTTAAATACATCTGCTAAGGCTAAATTAGAAAAAGCTTTTGCTAAATCATCAATTTTTGTGTATTCTTTAGGAATATTTTCATCCATCCACAAAAATATTTCATCCAAGTCTTCTTGCACCTCATCAAATGCGGGTAATGCAACTTCGGCATTTGTTGTTTTAAAAACCCTTACAAGGGCATTAGTTATTTTTTCCGTATGGTTTCTTCCATAAGCAAGAGCCACGTCTTCTTTTTTGAGTTCTTTTTTGTATGATAAGGTTTGCAAATCATTTATCGCCGCCCTCATGTCTCCACCTGCAGACCTGGAAAGTTCTGAAAGTGCCGCTTCATCAAATTTGATTCCTTCTTTTTCACAAATTCCTTTAAGATAAATCAATATTGAAGTATAAGCAAGTGTTTTGTATTCTAATAGTTCACATTTTTTTCTAAGGCTTGATAGTTTCTTATTCCAAGGGTTATTAGCTGTTAAAACTATTGGAAAACAACTCTTGTTTATGAGTGCGGCAATAGCACCAACACCGCCCCTGTCTTCTCTTCCTGCAAGACCATCTATTTCATCTACCAGTATTAGTTTAATTTTTCCAAATAAAGATTTTTGAAATATTCCTGCACCAAGTCTTTGATTTATAGAATCGGCATTTCGAAGATCTGAAGCATTTACTTCTATAATTTCATAATCTAGTTCATTTGCTAGAGCATATACTGATGAGGTTTTTCCAACGCCTTGACCTCCATGTATTAGAAGAGCTTTTTGTCCTTTTTTATAGTTTTGAATATAGTTTTTTAACTTTTCTACTGCTTGATTTTGCCCTTGAATCTCTTTTGAACTCTTAGGTAAGTATTTTCTTATCCAAACTGACATTTTATTAAGAATGGTTAAGTGTTTTTTAAAGCTTTCCTGTAAAATATTATTTATGTTTGTTAATTTTTTGTTAATTTCTCGTTTATCTTTTCAAAAGATTTATAAAAGTCATATGAATACTTATTCATATGAAATGTTTGTCATATGCTGATTTTTTTTCAAATTTCGCCAATAAAACAAGATTAAACATAATAATGGCTCTAAAAGAAAAACCGTTAAGCGTGACAGAGATTGGTAATCATATAAAAGAAGAACAAAGTAAAGTATCACACAATCTAAAAAAATTATCTGCATGCCACATAATAATTGCAGAACAAAAAGGGAAAAACAGAATTTATTCATTGAACAAAGAAACAGTAATGCCAATACTTCAACTAATAGAAGAGCACATAAAAAATAATTGTAAAAAATGCGATAAACATGAGACTAAAAAACATATACCTTGATAATGGTGCCTCAACAAAAGTAGATTTAAAAGTGTTAGATACAATGTTGCCCTATCTAAAAAACAGGTATGGTAATGCGTCTTCAATACACACTTTTGGATTTGAAGCAAAAACTATGCTCGATAACTCCAGAAAAATAATAGCTAAAAGCCTCAATGCAAAAGAAGAAGAGATAATATTTACTTCCGGAGGAACAGAATCAAATAATCTTACAATAAAGGGACTGGCATTTGCAAACAAAAACAAAAAAAATCATATAATAACAACCAAAGTAGAGCATAAATGCATCTTAAATAGTTGTAAATGGCTTGAAACACAAGGATTTAAAGTAACCTACTTGGGTGTTGACAAAGAAGGATTTGTAAATCCAAAAAACTTAGAAAAAGCAATTACAAAAAAAACAATACTTGTTTCAATAATTCATGGAAATAACGAGATAGGAACAATACAAGATTTAGAAAAACTAGGATTGATTTGTAAAGAACACAGCGTGTATTTTCACACAGATGCATGTCAAAGTTATACCAAAACAGAACTTGATGTTGAAAAACAACACTTAGACTTGGTAACTATTAACTCCCACAAAATACACGGACCAAAAGGCGTAGGTGCATTATACATTAGGAAAGGAACAAAAATAACTCCTTTGTTGCACGGAGGAGATCATGAATTTAAGATGCGAGCAGGAACAGAAAATATTTCTGGAATAATAGGTTTTGCAAAAGCAGCACAAATTGCATTAAATAAAAAACACGTAAAAAAAATGACTGTTTTACGAGATAAGTTAATATCTGAAGTGTTAAAGATTCCTGACGTTAAATTAAACGGACCAAAAGGAAAAGAAAGACTTTGCAACAATGCAAACTTTTCATTTAAAGGTGCTGAAGGAGAAGCAATAGGAGGATATTTAGATCAAAAATTTATCTGCTCATCAACAGGCTCTGCCTGTTCTGAAAAAACCTTAGAACCAAGTTATGTACTTCAAGCAATTGGACTTTCTCATGAAGAAGCAAACGGAAGTCTAAGACTCACACTAAGCAGATTTACAACAGAAGAGGAGATAAATTATACTATCAAAGTGCTGCCCAAAATAATAAAAAAATTAAGACGAATGTCACCCATATGGAAGAGCAGATAAAAGGTTAAAAAATGTACTCAAAAGAAACTATAAACAGATTTAGAAATCCAAAATTCGCAGGTGAACTAAAAAACGCAAATGCGATTGGAGAAGAAGGTAATATTAAATGCGGGGATGTAATGAAAATGTCTTTAGAAATTGAAAATGATATCATAAAAGATATTAAATTTCAAACCTATGGTTGCATGGCTGCAATAGCATCATCAGATGTGATGTGCGAACTTGCAAAAGGAAAACACATAGATGAAGCAGCAAATATAACTGCAAAAGATATAGCTGACAAGCTTGGAAAACTACCGCCTGTAAAGTTTCATTGCTCAATTCTTGGGACTCATGCTCTTAAAAGAGCAATTGAAGATTATAAAAATAAAAGTAAATAATTAATATACCTGTTCTAACAAAAGCTTTTTATAAAGAAAATCTTTCTTTTTCAAATAAAATGATTATAGGAGTTGTTGGAAAAGCAAATGTTGGTAAAAGCACTTTTTTTAAAGCATTAACCCTTGCAGACGTAGAAATTGCAAATTATCCGTTCGCAACGATAAAACCAAATCATGGAATAGGATTTGTAAAAGTTAAATGTGTTGATGAAGAATTAGGGGTTCAATGCAATCCAAGAGAAGGTTTTTGTGTCAACCACAAACGATTTGTCCCTGTAGATATTATTGACGTCGCAGGACTTGTTCCTGGCGCTCATGAAGGAAAGGGTATGGGGTCTCAATTCTTAAACGATTTAAATGGTGCAGATGCGTTAATCCACGTGATAGATTGTTCTGGAAGTACAAATGAAAAAGGCGAACCAGTGAATAAATGCAGTTATGATCCAGCGAAAGATGTGGAGTTTTTAGAGGAGGAACTTGATTTTTGGTATTTTGACATACTAAAAAAAGGCTGGGAAAAATTTGCAAGACAAATTCAACAAGAGCAACAAGATATTGTTAAGGCTCTTGCAAAACAATTATCTGGTGTTGGTGTGAGTGAAGATTTGTGTAAAAAAATAATCAACCAATTATCTCTTTCAGGTCAACCCGTATCTTGGAGTGAAAAAGACCTTTTCAACCTTGCGAGCGAGTTTCGAAAAGCCACAAAACCAATGATTATTGCAGCAAACAAAATAGATGTGCCTGGAGCAGAAGATAATTATAAGCGATTAAGAGAAACATTTCCACATTTGACAATTATTCCTTGCAGTGCTGAATCAGAATTGGCTCTAAAAGAGGCCGCAAAACATAGATTGATTGAATACATTTCTGGCGAAAAAGATTTTAAAATCACAGGTGATTTAAACGAAAAACAAAAACAGGCACTAGAATTTATAAAAGAAAATGTTTTAAAAAAATTTGTTGAAGGAAGTGGTGTTCAAGCTATTATTAATAATGTTATATTTGGAGTTTTGGAGTATATCGCGATTTTTCCTGGTGGAATTAACAAGCTTGAGGATCAATATGGAAATGTTTTACCTGATTGTTTTCTAATACCAAAAAACTCAACTGCACTTGATTTTGCATATAAGATTCATTCAGATTTGGGCGATAAGTTCATCAGAGCAATTGATGTTAAAACCAAAATGACTGTTGGCAAAGAACATCTTCTTAAACACAGAGATGTTATAGAAATAATTAGTGGAAAATAAACATCGCAATAATAAAATAATAAGAAAAGAAAAAGAATTAAAAAAATTATTTACCTGTTGTTACAAGTTCCTCATGTGTTACAGAAATATTTCTTACAGGTTCTCTTTTTGGAGTTTCTCTTATAAGACCATATTTTAAAAGAATAGTCTTGTATTTTTCAAAGTCTTGTGAACTCTTAAATTCTCGCTTATGTCCTTCAGAAAGCTTTTCTATCCATGAATGAGTTATTTTTAAGACTTCTTTTACATCTTCATCCATTTCTCTTGAAAGCATGGCTTCTTCTTCATCAAAACCCTCTTCTTCAAGTTCTTCCAGATATTTTGCTCTTGAAAAGCCTAGTTTTTGAAAAAGCCTTCTTAAAAGACCATATCTTTGCATTTCAACTTCTTCAGACATTTCATCTAATTGATTTTCTTCTTCTTCCAAGCCTTCAATTTCATCTTCAAGTTCTTCAACGTCCATTTTTTCAGCTTCAGAAAGTTCTTCTTCTAATTCTCTCAAGCGCATCTTTCTTCTCCAAGAGAGTAATCTTCTAAAAAAAGAAGGTTCTTTGTATTCGACGTGAACTTGATTAGGTTTCACTTCTGGAACTATTTCATCTGATTTCAAAGATTTAAAAATACTTATCCTTTTCACAAAAGAAATTGTGTTCACAGTTTTTCGCTTATCCAAGTAGCGAGACATGTCCTCGTTAAATTGTTTTTGACTGATTATAACCACCCGCAAATAGTTTTATATTATTATGACCTTTTCCTATATAAATCTTTTTATTCGTTTTTATTGTGTGTATAAAATTCATAGATTATTTATAAACAGTCTGAACAATCAAGAGAGTGGGGATGGAGGGATTTGAACCCCCATCTGACGGTATCTCCGAATGAGCATAATTAATCATTGGCGTATGCCTCTTTGCTCCAATTACTGGAGCCGACCATTCTAGCCAGGTTATACTACATCCCCAAAAACCTATCAAGTCTTATTATTGGAATAAAACCTTTCTTTTTAAATTTATTGCGAAAAACTTTTCTTCATTAAAAAACACCTAATATTTCCAAAAGGTGTTTTATGTGTTGAATTTGATAAAACTTTATATCCTTGCTTTTCATAAAAATCTCTCGCTGAAAGAGATGATTCTAGTTTAACATTTCTAAAACCTTTTTTTCTAATCTTTTTTTCTATAAAAAAAAGAATTTTTCTTCCAAAACCCTTGTTTTGAAATCTTTTTGCAACGTACAACGATAAAACCTCATTATCTTTAAACGCAACATAACCTATTAAAAACTCTTTATCTAAAAGCAAATATGAATTCCTTTCTTTTTCAAGGAATTTTTGTTTTAAACAAGTTACTGAATTGTTTTTTAGTATTGCACTTAACTCTTTTTGAGTATTTTTTGCATTTGTTTGAATCGAGTTTCTAATAAGATAATTACATCGCTTCGCATCTTCAATTTTTGCCTTCACAAACTTCATAATACAATAAAAAAAGTCTTTTTTATAAAATTTTTTAAGAATTACGCCCTTTTTTTGATTTTCTTTTGTTTTTTAGAAAGTGTTTTTATCATCTTTGGTGTTTTTCTGGCTTTCTTAAAAACTATGAACAGAACAAAAAACATAACCAAAAAGAATAATGCAAGATTTATATGCCAGCAAAGCGCTTCATAAATGTTAAATAATGATAATTCCTTTCTTTCAACAACCACCAAAGTTATCGGTGTACTATTAACTGACGCACCTTTAGAGTCTGTAGCGGTTATTACAAATTCTCTTGTTCCATACCAATCTTTTTCAGGTGTGAATCTTAAGGTATCATCATTAATTTTTGTATTTATATTCTCAATTTCAGAAACATCAAATGTTATCTCATCAGCATCTGGATCTTGAAAATAATCTGCAAGGCTTAGTTCATATATTTCATCTTCAGCCCAGATATGAATCAAAGGCCCTTGAGAAGAATAATCTATTGGCTCTTGTATATAAGGCAAACCTTTGTATTTGTAAACCATAAATGTTGTTGCTGCTAAAAGAATAATTATGATTATTAATGCTATAATAAATGGTTTTAATTTAATTTTTCCAGCTTTCTTTTTTGAAAAAATCAAAAATAAAAGAGTTATTACAAAAAATAATATTAATATTGTTGTTGCAAGTTGACATGGGTTTTCTTTATAGTACTTATACAGGTTTTCTGTTATTGAAACTCCTTGTAGTTTTACAACCAGGTTTTTTTTATAAGCAAATTCAGAATGTTCTATGGTTAAATTAACAGGGTGTTTTCCGAGTGTTGTTTTGGATTCATGATTGGATTGTAGCCAAATAGTTTTTGTTTCTCTAGGTTCTAAATAAACACTTGTTTGATTCAGTCCCATCCAAGAATCTGCATCTAATAAAAGTTTAAAGTCACCGGCAACTACACCCTTATTTTTAATTTTTAATAGTTCTCCAGTCTCTTTATGAGCTCTTATTCTTAACGTTTTAGGGTTCGTTGTAACATAATAACATTTTGCTGTTGCGTATGGTTTTATTTTTGTGTTATCATAAGCGGAAACTTCGTTGTTTAGTTTTGCTTCAACGAATACTTCGAATGCATTATTTTCTTCTGGAACTTCCACAACAAGCATTAGTTCCTTTTCTTCTCCAGAATTAAAGGTTACCATCTCATTTTTAAAATACGCATTGTCTGATGTTAATAATTCTATATCTTCTGAGAATACACCCTTATTTTTTATTATCACAGGCAGTTCATTAATACCTGCACAAAAAGTCTTTTTTTCAGGCATAATAATCTCTAAATCATAGCAATTAGAAACATTTAAGCTAATGTTTTTGCTATAATATATATCTCCATAAAGAGATTTTATGTTTAATTGAACTACGTATTCTCCCAAGTCTTTTCCTTCTTTTGGGTTAATTGTAATGTTTACTATTCCAGATTCATACTTATCGAGAAAAATCTTTCTTTCTGTTAGCTTTACAAAAGCAGGCTTATTTTCAAGACTTATTACATACTCATTAGGCACTTCCACATCATTTGAAATCTTAACAAAAATTGTTTTTCCAGTCTCTTCACAAACATCATATTCATCATTAACTTTGACTGAGTATTCATAATATTGGTTTATTACAAAATCGTGTTTAAGTTCTGTTTGTAGATTATTTTTGAGAGCAGTTATAAAAAATGTTTGTTCTTGAGAACCATATAAATCACACGAAGGATTTAGTGTTACCTTTATACTTTGTTTTTCTGAAGGTTTAAGAATAATTTTTGGTTTAGAAATGTTTACAAACTCTTCATTTGTTGCAGATATCTCGTATTCTTCCGTGAATACTCCTGTATTTTCAACGCTTATTGTATAATCTATTTGTGTGCATGGATTTAATGTTTCATTCTTGAAATATAATTGTGCATTCAGGTTTTGACACTTTCCTATAGTTACTTCTTTTCGTAATAGTTTTTGTTCTCCAAGGGTTGAAGAAACAATAAAGTCCACATTATAAACTCCTTTGTTATCGCATGGAATGTTAAATAGAACTGGTATTGTAATTTGTTCTCCCGGATATAATTCAAAGGATTTGGGCGATAAAGTTAAAAATTCTTGATTTGTTGAAATAGTATATTTTGCGCTGTAAAGACCATTGTTTTTTATGAACAAAGAATCTGTTAACTTTGCACATTGACATATTTCAAGATTAGTTTTTTCGGTTAAAATGGTTGTTGCGGTTACACTCGTAATTATTATATTAATTAGAAATATTACTAATAATAATTTCAAAAGTGGTTTTTGCATCATTGTGCCATGATAATTATTTAAAAAAAATTAAAAAAAAAGAAATAAAAAAAGATCTAATAATAGGTTTGTGTTCCTTCCTCGTCTTCGCTTCCGCCTTTTAGTTTTCCAAAGCCGATTACTAATCCTATTATTATCAGGATTATTACGAGTACGATTAGAGCGATTTCAAGACCTTTTAGTGATCCCCAGTCTTTTGCATCAGTAACAACATTTGCTGTCAAAACAATGTCTTTTGATTCTCCTTCTGAGCTAATTGTTGCTTTAAATGCGTTTTCGCCTTTGTTTGCGTCCATTGGAGTCACATATAGGTATGCTGTGTTTGTTTCGCCTGCAGGAACTACTAGTACTGCTGATGGGTCAATTCTCACATTTCCCCAAGCGCTGATACCTGAAACAGTTACAGTGTATATTTTTGATGATTTTCCTTGATTAGTTATCATCAATGGATATACTGCTTCTTTTCCTTCTTCAACATCTTGTGTTTGTGGTACTGAAACAACAGTTCTTTCTGTACTGCCAACTGAAACTCCGCAAGTGTCTCCTTCTAAAACAGTTATTGCTGCGTTTGTTGTTGTTGAATCATATCCATCATTGAATTCAACTGTTATTTCAACATCATATACTCCTGGTTTTGCACATTCTGGAATTCTTAATAGGAATTCTTCTAGTGTTTCTTTTTCGTCAGCTTGTAAGTCATCTAAATATTCTGTGTCTTGTATGTGAAGTTCTGGTATTGAAACAACAACTTTTACATCGTCAAGATCTTCATCACCAATATTTTCAACTTTTACTGCTGCAGTAAATGCTCTTCCTGCAACAACTGAATCTGATGGTGTAAATGAATAGTCTTTCACAATTACTGCTTCTTCACTTTCAACTCCTTTAATTTGTAGCTCATAGGTTTTTTCAAAAGATGTTCCATCTTCATCTCCTACTCTTATTCTTAACTTAGTGTATTTTTTATCCATATTAACTGGAATCATAAGATTTAACGTTTTATATGCAGTTGCATTTTCATTCATGTCGAATGTTTTTGTAACGTCTGAAACTAATTCTTCTTCTCTGTCAGCATATTTGTATCCGTAGATATCTGCTTCTATCTGTACATTTTCAACATCAGATAATGCTTTAACACGAATTTTAATCTCTAATTTTTCCCCTCTTTGTACTTCCAAGAAATCTGCATGATCATTGCCAGTAACAACTTCATCCCAAACTTCACCATTTATTTTTAAATAATTCACTTGCAGATTTACTGCACTTACCATACTTATTGCTAGCATTGACATAACTAACAACAAAAACATTTTTATCATATTCATTTTACATACCCCCTCAAATCTTTTCAGATTCTGAAAATTTTAGTCAAATCTTCTTCTAATAAAAAAACATAAACTTATATTTAAAACTTTCGATTCTTTTTTCATTTAAAAGTAAAAACTGTAATTCCCTATTATGTAGTTTAAACGTTATATGACGTCTATTAAATAATATTCTGATTTCGAGATTTTATTATTTGTAACATAAACTTTAACATAATACTGCCCTGGAACAACACACTCATCAATTGGTATAATTAACTCTTCTGAAGAATCAGAACGAGCAGCAATATTAAACGGATTGGATTTAAACTTCAAACCAAGTTCAGGAATTAATACTCCAAAAGAAACACCACTAATTTTCTTATTTAGGGTGTTTTCGATTTTTGCTCTAACAACCAAATCATCACCCCTCTCAACCATGAAAAAGTCAAATCCAAAAATTCTTATTTTTCCAAACTCCAAACCATCTTCGATATCATCAACAATCATGAATTCCTGATTATCTGAAGGATTACTACAACCAGAATCATCCATATCTATAAATCCATCATCATCATTATCTAATCCATCACTACATTTTGGAAGAATATAGTCTAAAATCCTAAGGATTAAAGTTTCTGTCTTAGATAAGACACCATCGCGCATCAGTATTTTAGATTCGTGGATTCCAATATCTGAAATCGTTGGTGTAAATGAAATAATTCCTGTTGTTGAATCAACATCAAAAAGGCTTGAATCATCTGAAAAAAATAATGTTGTGTGATTTAAGCCAGAATAATTTATTTGATAATGGAAATTTTGCAATGCATAAATTGTTTTTATTGTTGTTAAATTCATAAGAACAGATGAACTGCTGTTTGTTGTGTTAGTATTATTATTTGTTGTGTTAGTATTATTTACAGAATTATTAATTGTGTTTGTAGAAATTATTAATTTAAAAGAATCGCTGATTGTTGTTGAAACATCACTACAATTAATTTGTATATTGTAAGTTCCCACAGTAGAATTTAAAGGAACAAAACTTATCATGCCTGAAACTGGATTTATATTAAAGAGATTTGTATTATCATCATATATTATTGCATTGTCAACATCATAACAATCAATATCATAAGTGAAGGTAATTCCAACAGTAGCATTCTGATCTGAGAATGGAAACACAAACATTGGAATATCATTTACTGGTTTTATTTCTATAAAAAAAGCTGAATCTGAAAAAGCACCAGAACCATCAAAAACCCTAACAACACAAGAAGAATTACCAAACCAATTCAAAACAGAACTCAAAACAAGAGAAGAACCAGAAACATCA
>Ga0180007_10000642_pt1 | contig 55427 bp, 58 predicted proteins | sample MM_PC_MetaG_FD_121122 | JGI IMG/M metagenome (GOLD analysis project Ga0180007, IMG submission 121122) | Groundwater microbial communities from the Aspo Hard Rock Laboratory (HRL) deep subsurface site, Sweden - MM_PC_MetaG | ecosystem: Environmental > Aquatic > Deep subsurface > Groundwater...
CTGACTTGTCTTTTTCTTCTCCAATTTTTTCAGGATTTCGGCAATCCGCTATTTTTGCCCCCTGATTCTATACAGTCTTAATTTGGCATCCAATGCGGTCACAATTCGGTGCGTAACACTTATACATCCTGGCCCTGATTAACCCAGTGAGCAAAATTTCTATCCTCTCCGCCTTTGCCACTGATGAAGAACGCCGCGAAATAGTTCCAATTTCCGTTAAATCTACTATTGTTGCCTTTCTTATTCTCATGCTTTCGATGATTGCCGGAGAATTTGTGCTAAGCAAAATATTTCATGTTGATTTTTATTCTTTAAAAATCGGCGGAGGAATTATCTTATTCTGGGCGGGATTCGGAGCCTTGAGCAAAGGCGTTTTTTTTCAGCACAATGCGCATGAAAAATTTTCTGATATTTCGATCGTGCCTTTAGCTTGCCCGATGATTGCCGGCCCGGCAACAATAACCGTAATGCTTACTTTAAGTATTAATGACGGCGTAGGCATAACCACTATGGCAACGCTAATCGCATTATTAATCAATATGTTATTAATGTTTCTCTCTTTTTCGATAAGTAAAATTCTAACAAAATTTAATATTCTCGGGGCATTAATCAGGCTAACCGGATTAATTGTTTTAACAATGGGGATTCAAATGGTACTTGACGGTATACAGCTCTGGATAAAAATAATTTAAGGAATTAATTATGATCAAATCAAAAATAAAAATACGCACCAAATATGTACCCAAAGGAATTAAGATTCTTTATGAAGATCGGGACATTATCGTAATTGATAAAGACGCGGGGCTTTTGAGTGTCAAAGCAAACTATGAAGCAGAGCAAACCGCTCATAATCTACTTACCCAATATATCCGCAAAGGCAATTCAAAATCAAAGCTGGAATTATTTGCTATACATCGATTAGACCGCGATACTTCCGGGATATTGATTTTTGCCAAGAGTTTCAAAATCCGGGAACAATTTGCCGCGCAATGGAAAGATGTGGAAAAAAAATATATCGCGATTGTCAATGGGCATTTAAGAGAAAAAACCGGAATTATTGAATCTTATTTAGCGGAAGATGATGATTACATCGTCCATTCCGTTAAAAACCCCCATGACGGAAAACTGGCGCGGACTCAATATAAAGTTATCGAGGAATCCAAAGACTGCAGTCTATTGGAAATCAATCTTTTAACCGGCAGAAAAAATCAAATCCGGGTTCATTTTTCAGAAAAAAGACATCCTCTGGTCGGAGATGTAAAATACCGAAGAAATCCTAAAGGAAGATTAGCTTTGCATGCCTGGTCAATAAAATTCAAGCATCCTTTTAACAATCAGGAAATGCTGTTTGAAACAAAAATCCCTGTATTTTTTTCAAACTATTTAGCAACGCATTAAGCTTTAATCTTTTGCTTAAGCATATTCGATCATTCTTTGAATGCTTTTTTGCGCGCGTTTAAGAGTAGTTTCCGGCAAAGTAACTTCATCTTTCATTAGCTCTAGTGATTTAAGCACTTTGTCCAAAGTGATCTTTTTCATATTCGGACAAACCGCGATATCAGCAGCCGCATAAAATTTCTTATCCGGATTATCCTGGGCCAAACGATAGAGCATCCCGGTTTCTGTACCAATGATAAATTCTTGATGCTCGGATTCTTTTACAAATCGGCTCATCCCGCCAGTGGACAATGCCTGATCCGCGAGATCAACAACCTCTTGTGAACATTCCGGATGAACCAAAACTATCGCCTCAGGATGCTCTGCTTTTTTCTTTCTGATATACTCAGGGAGTATCCGAGCATGCGTCGGACAATAGCCGGGCCAAAAAGAAAACTGACGGTCAACCTTTGTTGAAGCATAATGAGCTAAATGTCTATCCGGAATAAACATAATCTTATCGGTTTTATTAAAAGCTTTTTCCGCGATCATCACCGCATTGGCCGAAGTACAGCAGATATCGCTCTCGGCTTTTACTTCGGCTGATGAATTAACATAACAAAGAGTTTTCATTGTCGGATGTTTTTGTTTAATTTTCTTCAATTGCTCAGCTGTGATCATATTAGCCATCGGACACCCGGCATTCCGATCTGGAATCAACACAACTTTTTCCGGAGAAATGATCTTGGCAGTTTCCGCCATAAAATATACTCCGCAGAAAACAATCACATCCGCTTTTGTTCTCGAGGCCTCAAGGCTTAAACCCAAAGAATCGCCCCGATAATCAGCAATATCCTGAATTTCCGGCAATTGATAATTATGCACCAGAATAACCGCGTTTTTTTGATTTTTAAGTTTCTGAATTTTTTCTTTTATATCCATAAGCATTTATTAGAGATTAAACCGTTTTTATTAAATATGAAAATCGCCAGCTAGATATTTCCTATCTATAATATAATCTATTATTTTTGAGAAATCTGAAAAATACCGGTATTGGCAAATACATTCGGGAAGAAATATATTCTTTTCTTAAAATTCAAATATATAGTCTGCTCGATATTTATATTTTTTTCCGAGCAATAATGTTTAAAATCATATATCGTGAGAAAATGCAAATTAGGAGTCTGGTACCATTTATAAGGCAAAGCCGCGGTTATCGGAGTTCTGCCCAAGAAAAACACCTGAAACCTTGACTTATAATAAGTAAAGTTGGGAAAGCCAACAATAACTTTCTTGCCAACTCTTAAAGCATTAATCAAAACTTGTTCTAAGTGAATCACCTGCTGCAAACTTTCATTTAAAATCACATAATCAAATGATTTGTCTTTATACTCGGCAAGCTCTGTATCAATATCACCATGTAAAACATTCAAACCTTTTTCCACGCATTTGTATATTTCCTGCTCATTGATCTCAACGCCCTGTCCGCTGATCTGCTTTTTCTCTGACAAAAGACGCAAAAGCCCCCCGTCACCGCAGCCCAGATCCAAAACCGAACTATTCGGATTAACTAGATCACAAATAAACTTATGATCTAATCTTTGATTTTGCTTATTTTCCATTCAGATAAACTCCCTTTAAAAAATGTGAGATCAATCTGCTCTGCTCCTTGACTTCCAGCAAAAACGCATCATGGCCATAAGTCGATTTAATTTCGCAAGAAGTAACATCAATATTATTATGCTTAAGCGCTCTGACTATTTTTTTTGACTGATATACCGGATACAGCCAGTCAGAAGTAAAAGCAATAACTAAAAACTTAGTATTAACTTTTTCCGGTTTTGAAAACAACTTACCATCAGACAAATCAAAATAATCCATTGCCCGGGTAATATACAAATAGGAATTAGCATCAAATCTTTTTACAAAACTATCTCCGCGATAACGCAAATATCCTTCTACCTCAAAGTCCGATGCAAAGCTAAAACTATAGGCTTCATCTTTTAGTCGGCGAGAAAACTTAGTTTCCATTGATTCATCGCTCATATAGGTAATATGCCCGATCATCCGGGCAACTGCCAAACCCCGCTCCGGCTGAGTATGTTCATAATAATTACCTTGCTGCCAATTAGGATCAGCCATAACCGCCTGCCTGCCGACTTCATCAAAAGCAATCTGCTGCGGTGAATGTTTTAAAGTTGTGGCAATCGGAATTGCCGATGCCACCATTTCGGGATATAAAGCTACCCATTGCAAAGCCTGCATTCCGCCCATTGAGCCGCCGCAAACACTTAGTAACTTTTTTATCCCTAATCTCTCGACCAGTTTTTTCTGAGCTTTAACCATATCAGCAATTGTAATCAGCGGAAATTCAAGCGCATATGGTTTATTAGTAAGCGGATTTATTGATGATGGGCCTGTGCTGCCCAGACATCCTCCGATCACATTCGAACAAATAACAAAATATTTATTGGTGTCAAATGCCTTTCCCGGACCGATCATATCATCCCACCAACCCGGCTTCTCCGCTCCAGCATAATATCCAGCAGCATGCGCATCACCGGAAAAAGCATGCACGATTAAAACAGCATTGCTTTTTTCGGCATTCAACTGACCATAAGTTTCATAAGCTAAGGTAATTGGGCCAAGCTTTTGGCCTGATTCTAACTCAATAATATCAGTTGCCTGAGAAAATTTTGCATATTCAAGTTTAACTATGCCTACACTATTTTCCAAATCTTTTAATCTCCTATATTGGATATTGGCTTTTTACCCCTATCCCCAAATCCCTACACCCTGGTTTTTACATCATCCCTTCGTCAAACAACCAGGTTGATAAATATCTTTCTCCGCAACTGGGCAGAATAGTCACAATATTTTTATGCTTAAATTCCGGGCGCTTCGCAACTTCAATTGCCGCCCAAACCGCTGCTCCGCTGGAAATACCGACGAGCAATCCTTCTTCTTTAGCTAATCTTCTGGCTATCGCTCCTGCATCAATATGGCTGATCAGCATTATTTCATCAATTATATCCCGATTTAATATCTGGGGAATAAAGCCCGCGCCAATTCCCTGGATCTTATGTCCCCCCGGAGCTCCTCCGGACAATACTGGCGATTCCTTGGGTTCAAGGGCAATAATTTTAACCTTGGGATTACGCGCTTTTAAGACTTCACCAACTCCCGTAATTGTTCCACCCGTACCCACCCCAGCAATAAACACATCCACCTTCCCCGCGGTATCTCGCCAGATTTCTTCAGCAGTTGTTTTTCTGTGAATTTCCGGATTAGCCGGATTATTAAACTGCTGCGGCATATAGCTGTGTTTTGTTTGTTGCACTAATTCTTCCGCTTTGGCTACAGCGCCTTTCATCCCTTTAGCCCCTTCAGTTAATACTAATTCCGCGCCAAGGATCTGAAGTAATTTTCTTCTTTCCATGCTCATAGTATCAGGCATAGTTAAGATCAATCTATATCCTTTAGCCGCGCAAACAAAGGCCAAAGCAATTCCTGTATTACCGCTTGTGGGTTCAATCACTATAGAATTTTTATTTAATTTTCCCTGCTGCTCAGCAGTTTCAATCATCGCAACTCCGATTCGATCTTTAACACTGGAAAGCGGATTGAAAAATTCAAGTTTTAAATAAATATTTGCTTCCAGGCCTTGGCTTAATTTATTTAGTTTTACCATCGGCGTATTGCCAATTGTTTTAGTTATATCATTAAATAATTTACTCATAAATATCCCTCCTTATTGCTCTTGAGCTATTTTCAATGCCTGCTCGATATCCGCAATAATATCTTCCACATTTTCAATACCGATTGATAAGCGGATATAATCAGCAGTTACACCGGCTGCTAGCTGCTCTTCAACAGAAAGTTGCTGATGAGTTGTACTGGCCGGATGGATGGCCAAGGTTTTGGCATCACCAATATTTGCTAAATGGGAAATAAGCTGCAAAGAATTAATGAATTTTTTACCTGCTTTTTCCGCTCCCTTGATTCCAAAACCAATAATTGCTCCCGCGCCTTTACTTAAATATTTATCGGCCATTTTCTTTTCCGGACTAGAATCAAGCCCGGGATAATTAACCCAAGCAACACTGGGATGCTGTTCCAAAAATTTTGCCACTTTTAAAGCATTTTGAGTGTGGCGCTCCATGCGCAAATGCAAAGTTTCTAATCCCTGTAAAAACAAAAACGCGTTAAACGGAGACATTGCCGGACCCATATCGCGCAATAAAGTTACCCGCGCTTTAACAATATAAGCAATATTACCCATGGGTTTTAAGGCTTCCACAAAATTTATTCCATGATAGCTCGGATCAGGATCAGCGATCAAAGGAAACTTTCCGTTGGTCCAATTAAATTTTCCGGAATCAACAATCATTCCGCCGATAGAAGTGCCATGTCCGCCGATAAATTTTGTGGTTGAATAAACAATAATGTCCACCCCATAATCAAAAGGCCGCAAAAGATATGGAGAAACCGTATTATCTAGAATAAAAGGAATGCCATTATCATGCGCTATTTTTGCCAAAGCTTCCAGATCCGTAACATTTAATTTTGGATTGCCGATCGATTCGGCATATATTGCTTTTGTTTTTGCCGTAATTGCTGTTTTAAAACCTGCGATATCGCCGGATTTGACAAAATTAACTTTTATTCCCAGACGCTTGAAAGTATAGTGAAACAACGTATAGGTTCCGCCATAGAGATTATCCGCTGATACTATTTCATCACCAGCTTGAGCAATATTTAAAAGCGCCAGCGTTATTGCTGCCATACCGCTAGCTGTTGCCAAAGCGCCGACTCCGCCTTCTAAGGCCGTTATTCTTTTTTCCAGAACATCAGTTGTCGGATTCATTAACCGCGTATATATATTGCCAAATTCTTTTAAAGCAAACAGATTTGCCGCGTGCTCAGTATCTTTAAACACATATGATGTTGTTTGATAAATCGGCACGGCTCTTGCTCCGGTTGCTGAATCCGGCTCTTGGCCACCATGTAAAACAAGGGTTTCGATTTTTAATTTATGATCAATTTTTGACATCACAGCCTCCGATCTTTAGTAAACCTTTTAACAATTTAAATTTTATATACAATAACTTACTGCTGTTTTATTTACATCTTTACACTGCTCAACTAAATTTTTCAAAGTAACTGAATCAAGCATATTGCGAATTGTATTTCCCATATTGTCCCAAAGCCCTCTGGTCACACAAGCTGATACTCTGGAACAAGATGAAGAATTTTTAATGCATTTAACTAAATTTAAATCTCCATCCAATACGGATACAATCTGGCGCATGGTAATTTTAGCCGGAGGCCGGGATAATACATAACCGCCTTTTGCCCCGCGAAATGAGTTAACTAAACCCGCTTTTTTTAAAGGAATAATTATTTGACTTAAATATTTCTCAGAAATATCTTCTATTTTTGCAATCTGCTTAAGATAAAAAGGTCCTTGGCCATAATGCAATCCCAGTTCTACCATCAACCTGGCACCATAGCGCACCCTTGTTGAAATCTTCATTAATTCCTCCCAAACTGCCATTTCCGACTAAATCACCGTATTATTAATATTATACTCTTTTTTTTTTAATTAAAGCAATTCAATATGTTTAATAACCTGTAAGTTCTAAACCGATTACCTCGAGAAACTTATGTTTGCCGAACTGCTCAATTGTTTCTCCCAGTCTTTGCTTGGGCTGGGCATTTTTTCGATAAAACTCAATCACCTTTTCGATCACTTTAAATAAATCCTCCTGGCTAAAAACTTTTTCCAGCTTAATCCCTTGTCTGGGATTTTTTCCGCCGCAGCCGCCGATATATACCCCATAACCAATTCTTTTGCTCGCATCCTGAGCTTTTAAATCAACCTGGCCAAAAACTCCAATCTCAGAGCTCTGACCTCTGGTACAGAGATTTGGGCAGCCGGCAACAGCAATTTTAAATTTATGCGGCAAGTCCATGGCACAAATTATTCCATGCTCATTTTCTAAAGCATCAACAAAGGCAAAAGTATTGATCAATCCGCTTTTACACCAATTATTGCCCGGACAGCTAGTTGTTGCTCTTAATCTTGAACCAGAAGTTCCCAACTGAATTCCTGCCTGCTTAACAATAAATTCCACATTATCAATATCCGCATACTTAATATGCGGTATTTCAATACCTTGCCGAACTGTCATATGAACAAATCCCTCGCCATAAGTATCCGCAATGTTTGATACAATTTTCAAATGAGTGCTATTATAATTTCCCGCAGGCATTCTAGTGCGCAAAGCAAATTCCCCAGCAGCACGTGATTTTAAAAAACCGCGTTTTTTCAATGCCTCATAATCAATTAAATTTTGCTCCATATTTAATCTCCTCAATAAATCATTTGCCTTAAGCAACCAAAAAAGATTATTTCCAAGTTGCTTATCCTACCAATAAATCAATTATAATCACTAGTGATTAAGTAGTAAATTGACTATTAATTGAATTTTATTTTAATTTTACCTCTAAATACTACTATTTATTATTTATATTGATTTACTAGTAATTATAATAAAAATATATAGACTTGTCAACTGCTTTTAAGCATATTTGAAATAAAATCGCGCAGTTTATTTAAATCACCATCTGAGGAGTAGTTGGCGGATTTCAGTTTATTATTAAGAAAAAGTAAATCTTCCTTTTCATCAATATCAAAATGTTCGTCAAGAATACTTAACTTATAATTAAGCTTCATTGCTTTTTGTTTGGTTTTCACAAACACTAGATTAGTTGACCAAACATTAAGATCAAACAACTCTGGCGCAGGCTTTTTGATTCCCAGCAAATAATACCCGCCATCTGAAGAAGGACCAATCACACAATCAGATTTATCCAGAGCGAAAAAAGCTTGATCAATCATAGCTTGGTCAAGCAAAGGGCTATCTGAACCGATCACAACCACTTTTTCCGATCCCAAACTAAAAATCTGAGCAAAAGCAGTTTTAAGCCGCTCCCCAAGAGCACCGCTGCTCTGAGCAAATAAATTGACTTCGCCATTCAACCATTTTTTTACCTGCTCATGCTTTTCCCCAGGATCAAAAAAAACAATTGTCTGATAATTATCCGATTTTGTCCTTTTTATTATCAAGGGAACAAATAATTCATACAACTTGCTCGCATTAACATTCCCAATAGTTTTAGCCAAACGAGTTTTAACTTTGCCAGGCTCAGGGTATTTTGCAAAAATAATCAAAGCATTTTTCATATCAGCTCCGCCTAAAACATTTAAAAGCTATTCCCTACATCCTATTTTAACTTATCATTTTCTTTTGACAATGCGCCTTGACAGCTTGAACCATAGCCGGCTGTACAGGAAAGGCAATGCTCCCCGACCTGAATATCGCGATTTTTCAACTGGTCAAGATCAAGCTTATCAATCATCAGCGGATTACCATTCACATCTTTCAGCATCCAGCCCAAAGACTGATTGAAATCACAATCATAAACCCTGCCATCATAGCCAATGCTTAAAAATTTCCGACACATTATTCCACAGACAACCTCCGGATTAAAGTTCTGCCTAAGTAAGTCAATATAATTACTGTATTCACCTCGAGAATTAAGATAATCCTTAAACCGCTTAATTGGAACATTGGTAATTGTAACCAAGCGATTAAAATCTATATTATAATTTGCTTTTAACTGCTCGGAGTAAGCTTTTTGTAAAACAGCTTGCTGCTGAGGAAGAAATGCTCCGGATGGGTTATAAACAAGATCAAGCGCTAATTCAGCTTTTTTCGCATAGCCCAATTTATTTAATTTTTGCAAAGCTTTAATGCTTTTCTTAAACACACCCTCTCCCCTTTGCGCATCAACATTATCCTGACCATAGCAAGGCAATGAGCAAATAAGATGGATTTTGTGCTTTTTAAAAAACTCCGGCAAATATTCTTTTCCCGGCTCAAAAATCACACTCAAATTCGAGCGCACTATAATTTCCTGAACCAATGGGCGCGCATTTTTAATTAAATAATCAAAATCAGGATTTAGCTCCGGAGCTCCGCCGGTAATATCAAGAATCAATCCCTTATTATTCAAAAGAAATCGCAGGATAGCATCAATCACTTGTTTGGACATGATTTTATTACCCTCAGGAGATGCGCCGACATGACAATGCATACAACTTTGATTGCATAAATTACCCATATTGATTTGAAGAGTTGTCAGGTCTGTTCTTTTTAAGCATGGATCTTGCAAAGATATACCACTTTGATCAAGAGCATTTATAAAAGCATTCATTTAGCCTCCTAAACTTAAAGAATATTCATCGATTTTTTGTTTTTAAATCATGTGGCGTAATTTTATTTCCCAGGCGTTGTCTCAAGAACTTTTGTAAATAGTATACTCCGGATAAAAGAAGCATTGCAACAATGATCTTCCAGAAATTTGCCGGATCAGACAAAGCACTGATAAGCGATCCGCCAAAATAAACCAAAGCAAAAGAACCTGGCATAATCCCGATTAATGTAGCAAGAAAATAATCTCTAAACTTGACCTTGGTCAGCCCTAAACTTAGGTTTTGAATATCCCAAGCAACATTAGGGATAAGCCGAATAAGCAGAACAGTTAAAAAACCTTTTTTTTCAATTGCTTGATCTAGCTTTGCCATTTTACCTTTAACTATTTTTTCCACAGCCGAACGGGCAAAATAACGAGCAATAAAAAATTCTCCAATAGCAGAAAGATTTGCTCCGATTTGTAAAATAATAAATCCTTTTAGCGGCCCCCAAATTATTCCAGCAGAAGCAGAGGTAAGCGCAGCCGGAAGTAAAATCAATGGTCGAAATATATACAAAATAATATAAGCAATCGGACCCCATATACCGAATGAATCTATTTTTATTTTAAATTCATCTGAGCTAATCTGAGAAAAATCAATGTGCAAGGTTCTGACAATTGCCACAACAACACCAATAAATACTATTCCCAATATTAATTTCAACCATGGTTTTTTAGTAAACTTCATTTTACCTCACCATTTATTTAGCCTTCTTTTAAAATACCTGCAGTATATAAGGGTGTCCAGAGCATTCCTTTTACTGTATGCCACTTTGGTTGGCGCATTTTTTCCAGTCCAAAAACAATTGCTCTATAATCATCTACTTCTTTGTATGTCCCGAATATCCTATCCCAAACAGAAAAAACAGTAGAATAATTGGAATCTGTTTCCGGCCGCTTTTTAGAGTGATGCACCCTGTGCATATTAGGGGTTACAATGAAATGTCTGAAAAATCTATCTATTGGATCTGACAAAGCAATATTGCTATGATGAAACAAAATTATCGGGCTGACAACAAAGCTATAAATTGAAAATGAAATCAAGTCCATACCTAAACTCACAAAGACTAAAAGCATTAATAAAGCTGAGATTATTTTCTCAACTGGGTGAAACCTAAAAGCTGTACTAGCATCCATTTCAGTATCAGTATGATGCATACTGTGAAAATTCCATAAAAATTTATACTCATGATTAAACCTATGCCACCAATACATCCATAAATCAAATAACAAAAACGCAATCACTCCTTGCATAAACAATGGAAAGGTAATAACTCTAAGCAATCCTGCTCCATGGTCCGCCGCCCACCGAACCACCCATACAGTGCTTACAGTAAATAAAATTTTAGTGATTATTCCATTACCGATTCCAAAAATCATATTAATACCTGTATGTTTAAGCCGTTTTTTTTTGCTTGGCCGCTTAAAAAAAGGAAACCAGCCTTCGGCTAAAAATATGCCTATTATTAAGAAAATTGCTAGGAAAAGCTGTTTGTCCATTTATTTCGGCCTTTAAAAATTTTATTTGTTTTTCAATATGCCTATAACTGCTTTTAAAATCGGATTGTTTAATGACTCAACCAAAGGCTGCGCTGCTGTTTTTTTAATCAATTCTGACAATGTAGGATAAATAAAAAGTATCGTCGCTAGTTTAGATAGCGGAATTTTTAGAGATTTTGCAATTAATAGCCCCTGAATAATCTCACCAGCCTCAGCGCCAACAATATGCGCACCGATTACCAACCCTTTTTTATCGGTTATTAGCTTAACCAATCCATCCTGGACAAGATCTGTTATTGCCCGATCAGAGCGCGAATAATCACTTCTATAAACCCTTATCTTGTCCTTACCAAATTTACTTATTGCTTCTTGCTCTGTTAATCCTACCCGAGCAAGTTCGGGACTTGTAAAAGTAGCCCAAGGCACATTAGCATAATTTACTTTTGACCAAGCTAACTTTTTGAACATAGCATTTCGTACACACAAATATGCAGTATAAGCCGCGACATGGGAAAACTGATAAGGGCTTGCAATATCGCCACAGGCAAAAATGTTTGAATTTGTTGTCTGCAGATAATCATTAACTTTTATTCCCTTTATACTATATTCAACTTTGCAAGCTTCAAGGTTTAAGCCCTCAACATTAGGAGCACGGCCAACAGCTACTAAAATTTTTTCGCCACAAATAGTTTCTATTGTGCCGTTTTTATTTTCAAGACTTACAATAGTCTGTCCATCTTTTCTCACAAACTTAACTGCTTTTTTACCCGTATGAACATCCAACCCCTCTGTTCTTAATTTTTTTTCGAGCATCTCTACGACTTCAGGATCTTCGCGAAACATGATTTTATCCATCATTTCAACAACAGTCACCCTAACTCCTAATCTCAAAAATGCCTGAGCAAGCTCAATACCAATAGGCCCACCCCCTAAAACAATCATCGACTCTGGAAGCTTTTTAAGATCAAATATTGTCTGATTAGTCAGATAATCAATATCGCTCAAACCCTCAATCAACGGAACCACAGGATGCGATCCTGTACAAATAATAAATTTTTTTGCGCTTATCGTCTGACCATTTACCTCAAGAGTATCCTGCGATTTAAACTCAGGCGTTCCAATAATAACTTTAATCCCTCTGGCTTCAAACACATCTGGCGTCTCATGAGAACCTATTGTCTCGCGCACAGAACGCACATGCTTTAAAACATCAGCGGCTATTATTTTTACTTCTTTATCTGTAGCTAAACCATAATCCTCTCTTTTTTTAAAAAGCTGCGCAACGGCGGCAGATTTGAGTAAAGCTTTTGATGGCATACAGCCAGACCAGGTACAATCACCACCCAAACGATTCTTATCAATCAAGCAGGTTTTTGCTTTTTGATTAATTGCCGCGCTTGCAGCAAACAATCCAGCGGAACCCCCGCCGATCACTACAATATCGTATTGCTCAATCACAAATAAACCTCCGCTAAATCAAGTACATCAATATATCACGAGTAAAAACGCTATTTAATGTTTCATATCCTTATGCTCCGTCTCATTAAAATAAGTAGCCTCAAACTCTTTTAAGGTTTCTTTTAAAATTTTAACATTTTCTAAATCAACTGTCTGTTTTGCCTTCATTGCTCCAATCAATAGCTTATGCAGCAAAGTCAACTGCCTCAGCGCTTTTTCATTTTCCGGCCAATCGGATACATTTATCGGCTTAATTCTCTGAGTCATAAAATATTCATTAACAATATCCTGAATGTATTGAGCATGTGTTTCTTTATTATCTATCCAGCGAATTAATTGATTAATATCTTTTTCTTTTGCCGCATTTAAATTTTGAATCATGCTCATTGATGTTTCAATTGTAGTTATATGCTCTTCGATCATTTTAATTCGCAGATGATCATCATAAATCCCGCAAGGTATTTGACAATGCGCAAAAACCGGACAAGCATAAAACAGAAAAATCCCCAACCCCATTAAAAAACTAATTATAGCTTTCATATTCCACCTCTTTCTTTTTTACCGCAAGTTTTAACTTGCTATATTAATATTATCAGCAATCCCTGTATTATAATCAAGCCATAATCCTAAAAACCCAACCCTATTCACCTAATATCCGCATAGATTTTTTTTAACGATTTCGGCGAAAACCCCATAACAAACCCTAAAGTCAGCAACCAATTAATCAGTGTGGTTTTGATTATGCCTTGTTCATGCCAACGCCTGGGAGAAGAATAAACTTTAGTTTTAAGCAAGCGGACTTTATGATTACGACAAAGTTTTTTAGAAAATAATATATCTTCAAAAATTTCAGCATCATCAAACCCTCCCAAAGATAAAAAAACATCTTTTTTTACAAATATCGCCTGATCTCCGTAAAAAATTCCAGAAAATTTTGCTCTTAAATTCCCCGACCCCTCAATGAATCTGAAAATTTTTTTATGTGAGGATATCCTCTGAGACAAACATCCTCCAGAATACCCCTGATTAATGCATGCTGCAATATCATCAAGCGCATTATGTTCCGGAATGCAATCCGCATGTAAAAACAATAAGATAGCTCCTTTAGCAATATTAGCAGCCTGATTCATTTGCTGAGCACGCCCCTTGCAAGTATTTAGGATTATTATGTCTTTACATTTTGCAGCAATACCAAGGGTTTGGTCACTACTTCCGCCATCCGCAATAATGATTTCTGCCTTGAATTTTTCAATAAATTCCAGCAGATCGCCAATAGTCTTTTCTTCATTATAAGTGGGAACAATTATAGATATCCTCATGTATTTGTTTTACCCTTTTTCATTCAACTGCCAATCATATTGATACTTTATCCGCGGATTATTTTTCTTAATAAATTCAACTACATCCGCATCCAAATAATTATTGATAAATTTCGGCACATTACCGAAATCATTTTTAAACCATTTAAAGATCGAAGATAAATATAAAACATTATTCTGCTTATCCAGCCAGTTTCTAGTTTTATCATTTAAGAAGTTTTTACCTGCAAGTTCAAGCATTTTATCCATATTCTCAGCAGTAAATGCCTGCGAATTTAATCTTGGACATCCCCGCGCTGCGCAAACCAGAGAAAAATGAACTCGCGGATCTTTATAAATCGGCCGAAGAATTTTATGCTCTATTTGATCAAGAGTATACTGTTTGCCGGCAATTTCAAATTTAAGTTTTTTCCATACTCCGGGAATATCTTTGATTGATTCAATCGGATAATGATCAATGATTGCTTTTATTGTAAAGGCATTATAAGCATTAATATACATTGCTTTTTTTTCTTGTTTGGATAATCTAACAAAATCAAGCTGATTAAAATTCTTAATTTGCGCGACATATCGATCAAGCAATTGAGGGTTTTTTATTAAACCTTTATAATTCACCCAGCCATCAGATAAATACTTATCTAATAACTCCTGAAATAAACCCTGGTCAAAAGCAGCAATCTTATCATCAGCCAAAGCTTCTGGAGTCGAAATAAAACGCAACAGATTTTCTCTGGCATAATCAGCCTGCGGAGCAACCGCATTAGCTGCGGCAAATAAACGCTTTGCTGATTCTATTCTTCCCTGGCGCTCACATACAATCCCCAAATTATTTAAAGCCATAGCATAATCAGGCTCTATTCTTAAGGACTCAAGATAAGCATTTTCTGCCTGCACCAGTTTATTTCGGCGCAGATAAGCATTGCCCAGATTATAATTTAGCTTCAGATCATTTGGCTTAAATTTAAGAGTATACTTATAAATTCTGATATCATCATGCCAATAATTATTTTGCCGGACCGTTACTCCAGCCATTAAAATAATCACGATCACTGTTCCGATCCTAAGATATTTATTATTTTTCATTGTTAGTAATAGCCCCCAAAAAAATGTCAACCCGATTAAAGGTATATACAACCAGTGCTCAGCAATCTGTGCACTATAGCTCAGCAAACCCCAAAACGGAAAAAGCCATAAAATAAACCAGAACAATCCAAACTGCATATTTTTTGATTTAATATATTTAAATATTATAAAAGCGATCACTGAAAAAATCCCGATAATAAACAATGTCGGCATATTATTAATAAATTTCACTTCTTCAAGGCTTCTCTGCATATGAAGATTAATTGGCGCTATTACTAGCCCTAAATACACTAGTATTATTTTAAACAGATCTATTATCTGAACTTGCTTAGACGCAGGAAAAATCAACTCGCCGGTTAATACATTTTCTCTTAGAAAAATAAATCCTATTGCTAATACAAAAAAAGGGGCACTATACCTGATTTTCCTTGAAAGTCTTTGATTGCAAGCTATAAAAACATATCCGATAATAATTATTGGAAAAAGCAATGCTATTTCTTTGGACAATAGAGCAAGAAAAAATAAGCTCAACGATCCTAAATACAGGAACTTTTTATTATTATTATTTTCAGCAAAACTATTTATAAATTTAATAAATAAATAAAAACTTAATAAAATAAATAAAGCAGCTATTGGATCAGATCGCCCCGAAATATAAGCAACAGCCTCTGTATGCACTGGGTGAGCCGCAGCAAGAAACGATTCAACTTCACCCGCCCCTAAGGCCTTTATAATTAGAAAAAGCATTATTGCGTTTAAGAAATGAATTAATATGTTTGATATATGATAACCGGCTGGCTTATATTTCCAGAAAAAATAATCTAGTTTTAGACTCAAATAAGCTAGCGGCCGATAAAAGCCGTCCGAAGGGCTTAAAAATATTTGTTTAAACCCTTCGGACTGAGCAATTCGTTGACTGTTCACAACATTATTCAGATCATCCCAAACAAAACCAGCACTCAGGGTATTTGCATAGCAAATAACTACACTCAGGAAAATTCCAAAAATAAGTTTAATTGTTTTATCCTTCATATATACCCTACAATGCGCGCTTATCTTGCTTTAATAACTTGAGGCTTCTTTTGCTTTAGATTTTTTGCCCTTTGGCATTTCTTTTTCAGCTTTCGGATCAGAGTTTTTCATCATCATGCCTGCTTTTCCCATTGAGCCAGACTCATTTGCCATATGGCCAGACTTTCCCATAGTATCTGCTTCTTCCATCATATCTGCTTCCTCCATCATACCTACTGCTTCCAGCATATCTGCTTCTTCCATTGAGCCCGCTTCTCCTGCCTTATGCATATATTCTGCATCATGACTTGAACCTTCTCCGGCTGCTTTCGCATCGCCAACTCCGCAAACCCCACAATGAGCAAAGGCAAGTGTAGACACTGCAAAAACCGCGATTGCGGCGACTAATCCTGTTTTTTTCATAATTTCCTCCTTTTTGATTGTTAAAATTAAACATCTCATATTACACATGCTTAAAGCTTAGCCCCATACAATACCCCTTTCTGTTTGTTTAATTCTATTTTCCTAATATTTTTTGTAATACTTCTTTGCTTATTATCGGAGCCTGACATGTGAAATTTTCACAAATATAAACTGTCGGCTTATTTTCAATTGAGATCTGGTCCTTTAAATACGGCAGCACCGCAACTATTTGATTTGCAAGTTTTTTTTCAGGCGGCTTTAAAACAACGCTCTTATTCGGTAAAAATCTTAAAAATACCGTATTAATTAGCTCTTTACTCTCAGCCGAATCCCCCACAATCACAATTTCTTTAACGCCCCCATCAAACATATTGGCTGCGATCATCATTTGACAAAACGCGGACGGCATCTTTTCAATCTGCGCGTAAAATACCTTAAAAATATCTTCTGCTTTTTCTAGAAGCAAACTATCTTTAGTTATTTTAGCTAAACGAATAAAATTTAAAGCCGCGATTGCATTGCCAGACGGCAAGGCCCCATCATAAACTTCTTTTTGTCCAGGAAAAACAGAATTAAAATTCTGACTGCTAAAAAACAATCCATTATTTTCTTTATCCCAAAAATCCTCTAACATTACTTTGTTAATAGCTATAGCTGCCTTTAAATATTTGAGCTCAAACCCAGCTTCATAAAGATCAAGCATGGCCTGAACAAAAAAAACATAGTCATCTATCATGCCGAATATTGCTGTCTGATTATCTCTATATCTGTGCATTAAGCGGTAGTTTTTATCAAGCATATTATCTAATACAAAATCCGCTGATTTTTTTGCTGAATTGTAATATTCCGGTTGATCAAAAACTCTGCTGGCAAAAGCAAGACTTGATATCATTAAAGAGTTCCAATCCACAATTACCTTATCATCACAATGCGGTAAAGCCCGTTTTAGCCTTAGATCAATAAGCTTTCCACGGCTTTGGCTCAAAATAGCTTCTACTTGTTCAAGCTTAAGCTTAAACATAATTGCTGTTTGCTCTAAAGTTTGCGCGCGATAAAGCACATTTTTTTTCCTAAACATATTATGTGGATCACTAATCGCATTGCCCTGTTCTGTTATGCCGTAATATGCGCAAAATACCAGTGCGTCTTTTTTGCCCAAGGCTTTGTTTATTTCTTCATAAGTCCAGACATAAAAAGCTCCTTCCTCTTTAATCCCCTGGAAATTAAGAGAGTCTGCATCAAAAGCCGAGAAAAAACCCCCTTCAGGACTTTGAAACCGTTTGAGCACAAAATCGATTGTTTGCTTGGCTGTATGCTTAAATGCCTCATTGTTATCTATCAAATAAGCTTCTGTAAACAGTCGACTGATTAAAGCCTGGTCATAAAGCATTTTTTCAAAATGCGGGACTCTCCATTGTTCATCAGTAGAATAGCGATGAAAACCGCCTTCAAGCTGATCATAAATACCCCCTTTTGCCATTTGACTTAAAGTATACATCACCATATTTTTTGCTTCTTGATCAGCTGTATTCAACCAATAATGCAATAAAAAAGTATAATTATGCGGTATGGGAAATTTCGGAGAGCCTTTACTGCCGCCATAATTTTTATCAAAGTTGCTGATAAGTTCAGCAGCTGCTTTCTTTATGATTAATTGATCTATAGAAAATTGACTTGTATCGGTAACTGCAGAGCGTTTATTAATTGCAGCCTGAAGTCTGTCTGATGAGCTGAGCAGAGCTTCTCTTTCTTGTTCCCAAGCTTGATGAACAGATATGAGTATGGAACCAAGCCCCCTAAGACCAAATTTGTTTTCTGGAGGGAAATAAGTACCACCGAAAAATGGTTTTTTTTCAGGAGTAATAAAAACATTTAAAGGCCAGCCTCCTTGCCCAATCATAGTCATCACAGCCTTCATATAATAATTATCTATATCCGGCCTTTCTTCACGATCAACTTTAATTGCCACAAAATGCTGATTTAAAATATTTGCGATCTCCTGATTAGAAAAAGATTCATCTTCCATCACATGGCACCAATGGCATGTAGAATATCCAATAGAAAGAAATATTGGTTTATCTTCCTTCTTTGCTTTTTCAAATGCCTCATCAGACCAAGGATACCAGTTTACAGGGTTATAAGCATGCTGTAATAAATAAGGGCTTTTTTCATTTATCAAACGATTAGCTTTATCCCCTTGGGCATAACAGATACTATGCCCAGTGGTTAAAATAAATAGTGACATAAGTGCTAAAAGACCTGTATTCATTTCATTCTTTCTCCATGCCCATAGTAAAAAGAAAAAGCATCAGCAGAACCATAAAATGGTTAAGCTGATGCTTCCGATAAACTACTTCTTTACAGCCCCTTTGCCTAAAATCTCATTCAGGTCTTGTTCTGCTGTTGTTATTGGTGCAATATTAAACTTCTCAACCAAAACATTCAAGATATTCGATGTCACAAAAGCTGGCAAAGTAGGCCCAAGCTTTATATTTTTTATCCCTAATGATAAAAGTGTCAGCAAGATACACACTGCCTTTTGCTCATACCAGGAAAGAATTATTGATAAAGGCAGCTCATTTACTCCACACTCAAATGCTCCGGCCAATGCTCCGGCAACTTTTATCGCGGAATAAGCATCATTACACTGCCCGCAGTCAAGCAAACGCGGGATTCCGCCAATAGCGCCAAATTCAAGGGTGTTGAACCTAAACTTACCGCAAGCCAAAGTTAAGATCACACAATCATCAGGCACTTGCTCTGCAAGTTCAGTATAATAATTTCTCCCAGGTTTCGCGCCGTCACATCCGCCGATTAAAAAGAATCTGCGGATTTTCTTTTGCTTTACAGCATCAATAACTTTATCCGCTACGGATAATATCGCATTGTGAGCAAACCCGACCATTGTTTCTGCCTGCTGCTTGTCTTCTTTAAAGCCTCCCAGTTCAAGCGCCTTATTTATAACCTTAGCAAAATTCTTTTTACCATCAAGCGCCTCAATATGTCCAACTCCTGGCCAAGCCACAAGACCGGTTGTAAAAATATTCGCTTTATAGGAATCGCGCGGTTTTTGAATACAATTAGTGGTCATTAAAACAACCGCCGGAATATTATCAAATTCCTTTTGCTGATTCTGCCAAGCAGTCCCAAAATGGCCGACAAGATTAGGGTATTTTTTTAATTCCGGATAACCATGTGCCGGAAGCATTTCTCCATGCGTATAGATATTAATATCCTTACCTTGTGTCTGCTCAAGCAATTGTTTTAGATCAAGCAAATCATGACCGGAAACTATAATTGCCGGCCCTTTTTTATAGCCGACAGAAACCTTTGTCGGCACAGGATTGCCAAAATGCTCTGTATTACCTTTATCTAAAATCTCCATGCATTTAAGGTTTACCTGCCCAAGCTCCATATTTAAAGCTACCAGTTCATCCGCACCTAAACTATTATCCGCCATTGCACTAAGCGCTTTATAGAAAAAGGCATTTATCTGATCGCTTTCCTGTCCGAGTATTGCGGCATGATCCGCATATGCAGCTACTCCCCGCAATCCATATAAGAGCAATTCTTTTAAACTTCTTAAATCTTCATTTTCCGCATAAGACTTAATTCCCAGACTTCCCGCCTGCACAATTAATTTATTTAAATCAGCTGCTGGTTTCCAGTTAGCTGCATTGGGCAATACCTCATTAAAATCCTTGCCTTTTTTCTGCTTATAAGCATCAAGAAATAATTTTTTAATTTTTTCTTTTACCACAGAGCTTGTATCAACCAAAGCGCGCAGTCTCTGGACATCAAAGTTAACATTAGTTACAGCGGTAAATAACCCTTCCATTACAAACCGATCAGTCTCCTGATCCTTTATACCTAAATCTCTGGCCATTTTCCCGTATATTCCAATGCCAACCAAGCCATAAGTCAGCGCATCCTGCAGCACTGCCACCTGATCATCTTTACCGCATACACCGATCACTGTACAGCCTGTACCTTTGGCTGCTTGTTCACATTGCCGACAAAACATACTCATTTTGTACCTCCTTTGGTTTACTTGTTTAATTAAATTATCTCGCCTTGCAAAGAAATTGTGTATTCTTTGATTATAACTGTTTTACCTGAATTTTTAACTGCCTGTTCAACAGCCTGAACAGTTCCATAACAACAAGGAACTTCCATTCGCACAATAGTGATTGATTTCACATTATTATTTTTTAAGATTGCTGTTAGTTTTTCTATATAATCATCCTGGGCCTGATCAAGTTTTGGACAGAACATTATCAATGCTTTACCTTTTAAAAACTTCTGATGAAAATTAGCATATGAAAAAGGCACACAATCTGCCGCAACTACTAAATCTCGGTCATTAAAATAAGACGCAGCCGAATTAATCAATTTTAATTGGATGGGCCACTGGGTTAACTCCGAATTTAATTTCAAATCAGCAGCCCCCGGATTAGCTTGTCCTGAATTTTTATCCGCCCGCAGATCAACTGCTTTGGTTCCTGGACAACCGCCGCCAGAACACCCACCTTGAATATCAGACTGTTCCTCAGAAATAACTATATTCTTTTGCTTCAAATAAGCCAAAGCCTGCTCCAAATATTCCTCCTGAGCATGATCACGCAAATGCTTAAGATGCGCTTTAATTGTATTTGGCCCGGCTTTTACAATATTATCCATTGTTTTATACTCATCATATTCTTCGGCTTCCCGCTCCTCAATGTGAATCGCCCCCTCCGGACAATACCCAATACAAGCACCCAAACCATCACAGAGCAAATCACTCACCAATCTTGCTTTGCCGTCAATTATCTGCAATGCTCCTTCCGGGCAATTGGGGATGCATAATTTACAACCCGTACATTTATCTTCATCAATATTAATAACTTTTCTTTTCACTTGGCCTCCGTAATATCATTTATTAAATCCTGTATGCTAAGCTGCAAAAATTCCTGTTTTACTTTTTCTTCAATGCTCATTATTCTTTTTCTTAAAACACAATTAGCTCGATTTTTACATATTTCTTTGCGAAACATACAATCCAGCATCTGAATTCCACCCTGAATAATATTTATAACCTGGGCAACACTGATATCAATGGGCTCTATTTTAAGCCTCACCCCTCCGGCTACACCTTCTTTTGATTCAGCTAAATTACTCTTTATCAGCTGCTGAAGTATCCGCCGCAGATAAATCAAAGGAATTTGCTCCTGATCGGATATCTCACTAGAAGGCACAAACCGATTTCTATGGCCTGCCATGTATAATATTGCCCGAATCGCGTAATCTGAGTTTTTAGTTATCATCTTCATCTAGTACTAGATTAGTATAAGTTTAAACATTTGTCAAGTTTTTTTTAATTTTTTAAAAATAATTATGTTTTAACATTGACAAAAATTAATGTTTGATTATAATTGGATGTTCTTAAAATAAATATTAAAGTAAAATAAGGGATTTGCGATTTTTCACGGAGGATATAATCATGAATGAATTAACTGTTAAGATAAAATACAATAATACCACCGCCCCTTTTTCCGCCTTTGAAGTGCAAAAAGCCATGGAGAATTTATTTGGAATAAATACTGATTTCGAAGTCGAAGAAGTTTATACTGAAACGCTCGGAATTAACAATCTCAATGAAAAACAATCTAAATACCACCAAGAATGTATTTTTTGATTTACAGACTAAGCACAAGCGCAGGAAAGATCATCGCAAGCGTCTGATATGTTTGGATTATATCCGGCTTTTTTGATAATTGCGATAACTTTGTCTTTATCTGGGTGACCAAAAATATTTCAGGAAGTATTGGTTACGATAAAGAATGTAATTTTGTTCGAGAACCATTATTCTAATTAATATATCCCAGAGATCTAAGATGCATAATGTCTTCTTTATTCAATAAAGCTTTTTTATCAATAGCATCCATTGTAACATCTTTTTTAACCCCTAAAATACCTGACAGCTGATCATTCAATGTTTGATACACATCCCTATGGTTATCGCTTAAATCCTGTGCTTCCAGAGGGTCAGTATTAATATCAAATAATAGTTTGGTATTATTTGAAAAATCCCGGTACAAACGCCAATTTTCTTTAATTATAGAATAAACTCCTGGATATTCGGAGAAACAAATATCAGAACTAGACGATTCTTCAAGTAAACTTTTTCCTCTTAACTGCAGTTGAGAAATATATTTTCTATAGCCCAGCAGATCTAATATTGTGGGAAAGATATCAATCGCTGAAACAGAATTATTAACTACTTTTCCTTGCCCACCCGGAATTTTAATAATCAAAGGAACATGCAATATGCCATAATAAAGTTTATTATGGTCAAAAATATTGTGTTCGCCAAGGCTCTCCCCATGGTCAGCCGTAATGATAACAATAGTTTTTTTAAAAAAGTTTTTTTTCTGCAAATAATCAAATATTTTTCTAAGATTGCTATCGGCGAATTTAATATTCCCATCATATCGCGCGATAAGTTCGCGCACCGCCTTATCCGTCAGAATTCTCTTTTTCCCATAAATGGTATATTCCGCCTTCTGACTTATTTCCGGGACAGCTGGCAGGTCTAGTCTTTCAATATATTCCTCAGGCGGATTATAAGGTGAATGCGGTTCTCGAAAATGTATCCAAAGAAAAAATTTACCCGAATTATTTTTTCGCTCAAACAATTCGATTGTCCGCGCTAATATTTCATCGGCAGTTCGAAACTCAATATAATTATCATCAAAGTAATCAAAGCCTCTAGAAAATCCAAACTTTGTTTTAAGGTAATAATGTCCGGGGATGGCCAGGGTATTATAGCCTTTGCCTTTTAAAAATTCCGCTAAAGTTATATAATTTTCCCCTAAAGTATACTGGTCGGTCACCGCGCCATCAATATATGGAAAGCGCGAGGTAAATAATGCCGAGACCGCAGGAACCGTGGTTCCGGATACAGCTATGCAATTTGTGAAAGTTAAACTCTTTTTGGACAAAGCATCTAAAAATGGTGAAGTGTTTTTAGGATAACCTTGAAATCCTAAATGATCTGCTCTTAAAGCATCAAAGGTGATCAGGATTATATTGGGTTTGGCATTATGCTCTAGATATAATTTTGTCCCAAGCAGCAAGAACCCTAAAACAATAATAATTAAAATGATCTTTATTTTTTTCATAGCACCCTAATTAATGTTACCTAAAATTTCAGAAATTATGCCTGAATCACTTCTGAGCTCTACTCTATTTAAGCACAAGCACAGGAAGGATCACTGCAAGCGTCTGATAGGTTTGGATTATACCCAGCTTTTTTGATAATTGCGATAACTTTTTGCTTATCCGGCTGGCCGAAAATGTTTACGGTTTTATGCTGAGTATCGACAATAATAGTGTTTATTCCCTCAAGTTTATCTAAAGCGCTTTTTATGGTCATCGCGCATTGCTTACAATGAATATCCGGAACAAAAAACACAATATCCGGCTTCCCCTTGATCTTGCAGGTTTTTTGTCTAATCAAACCATTTGCGACCAATATAAACAATATCAATCCTGAGACTATTCTTAAATTAATTGGCAGCATCTGACCCGCACCATTTAAAAAGCTAGTGTCCATCCCGCCGGAAGCAGTAAGAAAATTAAAAAGTAAGCCAAGCAAGGTCGCGACTATAATTATATTAAACAAATACAGGTAAAAGGAAACTTTGCCCATTTTAGAACGGACAAAAGATAAAGTTACCGCGTTTGTCGCCGGTCCGGCGATTAAGAAAACAAGCCCTGCTCCGGGTGAAAATCCTTTTTGAATAAGCGAAACTGCTACGGGAATAGATCCTGTGGAACACACATACAAAGGAATTCCGATCAATAAAGCCACCAAAAAATCTACAGGAAAGAAGAAGAATCTTTCAAAAAAAGATTGCGGAATAAAAGCGGAAATTGCCCCGCCTATGGCAATACCAATTATTAATGCCTGTCCAATATCCTGGGGTATTTCATGAAAAGAATATTTTAAAAACTCTTTCCATTTAAATATAATATGGATTGGAGGATGTTCATGTTTTGGCGACTCTTTTTGTTTGATGCTTTTACCCTCTACTATATAGTCAGCAACTCCCAGCGTAATTCCGGATATAATTGCCGCTAAAGGACGAAACAAGGCAAACATCGGGCCCAACAATGAATAGGTCGCAAAGATAGAGTCAACTCCAGTTGTCGGGGTGGAAACCAAAAAAGCCAAAATGCTGGATTTATGCGCTCCTTCTTTTTCTAAAGAACTGGCAATCGGAACAACTCCGCAGCTGCATACAGGCAACGGTACTCCCAGCATAGTTGCCTTTATAACCGACCAGATTCCCGGTTTACCCAAATGTTCAGTGATTAAATCCTTGCCTAAAAAAACATGCAATAAACCAGCCATACACATCCCAAACAAAAGATACGGCGCCATTTCTATCCAAAGATGAACACATTCAGCTATAAAATTAAAAAATAAATCAATCATTTATATATCCACTTTAAAAAATTTTCTTATTCCCAAACCAATGAAGAAATTAATTATTGCAATACTTAAACTCAATCCCGCCATTTCCAAAAAACGTTTTTTAAAATTTAATCCTTTGGCCACTGAAACATAAAAAGTGAAAATTAATACAATCAGTAAAGCATTTATCATCATCACAGCCAAAGACAAAAACACATTCGAAAAGATCAAATAAGGACAAATCAAAACAATAACCGTAAAAAAATAAGTCAAGCCAGTATAAATACTGGCTTTTAGCGGAGATTTTCCCGTATCCTCATGTTTTGTCGATAAATATTCTGATGCAGCCATGGACATAGAAGCAGCTATGCCGGTTATAGCACCGACAATAGCAATAAGCCGCGGATTCTGTAAAGCTAGGGTAAACCCAGCTAATGCCCCGGTTAATTCCACTAAAGCATCATTTAAACCCAATACTACCGAACTCACATAAACCAACCGCTCCTCGTTGATCATATCAAGCAAAGCAAGCTCATGTTTCTCTTCATCCTTAATAACTTCAGAAACCTCAGGATAAAAATCTTCTAATTTCGCGTATTCATTCTGAGCAAAATCCTCCGAAGATTCCATTAATTTCAAGCCAAAAGACAAACCCAAAAACCGGGAAATTAAAACATATATTATTACTTTTATTTTATTTTCGGCAAAGGATTTGCCGGTAAATTTCTTCCAGAAATTATAATGTTTAAATTCCTCTTCCGCTATATTATTCAGAACCTGCCGATTATTTTCATCTATGGTCACTTTTGCCAGATTTTTATAAATCGTATATTCCGTGATTTCACTTTTCTGGGCCTGAATAATTTTTTTATCAACATTCTCTTTTTTCATAAAATCCTTAGCCATGATTAAAGCCAGATGGTTATTTTTTCTATTTTTTGACCGCTGGGGCAAGATCAATGATTTTTTCAATGTCGATTTCAATCAGATATTTAGGATGCGGAAAGGATGCTTCAGGATGATGCTCCCCTTTCTTTCCTTGATGCAGATTTCTAACTACTCTCTGAGATATTCGCTGAAGCACCTTGTCTTCCCATTCAGCAATAAGGCTTTCCTTGATTTTTTCTTTTTCCACAATCTTAGCCTTGCCTTGCAAAGCATATCCGGCAAAACGATGCTCATCAACAAAAGAGATTGTTACGATGGGATTATTGCTTAAATTAGTGTAAGTGCGCGCTTTGTACAAATCTATCAGAAATACTTTTTTCGGATCAATACCCGCAATTCCTTTAGCCGAACAATGGATCTTGCCCTTTGAATCAAGCGAGCTCACCATAACAAAACCTTGTTTTTTCATCAAACTTATAATTGAATTTGATAATACGACTTTCATCCTATTTTTTCCTCTGAAGATCATCTTGTTTGGTTATTTTTTTAATTGTAATTAATTGCAACTGCTTTTTTACATCTTTTTCTATCTTATCCAGCCTATTTTTAAAATAACAGGTTTTTATTACCGGACAGATTTTACCTTTAAAAACATGCTCACTTAATTTAAATTCTCCTTGAAATATCTCCACAAGCTGCAAAACCGAGATCTTAGCCGGATTAATATTCAAAACAAACCCGCCGCCCTTACCTTTAGATGATTTAAGTATTCCTTTTGTATTCAGCCTTTGAAGAATTTTTCTTAAAAAAGACTGCGGCATATCCAAACTTTCCGCTAATCCGCAAACTGTGATTATCGCATCTTTACTTTTAGCAATACAACCTAAGGCTCTGATCGCATAGTCAGTCTGCTTAGTGATCAGTTTCATTGTTCACCCTTTTTCTTTCTCATCCGCATTTAGAATAACCGCATCCGCGACAAACATTACAGCCTTCTACATGGTGCAAAGCAGCTCCGCAGTCAGGACATACCCCTACGATATTAGATATATTTATCGAATTTTTCTTCAAAGCAACCTGCATGTCTTCAAAATCTTCATTTGATTTTTCTTTTGCCTGATCCGAGTCATTTACATTTGATAGTTTTTGCTCAATAGCCCGGGCAATGGCATCAGAACATGACAAAATTCTCCCACCCTGACCCCAGCTGGGAGATGGACATCTTATGCCGCGCAACTGTTCAACAATTAACTTCACATCAACTTCGCTGCGCAAAGCAAGCGAAACCAATCTGCCAATTGCTTCAAGTTGACTCATCGCGCAGCCGCCGGCTTTACCCATCTGCATAAACACCTCAAATGGACGGCCTTTATTATCTTCATTAATTGTAACATAGAGATTTCCACAGCCTGTACTTAATTTAGAAGTAGTCCCAAACACAACTTTAGGTCTTGGTCTTGGCCCGATTTTAACCGGCATAACTTTTATGCCTTCAGTTTTATTGCTGGATAAATTAAGCACTTGCTCTTTTCGACTATTATCGCGATAAATTGTCAAGCCCTTACATCCCGTCTGGTATGCGAGGGTATATGCCTTACGAATATCTTCGACAGTAGCCTGCTCGGGAAAATTAATTGTTTTGGAAACAGCATTATTTGTGTATTTTTGAAAAGCCGCCTGCATTTTAATATGCCATTCCGGTGAAATATCATGCGATGTAACAAAAATTTTCTTGATTTGCGCCGGAACGTCACTGATATGTTTTAATGAACCTTTTTCAGCTAATTCTTTAACCAACCTATCCGAATAAAATCCTTTTTCTTTAGATACTCTCTCCAGCTGTTTATTAAATTCCGGAAGTTTATCATTATCCATTACCTTGCGGTAATAGGCAAGGGCAAACAAAGGTTCTACTCCGCTTGAACAATCAGCAATTATACTCAAAGTTCCTGTAGGCGCGATTGTCGTTAAAGTAAGATTTCTCAGTTTCGGATTACCCGGCTTATTATATATGCTTTCTTCATAGGCCGGAGCAGTGCCTCTTTCTTTTGCAAGAGCCTCTGATGCTTTAATCGACTCATCCAGGATAAACTTCATCACATTTTCAGCCGCCTGTAAGCCAGCATCTGAATCATAAGCAATGCCCAGATCAATCAGCATATCGGCAAAACCCATAACGCCTAGACCAATTTTTCGGTTCTTCTGCGTCTGCTGTTTTATTTTTTCTAAAGGAAATTTGTTTATATCAATTACATTATCTAATAAATGCACGCCTAGATGAACGACCTGTTTTAATCTGTCCCAGTTTATCTTATTATCTTTAACCATTTTAGCCAGATTTACTGATCCCAAATTGCAACTTTCATAAGGCAGTAAAGGCTGTTCTCCACAAGGATTAGTGGCTTCAATTTCACCTTGCAAAGGTGTAGGATTATCCTGATTCATCCGATCTAAAAAAACAATTCCCGGCTCACCATTTTTATAAGCCATATCAGTTATTTTATTAAATACTTTTTCCGCGCTTAATTCTTCGATTTGATCTTCTGTTCTTGGATCAATTGTCCAAAAATTCTGTTTCTTTTCCACCTTCCGCATAAACTCTTCGGTCAATCCAACCGAGATATTGAAATTAGCAATTGCTGTATCATTTTCTTTGCAACTGATAAAATCCATTATATCCGGATGATCCACCCGGAGTATTCCCATATTCGCGCCGCGCCTAGTACCGCCTTGTTTTACTGCTTGAGTAGCAGAATCAAATACTTTTAGAAAAGATATCGGACCGCTAGCAATACCCCCTGTGCTTTTCACCGAACTATTCCTTGATCTTATCCGGGAAAAACTAAAACCAGTGCCCCCGCCGCTTTTATGAATAAGCGCCGCATCTTTGATTGTCTCAAAGATTGATTCCATTGAATCTTCAATCGGAAGAACGAAACAGGCCGACAATTGACCTAAATCTCTGCCAGCATTCATCAGCGTAGGTGAATTAGGTAAAAACTCCAAATTATACATCATTGCCGAAAATTCATCCGCCAGCTTTTTAGTGTCTGCTTTTTTATTATATAGCTTGTCCGCATCGGCCAAAGTAGTAGCAACTCGATTTATAAGATCTAAAAATGATTCCTGAGAATTTCCTTGTTCATCTTTTTTAAGATAACGTTTTTCTAAAACTTTTCTCGCATTATCCGTAATCTTTGAATCAATATCCTTCTTTAATGAAATATCCATTACACTTCTCCCTGTTTATAATTTATCACAGCAGCATCTCAAATAAAATAAAAAATGGGCAGTTTAAAGTCTTGCCCAGGACACCATACTACAACCCTCTTTACAATGAGTAATCGGGCGTAGCATATATTTAACAACTACCATACATGCCTCCTTTTGGTTAGGTTAAAAAAACCTTTTGTTAAAAATACTTTCTTCTTACACCATAATGATACCATTTTAGTGTCATTATGTCAAGCTAAAATAATTTCTTCTAAAGATTATGGGTCGACAGATAATGAAAGCTGGACAAGCAGGCTTTAGAGCCCTCGCCGCAAGCAATAATAATCTGTTTTTCCGGAATATCGGTCACATCTCCGGCGGCAAAAATTCCCTCAATATTCGTTTGATTATGCGCATCAATAATTATTTCGCCTTTATTATTTTTAGCCAAGATTGCCGCACACTCTGAATTAGGGATAAGTCCAATTTCGACAAATATTCCCTCAACATTAAGATCAATTTCTTTATCTGATTGTTTAAGTGATAAAGTTTTTACAAAAACGTCTCCGCTTACTTTTGACACTGCAGCATTATAGATTATTTCCACATTAGAAAACGACCTGACTTTTTCAATCATAATCAAATCACCAGTAAGTTTGCTGTCATTAGTGATCAAATAAACCTTGGGACAAATCTTATTAAGCTGCATTACGGCATCAAGCCCGGAATTACCGCCGCCAATAACCGCAACATCTTTTCCCTTAAATATTGGACCATCGCAGGTCGCGCAATAAGTCAGACCTTTATTCTTATACTCTATTTCTCCTGGGACATTAAGCTGATTGGGTCTTTTACCAGTAGCAATAATAATACTTTTAGCTGTATACTCCAATTTTTCCGTCTTCACGATTACCAAGGTTTGCCGCTTAATAATATCTTTCACAACTTCCGGCATCAAAACCTCAATACCAAAAGCATTGATATGCTCTTGAAATTTCAAAGCAAGTTCCGGACCAGTAATAAATTGATAACCTGTATAATTTTCAATATCACCACTCCATGCCGCTTGCCCGCCAATGTCAATTGACATTAAAATAAAATTCATCTTCTTCCGAGCAGCATATACAGCAGCAGTCATTCCGGCAGGGCCTGCACCGATAATTATAAGATCATATATTGGGGGATTCATTTGAGCTCTTCCTTTGATAAATTACGTATATATATAATATCTAGGTTGCAAGATAAAATCAACTATTTATAAATCTTAAAAACTTGCTGATTTTCTATAATTTCAATCTATAAAATGTAAGCGGAATTAATCTAGTAACTTAGATCATATGAAAAATTACAATTAGTTTAAAATTGTTTCATTTATCTCGACATTTCACTAAAAACCCTTTAAAATGAATATTATTAGCATGATATCATAATAAACTTTAATCTAAACTACAGAAAAGGATAAATATGCGCTTATTAAAAGAGCTTTTAGAAAAAAATAAGCAATGGGCAACTAAACTCAAGACTTCTGATCCTGAGTTTTTCACTAATCTGTCTTCGCAGCAAAATCCCCAATACCTCTGGATCGGCTGCTCTGACAGCCGGGTACCGGCTAACCAGATTGTAAATTTGCCGCCCGGAGATGTATTTGTTCATCGCAATATTGCCAATTTAGTAATACATTCGGATTTGAACTGTTTATCTGTTATCCAATACGCTGTGGAAATACTGCAGATAAAACACATTATTGTCTGCGGACATTATGGCTGTGGCGGAATCAAAGCTTCCTTAGACAATCAGGAACATGGATTAATTGATAATTGGCTAAGGCATATTAAAGATATTTATCGCATGCATGAAGCAAAGTTTAAAACCCTTAAAACTCAAAAAGAAAAAAATGATCTATTATGCGAACTTAATATTATTGAACAAGTTGCCAATGTCTGCCATACAACAATAGTGCAAAGTGCTTGGAAAGCAGGTCAAGAATTAGCGGTGCATGGTTGGATATATAGTCTCGAAGACGGAATATTAAAAGATTTAGATGTCTGTATAACCAATATTAATGAAATATCGCAAACCCATCGATTAAAATAAATTCACAATAGCTCTAACTTTTTATCTTTTATTTATACTTCAATCCCATTTTTTTAAAAACTATTTCCGGCAAACACAATCCAGTGATTGATGATTGAATAAGATTAACTCCAATAAAAACCGTAAACAGCAGCCACCATTTGCTTACAAAAAAAACCAAAGCCGCGGAAATCAAAACCATACAACCCGCAAAAAAGCGCACTGCTTCTTCTATCTTAAACTGCTTCATAATCATTTTCCCTTAAAAACTATATCTTACCCGTGTATAAATATTTTTATTATGCTCGGTTTGTCCAAATTCTGTATGCACATCTTCTCCCCAAGGAAGATTCGCTCCCAAGGTTAATTTTAAAACATCACTAAGATCATAATCAATTGAAGGCCGCACATAGCCATCCAGATCAGAGGGTGAAAAGAAAACAAATAAATTAGCTCTTATCGTCTGGCTTTTATATAATTTAGTGAGCCTTAATGTGTTTAAATGCCTATATTCATCCCAGACAAAATCCGCCGGCAATAATGCCTTAGAATAATTATCATATTCTAGGGTTTGCTCAAATAAATATTGCAGGCCAAGACTCAGGTCATTTCCCAAATCTTTTGAATAGCCGATTAAAAATTTAAACATCGGGTTTTCAATCAAACGATTATCCCCGGCTTCATCCTGCCGGGAATTATAATAACCGGTTTCCGCGTTTACTATTCCCCCTAATCCCGGGCCACGCAGGCTCAAGCCATAGACATCAAGCCTGGGATAAAACAACTCTCTGTTCATTTCATTAAGATACCCCCGCGGCGAAGGATAATGGCCTCTAAAAAAATATAGCGCTGTTTCATAACTTTCGAAATTGCGATAAGTTCTAAAAGCATATTCCGCGTTTTCCGCAGTTTTAGCCGGAGCAATAATATGGCGATCCGAATTAGTGCCCGCTATCCCCCCTTGAAAAGAATCAAAGAAAGATAGTCTTTGTCCATCAAACACAGTATTGGGTTCAAATACCGGAATCAAAATAAGATCAGCATTCAAAGTATCAGCATAAAAAGAAGCTTTTATTCCATCGTTTGGTTTTTTAAGATATTCATCCTCTCGGCCAATATAAAACGACTCATAGTCTTTGGGGAACAAGTCATTGATAAATAAATAATCACCGGTTCCCCAGGTAAACACCTGCCGCCCGAGTTTCAAATCAAGCCAATCAGCTGGCGCAATACCCAGACTAAGAACACGCAAATCGACATTGGTTCTAGCATTATAATATTCATCTATGGTGAAGTCCGCTTTTGCCTCAATTTTAGCCATCCACTGTTCTAACAATGAATTCCATTCCGGATAAGTTTTTGTTTTAAGCTGTAATCTTTGCTCAAAAAAATTAAACTCATCGCGTTTGGTAATATCATGGCCCAGCTTTAAGCCAAAATCATTTTCAATAAAACCATTTACGGTTAAACCATTTTGCCCGATTTGTAATTCGCCAAAAGCATTACCTGACCCAAATCCAAAAATTAAAACAATGATAATTATTGTTATTATTGATCTAACCATTTACGCGGCGGCCTCCTTAAATATCTTTCAGAAAAAATATCAGCTTCTAATCCCAGATCATACTTTATATTGGAAAAATCGATAACGGTATTTGAATTGTTTGCCAAATCAGTTGCTTTTGATTTAGTCACACTAGCGTATCCTTGAATATCTTTTATCTCTAAAGCCTCAACTACTCTGCTCAGCTTTCTCTGTTTATCAAAATATTCCGCTTTAACTGGTAAAAAATTATCTTTGCGGATTGAGATCATGTAATAAGAAAACTCCACACTCCCCGCATCTTTTGGGGTATTCTTAATAATATAAACATCAGTCGGACTAGCCAATAATTCATGCGTATCTAAATCAAGATTTCTCCCGGAAATATCTTCATAAACAAAATTACTTCCGACAAAACTTGACCGCGTATCAGTAGCAGCTATTCTCCGGACTAAATCAAGCGCTGGTAAGTACATCCAGCGGTCATCATCTTTATCTGTATATTTCCAGACCATGTAGACCATATCCTGAACATCCGCCGGCTGGCTAAAATAAACATAATATTTTTGTTCTCCGCCATCCTGAACATCCATGCGTAATATCTGAAAACCCCGCGTGCGGATTCTGCTTTGAGAATCAGTAATTGTCATTGTTACTTGTGAGCGGCCATCATTGCCGGCATAATATGATGCAAGATTTGCCTTGGTAATGATTTCATCCACTGTCTGCGCAAAAGATTTTGGGTTAAACATAAATACACTGCTAACAATTAAGCCTAATAAAATAAACCGCTTCATTATTTCCCCTCCCTATTTATCAATCATACAAAACTTGTGTTTACCAACCTGCGCGCAAACCGCTGACATTATTCCCATCACTATAACCGAAATAATCAGTGTCGGACCCCAAGCAATCGCAGTATACCCTCTGATTAAATATATCACGGTTACCGCGGCAGCCATACTAATGATTACACAATATTTACAATTGCAAAGCAAGTTTCTTTTTTGTTCAACCCCCAGGACTTTTGGCAGCAAACTCATAATTGCCGGCAGAATAAACAGCGTGGCAATGCTGGAAACAAACATTATGGCAAACATAAAAAATCCTACTGTACGATAAGGCACCAGCGGAGCAAACAGTAATGGTAAAAATCCCAAAGCAATGACCAAGGCATTACGGCTGATTGCTCGTGCCGGACCTTGGAACATTTCTTTAGAAGTTTCCGGCCAGCTAAGATTTTCTGAATATATATCTCTGGCTCGCTGAATAAAATGTATGGCAAAGTCAATTGATAGGCCCAAAGTCAAAGCTGACAATACTGCTACAGGCATATCATAATCCTTCCCAATAAAACCCAGCAAACTATAAATCAGCAATATCGTTATTGTCAAAGGCACCATTGAAATCAAACCAAGAACTGGCGAACCAAACAAAAAGGTCATCATGAAAAATACTATAATAAAACTGCCTAAGAAGTTTATCAACATTCCATGAACCATTTTATTCTGCCAAATAACATTAATATAAGTTAACCCAGCCCAATTGTATTTGATTTTAAACGGAGAAGGATTATTGCTGATATATTCATCCACTTGGTCCAGAACAACTGACATATCTTTATTATCTCCGCTTTTAAGCTGGATCCAAAGATTAACTTTACTGTAATCCGGGGTTGTCATATGCCAAAGATCATCCGGCTTATGCGAATTCTCATAAGAGATCAGACATTGGGCTACTGCCCTTTTTGTCTGGGGAATTATGTAATTTGCTTTATCCCCGCCTAAAAGTTCACTATATACTTTTTTAACGACATCCGGTAATCCTGTGGATTTTCCTACCATTCCTTGCGCTAAAAGGTATTTCTGCAGGTCTTCTATATATTTAAGCATTTCCGGTTCAATAAAAATTTGCTTGTCTTGATCTTCTGAATCTAATACAAGGTATGCTGTATATGTCCCGGCAAAATGCTTGTTCAAGATTCTATCAGAAACTCGAATATTGTGATTTTTATCAAACCAGCGCACAGGATTATCATTTACGCTTATCCGGGAAATCCCATAAATCGATACGATTATCGCAATAACACTTAACATCAATACTGTTTTATAATGATAAATTGAAATTTTTTGTATTTTAGCCAGGATAACATCAATAATGCCATGCTGTACGTCTTCCTTTTTTACAGCCTCACCCGAGCCGATCTTGGCAAACGACTTTTCATCCATTAATGAGATATATGCCGGAATAAATGTGATTGTTAATATCCAGGCAATCATTACTCCACAGGCAACAAATACGCCAAATGCCTGAACCGGAGGAATCGGAGAAAAAGAAAGCGAAAAAAATCCAACAGCTGAAGTAAGCGATGTATAAAGCATTGGCGTAAATAATTCATCCATGACGACAAATATTGTTTCCTGCTTATTGCCAATACTCTTATATTTATCAAAAAATTCGCTTAGAATATGCACTGAATCAAGCACCGCTATCGGCATTAAAAATATCGGGATCATTGAACTCATAATATGCACAGGAAAACCAAAACCAATTAATAGCCCCATGGTGCTAAGCACAGTAGCAACAGCCAGGAGCATTGGTGAAATAATTAACTGAATGCTCTTAAAAAACATCCACATCAGGAGAAAGATCACCAGTCCAGCTAAGGGAGCAGACATGGCCATTTGCTTAAACATTTCAATTCCGAAAGTATCTTCTGCCACCGGCAATCCGGTTATATAATAGCTTTCATCGCCCTTTATATCTTTAATCGCTTCATAGATTTCCTGAGAAACCCGATAACTAATATCCTTTTTAGCGATCGGGATGTATACACAAACTGCTTTTCCATCTTCTGAGACAATCGTGCCGTTAAACATCGGATTATCTTTTGCCTCATCTCTGATGAAATTCGCCTGTTCCTGAGTATCTATAGGGTCTTTCATCAGCCATTCAAAAACAACTTCTCCGATTTGCCCCTGACGAATATTGTCTTTTGTGGAAAGAGCAATAACTTCGCGGGAAATAACCCCTTCCATGCCTTTCACCTTTTCAGTTAAAGCATAAACCGCATTTAATGTTTTAGGATTAAACACACCGTTTGGATCATTTTCATTAACCACTCCCAGCACAATAAAATCATATATCCCAAATTCTTTTTTTACCTGATGGTTAAAAGTTCTGACAAATTCATCTTCGGAAAGCATGTTTTCCGGATCAGTATCCACTTTCATCCGCGGAAACTGAATTAATGATAAAACGACCATCAATAATACGAGAAACATTATTAGCTTTGGTTTGTGCACAGAAAAATGGATTAACTTTTTAAACATTTATCCCTCCTTTGAGAATGCGGACAATCTTTTATACATTTCATTATTCTTAATACTTCAAAATTAGCTATTGAATAAAACACTTCATTTCCACTTCTCCGCGCTTTTAATACCCCCCTGTTTTTCATTTTATTTAAATGCTGTGAGGTCACGGATTGCTTGCAATTAACCTGATCCTGAATAAACGAAACACCCTGCTCTCCACTTTTCAAAATATCAATAATTCGCAAACGGCAAGGATGGGCGATGATTTTAAGCATTCCGGCGATTTTTTCATAAACTGTAATCGACATATTCTCTACCTGTATTATTGTTTACCCGCGATAATAACGTATTAAATTATTATAATATTGTAATTTAATTTGTCCATAAAATATCATTCTTTTATTTTACCAGCAAGTCAATCTTAGATTTATCAAAACCAGTTACCACTGTTCCGCCGATAACTAATACCGGTACGCCCATTTGCCCGCTCAACTTAACCATTTCCTGCGCTTTTTCCTGATCAGCCGAAACATCAATATTTTCATACGGCAATCCCTTAGAAGACAGATACTGCTTTGCCTGAGTACAATACGGACAGGTTGGCGTGGAATAAATTTTTATTTCAATCATATATTTACCTCTCTTGTCTTAAAATCTGCTTTATTTTAGACAGCTCAACTATATGTTTTTTTTCTTCATTAATAATTTTATCCAAAAGATACTGTTTATCCTTGTTTACATAGCCCTTTAATGCTGAATAAACTAAAACCGCTTCTTTTTCAATGCTTAAAGCAAAATCAACTGCCGCTAAATCTGAAGCGAATTCTGTGTTTAGTTTTTCTTCGATAATCTGGGGAGTAATAATATATTCCGCGGCAATCGCCTCCATATAATCATCATACTCTCCTGTGCCAAATTCATGAACAGTCAGCCCTCCATCATCAGCCAGCATGTCTTCAAAAATTTGGCGATGAATCGATTCCTGCTCTTTTAAAAAATTCCACATTGATTTTAGTTTTTCGTCTTCTGTTTTTGATTCCAAAGACGCATACAAACTCTCGCCATGCAGCTCCACTTTTGAAGCAATTTTCAAAACTTCCTGAGCACTCCATTTCCCCTGCATAAAAACTCCCTATATTGCTAATGCTTTTTTAATTGGACCAATAAACTGTTCCAAACTAGCTAATTCCTCAGCTGAAGGAACAAACTGCATATATTGCCCCTCTGCTATTTTTTCTATTCCAGATTCTTCCATCGCGGATTCCAAATCCTTAAACCCTACTTTTGACCAGCCATAGGATCCAAAAGTAAACCCAAATCTATTTTTTGGTTTCAGGCCTTTTAAATAAGTTAAAAAACCGCCCACACTGGGTAATACATGATTATTTAATATCGCGCTGCCTAAGATAACTACTTTAGAATTCATAATATCAGTCACAGCCTCAGAATAATCTGATATTTTTAAGTTAACCAGCTTTACTGGAACCTGCGCCTGATCAAGAAATTGATATAATTTCATAGCCATTTTTTCAGTTGAATGCCACATTGTATCATAGACAATAACAACCTGTTTATTCGACTCATAAGCCGCCCATTTTTTATAATGAACAATTATCTGAGCGATATCCTCGGCTGAACGCCAAATCAAACCATGCGAAGGACAAATCATATCTATGGTTAAAGTTGACACAGCTTCTAAAACTTTAAGCACTTGCGCTCCATACGGCATGACAATATTTGCATAATACTTTGCCGCTTCTTTTAAAGCAACCTCGATCCCGACTTCATCCACATATCGCTGATGGCTGGCATAATGCTGACCAAAAGCATCATTAGGAAAAAGGATCTGATCGCTTGGCGAATAAGTTGCCATTGAATCCGGCCAATGCACCATGGGCATCAGGAGAAATTTTAATTTTCTTTTACCAATATCCAATTCATCTCCGGTATTTACCACTTTAAATTTCCATTCAATATCAGAATGTCCGGAATTAAGAAAATGCCGTTTTAATCCTTCCGCGCCTTTTGGCGAACATACAATTTGCGCATTCGGACAAATTTTAAGCAGCGCTCCAATGGTCCCGGAGTGATCCATTTCTGTATGATTGGAAATAATATACTGAATCTTAGCCGGGTCAATAATTTGCTTAATCCGCCAAAGCATCTCATCATAACCATAGTGCTTTACAGTATCAATCAATGTCGGCTTTTCATCCATAATCAAATAAGCATTATAAGTAGATCCCGCTGGTGTAGAATAGCCATGAAAATTCCGCAAATCCCAATCAATATACCCTGTCCAATAAATATCATCTCTAATCTTACGCATTGTCTTATCCCAATATGGTTAATATTTTTAAAATATTGCGTTGTGCTTATTGCGCAAAAAACTCTAATTAATAAACAACGCTGTACTCAAGATGACCGGCAAATTTTACGCGGGACAAAAATTTTCTTGCTAAAAACTAGCAAGATCAAAAAATCCGTGCTGTATTTTCGGCACTGCGGAACTCGCATTTGCCATTTACAATGTCAAAAGCTCAAACAGGTCCTCGTGCCCTAAAGGGTCCCCAAAAATTCAACCCGTATTTTTCTAAATTTTTGAACGCTTAAAAATTTCCCAATCATCTTTCACAAAATTCGTTTTTGCTTTATTTTTCTTTTTTTATCTATCGACCATTAGCTATCAGCTATTAGCCAAGTGTTTAAGCTTCTTCAAACTGATCTTTACCCACTCCGCAATCAGGACATACCCAATCCGCAGGCAGATCAGCAAAAGCAACATTATTATTCTCAGCCGGATCATACACATAACCACAAACTATACATTTGTATTTTTTCATTTTAAAGTCTCCTTTTAACGTTTTAAATTTAAACCCGCTCAAATATACGGCTTTATCACTTCTTCAAGTTTTTCTTTAGGCACAGCACCTACAGTCTGACTGACAATCTCCCCTTTATTAAACAAGAGTATGGTCGGAATACTCATAACCTGATACTTAGCCGCAATATCATTAGCATCATCCACATTTAACTTACAAACCTTAACCTTGCCTGCATAATCTTTTGCAAATGCGTCTATGATCGGGGTAAGCATGCGGCAAGGCCCGCACCACTCGGCCCAAAAATCAACCATAACCGGCAAATCAGACTTTAATACTTCCTGCTCAAAGTTGGCTGAATTCAATTTTAAAGACATATAACCTCCTCACAACATTTTAAATTGTCATTTCTAATATTTTCTGCTCCAGCAGCTTTTTATGTTTTTCTTCTTCAATTACTAAAAACTCAAATAAGTCTTTTAAATTATGATGCTCCTGAGCAAGTTTTAGATAAAGATCATGCGCTTCAGTTTCTCGGCTTAAAGCTAATTGCAATGCTTCAACAGGACTCATAGTATCTCCTTATTTGATTTATTGACCTCTTTTACCCATCTGAACATCCAGCATGACAATTTGAGCTGAATCAGGTTTGATTCTGTCGAGCAGCGCGATCACATCAGATGCGGACTTTTCTTCTTCAACCTGCTCGGTAACAAACCATTGAAGAAAAATAGTTGCCGCATTATCTCCCAGCTTCTGGGCTAGATTATACAAATTATCTATCATTGCTGTTACCAGTTTTTCATGAGCTAATGTTTTTTTCATTACATCAAGCGCTGATTTATAATCTGCCGCAGGCTTTGCGATCGCGTGCAACTCTACAGCCGCTCCCACATCATTTAAAAAACTGTACATTTTCATCGCGTGACCAAGCTCTTCTTTAGTCTGCACCTGCATCCACTTAGCAAATCCCGGCAAATTAATTGTTTCAAAATAAGCTGCCATCCCCAAGTACATATACGCTGAAAATATTTCATTCTTAATTTGTTCATTAAAAGCCTTAATTAATTTCGCATCCATTTTTTCCTCCCGGTTTTAATTAATTGATGTTTAATCCGCTTATGCGAATTTTTTAAATATTCCCTTTTTAGCAGCGCAAATCGGACAAAAATCCGGAGCATCACCTTCAACAGTATAACCGCAAATCGGACAAATATAAACTTCGGCTAATTCAATATCTCCGCCAGATGCGATTTCCTTTTTAGTTTTTTTATACATTTCTTCGTGGATTTTCTCTGCTTCCAAAGCATAATGAGTTGAACGGGCAGCGTCTTTTTCCCCTTGCTTCTCAGCTTCATCATGATAAGCCGGATACATTTCTTCAACCTCAAAATGCTCTCCGTTCTGCGCCGCCTGAAGATTTTCCTCGGTTGTTCCGATTCCATTTAACACCTTTAAATGGTTTATCGCGTGTACCCGTTCGGCATAAGCAATTGCTTTAAATAAACGCGCCACATTCGACTTGCTTTCTTTTTCCGCTTTATCGGCAAACGCTAGATATTTCATATGCGCCTGCGATTCTCCGGCAAACGCGGCTTTTAAATTCTGCTCTGTCATTTCATGCATTCCTATTCCTCCTTAATAATGAAGCTCTACAATACAACGAAACTTCTTGTTAACCTTTGTTTAATAACCTACAAAATTTTCCGCTAAAATCAAATCTTTTACACATCCTGAATCATCACACATTTTCTTCATTGCTTCCACCATTACCGGCGGACCAAAAATAAATAGTCTTCTTTGCTGCATATCAGTTATATGCTTTTGAAGTAATCCTTGATCTATTTGCCCATGAATACAAATATGATCTTCAGGCAGACAATCAGTTAAAGTATAAACAATGTTTAACCCCTTATGTTCTTTTTGCCAATTATCTAATTCCTGACGAAAAGCAATTTCTCCATGATGCCGGTTTGAATACATCAAAACAATATCTGTATTTAGTTTTTTCTGAGCAATATATTCAATAATTGAAATAACCGGAGTAATCCCAATCCCGCCGATAAGAAAACCGATTTTTTCATATGACTGCTTAAACACACAATTACCCATTGGGCCTTGAAACATTAGCTTGTCGCCTGGCTTCAAAGCCTTAAGTGAGCTAGAAAAATCACTTTCACTCAATCTTTTCGTAACCTCAATATAATCATTTAACGGCGAACTGGAAAAAGAAAGGTATTTATTTAAAGTTTTATTATTAATATCCGCTTGGTCAAAAATTAGCTTTAAAAATTGACCTGGCTCAAAATCGATCTTCGCTTCAAGCTTAAAGCGAAAACTTTCAATTGTTGAAGTCCTGACAATTCTTTCTGATAAAACAGCATAAAATGATTTCATAAATTACTTTTATCCTTACATTTTGAGCAGATACCGTAGAAATACCCCTGCAGTTCATGAATCAAATGGCCATCTACTTCCTTATTATTAAGCGCGGAACAAGGATGCAGGTCAATATCATATATTTCTGCACATTGTTTACAAAGAAAATGATGATGCGTATCGGTTCTAATGTCAAAGCATGATTTATCAAAATCAATCCTAATTTCATTAAGCAAATGCTTCTTGTAATACAATTCCAAGATTGAATAAACCGTTGCTAAAGAAATTGTCGGAAAACTAACTCTTATTTTCCTGTATATAGCCTCTGCAGTCAAGTGCTTATTTTTATCTAATAAAATTTCATAAACCCCAAGTCTTTGAGGCGTAATCCTGATATTATGTTTTTTAAGTATCTCTACTCTTTTTTCCATAACTTAATTATAAAATAAAAAGTAATTATTGTCAATAATTACTTTTAAATAATAATGATTATTGCTTATTTTGATAAAGAAATATTACAACTCCAGCCAAAATTCTAAATTTCTCGCTGGACATTGCAAGCACATCAACCTAAAAAAACTGCGGACTAAATCGACCGTCCTATCGCGTTTCCTTCTACTAAGCTTTGAGTCGCATCTTTAGCTTTTATGGATGTCAATATTCCGGGAATCGATTTATATGATAAAGCGATTAATTCTTTTTCTTTACTCAGATTATCTCCAAACATAGACAAGATATATGGACCGCGAAATCCTCTTTCCTTTGTCAATGCTTGCACTATTTCTGGCATATCCCGCAAAACCATTGGATCATCATGAAGGGGAATATGTGTTTCCAATGCACCAACACGCGTTAATTGATTGCCGCTTACATTCACCGCTAAAATAGGCACTTCTTTTTCTATCAGTCTATAAAATGCCAGTGGGGATTTTCCTTCCATCGCAATTTTAGCATGCGCCACATCAAAAACCAGTCCGACACTTCCCTTTAATTCAGGTTTACCCATTTGGGTAAGCGCATCCCCTATTTTTGCATAAACCGTGTTGACAAACTCCGGAGTGTGCCAAACAATTTGTACTTCGTTTTCGATATGATAACTATTTTCTAGCCCTAATTTTACTCCTTTTGACGCAGAATAGATGACCAGTTCAGTCAATTTCTCAATAAAATTATCATCTGCTTCATCCAGGTGGATAGTAACAAGATATGCATTTATATCTGCCGCAAAATCAATAGTTTGTTTCATCCTTTGCACACTGCTCTCTTGACGCAAATCTAGTACCGGAAGATGAACCGTAACCAGTTTATTAAGAAATGCCGGCTTCAGATAAGACTGCACCCATTTAGGATCCAACTGCTCCGGACTCTTAAGTCCATCATCAGGATAAAACGACAATTCAATGGCGTTAAAATTATTTTTCTGAGTTATTTCAATTATATCCTCGATTCTTACGCCCTTTGCCGCATGTGCTCCGATAGTTAATTCCCCTTCTTTCATAAGGTCGTAATATTTTTCGGCAGCGATTTGCATGTCAGTTTCCGGTGCCGTTTTGTAAGAATTTTGTACTAATTTAAAATACATCGGACTCTTACCAGAGTAAAGATCACTAATAATCTTAACTTTATTATACAGACCAGCCCATTGCACATCTTTCAATCCCGCCACATGCGCCCGCCAATCATTAGACCGGGGAGTAGGATATGGATCAATAAAAAAACCATTTCCTTGGCCTGTCTGCGGATTGAATTCCTTAACATATTCCAAAGCCCACGCTGAAGGACTTGCCAACGATATCGCACCGCCAAATAAAGCGGCCATGCCGCTTGTCCCGCATGCCTCTTTAAGCAGCTCCGGAGAAGAAAGCCAAATATCCGCGTTTTCCAGCAGAAGTTTGTCCAATTCGAGGTCATATCCAGGTAAAAAGATAAATTTACCGAAATACTTTTTTGATAATTCCACCGAATCTCTTATCCAATCTTTACCTACTTCATCATTCGGATGGGCAACTCCGGCAAAAATAACCGCCAAACCCAGCCCGCCTTCATCCTGGGTATTCACCATACGTTCGATACCCGTTGCCTCAAGCAAAGGATGATCCATCTTATATAGCGTAAAACGACGACCATAACAAAGCCACGGACGATTCTGAATAAGATCGGTTAGTATGGTTTCAATCTGCTGGATTTTCCCTAATGCCTCTCCCAACAATACAATTTGCGGCACCAGCAGTTTTCTGTTTAAGAACAGCGCCCGCAAATCCGCTTCGGAAATTTCATAATCCGGTAACATCAACTTTACGGCAATATCTTCATCGACCTGTTTCATCAGATTTGCTATCAATTCCGAAATCTCACCCTCCGAAAGGCCATCCTGCCGCAATATTTCCCGATATGACTGAACTATCTCAGGCCAAAGATCCCCGATCGCATACCAGATAAGCTGTTTTCGTAATATCGCTTTTATCCGGCCTTCTTTTATTTTTTTCTTTTGCTCTACAATAAGCTCTCCGATAGAGGTGTTTCCACTCACACTTTCCATCTGCTTTCTATCCATATTCGCAGGCTGATATACCCACCCGTCAACACCATTGGTAATCGGCTCTATTTTATCCAACAGCCATGGGGAATTAGGATACATATTAGAAACCATTCCTTTTAAAACATCGTTAAACTCCTGCCCAACGCTAGCTACTTTACGGCTCATTTGAAAAAGAATCTTAGTCATGTCAATAAATGTCTCGGTTCTTTCCAGCATAACCGTTCGCCACTCCGAGCCTAAATCATAAAAATATCTGTCCCATAAGACTGCACTGTATTTTGGCAGCCCGGCTTCCACAGGCGTATGCATAACGCCGGTTATTTTTACATCACGGAGAATTCCACTCTTTTTCGCGTAAATTGCCGGCAATGCGGCACTTCCTTCATTTAAATGAAAAAACTTCGGCCGAATTCCCATGTCTTCCAGCGCCTTAACCCCGCCTTTGCCGAGAAGAATAGATTGGCGCAAGCGTTCTTCAGAATTCGTTTCTCCTATATATAAGACGCTGGTAATATCGTGGTTGTCAATCAACAGCGTATATACCACTCCTTTTTCTGTCGTACGTTTTGCCCACCATAATTTTGCCGTAATCCGCTCTCCCTTACTCATCTCAACTTCTATTGTTTTCTGGACACCATTCCTGTCTGCCACGGGAATTAGAATCCCTCTTTTCTGCAAATCTTTCCGATCGATAGCAACTTTATTGATGATCTGTTCACCGCGTTCGCTAAGAGACTGAACCATGGTATAACTATAAAGAAGTCCCACCCCGACCACATTTCTGCCGTTATCGGTCATACGCGCCAACAAATCCCCCATATAGCGCCCCAGCCCACCGGTACGCTGCCCCTTCAACTCTGCCTTAATTTCTCCAGTTTCTTCGTCTTTGACAAAAAATGCGTTTTCCAAACTAAAGAGAGTTGCATCGGCATCTGCCAATTTATCCTGAATTACCCAACTAAGATTTTGCTGGGCGGTAATTAGTAATTCTTCAGAAGTAGGCTTAGCAGTAAATGCTTGCAGCATTAACGGCGCAGAAATCGATAATTGCGGTGAAAGCATATTTATAGATATCGGATCAAGTCTTGTGGTTTTTTTCTGCAGGTCTTCACAACTCCCCGAGGGTAAACAGACCGTCAGGAATAAAAACTGGATAATACCCACACTGATAACTTTAATTGCCGCTCTCTTCATTATTTCCCCCTGTTATTTAGTCGAATTTTCCATTTAAGAAAAGGTATCAAAGTATACCATTATTTATCACTTCTCGCAACTTTTTATCTACTTAATTTAAAGTCAGTTTTTTTCAAATAAAATTGACAAAACCAGCGCATTATGCTATATTTACAAGTTACTACTCAAACAAAAATATAAGCTTTGATTGCTTAAATAAAAATGGAGGATTTTAAAGTGTCTAAATTTTGTGAAATATGCGGAAAAGGCCCGGTAGCTGGCAGATCAATTACCCAAAGAGGTATGGCAAAGAAAAAAGGCGGAGTTGGTAAAAAAACAACTGGAATCACAAAACGCGTTTTTCGTCCTAATCTGCAGAATATAAAGATTACAAGCAAAGGAACAAATTCAACTGCCAAGGTTTGTACTTGCTGCATCCGTTCGGGAAAAGTTACAAAAGCTTCTTAATCTTTTGGTTTAAATATCTAATAAATTACGCGCCTGTGACTTACCGCAGGCGCGTTTTATATCTTCATAATCAATAATCATCAAATCCGGTCTTTTTTCTGCTAATCTTTTTATCGCAAATAATTCTTCTGCTTTATTGTTTTTTGTTCTAAAGCCAATATACTTAAAATAAGTCTCACAATTAGGACATTTTACTTCCTTTACAAAATCTATTCCTAAATGCTGGCAGTTTTCACAATTAGCAGTAAGCTCACCAGCTAAAAGTAATTGTTTTTTTATCTGTTCAATATCAAATGACTGCCAAACTCTTATCAAAGACTGTTTCATAGAATACCTTTCCTGATTATCAAATCTATCCGGTAAGCCACCAGCTTTTTTTCTTTTGAGGAGTTACATCTTTTATCATTAATCCAGTAGCGGTCATATATACATTATATCTTCCCTCCGGAACATATGGAATAAAAGCGCTATTTCCGTAAACCGCGTCAATAAACGGAAAACATTTCTGAAATTTATAAAGAAACATCCAAAGCCTATCTGGTTTATCAGCAATATCATATACCAGCCGCGGCAAAGATTTTTCACTTTCAATATCAAAATAACGGCCGCTGAGTCTCTCTAATTTATAATACCGCTGCATCCCAAAAAATCCAAGCAGCGGCTGCCATTTAATAATCCTGCTCTCAATGACCCATTCATCCGCGTCAAAATTAAATGTTTGTTTTTTCGCGCTTTGATTATTGTTAAAAAATTCTATATTTAAAACCGACTGATTAGATTTCGCAGCTTTATCACAAGAAACTATCGCCACTAATTCTCTCTCCAGCAAGAGTTTATAAGAATTAAGATAAAATTTTGATAACATCAAAGTAACCAAACTAAATAATACACTTAAAGTTAATATTACCAGCACGACATTTTTAAAATTAAACATTTTAAGACGTTTATTATCCATCTTCATATATATCCTAATGTAAAATAATGTTAAGTGACCCGCCAACTACAACCGTAATCCCCAACATAATCATTGTTGCCTGAATCAAACGCTTAAGGCCCAATTCTTTTAAAAAAATCGCAAAAGTCGCAATGCAGGGAAAGGAAATACACAAAACAATACAAGCAATTAACAATTGTTTCATGCTCAGTCCCAAGGGAATCAACATACCTGCGGCAATATCTTTGCGCAATAATCCAATGATAAGCACCCATACAGCCTCTTTGGGCAACCCGAAAATAAAACTTAATACTGGTCCGAATAAACTCGAGACAAACTCAAACACTCTAACCTGCTGCAGTAAATTAATAACCAAAACACTGCCTAAAACAACCGGCATCGCCTCAACTAAAAAACCACTGATTCTTAATACGATTTTTTTCCTTAACAGCCTGAATGAAGGCAAACGATAAGAAGGAATTTCAATAAAAAGTTCCGGGCTATAACCTTTGAGAAAATAATTCATCGCTGTTCCAATAAATAGCCAAATAATAAATAAAACTCCATAAACAAATAAAACATATTTACCGCCATATCCACCCAAAATCCCGACAATCATTGCCTGCAAGGCAGCACAAGGCACACCAATTGAAATTAAAGTGGAAGCAATAAATCTTTCCCTTTTACTTTCCAATACTCGAGTTGCCATTATCCCGGGAACATTACAGCCAAAACCCAAGAGTACAGGAATTATCGCAAATCCATGCAATCCTAATTTATGCATAATATTATCCAGTAAAAGCGCTAAACGCGGAATATATCCGCTATCCTCTAAAAAACTGAGCAATAAGTAAAATGAGAACACATAGGGTAATACCATAACCAGTTCAACATAAGGCGCCGTGGTTAAAATACCCATTGATTGTTGAAAATCTATTTGTCCAGCACTAAGCTTACCAATTAAAATATTATGTAAAAATCCATCGCCTCCAAGCACTTTGCTCAAGCTGACAAGCAAAGGCTGATAAACAGTATTAAACAATGGCTCCATAACATTATTTATCAATCCCTCGCCAATAAACCGAACAATTTTAAAACAGGCAAAAATAACCCCCACAGCAATAACTGTTCCCCACCAATGATTAACTGAAGCATCTTCCAGAATTTCCAAAAAAGTGTGATGCCTGTGTGTTAACTTCTGAACATTGTCAATAACTGTTCCAATATGTTCCCAGCGCTGCTGATGAGTCCGCGGCTTTACCTTTCCCGGAATTGCTTGGGATAAGGCCTGCTTTAATTCTCTAATCCCAAACCCCGTAACCCCGCTGGTAGGAATAACCTTTACCTTTAATAACTTTTCCAAATCTTGTTCTTTGATCGTAATCCCTTTATGCTTTAATTCATCGTGCATATTCAAAGCAATTATCATTGGATGATTTGTTTCTAATAGTTCCATGGTCAAATATAAGTTGCGTTCAAGGTTAGTTGAATCAATAACATTAATAATCATGTCCGCATCATCCAACATTTTGATAGCCACTTCTTCCGCGGGAACTGAGGGTTCAAGGCTATATGTTCCGGGCACATCAATAACTTCCACAAATTCATTTCCCACCGCCATTTTCCCCTCAAGAAACTCGACTGTGGTTCCAGGATAATTTGAAACAACAACCCGCACACCTGTAAGACGAGAAAATAAGACACTCTTGCCTACATTAGGATTGCCAATTAGCGCGACTTTTTTTATTTTTCGATTATGTTTATCCATATTTTCGCTGCCATTCCATGCCCAAGAGCAACCACCGTACGCCCTGACTTAATCGCGACAGGCCCTTTCATCACAAAAGCACTTAATTTTGTAATTGTTTTTTCCTTCCTAACTCCCATAACATCTAAACGCTTTTCTAAATCAGTGCCTCCGTCTATATGGGCGATTACCCCTTTTTCACCGGTTTTCATTTTTATTAAATTAACTTTTCGCATATTATCCTATTAATATTATTTGTTTTTAGCCAAAATATTGCTATTTACTTGATATCTTTACTGCAATCACAACAAGTTCCAAATAACTGCATTTTATGTCCTTTTAATACAAATTTATGCGTCTTGGCTAATTGTCTCTGCAATTCTTCGATCTGAGCATCGATAACTTCAATAAATTTTCCGCAATTAAGGCAAATCAAATGATCATGGTGTTCTTGTCCATATTTATGCTCAAACCGACTAATTCCATCCCCAAAATCGATTTTTTCTGCTATCCCAGCTTTACAAATTAAATTCATTGCCCGGTAAACAGTTGTATATCCTATCTGAGGATACTTATTGCGCACAAGTTCATATATCTGAGCAATACTTAAATGTCTTTCCATCTTTAGAAAAACATCTAGAATTTTATCTCTTTGCGCGCTGTAACGGATCTTATTATTCAAAAGATACTGTTTATAAAATTCTTTTATCACACCCATTATATTTTTATATCCTAACCAGCAAATAAGTGAAAATGATTGTCAGTTCCATTAGTAAGTATAACATTTTACTAAACATTGTCAATTGATTTTGCTTGATGGGAACAATCCTAAATAAATCTGGTCGCGATATGCGAGAATGCTGTGATAAGTTAGTACATTTTTTCTATTTCAATACCGCTAAAATAAAATTTTAAGATGTCTTGATAATTAAAACCCTGCTCCGCCATGGAAGCAGCTCCTACCTGGCACATCCCTACTCCATGCCCCCAGCCTCCTCCATAAAAAATATACTCTTCCGGCTTATTTTTTTTATCTAATTTAACATTAAGATTAAACATTCCGCTGCGCAGATTGCCTAATAAATTGCGAATATTCAGTTCTTTTTCAATAATAAAATCTCCTTTACTGCCAATAATTTTAATTTTATGCACATGCGAAGAAGGATTGCGCTCTAAAATATTAATTTTGAGCAGCTTGCCAATATTAATTTTTTTATTTATCAGTGCCTCTAACTGCGCGTGCGAATAATCCCGCATCCAGCGAAAATTACTCCTCCGGGAAAATTTCTCATTATTGCAAAAAACCGGGATTTCATTCGACCAAAGCCAATCTTCCAGTTCCAGAGGAGAAAGCGGAAAAAGGAATCCTGTTGGCGCTACTGCGTCTTGTTTTTGCAGCCAATAATCAATGATCGTTCGGTCGCCAAAGATATTCCCTTGAGTATGCCCACCGCAACTATTAGAATAAACCGCGTCTATCGGTTTGCCCTGATACATCGCCACTGTTCCGCTTGTTTCATCAACCGCATTATTTGTTTTCTTTGTTTCAACCTTAGCCCCAATATATGACTGGCAATGGACTTCTGAACAAAAATCAAAACCTTGAGCCTTATGCCTGCCCATTTTTCGATAAGATTCGCTTCTTGCGGCTATGGCTTGAGCTTTAAGCGCTTCTATCGGCCAGTCCGGAGGCATTTCACTGGGCAATACGCCATAAAGATATTCTTCCATATTTATAATATTTATCAGCCTTAAATCCTTGTCCACATTCAAGCCGATTTCTAATTTACCGCGATAAATCCGATCAGTTTTACTAGCCCAGTAATTTCCCGCGCCAGCCTCCACGTCAAAAACAAGGATTGTTGCTTTCGGATTATCATAATCAATCGTAATTTTTTGCTTAAAAGCGGCGATTTTGATCTCATCCTTAAAAAGATCAATAAAATCATTAGACGCTTTAACCGTGTACAGCGTATCTTTTTGTCCAATATAATCTTGGCCGCTCTGATCAATGTTTTTTATTGTGAAATTAACCGCTGTTTTAAAACGTAAACTTTTAACCTCACCCAGCTGAACCCTTACAATCGGAGCAGCCTCAACTTGCTTTACGCTTACCAATTCAGCCAGAGTCTTTGCCATCCGATCATCCTGCCGTTGCCCAAGCTTCTGACTAAAAACACTTCCGGCACGTTTATAAATAAGCTCTATCTGTTTTTCGATATCTTTATTCTCCGGATCCGCAGCCAAAGCTTTTTTATACAATGCCAATGCCTGTTCAAAATCATCCTGATAAAGATACATCAATCCTAATTCCGCGTTTATTTGATTAATGCTTGGTTCAAGTTTTTTTGCCCGATCAAACTTTTCCCTGGCTTTTTGCCAGTTATTCTTATTTTTATAAATCATTCCGGCATTAAAATGCGCTAATGCTAATTCCGAATCAAGCGCTATTGCCTGTTCATATGCCCAAAGCGCATTCTCCTGATCATTTTTATCTTCATAAGCTTTAGCCATCCAAAAATAGATCATACTATCCTTGCTGCCCATTTTAAGGGCTTTAACCAAAGCAGTAATCGCATGGTCCGGCTGTGAATTTAAATAATAAATTTCTCCTAAATTTTTATATATAATCTTATCCGGAGATATGCTTAATAGTTTTTTATAAACATTGATCGCCTGAGAATAATTGACTGTATCCTTATAAAGAATTGCCAGGTTTAAAAGCGCCTGTTTAGAATCAGGAAATAATCTGTTTGCTTTCTCATATTCAGCAATTGCCTGCTCCGATAAGCCCTGATTAAAAAAAATTCTCCCCTTATAAAGATTCTGCATATAATCATCTTCTGCGGTTGCAAAGCACGAAACATGCACAGCTAAAATACAGCTGAACAGCAATAGCATGAGTATTTTTTTAAAACTAATTATGAACATATACTGGGAATATCTTTCTTCTTAAGACGCATATTTCGGAAAATACTACAAAATGCTTACTTATTCTTTCCGGAAAATACAAATGATAGAGTTTAATTTTTCTTCTTTATCTTTAATCGCGAACATTTTGAAACTAACAGCTGCTCTTGCTTTTAATATTGGCAAATACAATTCCAGATCACCAGCGATTGTATTTGCTCTGCGCCCAATAATATCCTGATACATCTTATTAAACGGTTCATTGGCCTCGAGTTTAATCACTGAATCAATACTCAACTCATCCTGATTTATGCCAAAGATATCCTGTGCCGCTTTATTAATCTTTATTTTAGAAGTTACAATATCAAAGAGCATAACGCCGTTTTGAATATTTCTATTTAAAGTAGTGATCATTCTGTTTAAATAATCTATTCTTTGCTCTCTCAATACATCATATTCATTTATCCTATCTAATGCCGCATTAAATCTTTTCGTTAAAAAAGATATTTCATCATCTCCATCCATTGATATCCCTGTATGGAAATTATTCTCTAAAATATGAGTTATCGCCAATTCCATTTTCTTGCGAAACAAAATAAACCGGTTTAACAAGAATAAAGTTCCAACAATTCCTATTCCGCAAAGCACTACAATGCTATCCCGATAACAAGTTGGCAGATTATAGCTGCCCAAATACCAGATCGCCGCAAAAACAGCGATTATAAGCCCATATATAATATTAAGTTTTCTTTTCATAATCAATCCCTATTAATGTTTTGAAAGAAGATTAATGTTTTCCTGTTTACCAACTACAATCAAGCAGTCGCCTTCTTCTAAAATGTCTTCCGCTTGCGGCAGGTCATTCATTTCATCATTTAAAATCCTCTGTCCGCGTTCATCAATAGCCGCGATCTGTTTTTTAATCGCCACCACGTTTACATCATAACGTTTTCTAAGATTAAGCTCTTTAAGTGATCGACCACAAAAATCTTTAGGGATTTTTATTTCCGCCATGGTATGACCGCTGGAAAGTTTCATACAAACCTGGATATTCGGACTAGTCAAACTTTTTCCCACAGACTCACCCATCTCTTTTTCCAAATTAAGAATCCGAGTAATATCTAAAGTTTTTAAAATTTCTTCCTGCAAAGGATTAACCGATCTTCCATATATGTTTTTTATGCCCAATTTTTTAAGCAAAACTGTAGTCAAAAGATTCGCTTCCACATTCTCTCCGATACAAACAATCGCCGCATCAACCTGCTCTATACCAATTGACCGCAGCGCTTTTTCATCTGTGGCATTAAGCGCTACTGCTATAGCCACATAATCTTTAATATTCTCAACCTTTTCTTTGTCTGAATCAACAGCAATAACCTCCACTCCCTGGTCAGTCAAAGTTTTTGCTACAGTTGATCCAAAGCTGCCCAATCCAAATACAGCAACTTGACGCATATCGATATCCCTCCAGTTAGTTCTTAAACCCCAATAATTATTGTATCAGTTTATTAAGTTTTTTTTAGCTTTTTATTTTTAATCTCTTCTTCAGTTAAATAGCAACAAGGATCTTCCTGCCAAGGGTCATTATATACAACCTCGGCCCGGATCCTACACCCCCCGCAATAAGATTTATATTTACATCTACCACATTTACCTTTTAAATGATCCGCTTTGCAGCGCAATTTACACAATTGTTTATCTTTCTGATTCAGCCAAATTTTATTAAATTCTGTTACTTTCACATTACCGAGAGTTTCATGCTGCCAAAACTGGCAGGCAAACACATCTCCTGTGGGCGAAATGTCTACAATTTTACTGCCAGCGGAACAACCCCCATGGAACTTAAGCAATTTCAATACTTCTTTAGCTGCTTTAGGATTATCTTTTTTAAGATAATTATATATATGAATCCCATCCGCATGATTATCTACACTTAATATTTCAAAATCAACTTTCTTTTTTTTGTACTCTAAAGTGCGTTGAATTAAAAAATCAATTACTTGCCTTCTCTGAATATTATCCATATCCAAACTAACCAGCTCTTCGCCTCTCCCAGTATAGACCAAATGATACATACAGAAACGTCTGATTTTTTCTTTTACACACATATCTAAAACCGCTGGTAAATCCGGAGCATTCACTTTGCTGATTGTAAATCTAACCCCGGTTTTAAGCCCAGCCTGCTGCGAATTACGAATACCTTTAATTGCCATATTATAAGCGCCGTTTAAATTGCGGAATTTATCATGCAATTTTCTCGCGCCGTCAATACTCACCCCGACATAATCTATTTTTGTCTGCTTAAGTTTTTTAGCTACAGCTTTTGTGATCAGAGTCCCATTAGTCGAAAGACCAACCCTGATTCCTTTGTTTTTCGCATATTCAATTATTTCAAAAATGTTTTTATGGACCAAAGGCTCGCCTCCGGATAAAAGCAGTATCGGGATATTAATTTTTTCCAATGAATCTATCGTACTCTTGATTTGCTCAAGCGTTAACTCGCCTGCATATTTTTTATTTTTTGATTCTAAGTAACAATGCAAGCAATCCAAATTGCAGCGCCTGGTTATATTAAACACAACCAGCGGACTAGACGCATTGCATTCTTTAAACAACTTTGATTGACCCTTTTTACTCACATCCTTTAATGCCTGAGAAATGCTTGGCGTTCCACCCAGCAATTTTGTAAAATTAATCATTTATTCCCACCTTTTGTTTGTTGGATTGCCTGCACTAACCCAGAAGCAGTATATACTTTAGCTTCAATCGCTGCTTTAAATCCATAATTTTCCAGTGTTTTTCTGGTAATCGGACCAATAACGGCAAATACCTGGTTTTTAATTAATTGCTTATCTTTATCAGCCAACCGCATAAACTGATGCACACAGCTTGAACTAGTTAATGTAATAATATCAAAATTTTCCTGTTTGAGCAATTTTACAAAATTCTGCTTATTAGCCGATTTGGGCGCCTCAACATGATAAACAAAAAGCTCATCAATAATCGCTCCCTGCTTAGCCAATTGTTCTACCAATATCGGCCTACCTTGCCGAGAATGCGGAATAAAAATCCTCTGACCTGCTATTTTTATTTTTTTAAATTCCTTGATCAGGCTTTCCATATAAAACTGTTTGGGCACAAGATCAGCAATAATCCCCCTTGCTCTTAGCATATTCTGCGTTTGCGATCCCAGCACAGCAAATTTTATATCATTAAAAATTCTAATATCTTGACCCTGCTTGTCCAGAATATCAAAACATATCTGCACCGCGTTTCTACTGGTAAACAAAATCCAATCCGCTTGTTTAATTTTTTCAATTACCCGCGCATCTTTCAATCTTTTTTCTTTAAATACCTCGATCAAAGGATAGGTGATAGTTTGCGCTCCATTGGCCTCTAATTCCTGACTTAGTTCTTTAGCCAAATCAAGCGGCCGGGTAATCAATATCTTTTTGCCAAATAAAGGTTTTTTTTCAAACCAGTTAAGCTGTTTGCGTAAATTAACTACATTGCCGATAATAATAATTGCCGGATGCGTAATCCCACTTGCCTTTACCCTGCTTACTATATTATCTAGGCTTCCGGTTACTGAGCGCTGAGCAGGCAATGTTCCCCATTGAGTAATACAAACCGGAGTATTTTTTGCTTTACCATATTTCAGCAATAAATCGATTATATTTTTCAACCTTGCCATGCCCATAAAAACAACTATTGTCCCTTCAAGGGCCGCAATTTTTTCCCAATCAACACTTGATTCCTTTTTAGTCGGATCTTCATGTCCGGTTACAAAAGTAACATGCGAAGCTATTCCTCTGTGAGTCAAAGGAATTCCGCTATAAGCAGCCACAGCAAATCCTGAGCTTACTCCCGGTACAATTTCAAAGGGGATTTTCGCTTTTTTTAAAACCAAAGCTTCTTCAGAACCGCGGCCAAAAAGAAAAGGGTCTCCGCCTTTCAAGCGAACAACAATATTATCATTCTTTGCGTATTTTAAAAGAAGCATATTGATGCTTTGCTGCGGGACATTATGTAATCCGGGAAATTTTCCGGCAAAAATAACTTTTGCCTTAGGTTTTTTATTATCGAGCAATGATTTTGAGATTAAATGATCATAAATAATAATATCCGCGATTTTTATACAGTCCAAAGCAGCCTGAGTCACCAATTGCTCATTACCCGGCCCAACGCCAACAAGAAATACCTTTGCTTTTCTATTTTCTCTCATGTCTTGTCCTAATATAGTTGCCTGTCCCGCTCCACCCAATCAATGGTCAATAGCTAATAGTCGATAGTTAAAAACTTTCAGTGCAATAGTCAAAGATTTATAGTCAATCGCTTTTTGCTTGTCTTGTCCTAATATAGTTGACATTTCCTACTCTATCAACCATACTCAAGATGATCAGCAAATTTTACGCGGGTCATAAATTTTCTTGATGTAAACATCAAGATCGGCAAATCCGCGCCGTA
>Ga0180007_10000643_pt1 | contig 55365 bp, 42 predicted proteins | sample MM_PC_MetaG_FD_121122 | JGI IMG/M metagenome (GOLD analysis project Ga0180007, IMG submission 121122) | Groundwater microbial communities from the Aspo Hard Rock Laboratory (HRL) deep subsurface site, Sweden - MM_PC_MetaG | ecosystem: Environmental > Aquatic > Deep subsurface > Groundwater...
CAAGATTCAATCCGTCTTTTGTTTCCGGGACAAGGATAAGATGGACGTGGTTTGGCATAAGGCAATATGCCCATACTGAAACATGATACCTCATACACCATTCCGACATCATTTCAATATAGGTGAGATAATCCTCATCATTGAAAAATGTCTGCTGACGCCTATTCCCGCGTTGTGTTATGTGGTGTGGTATTCCCGGAGCCACCGCCCTTGCTATTCGTGCCATGATTTTTAAAAATCAAATTCTTTCGGGGTTGTCAATAATTAAGTAAGGTGTCAGTGGCTCCTTTTTTTGAATGTTGTTTTATATCGGATGGTTGCGAGCTACCAATATACTACAATACGATGAAAAATACCACGACAAAATGCGCTTTTCTTCATTATTCCAGTTAGTTATTCTTGTGGATGGACACTAATTAGATTTTATGTTTCATATTGATGATTTATATGTTACTAATATTTAAGTTTATTTAATTTTTTATTCAAAATTTCAAATGCTGATTTTAATTTTAGCCATTAAAACACCAATTCTAAATGGCTACATTGACTTGACAACTTTACGGACTTATCATATTTACGTACGATAATTAATAATCTTTATAAGATTTAATGTCTGGATTGATATGTCAAAATACAAAAAAATGACCGAAGAAGCGAGCATCGTATTAGTTGGTTCGTTTAATCCGGCAATTTTTCATCCTGAATGGTTACTTCGCCACGATTTGATTTCAGAAGATGATATTGATATTAATAAAATTGATATAGTTCATCCAGATCTTTCAAAGTTTTATTTCGATTGGTTGGCTATAGAAGTAATACCATCTAAATTTACCGCTCGCACCAATGACCCTTCAAAATATAGTCCCCTAAGAGATTTAGTTGTCTCTATTTTTAACATTTTAGAGCATACACCAATTAATCAACTTGGCTTAAATCTGATAATGAATTTTTCAATTTCAAGTGAAGATGATTGGCATAGAATTGGTGATACCTTAGCTCCAAAAGAAATATGGAACGCCTCACTACAAAATATTTTATCTCTCACATCATTAAATCATAGAGTTGGATTAAAGTCTTTATCGATAACAACAAAACGAAATGATGATTACGACGGGGATATTAATATTTCAATTGGGCCTTCAGCAGTTGAAAAATTTTCAGTAAATTACTCTGTAAATAATCATATCGAATTAAAAAAAGATAAACTTGATCTGTCATCAACAGAGGTAATATCTAACCTTTGGGATAAATCTGTCAAAATGGCACAAAATTTGGCCGATACAACATTAACGGAGATATTACAATAATGAATACAGCTCAAAACTTATATTCACCATACAGCACTTCTCCTATCCCTGATTTATACGAAGTGCCAGAAAGGATAGAATCTGAACAAAATAGTGATAGTTCTACAAGATTAATTGTTAATAAAGAAAATATTACTGAAGCAATACAGGCGACTACAAAACACATCCCAAAAATCAATGTTGCTTTACCTTTTTCGAAACCTCTCCCAGGAAAATTTCAATTATTGCAATTATGGGAAGGACGCATTACTCAAATCAATAATGAAGATTTTTCGGCAATTATTGTTGATAAAACTCATCCTGAGTTTAATGATGAGTTAGTTACAATTGATATTGAAGAAATCACACCTGCGGAATTATCATTGCTACAAATTGGTGCAGTTTTTTATTGGTCAATTGGTTATGCTGATTATCCAGGTAGAGGTCGAAGTAGAGAATCAAAAATACGTTTTAGACGACTACCTGGATGGACAAAAAAGGAACTTAACAGAGCAATAGAATCTGGGAAAAAACTTGCAGCTTACTTCGACTGATATTGAATATTGCATACCATTACAAAATGAATTTGAAATATCACTTTTTGGCCCTGGTGTTGGCGAATGCATTGTTGCACATTTAGGCGATAATAAATGGATAATAGTTGATTCGTGCTGTAAACCAAAAAGCAAAGAGCCAATTGCATTAGAATACTTAAATCAAATTGGCGTTAACCCATCAGAATCAGTTGTTTTATTTATTGTAACCCATTGGCATAGTGACCACATTCGAGGAGCATCAAAAATTGTTAAAGAATGTACTTCTGCTCGATTTGGATATCCAAGCGCTCTTTTAAAAGAAGAATTTTTAAAATTGGTATCTGCGTACTCTGGAATACCCAATAATCGAATAATTGATAAAGAAAATTCTGGGACAATAGAATTCGCTAAAATAGTTAATATTCTGTTTGATAGATGTGAGTCAAATCCAAAGTATAAAATTAATCAATTAGTACCAATCCAAAGTGACAGAGTTTTATATTCTTCAAATGTAACAAATGCTAATGTTTCAATCCGCTCGTTATCTCCTTCAGACAAATCTTATCATAATTCAATTTTAGAATTTGCTTCTCTTTTGCCAAAACAAAACGAAATGATAAAAGTTATTCCATCTCCAACCAAAAACAACAATTCGGTTGTCCTTTGGATAGATTTTAATATAACTCAGGCACTTCTCGGTTCGGATTTAGAAGAAACAAATGACCCACTTACAGGTTGGACCACAATAATAAATTCACCTGTACGACCTCATGGGAAAGCTTCTATTTTTAAAATACCTCATCATGGTTCAGAAAACGGCCATAGCCATGATGTTTGGGGAAAAATGGTAAATAGTTCACCAGTTAGTATTCTAACTTCTAAAATAGGTGGTCAAAATTCAATCCCAAAAATACCAGATATTGAAAGAATTAAAAAGTATTCATCTGAAATATACTGTACAAAAGTACCAATAGCCGCTAAACCTAAACGTGACCATACAGTCGAAAAAATGTTCAAAGTAATAGCCAAAAATAGAACGATTATAGGAGATAAAATCGGCCATATTCAAATTCGATTCAGCGACATGTCAAATATAAAGGTAAACTACCAATATCCGGCAGAAAAATTATAATTCTTTCTTAATGAATTAGGGAATTAGGGTCAAAATCGCTAACTGTCCTTCCTGATACGCTTTAACGTGTTTTCATCGAATTTGAATCGCAGTTTCATGAAGGGGCCGTCGCCGTGATAGCTGTCGCCTTCGAGATCGGCGTCAAAGCGGTCGAAGGAATAACCCAAAGAAAACCAGAGTTGTTGAATTATCCGGTATCCGACTTCCGCAGACCCGCCATGCAGTCGGCTGTGGGTCAGATGCGACGTCAGCAGGCGGTATTCCGCGCCGACATCGAAGCGGTCTGTCAGATCGTATATGAATCGGGCCGAGATGAGGTCTGTGTAGGATGAAATGGTGTCTTGCTTTTCAAGTTTTCCTGCATATTTACCTGTCAGTTGCAGTTTTCGGCTAAATTGATAATTTCCTTCGGTGGAAAAGATATACGAATCGGTGCTGTACAAAGACTCAGGGCTTGTCCGTTTCTCATACTTATATTCTATTTTGCTCAAGGCGTTGAACCGGTCGTAAACCAGGGGGCGGTAGGCGATACCCACCATTGCACGGGAGGCGTGATCTTCTCCATCGACGCCTCTTTTTTCCAGGAAATACCGTTCTCTTAAGAGCATCGTGTAATCGGGATTGAGTTTATAAGCCATACCCGCTTCTGCGAGATAGGAATCGTTGCCGTTGTCCACAAGTTCATGTCTGTGTTCTGTCCTGCCGGTTAATTTAATATCACCTTTGGGCAGATATTCCACGCCGCCGGCAACTGCGTAAGCATCGGGTTCGTTGATGTTTTCATCACCGCTCAAAGTGCTCAGATACTCGCCGGCAAGGTTTAACGTGGTGTCGGTCCTGATCTTAAATGTGTTCTTCAGCCCCAGAACCTGTTGGTTGCGGGAGCCTGCGGAACCATCGGATATACGGTATTCCTCGTAGGCTGTTGTGCTTTTTGTCAATTGCGATTCAGCGCCGAGAAGGGTTCTGATCTGTGTGTCATTCTGATTTTTGGCGTACTCTTCACGGACGTAAAGACGGTTTTTGTCGTTGATATTGTAGTCAAGTCCCCCCTGGCTTAAGGATAGTTCATTTCCGTCCACGTCTTGTTTGTGGCTTAATGACATGGTCACATTGGGCAGAAGTTCTCTTTCCAGTGCCAGCTTGAGGGAGGTGGACTGATCCGGTGTTTCATAGGCGTTGAGAAAAGGGACTCCGTTTAAAAGTCCACCCGGTGTATACGGCGTCTGCGACGGAGTCTCGGTCAGATTAGTTGATGTTTCATGGGACACTTCGGCGCTTAATGTGGTTTTGGAAAATTTTTTGGTTGCCCCCGCAGACGCCAGTTGATGGGATGACACGTTGATCGCGTCATATTCATCCAGATATTTCGCTGTGATGTTCAGTCCGGGCATGATTTCATAGTCCCCGTCCAATCCCCATTTTCGCGTGCCGCGAATGGCGTCGGTGGCAGAGGGGTTGTTGAAGTAGTCGCTCAAAATCCTGTAGTAACCGCCAAGGGACAGGTGTTCAATGGGTTGGCTTTTTATATCAAAGGCCCAGCCGTCGCCGGTTTGTGAATCAAGGGAGTTGCTGAGATCGAACAGGCTGCGGGTATTGGCATATTCAGCTTTGACAATGGTCTTGAACGGAAGATTCAGGGTGACATCCGTGGCCGTCAGGTGGTAGTCGCTGATGGCGTTTTCTTCGACGATGCCGGTGGCTCCTATGTTCAATCGTTCGCTGACCTTATACGAAGCCCGGCCGCCGTATATGCCGTATTTATCACCGTCACCCAGCCCCTCATAGGTGACGATAATGTAAATGGGATTGCCTTGTGCATCATGGCTTGGAATGGGCGCCTTGAAAAGAAGCGTTCCCATGTCATAGTCTATGTCGTAGTCAGATCCGCCTAATTTTATTTCTTTTTTCAGGATGTGGTCTGGCTGAAGGCGATCACGTGTTTCGATGACCACCCGTTCCGTTCCTTGGATGATCTGATGGTTGTTAAGATAGTATAAACCTGAAATCCCCTTGCCCGGAAGGGTATCTTTAAACTGGCTCTGATCGGTGTAGGTTCCGAACGCACGGAGATGAAGCCTGTCTGTATGTCCTTCAAATTTAAGGCCATTGAAGGAACGCGTGTATGAGCCCAGGGTCGTTTCCGTAAGATCTGTCCTGTAATCACCATAAAGCAGAGATGATTTACCCTTTTCCAGCTTCACATAAAGATTTTCCCGGGAAAGTGCTTCATATCCGGTGGTGCTCTCATCGCCGTATACCGGGTATTTGTCCTCCGAGTCGAGGCGGGTGTCCGATTCCCGGAAAAGTTCATCCGATGAATTTTTATTCGAATCATAGGCAGAGGTGATCACAATGTCTTTGTAGAGATTTCCCTTGAGGAAAAAAGCACCGCGGCCGTTGAGGTATGTTCCGTCGTCGTAAAACGTTCTGTCTTCAAGATAGCGGGTATCCCCTGATGAACGGCCATGCCCCAAGGTCACTTCGCCGAGGCCGACGATAAACATCTGCCGCTGATTGGGGGCAAAATAGATATCGGCCGATTCGTTCAGATTGCCGACCTCCACGTAGATTTTGGCATCTCCTGTTTCCCTTGGGGCAATGACCGAGAAATGGGCGATACCGTCTTTGCAGGGTATCTGAAGACCCTCTGTGGACGGGTCAGCGTCCGTCTCCAGTATGTCTCCGGACGTAACAGAGGCGGTAATGGTGGGAAAAGCAGGAACAGGCCGCCCTTTATGATCTTCCACAGACACCGTGACGCCGATCCGGGATTGTCCGTCGGCCTCAACCTCTTTCAGGTCGGGCCTGATACCAATTCGCTCAGGTTTTCCCAGGTTTCCCACCCTTATTTTTTGGGTTCCCCGGACAAGGCCTGCGGCATCTTTTATTTCGGCACAGATCAGATTCTCTTGACCGCTCTTGAGTCGGACATCAATAAATTCGTACAGGATCACGCCGCTGTTGTTATTCTCGATTTTTGTGCCGATCTGACGGTCGGGTACGTTTGCGCCATTGACCGTCAAGGTCAGGCTCGTATGCGTCGGTGTCTTGACATGAACGCGGATGCTGTTTCGCATGGAAACGGACTGGTCCAAAGGTGTAAGGATATCCAGCTCCGGTGACAGGGTCAACATCTGTTTCGACAATGACGGCTCAGAAGCCTCTTTTGCCGTAAGCGGTAGCGCTGCATCTGTTTTTGTGGCCACACCCGTTTGGGTTAGGCGTCCTTCCCTGGTGGTTAGGGTCGCAGGGGGGGAACCTCCCTTTTCCGGTTCAATGATATCCGGGGCGGTTTCATTCTTTTTCATACCGTCTTTGGGCGCAGCTTTCTCCGGGGGCGCTGTCGGTTTAGGCGCGGGTTTATCCACTGCGAAATTAGCCTTGAACAGGCCTCCGGGCGTCATATCCACAAACTGGGACGTGCCGCTGGTCATAAATCGGTTGGAAAGGGGCTTGGGTACGAGGCCCGGGGGCAGGCTTGTTTCGTCGAGACGAAGAACATGGGTTCCCGATGATACTCCGGTGATGGAAAATTTACCCTTTTGGTCTGTAATCACGCGGGTACCATCTTCAAGATACAGCGCCACATCCGGAATCCCTTTGTCGTGATTGGCCAATCCGTTTCCATCCTCATCCATGAAAACGCGCCCGATAATCGTCCCCTTGGTCGTGAAAACACCTTGGGAAATGGAGATCTTCACGAACGCATTGTTGGAAACAACGGGCCTGCCCACACTGGTGCCTGAACACGATGCTGTATTAATCGCATGGCCTGGGGGGGTATCAGGCCCCACAACAGCACGATACGAGAGTTCAATGGAATTGCCGGGGGCAAGATAGGTCAACGGCCATGTCCAGGTCCGTTTGCCGCCAGCGATGGGGTCAGCGGCGGTCATCCCGCCAATCAACGTTGATCCGCTGATGTAGGACATCCCGTGGGGCATGACATCTGAAACCCTTATGTCATGAACGGGGGATTGGCCCGTGTTATCCATCTTCAGCGTATAAATAACAAGATCACCCATGGAGGCCATGGTTTTATTGGCTGTTTTTGTCATCCTCAAAAGCCCCGACGGCGGATCCAGCGGAATGTCGTTGATTAGGGGCGGATCACCGATGCTCATGGTGAATTTTCCACCCCGGGAACCGTCTCCAATGGTAAACCCCGTGGGCAAATCCTCATCGGGAACTGCGGAGGGATACGTATAATCTGTGGGTGGAATGACCTGGAAACAGTAATCATCTGGCGGAACCAAAGGAAAGGCAAATCGGCCGTCATCGCCTGTTGCAGGTGCCGGATTGACCTGATTGGGAGGAAGAGTCGGCCAACTTGTCACATCGCAGGAATCGGTCTGATTGTTCCAGTTCCTCAAGATGACCTGGGCACCTGAAACAGGCATCCCTGTGGCAGAATCAAACACAATGCCGGCAGGGTCGATCAGGGCTGATGAAACGTGTACCGGCGCCGCATCCAGAAGATCCGTATAGACAACGCGTATGCGCGTACTGGAAACAACCGTCATCTCGCCGTTTTCACTGTCCGTAACCGTCAGCGTACTGGGAATACTGCCACGAAATATTCCCGTGTCCGGTCCTGTTTCGTACAATGTCATCGTTTCCGTGTCCGGGTTAAGCACATTCGGTATGGCTTTGTTCATGGATGACTTTGAAGCGGATATCGCCTCCTGTGTGGGATTCGTCAAAACCACGGTGACCGTTTCGTCCACAGACGGATCAAGGTTTTGATCGGGGTCCATGGCCTGAAGGTAGAGGGTGTCTCCGCCCATATATCCATAGGCAGGCTGCCATGATACGTCAAAAAAAGCCACCACCCCGGGTGTTCTGGCCGTCACGCTTGTGGAGAGGGTGGCGGAGGCGGTTTTTCTCTGCACCTCAACCGATGTGACCGAAGCGGTATTGGTCACATCCATCCCGAGGGTGACTGCGGTGTCTATGGAAACGGTAAGATGCACTGTCTTTATTGCACCGGGATCAATATCCCCTATCGCCCATCGAACGGTACCGGCCGTTAATGTGTAAGGACTGTCGGAACCTATGAACGTCATGGGTGACGGAAGCGGGTCTTCGAGAACAATGCCTGTGACCTTGACATCTCCGTCATTGGTTATCGTAAAGGTATAGATGACCTGTGCGCCGGGGGCGACGTCTTGCGTCGGAACCGTTTTGGTGAACTGAAGGGAGGGGTGCACCACCACGGGGATAAATAATTGATTGGAACTTTCCGGGACGGTTTCGTTACTTGTGATGGTGGCTATGGACGTGATGATGGCTCCATCGGCGGCGATAGTGGAGACAGACGCCCTGAAACTGACATTTCCTGATGATCCCGGTGAGATGATGCCCACCGGCCACGTGATGGTGCGGTCAACCAGGCTACCGCCCCCTGTGATTGACCCTGAAACAAGGGCGGTTTGGGACGGAAGTTCACTGTGAATGATGCCATTGTTGGCGGCCATGTTGCCGATGTTGCTGTAATGGAGGGTATAAACAATAAAACCTCCCGGGGCTGTGCTTGCGACGGATGCGGAAAGGCTAAGCACAAGATGGGGTGCTGATCCGACCGGTGTTGTCAGGGAGATGGCGTCCCTTGCCCCCTCTGCGGCCGTTGCGGTTATGGAGAAAGGAAGTTCTGTCCCGTTGGGCGTTCCGGGTATCACGGTGCTTGTTATAATTAAGGTAAGGCTTCCACCGGAGGGGATGTCACCCAGGTCCCAGCTTGGGGCAGAGGGCAACACGATGCCGTCACGGGTGGCGCTCTGAAACTGAAGGTTGGCGGATAGTGTGGGTGTTGTCGTGACCGCTGTTGCCGATAGGTTGCCCGTATTACGAATGATTATGGTATAGGTCAGCGTTTCGCCGGCAGAGACAGGATTCGGATTGGCGTTTGCGCTGATAGTCAATACCGGAGCCCCGCTGATTTCCGTTTCCACAGTGGCTGATGTGACCTGAGGGAACACGTAACCGTTTTCACCGCTGAAGGTGGCCGTGGCCGTATTCGTCACGCGGGTTCCCATAGGTGGCGTCAAGGCCAGGGCAAAGGCGGCGTCGACAGCAAGGCATGCCATGACAAAAAAAGCCATGGCAATCCTTCCTGTGAACAGTCTATGTGTAATAAATTCAGTCATAGCCTCTGCTGAAATCAAACGCATGTTATGATTGATCCGGCAGGCGTCCGCTCACTCTTTTGTGGCTTAAAAAACGGACAGTTGCCTGGAATTGATTACTTGATGGCTGCTTTGTATAGTAAGGGTATGCTGGCGCCACCTGAAATCGTCGGTATCACAAAGATCACCGTGCCGCTTACGGTGTCATAGCGACCAAAGTCACCATCATCGGCATCGGTTTGAATCACAGCGTTGACTGTCATGCTGCCGGGGACATAAGCGAGATACGCGGAAAGCACATCGGTTAACACAAATGCGTTGGCTTGGGCTGAGCCACTATTGGTAACCGTAATGGTATACGTCAATTCGGTGCCGGGAGGCTGGGCTCCGGCGGGTAAAACGCTTTTGACCAAGGCCACAACCGGGGTTTTTATATTTGTGTATTTAATGGATGTGCCCGTGATTGTGGGATCAAGAATCGAGGTGGCTGTGATCGTATGCCTGCCCTGCTGACCGTTTGAACCGGTCACAGTGACCACGGCAATATAGTATTTTGTTGTGCCTGAAACCATGATGCCCGAATCAATCAGGGTGTCCGCGTTGGTGTCGATAACAGGGGTATCAATTCCCACGGTGAATGTTCCATTCTGATCAACGTCGTTATACACCGTCCATGTCCAGTACAGACCGACGGAACGGATGGTATACGTATCGGGCCCATTGCTGCTGTTTGTAATGGTAAAGGGGTGCAGGTTCTGATTTCCCACCAGCTCATCGGTGGTCAGTGTGGGTGGCAGAACTTGAACACCGGCCGCCTGAGCAATTGTAAATGATGCGCTGTTGCTTTGGACGGTGGTTTCTGTTGCGGGATCACCTGCCGTGGTTCTGTAAGTGATGCTTGCTGTATTACTGACGCCGGTTGTCGATGCAATCCCGGAATTGACCGTGACCTGGAATGTAAAATTACCTGTACCTCCGGAAACCACCGTGCCGATGTTAACGGTCACGGTGTCGGCATTGGTGATATTGTAATCGACATTATCCCCATCACTGGCATCGGTACGACTGGTCCCATTGTAGGTCATCAGGTCGCCTGTTTTGAAAGTGGTGTTGGTCGGAATCTGATCCGTTAACACGACTAAATAACCGTCGGCTGTGCCGCTGTTGATCCAGGAGATGGTATACGTGACCGTATCCCCTGGTTTTGGGTTGGCAGGGGTCGCTGTTTTTGTAAATGTGACCACCGCTGCCTGAATCGTGGTCGTGGCTGTGGCGGTCTGGGTCACAGCAGGCGTAAGGACCGACGTTGTGGTGAGGCTCAAGGTTCCGGAACCGGTGGCAGCATTGGGGGCCTGGACAACGGCAATGATATACTGGATTGCGTCTGCGGCAAGCGTCACACTCGCATCCAGCACATTGAGTGGATCCTGTTCCGAACCGTTCAGTATGCCGTCTCCGTTTGTATCCTTGTAGAGGATATATGTAAACCCACCTGTTATGCCGCCTGTGACATTGAACGTGTCGGAGCCGTTGCCGGTATTGGTCAGGGTCAGGGCATAATTGGCCGTCCCGTTCTGGGCTGCGTTCTGAGTGATGGTTACGGGGGTGATGGATACGCCAGCCACCTGACTGACAATGGTGGTGACAATGTTGGACTCTATTGGGCTGTAGGTATTGTTGTTGGCATCGGTAAAGGTTGCCGATGCCTTGTTGGTGATGGTCGTGCCAGACGGCGTGCCAACCGCAAACGCCATTTCCGCAAACATCAGCGGTATCAGTAGCATGATCAACACGTTGACCAGGGTTGAGTTCACTGTTCGTTTCATTCTCATGGTTCGCCACCTCTCTTTTTTTATATTTATTTCACCTTGACTTTGAAGGTCGTTGTTCCTGTTTCATTCGGATGCACCGGAGCCTGAACAATCCACTTGATGTGGGTGTATAACTCCGGTGGAGCCGTTTGTACCGTTTCCTTTCCGCTCGTATCCAGGCTTTTGTACGTGATGGGCGGTTCCAGATACGTCGCCCCACCATTGATGCTGAAGAGAATTTTTGTATCCTTTCCCTGGGCGCTCTCAGAAACATAGGCCGTGTGCTCAGGGATGGGATCGACAACCGTAAGATTCTTGACGATGATCGTGTCGTTGTTCTGATAGGTCAGGGTATAGACGAGAATGTCTCCACGTGTGGTTTCGTCCATGGGCACCCGTTCCACAACATTTTTCCCATCCCTGATCAGGTGAACCTCTTTTTCACCGTTGACGTTCAGCATGACGCGGGGTTTCTGCTCATCAGAAAAACAAGGTGATGCTGCAAGCTCTATTGCCATTGTCAAAAACACGCCCCAAGTCCAAAAACGGCTCAATCCTTTTTTCGCGACCATAAATCCTCCATTATCCATATTTACTTGACTGTAACTTTAAAATAGACCACCCCTTCATCCGGGCCGGAATTGGGCACGGTGTCATCGGGTGCTACATCCGAGATCCTGAATACAATACTGGTGTTATCGGTGTTGATTTCGGCCTCATCATCGCCGACAGTGTCGGTCTTTGAAGTCGCCGTGTCATAGGTGCTTATGGCATTTCCCATCCGGAGCGATCCGGCAACATAATGTGTATTGACCGGTACCGCATCCTGTATGGCAAGATTTTTTGCATTCCCGCCCCCCTGGTTCCAGTAACGGGAACTGAAAATCAGCTCATCACCGGGCAAGGCGGTTGCTTTGTTCACGCTCTTGGTGATGGAGACAGCGGGGGTGGTCGTATCCGTATCGGTGGCGCTGTTGTTACCGAGATTCACGTCGAGGACTCCGACTGGGGGTGAAACGGTAGCCGTGTTCGAAAGTGCCCCCTTGAACGTGACATCCACGAAGGCATTCAAGGTCAGGATCAGTGTGCCGCCGGGAAGCAGGTTGACCCCGGTCCAGAAGCCGTTCTCTTCGTTGTAGACACCCTGTGACGGGGTAAAGACCGGTGCTAAAAGGGCCACCGGCAGGGTGTCCACCACGGTCAGGCTATCCACCCTGCTTGGCCCGCTATTCAATACTGTAATCGTATAGGTGATTGAGCTTCCAGGTTGGACACTGGTTTTTCCATCTGTTTTGGTGATGGAAAGATCCGCCTGATAGGTCAGGGTATCTGTATCCGAGGCCGTATTGTTGGCAGAGTTGCTGTCAAGCACTCCGGGAGCGGCTGCGACCGTGGCTGCAAACACAAGCGAATCCATGGCGCTGGGAGAAACAGTGCCGGTGAGTGTCAAGGTGACCGATTGCCCGATGGCCAGGTTGAGTCCGCTCCAGAGGGTGCTGTTCTGGTCGTAGGTTCCCGATGACGCGACAATCACCGGATTCTGGACTGCCGCAGGAATGGAAAGTAAAAGATTGGCACTGATAATGGTGTCCGGGCCGTTATTCGTGAGGGTAACCACATAGGCTATGGGGTTACCTGCAATCGCAGTGGTTTGGTTGTCCGTTACGGCCACGGCAAGATCGGCTGTTACCGGCGGATTGGTCAGCGATACCACAATCCCCGCGGCTGGTCCCGGTCCGTCCGGGTCAATGGTGGCAATATTGGTGATGATAGCCGGAGGGGTGGCGCCGATGGTGACCCGAAAGGAAATGACGGCGCTGGCGCCTGCTGTGATCTGACCACTCACGGCACCGGGGCTGTTGACCTGGCGTGCCACGGCAAAGGGCATGTTTCCACTGATGTCAGCCACGGCTGAACTGTTCATGGTCGTGCTGCCGGGGACATAGAGGGTTCCTGTGGGGATAGGGTCTGCCAGGGTTGTACCGCTGCTGTTACCTGTCCCGGTATTGGGAATGGAGATGGTATAGATCACGGTGTCACCGACTCCGGCGCTACCGGGGGGGACGGCGCTTTTGCTCGGTTGAAGGCGCGGGACCGTCACAGCTGTATAGGGGGCCGTCGTGGTGATGCCGTTGTTCAAAGGAAAACCGGAACAACTGGAGTACTGATAGGTCCAGTATGAGGAATTCTGGAACTGGGCCACAGCCGGGGGAAGCGGCAGGGCACTGACGTTCATCTTAAACGTAAGCGTGACCGTACTTCCTGCGGCAACCGTTCCCACAGAAAATTCAGTGTTCGGATTGGCGCTGGGCTGGGAAACACCGTTCATGGTCAGCGAGCCGGGCACAAAACTCAAGCCATTTGCCGGCGTGTTGGTATACAGGACATTCAAGGCGTCAGCCGTTCCCGCTGTATTGTCCAGTCGTACGGTAAAGGTCAGGGTGTCCCCCAGATAGGTCTGTGTCTTGTTAACCGTCATGACCGAGGTTGGAAATATCGGTGAGCCCACGGCAATCTGAAGGCCGATGGAGGCGATTACGTATACATCACCTGTGGTGGAACCTTTGGCATAGGCGGTTGACTGACCGTTCTGCATGCGGGAAGAAACATCCACATTGGTAATGTCCCAACCCTGCCGTGCGCCGCTGGTATTGGAGCCGGGGATGCTATTGGTTCCGCCGAATGTTCCGGAGGTATCCAGTGTGCCTGCATTGGTGTTGATCTGGGAGGCGAAAAAATTACCTATCGGATTGTTTGTGCCGGACACGGCGGCCAGCGTTGTCGATGTCGGTCCAAAGAGCATCTGGTCGCCGGTGATCCCTGAATCGCCCTCCAGGGTGCTGACCATCAGACGGGCGTTGATCGTCCCCTTTTGGGGTGTGCAGAAACCGCTGACCGATGACAGGGTCTGGATGGAGGTGTTGGTCAGCTCCCCCCCCACAAACACGGTCATGTTTCGAACCGGAAGGGAGGGATTACCGTACACGACCGCCAGGGTCCAGCCTGCGGTATTGGCGTTATTTTCCGAATTGCTCTGGGTCCCGGGAACATGGCCAACGGTATACGTTCCAGCCCCGGTTGCCTTTACGGTGGCGGTGACATCGGCGGAACGAACATAGTAGTAGCTCCCGCCGCCAAGGGTTGTGGCGGTTGAGGAGGACGGAGAGACATTGAGCCCGTTGAACGTGACATAGGTGCCCAGTGAGGCCGTCACATCTTCTGTGCCATATCTGTAGCTGCCCCCCCAGATCAGTTCCGCATAAAGCACGGTACTGCCAGATGGAAGGCTCAACACAGCGCTGGATGCATTCAGAGTCCAGTCGGCGGTTGTGCCATAAGGATAGGTGCCATCCCTCAATGCATTGTTCAAGGTGATGAACGCGCCAATGGCACCGCTTGTGCCTGGTGCGTTGGCATTTGCCGCTTTGTTTAAGCCGAGGGTGTTGCCGGTATAAGACATGGCACCGTTTGCAACGGTGCTGTATCGTTTGACGTATGCGGCATAAAGGGGGGTGGCATGGACCACGATCACGAGACAGGCAAACATGAGGCACCAGACACGACTGAGTCCCCTTGGTCTTACAGGCAGGAGGAAAAGATGTTTGATAACCGCAAAAAGTCGTTTCATAAACAAAGAACCTCTATTTAATCAAACGCCGCAGATGTTTCATGGGGTCATAATCGTAAAATCCTTAAGCGGGGCCTTTAGGTTGCCTTATGATTGATTGCCGTGTAAACCGGAAAATAACCCATCCAGGCTTTCTCGTATGAACACGTTTATTCTATTAACGGTAAGTTTGAGCCTACCAAACAGTAGGAAATTGAAGAATATTTCTGTTTTATGCTCTATGTATAATTCAGAAATTCGGCTCATGTGTTTGTGGGTCGAGACATTGCAGAGGACCCTATGTAGAGGTGTGTCTTGTCAGTATGTCTTGATATGTTCTCAAAAATGAAACAAGGGGCTTACTTTAACCGAGAAGCTTCTCTGAATCCTTGTTTATTTGATTAACTAACGGGGTTATTAAATTGTTAATAATACCTACAATTTTAAGCATTTGCAAGAGTTGATTTTGAAGATTTTGCGGGCAAGCAAATAGTGCGGTCGGGCAAGGTCGTGTAATCGAACGGGTGAGAATTCCGTTCCGGAAGGAAGGCCACCCACCGGGTAGAGAGTTTTTGGAGGCAGGGAGTCGGATAGCTTCGTAGTACCGATGAAGGAGGGTAATTCTGCCGGAGGAAAGGAGGCAATACATGGTAGCGCGGAGTGAGTAAACATCGGGGAAACCGGTCCACTCGACATGTATTACATACAAAAACGGTTGAAAATATTTCGAATATCAATCATGTTTCATGAATGAATAATTGTGGTATCAATGCCCTGTTGTTTTGTTTCACAACGAACGATTTCAGTGATATCCGTCAAAAAATTGAGGGTGGCAGGTTTTTTCTCCCACCGGATACCGATGGAATTTGTCCGGATCCATTTTATGGCCTTGTTTTTGTCTATGAATCTGAATCTGTAAATCCCGGGAACCTTTTCATGGTCCATCCGGTATTGGTCATTTATAGAAACCATGTCCCGATCATCCGGATGGATGAATGTAAACACGGGCAAGTCAATCAGATCATCACCGGATAATCCCACCAAGTCAGAAACCTTTGGATTGGCGAATACGATTAGTCCATCCTGAATGACAACAATACCTTCATTGGCATTGTTGACCACCTGCCTGTAACGTTCCTCATGCAGCCGAATGGCTTCATTCGATCTTTTTTGTTCTGTGATATCCCTTGCAATGTGAACGGCTCGATGGATTTGACTATGTTCGTCCTGTATGGGGTCTGTTGTTACAGACAGCCAGGTATGCCCCTTGGCCAGGTATATCTCGGTTATTTCCTGCTTGCCGGATTTAAGCATTTTTTCTAAAGGGCAGTTCGGAACAGTTCCTGTTCCATTCGAAACAAGACTCCTGAACGTCTGGCCGATAATGTCACTGCGCGTCTTTCCAAGGAGCCGCTCTCCAGCTGTATTTGTATCCAGAATAATACCGGTATTGATGTCAATGATACTCACCCAGTCGGATAATAAGTTAAATGTTGCCAGCCAGGACTGTCCATGTGATTGACGTTTGTTTTCCGATTTTTTATTGCGGGTGGTGTCAGTGACAGCCATGCGGATCTGTCTGGGGCTTCTGTCAATGGTTTTGACAGTCATGCATTCAATATTCGCGTAAAATAAGGTATTCCCTTTTTTTACAAGTCTTAATTCCAAGGACTGGAATGAATCATTGGCCATGAGCTTCCGTCGAAACTCGTAAAAGAGATCCTGATCTTCGATGAATATAAATCGGGAAAAGTGTTTGCCTATGACTTGTCCTCGATCAGTCTCCAGCATAAAAACAAGGGTAAGATTGACGTCCGTGATAATTCCCTTTTCATTGATCGTCGCATATCCTACCGGTGAATAGTCATACAGATTTGTGTATTTATCACGTGTGTTTTCAAGCTCTTCCTGGATGCGGTGAAGTTCATCGTTCTGCATTTCAAGCTCGATCTGATGGACAGACAGTTCATGGGCGATGGCTTTCAGCTCATCATAGGGCATGGAGGCGAGGTTCTCACATGCTTCAGGTTTTTCATCAACATGTTTGTTGATAAATCCTTCTTTTGTTATTTTATTTTTCTGTGGCGTGTTTTTTTCCATGATCTGTGTTCCGCTTAAGACGGTTCCGAGCTTGGCATAATGAGAACCGATTTTTCGGAGAAGCGACTGATGGTAAATACCTATAGTTGACGGTCAATCATCTTTTATTTACGTTGTGTGAGAAAAATTATTGGTTTTTTGGCGGTCGCAACCAGTTTTCGTAATAATCCAGGCTGACAAAGGAATTCAGCTTTTCCATTTCACGGGTTTTATAATGAAGACCGGCTTCCATGGCATCTCCGCAAGAAATAAGGCCGATAATTTTTCCCTGTTTTTCAACGAAAACGTGTCGGATGTAAAGACCCAGAAAACGTTCCTGAAGTTCGTTAAGTGGCGTAGTATGGGGTACCGTGTTGATACCCGAGGATATGTAATCTCCGATTCGGGCTTTTTTCAGATCAAAATCATTAGAAAGGCAGAGTTTCATCAGATCACGTTCAGTCCATAAACCTGTCACCGAACCATTTTGTTTGACAACAACAGCGCCAATTTTTTTCTCAACCATGATTTTCAACGCGTTATATATACTTGAGTGTTCATCTACATGGATCATTTCTTTCTTCATGTAACTGACAATGTCCTCAGCTGTTATCATGACACCCTCCGTACGAGATCCGATCAATGGGACAGATATAAATAGTAATGTAATATGTATATCTTATAAAAAACTATCCCTGGAAAGTCAACGGTATTTCATGGAGGCGTACCTTCCATGGGAAACACGATGGTTTAATCAAAGGTCCAAGAATTCCGAGAAATGGCCACTTTAGTTAAATACTGTTTTGACAAAACGGTAAAATATGCTATTCCAAATATGATTTTTTGTAAATAGCTTGAACTCTGGCTTGAGAATGGGTTTTTTGTCTATTTCACATAAAATATTACCTGGGTTGATCCTGATTATATTTCATAAATGTTATTTTTGGTGAATATAGGAGACATTCATGACCCGATGGATCGCTTCGATTTCAAGTGTCCTTATTATTATTATATACTCCGGGGTTGTTTACAGCGATATCGTCACGAGCACTGTTGCTCCTGAAAAACGAAGCGATGTGATTCACATTGACTCGTCTAACCTGTCTAAAAAAAATGAACGTCCTCCTGTCCGTTTTCCCCACGATCTCCATACCGATGCTCTGGCTGAAAAAAATGAAGGCTGCGCAGCTTGCCATAGTGATATGGTCAAAACCCGTTCCTTTGAATTTATTAAGGGGGACAAGGTCGGATACGATAATCGCATGAACGGGTATCATGATAGATGCATCGGTTGTCACACCTCCTCCATTGCATCCGGAGAGATGGGCGGGCCTGTTATCTGCAGTGGCTGCCATCGTGAACAATACACCATGGAAAGGGCCGTAGGTTCAGCACGGTTTGACACATCGTTGCACCAGAGACACAATGATGCACTGAATAAATCCTGTGAATCCTGTCATCATGTCTACGATACCCTGAATAAAAAAACCGTCTATGAAAAAGGTAAGGAAGGTTCCTGTTCATACTGCCATCCTGAAAAAGAAAATGGTAAAGACATGAGCCTTGAAAAGGCTTCTCATCAACAGTGCGTTACTTGTCATGAGACACGAAAAGAGTCAGGGAAGACTGCCGGGCCTGTTCGATGTGAAGGCTGCCATGACCCATTGAAACGTCTATCCTATAAAAAGGCGGAAAAAATCCAGCGTCTGCCCATGGGCCAGAAGGATTTTTTGATGCTCCAAACCAAGGAATCCCAAGAAGATACGACGAAAAACCGCATGGCCTTTGTACCGTTTGATCATAAAAGACATGAAGAGAAAAATGAGTCCTGCCAGATATGCCATCATAAAGCCCTCACAGGCTGTACCCAGTGCCACACCCTTACAGGGAGTGAAAAGGGTGGGTTCAACAACCTTGAAAAAATTATGCATGACTCCACATCAACTCGCAGTTGCACCGGCTGCCATAAGGTCGAACGCAAGGCTGCCGAATGTTCGGGCTGCCACACCTTTGAATCCGACAGAGCCGAGGATAACAAAGGCTGCATTCAGTGTCATCTGACACTGACTCTGAGCGAGGATCAGCAGAAACAGGCCCAGGATCTTATTGAACAAAACATCCAGGAAAACATCCATGATGATTTTTCTAAGGTCCCTGAAAAACTTGTTCTCAATAAAATGGAAAAAACATATCAACCCGTTGTTTTTCCCCACAGAAAAATTGTACAAACCTTATCCGATAAAATAAAAAACAACCGTATGGCCCAGTATTTCCACCAGGACAAAAACACTCTGTGCATGGGCTGCCACCACAAGACTCCGTCAACGGACACTCCCACGGCATGCAGCAGTTGTCACACGGCGGTTAAAATGGATAGCGATACGTTCAAACCAGGTCTCCTGGGGGCTTATCATATTCAGTGCATGGAATGCCATGCCCGGATGGGTATAAGGCAACCCGAAAGCTGTACACAGTGCCATAAGGAAAAGAACTGAGATTTATTTAGGCGATTCTTGAATTTATTATGAGGAATGTCCATGGCTATTTCACGACGACGTTTTTTGACCTGGATAGGTGCGGCAGGGGCAGGGCTTTCAACTGTCAACACAGCCCAGGCCTCGACCCTGACGCAATTTAAAGGTCATCCTGAGGGCCTTGGGGTTCTTCACGACACCACCCGATGTGTGGGCTGTCGAAAGTGCGAAGAGGCATGCAACACAGTCAATGACCTGCCCAAACCGGACAGGGCTTTTCAGGATATGTCAGTTCTTGAAAACAAACGGCGGACAACAACCAAGGCCTTTACGGTTGTCAATTCCTATCCGGTGGGGAGTCAGGACCAGCCTGTTTTTCGAAAGATCCAATGCAATCACTGCCTTGAGCCGGCCTGTGCATCGGCATGTTTTGTCCGTGCCTTTAAAAAACGTGCGGATGGTGCCGTGGTTTACGATCCTTCGGTGTGTGTGGGATGCCGTTACTGCATGGTGGCCTGTCCCTTTGAAATTCCTACTTACGAGTATGATAATCCCTTGACACCCAAGGTTCTCAAATGTACGTTTTGTGCCCCCCGAATTGAAAAAGGCCTGCTGCCAGGATGCGTGGAAAGCTGCCCCAAAGAGGCCCTGACCTTTGGCAAACGAAACGACTTGATCACCCTTGCCAGAAAAAGGATTGCAAGGCACCCGGACCGTTACATTGATCACATTTACGGGGAAACGGAAATGGGCGGTACAAGCTGGCTTGGACTTGCCGGGGTTGCCTTTAAGGATCTTGGCATGCGTGAGGACCTTGGCACCACACCCGCTCCGGCACTGACATCAGGGGCACTGAGTGTTGTCCCCATGGTGGTTGGCCTGTGGCCTGTCTTTCTTGCCGGAATGTATGGTATGACGGTCAGACGTGAAAAGATTGCTGCTGAAGAAACCCGGTCAGAGATTGCCCAAGCCGTGAAAGAAACACAGACACTTGCCGATGAAAAAATGGCCAAAGCCCTTGAAAAAGCCCAGGCTGAAAAACGGACAGCCCTTGAAAAAGCAGAAAAAGAAAAGGAACAGGCCCTGAAAGACGCCATGGAATCCTTTAAAAAAGAAAATGAACCCGGGGAGGAAGAATAATGTCAGGAGAACAGAAGGCAGAGTCCCGGACTCTTTTAACTCCCTTTAATCTGATTGCAGGAATCATCCTGATTGCAGGTTTGATTGTCACCGTGATCCGATTTACCAAAGGTCTTTCCTCTGTGACAAATCTTTCGGATTACAATCCCTGGGGCATCTGGATCGGATTTGATCTGATGGTGGGTGTTGCTCTGGCTGCAGGTGGCTATGTGACCTCGGCGGCGGTGTATCTTTTTGGCATGAAGAAATTTCATTCTGCTGTAAGACCTGCAATCCTCACAGGGTTTCTGGGTTATTTTTTTGTGGTGGTGGCTCTGAATTATGATCTTGGCCAACCCTGGCGTTTACCATACCCATTTATCGTGGGTTGGGGTACCACCTCCCTTTTATTTGAAGTGGGTTTGTGCGTAGCCCTTTATCTGACCGTTCTCTTTCTTGAATTTTCTCCTGCTGCCCTGGAATGGCTGGGATATTCAAAAACCCGTAAGCTTGCTGGACGTTTGACCATTGTGCTAACAATTTTCGGTGTGGTTCTGTCCACCCTGCATCAGTCTTCCTTGGGAGCTTTGTTTTTGATCGCTCCATCCAAGCTACACCCGCTCTGGTATTCACCCTACCTGCCTGTTTATTTTTTTGTGTCCAGTATTGTTGCCGGTCTTTCCATGGTCATACTCGAAGGGACGCTCTCTCATAAATTTTTTCATCATAGCATGGATAAAACCTATCTTGGTGAACATGACCCATTGACCTTGGGTTTTGGACGGGCCGCAGCCCTTGTTCTTGCAGGATATTTTACCATCAAGATGGTCGGACTTGCCGCAGGAAATCATTGGGATCTGCTGACCACACCCTATGGTCTCTGGTATCTGGTCGAGGTGATCGGTTTTGTGCTGATTCCCTGTTTACTGTACACCGTGGGTGTCAGGGATAGAAACCTTACTTTGATCAGATTTACATCAGTGTTGGCGGTTGCTGGGATTATACTCAATCGTCTGAATGTGTCCGTCATTGCGTTCAACTGGCATTTGCCCTTTTCCGAACGTTATGTCCCATCTTTTCAGGAAGTCGTGATCACTGTTTTTATGGTGACCTTGATTATACTTAGTTTTCGATTTATTGTCACACGTATGCCAATTTTTCATGAACATCCGGATTACAAAGATAGCCATTGATCTTTACGGGAATAATAAGGAACCATGACCATGGATATTTTTTATACGCTTCAGGACTACCTGCTTCACAGTGAAAGCATCGTGTACATCATCATGGGGCTTTCTTTGCCGGGCATCCTTATGTTTTGGCTTTTTCTGACCGGAAGAGATAATGAAGATTTGAAGTAATGAACAACCATTGAGGTTATCCTATGTATTTGTTTATAACAGGCCCTTTATTGTGGTTTTCGTTTTTGTTTTTTATCATCGGATGTGTGGTTCACGTCATTTTATATATCAACGGGCTGGACTGGAAACTTGACCGGGTGACCTATACCAAAAACATCCCCTACGGGCTGAATGGGGCTGCCCGCTCGGTGTTTTTCTGGCTGATTCCCTATGGCACACAGAGTTGGCGAAATAATCCGGCCTTTACTCTGATCGTTTTCCTGTTCCATTTCGGTATTCTGTTCACCCCCCTATTTTTAAATGCGCACCAGGTGATTTTACGTGAACGCTGGGGCATCAACCTTTGGGCGATTCCTGATTCACTGGCTGACGTATTGACACTCTGTGTCATTGCCACAGCTCTTATTCTTTTGTTACGACGTATCGCTCTTCCATCAGTACGGATTCTTTCAACCTTTCATGATATAGTGGTTCTCGTTATTGCCGTCTTGCCCTTTATCACAGGTTTTCTTGCATACCATCAGGTATCGGATTCTCAATTCTGGCTGATGCTTCATGTGCTTTCAGGTGAATTGATGTTGATCGCCATCCCTTTAAGCAAACTGTCACACGTCGTGAAATTCTTTTGTTCACGCGTACAACTTGGGATTGATTTTGGTGTCAAACGCGGTGGTATGAAATCCGGCGGCATGAAATGGTAAACGTATTACTTTAATGATATGGGAAGATAGATTATATGGCTCAAGGAACATTGTGCAACAGGCAGCCCATCAATACAGAGGAAACACTCCAGGCCCTTCTGGCAGATACCCAGGGAAAAATCTACTATAAGGAAATGCAGGAGCTGGACGTGGACACCACGGCCCTGGGTCTGTTGATCGAAAAAACCTGCAAGTCACGAATCCGGACCTGGCTTAGCATCTGTGCCAAATGCGGTCTTTGTGCGGACAGCTGTTTTTTCTATCTTGCAAATAACCATGATCCCGAACAGGTTCCTGCACACAAAATTCAAAGCACCCTGGGGGAACTTGTCAGACGTAAGGGAAATGTGGATAACGCCTTTATGATCAGGGCCATGGATATAGCCTGGGGTAAATGTACCTGCTGTAATCGATGCAGTATCTACTGCCCCATGGGTATTGGCATGGGTGTCATGTTTAGTTATTTGCGTGGCCTTTGTTTTTCCCAGGGCTTTGTACCCTGGGAAATGAAGATCGGTTCAGGCATGCACAGGATTTACCGTGCCCAGATGGATATCACCAGTGAGGACTGGGTAGACACCTGTGAATGGATGGTTGAAGAGAATGAAGAGGAATATCCCCAACTGGAAATCCCCATGGACAAGGAAAATTCCGATATCATTTATACCGTCAATGCCAGGGAACCCAAACATTACCCCGAGGATATCGGTGATGCCGCCATTCTCTTTCACATTGCCGGTGAAAACTGGACCGTTCCCAGTAAAGGATGGGAAGAGACAAGTCTTGCCATGTTTGCGGGGGACTGGGAAGGGGCGACTATGCAGGTCAAGGAAGTCTATGGTGCCATTGACCGATTGAAACCCAAACGAATGGTGGTGACCGAATGTGGGCACGCTTACAGAGCCACGGTTATCGAAGGGCCCTACTGGGCAGGTCTTGAAAGCGGAAAAACGCCGGTGGAAACACTTCACTATGTGGAATGGGTGCTTGAGGCATTGAAAACAGGAAAACTTAAAATTGACCCTGCCAAGAAAATCAAAGAACCAGTGACATATCAGGACTCCTGTAACTATATCCGAAACGGCGGACTGTCCACGGTGGGTCGTGAGATTATGAGTTTTATCGCCGAAGACTTCCGCGAAATGAAACCGTGTAAAGAACACAATTTCTGCTGTGGCGGAGGAGGGGGGCTGAACGGAATCGGTCGCTATCGCCAGCAAAGAAATGTCGGTATGAAAATCAAGCGTGACCAGATTCTGGAAACCGGCGCCAAGCTTGTTATAACACCCTGCCACAATTGCTGGGATGCCATTCGGGATATTGAGGAAGTTTACAAACTTGGAATTCGCTGGTCTTTTTTAAAGCCGCTTCTTCTCAGCATGGTGATCGTACCGGCACATTTGAAGCCCACTGAAGAATAACACGGTATATTTTTGCGTAATACAACGGTTTTGGCCCTTCTTCGTGCGACTATCTCGTAAAATTTAGTTTTTTTTGCTGGAAGTTAGAGCCATAATTCAATAAATTACTAAAATTATTTGTTTTTCTTCGTGCTCTTCGTGTCCTTCAGTGAGCTACGCGAACGGGTGGTTTAAAAAAAGAAAAAACAAGTTTACCATGAAGCTTTGACCAAATCGAAGACGGGGATACTGATCCCCGATTTCTAAGCGAAAAACTGGGACTGGACTATAACCCCAAGAAAGAGTATGTCCTGGTAGTGGTGGATACGGAAAAGTCCATGCCCCTGACCGGCGTTAAAAGCGTACCCGCCACCTTTGAAAAGGTCAGCGAGTTTGCAAATACCGAGTTGCCCAAGAAATTCCCCAAGGCATTTACCGATACTGCCATGACACCTGAGTTTCAGGCAAAATACGCTGAACACCACGCGGCTGCGGTTGAAAGCAAATATTTACCTGATCAATGGTCTAAGGATACCAAGAGTTTTAGAAAATATTTGATAACGACTGATCTGAACAAGACTGAACAAAAGTTGCTCGCGACCAGAATGGAAATGCACGATACTATTGGCAACAATCAGGATTACTTGGGAAACGGCCTGACCAAAGATCTGAACAGAAACAGTCCGAATAAACACGGTGCCGTGGAAACGCTGAACTTTGAACGCAAGGAAACAAATTTAAAATCCCTAAACGACAACGGAGCCATTTTAATCATCGAAGGACTCAAACCCATATGACCTATATACAATTATACCCGGTACAGGATGCCTTGCCCTTGATCACTAATCATGAGCAGCTTCCGCCCGGTGCCAAAGAGTTAGGCATGTGCCTGGATACCACCGAAGCTGAAGATTTGTATGTGCTTGTGAAACGTGGCGACCATTTGTCTGTTTTAGCAACATACACACGACACCTCAAAACTGGGGATGCCTATTTTTGCGACCAATTCGATTTCCCACTAAAAGCCTTGAGCTGGTTCCCCAAGGCTCTGGAAGATTTTCGCAGGCCCCCAGCCGAAGGCGGATTGCATGCCGGAGCCATGACCAGCGCGGATGAGGTTGTGGATGGTGAAATGCTGTGTGTGGAAAGCACCACCAGTGGATACTCTATTGTCAATTGGTCACGTCAAAGCCCATTGGCCTTTGATGACTCGTACATGCCTACGACCCTTTCTCTCAGCTACAACTTTCTTTACCGCCTCGGATTCCTGGGCCTGTGGAACAGCCTGGGTGAAAAATATGAGCGCGGAGAACTATAAATCGGCATTTGGAAATTTTTAAATGACGTTATTTATAGGCCGGTGATGGATTAGAAACTATAACGACGGAGCAAACTTTTCAAAAGTGTGGCCCCTCGGCAGGAAATCCTTTTGCCCTTCTCCGTGATCTTTGTGCCTCTGTGAGAAAAATTTATGTGCACGTTTTTCATGGTCGAACATTTTGCACCTTTTCGAGTACGCCTACGAGAACCGCCCCTTCGGGGCTGAGTACGCGTACGACTTCATGTACTTCATGTGCTTTATGGTTAAACTGTTTTTGATACACGCCCCTGAATAAATACTTGCCCACAATCCCCGATGATAATCATTTTTGCGAAATGAACTTAACATGGTGAGTCAAGTATGTTATATTTTATCATGATTGCAAACGACAATCGTTAATCCTTTGTATTCTCATTCCTTTTCGTTTGCCAATTTATTGAATATCTCGATTGACCGGTCTTTACTTTTTCCACATTTCTCCTTGATTGAATACAAGGTATCTTAAATCATGAATGAGTCGAAAAAAGACGTGGTATACCATGGGAATTCCCATGAAATTTTGAACCATATCATTCGTCATTCCCATCTGGTCCATATCATCCTTGACCATGAATTCAGGATTAAAAAATGGAATTCAGCCGCTGAAAACATCTGGACCATTTCAGAGCAGGACGCAGTGGGGCAGGTATTCCCTGACATTCTGCCCTTCGATATACCAGGGCTCGATATCCGTGGGCACTTAAGCGATATGATAATCAAAGCCAATACGACCATTGATTCATCAAGCCATATCAACAGTGAAGGGACTGAAATTTTTTGTGAATGGCATTTCATGCCTCTTTTGGATCAACAGGGCAAGGTTTCAGGCATTTCCATAATCATTCAGGATATGACCCAATGGCTGAGTATTCAAAATGAATTGAATAAGTTCAAACGATTCAAACTGAAAAATATGTTTCAAACTGCCCCCATCGGCATTTATCAGTCCAACATGGATGGCAAATTTATCTATGTGAATCCGGTTTTTGCCTGGATGCTCGGGTATGAATCCATCCAGGAATTGATGAACAAACCTGAGGGAATGAGAAAATATTTTTTTGTTGATGATAAACAGCGTCGTGACTTTTTTTTTAATATATTGGAACAAGAGCAAATCAGTCACTTTAAATCCAGGATTTATCGTAAAGACGGATCAGAGTTCTGGGGATTGTCCCATGCCCAGATCACCCATAACACAGATGGGCGACCCGATGGTTTCTATGGGTATCTCACGGATATCAGTTCTGCAGTCCGAGCGGAAAATGACCTCCAAAAAGCCATAGACCTAGCCGAATCAGCGACACAGGCTAAAAGTGATTTTCTTGCAAACATGAGCCATGAAATCAGAACACCCTTAAATGCTATCCTTGGATTTACAGATCTGGTTCTCAAAACGGATCTCAATGAAAAGCAGAGAGATTATATAAGAAAAGTCAGTGTTTCAGGAAAAGGCCTTCTGAACATCATTAATGATATCCTTGATTTTTCTAAAATCGAAGCCGGTAAAATGGAACTGGAGGTTAAAAACTTCTCCTTATATGAGCTGCTCAACAATCTTTCGGACATGTTCGCCAATATCGTCATGGAAAAAGGAATTGACCTTATCATATCTGCATCCCAAGGTGTGCCCCAGTCACTTAAAGGTGACTTTTTTCACCTGGAGCAGATTCTTATCAATCTGATTAACAATTCCATTAAATTTACGAAAAAAGGAGAGGTGGTGGTTTGGGTTTCTTTGGTGGAAAAAGGGGAAACACACCTTAAAATTCAGTTTTCCGTCAGTGACACCGGGATAGGCATGACTCAGGAACAGCGGCTTAAACTGTTTTCTTCCTTTACCCAGGCAGACTCATCCACCTCACGTAAATACGGAGGAACAGGCCTGGGGCTTTCGATTTCAAAACGTCTGGTTGAAATGATGGAGGGTGAAATCTGGGTGAAAAGTGAACACCACAAAGGCAGCACCTTTGCCTTTACTGCTGTTCTGGAAAGAACGGACAACCAGGACGATGACATGATGGCCCTTCCATCTGAAATGATAGACCTCAGAGTCCTTGTTCAAGATCGAAAACCAGCCACCCGTGAAGTGATCATGATGCTTCTTATCGGTTATAACTTTCGTGTCATGGCTGTGGCCACAGGTGATGAAACCCTTGAAGAACTCGAACGAGCAAGGCAAAATGAGAAACCCTATGATTTGGTGTTTATCAACTGGCAAGAGAATGACCGTGAGGCGGTTATGACAACCCGGGCCATTCGGAATTGGGAAGAAAAAAATCAATCGTTCTTTGACAGTCATCGTCGCCATTTCAAGGGCAAAAAAGGACCGGATCGTATGCCTTTGATCATGACCATGGGCTTTGGGCAGGAAGAAGAACGAAAACGGGCTTTGGAAGAGGGTGCCACTGCCTTTGTGTTCAAGCCGCTTAAACAGACAGATATTTTAAATGCCATCATGAAAGTCTTTGGTTATGAGCCTTTGTATGTCATGGATACAGATTCAAATGACCAAGCCGATCAAGATATAAAAAATAAAATCAAGGGTCTTTTGGTTCTGGTAGTGGATGACAATGAAATCAACCGGGAAGTTGCCATGGAAACCCTTAAACGTCAGGGTATTTACGTTGACGTTGCAGATAGTGGGCCTGTTGCTCTGGCCATGATCAAAGAAAAGGGTTTTAAGAAAAAAAAGAATGGACAACGTCTCTACCCCTATGATGTGGTCCTCATGGATATTCAGATGCCTGAGATGGATGGTTATCAGGTGACCCGTGAAATACGTTCCTTTGAAACATCCGTGAACGATGCAACGGGTCAGGAATTCTCCATGCCTATCATCGCCATGTCAGCCCATGCTTTTTCAACTGAACTTGATCAGTGCTATGAGGCAGGCATGAACGATTATGTGTCAAAGCCCATCGAGCCCCATATCTTGTTTTCAAAATTGGCCCATTGGGCCAAAGCACAGTCGGAAAGGACCTCTGATGAGCTCCCTGATACCTGTGATCAGAAAGCCGAGTCTGTCTATCAACCCGGTATACCCGATGACCTTAAGGGTATTGATGTGGAGCAGGGGTTGTCACGGGTTGCTGGAAACAGAGAGCTATACGAAAAACTTCTTCGAAAGTTTCACCAAAACAACCAAAAGGTGGAAGAAGACATACGAGCTGCCATGACCCATGAAGACGATAAGAACGTGCAAAGCCTTGCCCATATGGTCAAAGGTGTTGCGGGGAACCTGGGAATGATGGAGCTTTTTTCTTCAGCGGGTCAGCTGGAAGACGCCGTGAAAAAACAGAATAAAACCCTTTATAACGATTGTTTGACAACGTTTTCATCCCATTTGCGTGAGGTTTTAACATCCCTTGATAGCCTTCAAAAGCCGGGTGATATCCCAGATGAAATCATTGGGGAGGACGCGAGCGGAACCCTGGATTTTCAGGGTATGATCCTTCAGGTTGAAGGGATCATCACGGTTGTTGACGATGATATTGCACAGGCTTCCGACAAATTAGATGGTTTAAAACGTGATCTTTGTGCAACACCCTTTATTGCGTCTGTTACCAAGGCCAGACAATTTTTGGAGGATTATGACAGTGACGGAGCAAAAACCGAATTGCTGGACCTGGTCAAATCATTAAAACAGGATATGAACCAGTTAGATAATGAAGATGCTGTTGAAAAAAAGCAAAAGATTCTTGTGGTGGATGATGTATCTGAGAATATTGAAGTTCTGATTGAGCTTTTGAAATCCGATTACAAAATGGTTGCTGCTAAAAATGGTGAAAAGGCCCTTGCCATGGTTCGATCAAGACAGCAGCCCGATCTGATTCTACTGGACATCAATATGCCTGGGATGGATGGGTTCGACGTCTGCAGGCATTTGAAAGAAGATGAAAAAACCAGGGATATCCCCGTGATTTTTATTACCTCAGAGTCTGATGTGAAAGACCAGACAAAGGGTTTTGAACTTGGTGCTGTGGATTACATCACCAAACCCATTGTGCCGGTGATTGTGAAGATGAGGGTAAAAACACAGCTTGAAATCAAACAACAACGGGATAAGCTTTCCGTCTTATCAACCATGGACGGACTTACAGGAATCCCCAATCGAAGGCGATTTGATGATATCCTTCAGAGGGAATGGCACCGGTGTATGCGAAGCGGGAATCATTTGTCGCTTATTCTTATGGATATTGATCATTTCAAACTTTTCAATGACAATTACGGCCATCAAGCAGGGGACCATTGTTTGAAACAAGTGGCCGATGCCTTAAAAAAAGGATGTATGAGAGAAACGGATCTGGTTGCGCGTTATGGAGGTGAAGAGTTTGTTGTCGTTCTTCCGGATACGAATCTGGACGGAGCCTTGACCGTCGCAGATCGCATGCGTCACAATTTGAATATGCTCAATATCCCCCATGCCCATTCATCAGCGGCAAATCATGTTACGATTAGTCAAGGTCTGGTTTCCATGATACCGTACTCTAAAATCTCTGTTCATGAATTTATCGAATCATCGGATCAGTGCCTGTACCAGGCCAAAGAAACAGGTCGGAATCGTGTGGTGACCAAGTTTATTCGTGATACATCAGTTGAATGATCACAGGTTTTGTATTATAGTTTTCCCCAAAACAAATGAATAATACTCCAGATATATGGCAATGAAAGGATAAGTATGGTCGCGGAATGGTTCACGGGCATGAATCCAGTGTTACAAGCTTTGGTAGCCACCCTGTTTACCTGGTTTGTAACAGCCCTGGGGGCAGGGATGGTGTTTTTCTTTAAAACCATCAATCGGAAAACATTGGATGGTATGCTTGGCTTTGCTGCCGGGGTGATGATTGCTGCAAGCTTCTGGTCTCTTTTGGCACCGGCAATTGAAATGGCCGAAGCCTCATCATCCCTTCCATCCTGGATTCCTGCAACAACAGGTTTTCTTGTCGGGGCATTGTTTCTCTGGCTGACCGATAAAATTCTGCCCCACCTTCACCTGGGTTTTCCCATTGAGGAGGCTGAAGGTGTCAAAACCGGGTGGCAGCGAAGCATTCTCCTTGTCTTGGCCATTACACTCCATAATATTCCGGAAGGTTTGGCTGTGGGGGTTGCTTTTGGTGCTCTTGCAGCGGATTTGCCGTCTGCATCCCTGGCAGGTGCTGTTGTTCTGGCCCTTGGCATTGGTATTCAGAATTTTCCGGAAGGCGCAGCGGTGTCTATTCCCTTAAGGCGTGAAGGTTTAACCCGATTGAAAAGTTTCTGGTATGGTCAATTATCCGGTGTTGTGGAACCCATATCGGGTGTCATCGGTGCCGCGGCTGTTATTTTTATGAAGCCCATTCTTCCCTATGCATTGTCCTTTGCAGCAGGGGCCATGATTTTTGTAGTGGTGGAAGAATTAATTCCGGAATCACAACTGGATAAAAATACAGACATCGCCAGCTTGGGGGCCATTTTGGGGTTTGCATTGATGATGACTCTGGATGTGGCTTTGGGATAAGATCATGCACCCCGCAGAGATGCGGAGTGCATGAAAGATAGGGTTCTATTTTGCAAGAAGCCGTTTAACAGCCTCAACGATTTCATCGGTTGAATCAGGCCCTTTGGGGATATAATCATCCGCTTCCAGATTCATTCCATCCTGATGAGAGTACCGGGTGGATGTGACATGGTCAGCAACAGCCGTCAACATCAGGATAGGGATGTCTTCGTATTTTTTATCAGCCTTGAGCTCGGCGCAGACCTGATATCCATCCTTGTCAGGCATCATCACGTCAAGAACGATTGCGTCCGGAGGATTGGCTGCAACTTTTTCAATGGCTTCATTTCCGTCATAGGCAACGTCGGTATCAAATCCTTCTTTTTTGAAACGTTTTTTTAATAGAGCAATCAAATCAGGTTCATCATCAACCAAAAGCACTCTTTTTTTATCACTCATAAGCTTCTCCTGTGTTTGTTACAACGCATTGATAAAACCAACCCATTGCTAATTTGTGTCCATCCATTTCTACCCATCTCCGGATGAACACTAGTTTACTTCCGGCCTGGGCCAGAGCCCAGCCTGTTTTACGATTTCCGGAACTTTTTCCTCCCATTCGATGGCCATGATGTGAAAACCGTGAACACCTTCGATTTGTTTGAGGCGTTCAATGGATTCGACACAGATTTTGATTCCTTCTTCAGCCTGTTTTTCCTTGGGTGTGTCACTCATACGTTTGACCACGTCATCCGGGACATCCATGCCTGGTACCCTGTTTTTTATGTATTTTGCCATACCGGCGTTTTTAAACGGGGTTAAGCCCCCAAGGATGTATACCTTTTCATGGAGACCACGATCCCTGACTTGCTGCATCCACAATTCGAATTTATCAAGATTGTAAATGCATTGGGTCTGAATGAATTCAACACCTGCAGCGATCTTTTTTGCGAGCCTGGGGACTCGGATTTCAAAAGGATCTGCAAAGGGATTGGCTGCTGCACCCACAAACATGTTCGGGGGACGTTTGATATCATCACCTCCTAAAAATTTCCCCTCATCACGCATGTAGCGTACAGTTTGAATCAACTGCATTGAATCAAGATCATGAACATTCTGGCCGTTGGGGCAGTCTCCAAAACTTTGGTGATCCCCGGACAGGCATAGAATGTTTGTGATATCAAAGGATGCTGCCCCAAGAATATCGCTCTGCAGGGCAATGCGGTTTCTGTCACGTGTAACCATCTGTAGAACAGGTTCCACGCCAAGCTGTTTCAAGCGTATACAGGCCGCCAGACTGCACATTCGAGTCATGGATGTTTGATTGTCCGTGATATTCACCACATCCACATAATCCTTGATCAGATTGCCCTTATGTGTGATGACCTCAGGATCCGAGCCCCGGGGAGGGCCGCATTCGGATGTGACCGCAAAATGCCCGGCAGCAAGAATTTTTTCAAGCTTACTTTCCGTTTTTACAGCTCTTTTTTCTCTCATACCTGGAGATCCTCCCTGATTTGCTTTCTCGGTCCGCCAGCTCTGTCCGATGACCAGTCCTTGATGGGAGCCAATGTTTCGTAGCTGTCCATCTGACCCAAGGCTTCCAGTCTGTTGATGATCAGTTGCCAGGCACAATCCAACTCTTTGTTGATTTCACAGGATCCTTTGGTGGATCCACCACAGGGTCCGTTCAATACGCGTTTGGCGCAGCGGGCAATGGGGCATATACCGGCCGTGACCCCCAGGACACAATTGCCGCATGCCTGGCATTTTTCCGTCATGGTTCCAAGGCTTTCAACCGCCCCCAGAAATGTGGTGTTCAATCCTGGGTAAACGATGGTTTTATCGAATTTTTCGGCAATGAATTGAACACCAATACCGCAAGCCGTTGAAAGGACAGCATCGGCGTTTTCGATCTGATCATGAACAGACTCAAAGAATTCATGCTCGCATTGTCTTTCAATTCCGGAATGTGTAATGGTCATGTCTACCCCAAGCTGTTGAGCCTTCATTCGAAGGAGGGATGCAAGGCTTTCCGCCTCTTTGTTGCCACCTTCATGGCAAACGGCCACGCATGTGTTGCATCCGAAAACAAGAAGGTTTTTATGACTGCAAACCATGTCCCATATTTCTTCAAGCGGTTTTTGTTTTCCGACAATCATTGGTTTATCGCTCCTTTTGTCTGTTCTTTCCTATGCTGTATGGACATTCTCACAGGAGAGGGTCCGAGATTCTTGATTTTATCGGTAAACTCTCTGCAGATTTCAGCCCATCTCGGCCCCATGGCTGCGGAGAGATTGAACATTTCCAGGCGTTCGGGATTGATCTGTACTTTTTCAATCAAACGCTTAACATGTTTGACTCGTTTGGCTGCATTGGTATTTCCTTCCAGGAAATGACACTGCCCATCCAGTCAGCCAGCCACAAAAATACCGTCAACCCCTCGTTCAAATGCCCTCAGGAGATAGGACTGGTCAAGCTTTCCTGTGCATGGCATACGTATGATTTTGACATTAAAGGGGTAAGACAGCCGCATGACACCGGATAAATCCGCAGCGGCAAAGGCGCAGTAATGGCATGCAAAGGCAATGATCGCAGGTTCCCAGTCTGACGGTCTTTCCACAGGTCTTTCAATGGATTGCGACTCGTTGGACAGGGTGTGGGCTTGAGCGTGTTCAGGCATGACATACCCTCCATATTATAGGTGTTCAGTCTTTATGCAATATTTTCTGTGAGCGCGTCGATCATGGCAATGATTTGATCATCCCTGAAATTATTGACCTGGAATGCTTTGGCCGGGCAAATCCCGCTGCAGATTCCGCAACCCGTGCATTTGATCTCGCTGTGGCTAACTTTCCCGTCCTCATCAATAAACGGTGAGTCAAAGGGACAGACTCTGAAACAGGCCAGGCAGGACATGCACAGATCACGGTTGTGTTTGGAGATAATACCGGATACACCCAGTCTTTCATGGGATAAAAGAACACCGGCACGACCGGCTGCAGAAAGAGCCTGGCTGATGGTTTCATCTATGTTTTTAGGAGCATGGGCCAATCCGGATAGATAGAATCCTTCGGTTGGGAAATCAACAGGCCGTAATTTCACATGGGCCTCAAGGAAAAAACCATCAGGATTTCGTGTCAGTTTGTACATTTTGCCGATTTCTTCAGTGCTGGGATGGGGCCTTAGGCCCGTGGACAGTACCAGAAAATTAGCGTGGATAACAACCGGACGATTGAGCATAGGGTCATATGCGGTTACCGCGACACCCCATCCTGTGGCTTCTACCTGGGGTTTGTTGTCGGGTTCATAGCGCATGAAAAGGACTCCCAGATCCCGGGCTTTTTTGTAATAATCCTCACGGAGTCCATACGTACGCATGTCCCTGTAAAGAATGGTCACATGGGTCCCCAAGCCTTTTTCTTTGATGGCAATGGCGTTTTTTATGGCATCCTGACAGCAGATTCTGGAGCAGTAGTTCAAGGGTTCTTCCCTGGACCCCACGCATTGGATCATCACATAGGATGCGCCAGGTTCCGGTCCCTTTTCTTCAAGTTGTTTTTCAAGCTCACGCTGGGTGACGACCCACTGGCTTTCGCCGTAGAGATATTCACTGGGAGTGTATTCCATACCCCCGGTGGCCACAATAACTGCACCATGGTCAAAGGTGCTTCCGTCGGTGAGGCGGGTGGTGAAGTTGCCCACATATCCTTCGGTTTTTTCCACGGATGCATCGGTATGGATCGTGATCTTATGGTGTTTTTTCACCTCGTTGATTCTGCTTTTTAGAAAATGCTGGACATCCCCGGCTTCAATGGTCCGATACACATTGTTTAAAAGGCCGCCTATGTTAGCGTTTTTTTCAACAAGATGGACATCATAGCCCTGGTCCCCCAGAGACAATGCTGTGGTCATTCCGGAGATCCCGCCGCCGATGATCAGGGCTGCAGGGGTCACGGGTACCGAGTCCGTGGTAAGGGGCTCAAAAAGGCTGACCTTGGCAACATTCATCCGGACAATATCGGCTGCTTTCCGGGTTGCATTCTCCTGGTCTCCCATATGGCACCATGAACATTGCTCACGGATATCGGCGAGCTCAAAAAGATACTTGTTCAAACCAGCCTGACGAATGGTTTCCTGGAAAAGGGGTTCGTGGGTTCTCGGTGTACAGGACGCCACCACCAGGCGGTTCAGATTTTTGTCTTTAATCAGGTTTTTTATGGTTTCCTGGCTGTCCTGGGCACAGGCGTACATCATGTCCTCGGAATGGACGACATGGGGCAGATTTTTCACGTCGTTGGCAATTTTTTTAACGTCCACGGTCTGGGAAATGTTGATGCCGCAATGGCAGACAATCACTCCAACCCGGGGCTGATCAGAACTGATGTCTTTTTCTGGGGGCAGCTCCACATGTTCAACTTCGGTCCCCCTGACATCAGCCAGAAGAGACATGGCAGAGCCTGCCACGGCACTGCCCTGCATCACGGTTTCCGGGATGTCCTTGGGTGATTGAAAGGTCCCTGTGACATAGATTCCCGCCTTGCTGCTTTCAACGGGACGAAACGGTGTGGTTCCTGCAAAACCATAGGCATTCAGGTCAATGCCTATGGTCTCGGCAAAGGTCCATGCATCGTCATGGGGTTCAAGCCCGATGGACAGAACCACCATGTCAAAATTTTCGTAGGTTTGCTTCCCGTCCATGCCAGAGTATCGTAGTACCAGATCGCCCGTTTTGGGATCTTCACGCACATCGGAAATCATGGCACGGTGATAGTTGACATTGTATTCGTTTTTCGCACGATCAACGTATTTATCGAAATCCTTGCCAAAGGCCCTCATGTCCATGTAAAAAATGGAGGGACTGATTCGATTATCGTGTTCTTTGGCGATCACAGCCTGTTTGGTGGCATACATGCAGCACACCGATGAACACCAGGGGTTGGCGTTATGGGGATCCCTTGACCCCACGCATTGAAGCCATGCGATTTTTTCAGGATGTTTTTGATCGCTGGGACGCTTGATCTCACCACTGAAAGGCCCGGAGGCAGACAAAATACGTTCAAACTGGAGTGAGGTCACCACGTTTTCCCAGCGTCCGTAACCCAGTTCCTGGTGTCTCCATGGATTGTGGCGTTGCAGTCCAGGCGCAAGGATGATGGCCCCGGTTTTCAGTTCGTATTCTTTTTCCGTATCTTCAAAATTGATGGCATTGGCCGTACAGACTTTTTCGCAGACCCGGCATTTCCCCTTGGTCAGATAGGTGCAGATCTCGGGATCAATAACCCGTGTATTGGGTACAGCCTGGGAAAATTCCGAATAGATGGCTTTTCTGACGGACAGGTTCTGTTCAAACTCGCTGGCTGTTTTCTTGGGGCATTTTTCTTCACAGACTCCGCAACCCGTGCATTTTTCAGGATCCACGTACCTGGGTTTCTGCCGGATAGCCACGGTGAAATCACCTGCGGCTCCCTTGACCGATGTCACCTGGGAAAGCGTATGGATCTTTATGCCGGGGTGACGGGCAACCTCAACCATTTTCGGTGAGATCATGCACATGGAACAATCCCCGGTGGGGAATGTTTTATCAAGCATGACCATGGTCCCCCCAATGGTCGACTCTTTCTGGATGATGTGAACTTTGAAACCGCTGTCCGCCAGATCAAGGGCTGACTGCATCCCTCCAATACCGCCTCCAACGATGACCACTGAGCCTCGCTTTTTGTTTTCCGTATTGCTCATATGAGATTCAACTCCTTTACAAGCCCGAGGGTATCAATAAAATGCCTGTGGGCATTCAGTTCTTCAAGGGGAATTCCCATGGCCACTCCGATCAATTCCGTAATGAAATACACGGGAAGCCGTTCATAGATTCCGAATTTATTGCAATAGGTATTCTGGTAGGCATCCAGATTCAATTGGCACATGGGGCAGGTGGTAACGATGCAATTGAAACCGCTGTGCACCGCATTTTTCATGATTTTCCCCATGAGATTCATGGCGGTTTCCGAATCATTGATGGCGGCTGAAGCACCGCAACAGGCTGTTTTGTAGCTCCAGTCCATGGTTTCGGCACCCAGCATGTCCAGAATTTTTTCCATTCCTTGCGGATTTTCCACATTGTCGGAAACAGGGACATCATAAGCAAAACGTGTCATGCAGCCGTAGTAACTTGCCGGTTTCAGGCCTTTGAGCTGCCGTGTAATTTTTGATTCAAATTTTCCTTGTTTGGCCGCTTCCAGAAGCAGTTCCAATATCGTCAACAATTTTATGGTGTTTTTAACAGGAAACGCCAGTTCGGCATTGATATCGGAGCGAAGTGTCTCGTTACTTCGGAGTCGGGTCTTGGCCATGAGGTGGCTTGAATAACAACCGGAGCAGGGGATCAGCATTTCCGTAAAACCGGCGTTCTCGGCTATTCCAAGATTCCGGGACGGAAGAGCCACGGCAAGGAAATCATCAAATTTCCCGGCAGATGTTGCGCCGCAACAACTCCAGTCATTGATTTCGACAATTTTCGTTCCAAGTTCAGAAAAAATCCGTTTTGTCTGAAGGTCATAAAACTGCGATGATTGATGAAGCGAGCATCCGGGATAATAAGCGACTTCCATGGTTACCTCATGCATGTGATTGATCTTTAAAAACAGGATGAAGGGCCGAACATGCTATTCCTGACGATTTTTGATCTGAGATCGCCTTTCTTTTTTTAAAGAAGCCTTTTTTTTCACAGCAATTTTGTAAAACTGTTTGACTTCTTTTCGCCCGCGGGATGTATGAAGTTTTAAATGCAGGCGTTTCTGCTTGAACATGGATCGACCGAGTTTGATCTGGGACGCGATTTCTTCATAGGCTTTTCTGAATTGGAAGCTTAACATATGCTTTCCGATGTTCTTTAGTTCGTAATAACCCATGAACTCCATCTCATTGACACGGCCCCACCGGGTACATCCCTGTACAAAAGCGTCATGGAAATATGCGATGTTGGGATTTAATGGGATAACATCTTCTTCTCTGGACATTTTTTTCAATGTTTCTGTAATTCTTCCGGATTGAATATTATTGGGACATCGTGTTCCGCAGGTGTAACAGGACACGCATTGCCAGACCAGAGCGTTGTCAACGGCGGCGTCCCTGTCTCCAAGGGTCACCAGGCGTATCAGATAATCGGGTGTGATTCCGGTTTCTTCTCCCACAGTACACCCCGAAGCACAGCGCCTACACTGATAACAGGCATAAAGATTCTGATGGGATCGCTCAATAACTTCATCAATAAACGATTTAGCGGTCTGTGGGTTGTATGAAAGGGCGGATAAGGTCATCGATACTCCTTATATCAGCAGTTTGAAAAAAGTAACTATCTGTAACAACATGATATTTACATTATTCACAATACAGATAGAAAAACATTGGAGGGCAAAAAATCACCCATCACGAATACATGTGACAATCCTATCTAAATCATGCTTCTAAGACGTATGAAAACTGATGTATGAAAAATTATGTATATCTAAATAAATGAATATTAAAAGTTCGGATGAACAGCAATAACACAGAGAATCTAAGATTTTCGTTTCTTCAACAATATTGAAGGAAAGCTACTTAGTCAATAGGTCTTTTGGAAAAAATAAAAAATATCATGAAAGAATAATCACCCGCAGTCGCGGTCTATTAACCTAATCCCCTGTTCCTTTTATAAATCCTTTCCAAAAACCATGATACATCACCTGTAAAAGATTGTTTTTGATTTGTTTAAAGGGATGGAACCTAAACAACCGAGAGTCTTCATGGTGCCCGATTCCTTGATTTTGAATTAATGGAAAAATTTTAAACCAGGGATATGGCAAATCATAAAAATGTGGTATATTTTTATATTGTATCAAGAATCCTTTTTTTTAATGTTAGTCTATATGTTAAGTGTTTGATAAATATGGAAACTTTTCAAATGTCTTAAGCACTATTTAAGACCCTATGATGATGCAGTATCTTGTGACCGAGGTAAGCGATGGACCTGAAATATTCAAATCAGAGGGTTGAAAAAAGAGAACTGATTAAAGAGTATTACAGTGTTGAAATCCATATTGAAGGAAGCGGGCAGGTCAATCAGTTTGTTATTTATGATATGTCCAGTTCGGGATTGTGTCTCCTTGTTCGAGAAGACTCCCTTATCCTGAATAAAATTAAAGTGGGTAAAAAATATAAAATGAAATATTACCCTGTGGATCTTCTTGGTAATGTGGAGTACATTGACACTCAGATTCGCCATATCACGAAATCAAAGAATCACAGCCTCTCAGGGCATTATATGGTTGGGCTTTCTCTGGATAAAATTTAAAAGCCTTTCATTGCCATTTCCCCAAATACACTTATCTTAATTAAAGCCCTTTATAAGAAAGGCCTGGCTCTTCCGGTTTACAAGATAGATGATGTCATGTAATACTTTAATATTTTCATATGGGTTTATCAGGTTTTCATGGAAAAAGAATGTCAGAATCATCCGGGAACTCCCGCAACGTGTTTTTGTGAAAAGTACAAAAAATATCTCTGTGAAACCTGTTGTTTTTGCAGGGACCCTAAAATTTATTGTAAATACAGACCCATGTGCATCATATGGGAAAAACAGAAATACGGCAATTTATAATCATATCTATCGATAAGGAACGACAATTATGTGCGAATCCAATGTTTATATCCGTAAAAACAACGAAGACGAACTGGTGATGGAAAACGTTGCCGCCATCCAGCCCCTGGGCGATGGACGATTTATTTTAAAGGGCCTCCTCGGAGAAAGTTGTGAAATCAAAGGGACTTTGCAGGATATCAACCTTATGGCCCATAAAATTGTATTTGAATGAGAAACCCATGGAAAATGATGATACTAAAAACCGGTTCTGCGAAGATCTGGTGAAACATAACCGTCTTAGGGATTTCTCTAAATGGTTTTTTTATTCGGGAATGCTGTACGGAAGCTCTGATAAATGGTGGGGCAAGGGGGGGGAACGCCCGGATGCCCATGAAGGCCTGGATATTTGCTATTACTTGGACAGCAAAGACAAACTGATTCAACTCCAAGGGCTTCTCTGGATACCTGCCATGTACAGTGGAACTGTGTTTGAAATCAGCGATGATGATTATCTGGGTAAATCTATTTTTATCCGGCATGGTGCCAGAGACTCAAATAATCTAATTCTCCATTCCGTGTATGCCCATTCTGTACCGGCACGGGGCCTTTGTGTGAATCAGACTGTGAAGCAGGGTGAAATCATTGCCGCCATGGCCGATATCAGCGAACGAAATTTGTCCATTCCGGCCCATATCCATGTGTCAATGGTTTTTCTTCCCGAGGATTATCCCAAAGACAAACTGAAATGGCAAATCCTCGCCCTGACGTATCAGGCACGGTTAGTGGACCCCTTTGCTTATCTTGATTGTGATTATACGGTTAAACCCTATGTGCCTTTATGACGAACCATGGATCATCTGATATGACAGAACCTAAATCCCCTGAACGGTGGGTTGTTCATCTTCGTATGACACCGCCCGAACTTAAGGATAATACGGCCGATGCCGAACGACTTGTCTCCTGTTTGAAACCGATTTTAAAAACCAGACACGTGGACCTGGACTTGTTTATCATGAAAAAAATCCCCCGGATTATCCGATCAGCGGGATATCGCGTAACATGTCTTGTGTTCAAAGATCGTGACCGATGGATTCTTGTGGATATCAAGGCCCAGGATGACAGGACAGCGTTTTTGGGCCTTGCAGTGGATCTGGGTACAACCCGGGTTGTTTTTCGTCTGGTGGACCTTGAAACAGGTGTGAGTCTGGGTGAATCTTCCTTTGATAACCCCCAGATCGCCATTGGTCCGGATATCCTCACCCGGATTCATTATACGGACCAGAAAGGCGGCCTTGATCATATTCATCAGATGATCATTGATTCCTTTAATCTGGAGATTGAAAAAATCTCGGAAAAAGCCGGAATTGCTATGGGTGATATTTCCTTGATGGCCGTTGCCGGCAATACCACCATGACCCATTTGTTTCTGGGTATCAGTCCCCATTTTATCATACGCGAACCCTATATCCCCGGAATAAACCGGCCGGGACTTCACCGTGCAGCTGAGCTGGGCATTAACGTTAACCCCGGAGCAAGGGTCTTTGTTTTTCCAAATATCGGGAGTTATTTTGGGGGAGATTTGATCGCAGGCATTGTTTATTCAGGTTTGAATACAAAGCCCGAGATCTCCATTCTTGTGGATGTGGGGACCAACGCCGAAGTTGTACTGGGAAATAACGACTTTTTGATTGCCTGTGCAGGTGCGGCAGGCCCAGCTCTGGAAGGTGGGGTGTCTTCCATTGGTATGATGGCAGGACCCGGTGTGATTGACCGGGTCTGGCTTAATCCCGACGGCTCACTTGGGGTCCACACCATTGATGAGAAGCCTCCTGTGGGGATTTGCGGGTCCGGCTTTATTGATCTGGCAGCCATGCTTTTCAAATCAGGTGCCATTGACATCAGGGGACGTATTGTTTCTGATAAACACGCGAGTCGTATCCGGGTCATTGATGAGATGAACCATCTTGTCATTGTTGCAAAAGAAAACTCCGGTACAGGGGAAGATATATGCATCAGTCAGGCAAGTCTGGACAGCCTGATACGGTCAAAGGCCGCCATGTTCACGATTCTTGAAACCATTGCTTTGAATGTGGGTCTGACCCTTCAGGATCTTTCGGTGTTCTATGTGGCAGGAACCTTCGGCTCGTTCATCAACCCCGAGTCAGCCATTACCATCGGCATGATTCCGGATCTTCCCCTTGAAACCTATAAGACTCTGGGCAACAGTTCTCTGGGCGGTGCCGCCATGATTCTTGAAGACAGAAACGCCATTGACCAGGTCGATGAAATTCGTAACAGCATCACCTATATCGAACTGAACGTGGATCAGGGATTCATGAATCGCTTTAGCGGCGCGAAATTCATCCCCCATACCAATCCGGAGCTGTTTCCCTCTGTACGTTTACAAAACGTATAAGGGCCAGTTGAATTATAAAAAAAAGTCAGCGGTCCGGATACCCAGTTGGGAAGGGTTGTAGGCTTGAACGATCTGATACCTGTATTCTTTTGTATGGGGATCTTTTTCGGATAAATCGCACTCACGACCTTTTGTATAGCCGTCTTGCTCATCAGCAACCAGCAAAATCACACGAGGCCGTGAACTGCTGCCCTCGGAAATGCTTTTGATGACCAGTCCTTTTTGGCCGTCCGACAATTCCAATACCGTTCCCACCGGGTAGGTTCCGATCATGTTGACAAACCATTTGAGTAAGGTTGGATCAAAATCCCTGCCTGATTCTTCGATCATAATTTTCAAGGCATTGTCCTGGCTGATGGCCACCGGGCGATATATACGAACTGAGGTTAAGGCATCATAAACATCAGCGATGGTAATGATACGTCCGAAAAGACTGATGGGCTTGCTCCATTTAACCTTTGGGTAACCCGATAAATTATATTTCAGATGGTGTTCAAATAGAGGAAGGACGATCTGGGCTTTTATTTTTTGAACGGTCTGGAGCTTTAAAATCTGCCGAACACTGTTCAGGGAATGCTTTTGAACCTGTTCGAATTCGGTTTCGGTTAATGCTCCGGGTTTGTTTAAAATGCTGACATCAATGTCGATTTTGCCAAGATCATGAAACAACCCGCAAAGACCAAGACGAACCAATGATTTTTTTGACAGTCCGATCTTTTGTCCAAGACACATGGAAAGGATGGCAACGTTCACCGAATGAGTGTATGTGTAATTGTCATAATCTTTGATGGTGGACAGGCCCAGTAAAACCGGATCATCGTTGATGACCATATCTGCAAGGTTTTGGACCACACGCATTGATTTCCGTATGCCGGTCTGTTTACCCGAGGCAATTTTCTCAGTGACATCGAAGATGGAATTGTAGGTATAGGAATAGATGCTCCAGGCGCGCTTCTTTATTTTTTCATCATCGAGTAGCTCTTCATTTGTTTTGGCATGGATGACACGAACCCAATCTATGCCGTTTTTTTCAAGCTGTGAGTCAATCCATTGTCCGGGGTCTTCTTGTTTGAAGGCCTTGTTTAAAATTTGTGCAAACATCACCACGTGTTTGAGCTGATCGTCGTCAGGAAAACCCATAAATGAAAATCCGGTCACGCCCAAAGATTCAAACAAAGACAGCAGGCTTTGGATGATGGATAGTGTTTCATATCTGTGGAGAATTTTTTGTTTCTGGACATAAAACCGACCCCGTGTGGCTTCTACTGTCAAACAATCTGTTGATTCAAAGTGTTGAGAAAGTGATCTGATGAATTGCCTGGATGCCTGGTTAACCAGCTCATTTGTTTGATCATGGATTTTGACGACTTGAAGCAGTTTGTTCCAGGTAAAGATCAATGCCTCTTCAGGATTGAGTCTAATTTTAGCGGATTTTGAATCATGGATGTCATTCATAGGTTTATTTTGATCCGTGCCACCGGGGTTGAGTGTCTTTGATACGGTTTGAATATTTCGACACCATCTGATCAGCCTCAGGTATCTTGATCGAATTCAAGGCGAGTATGGCGCCTTCCCGATGGATGGCCAATACTTTATTGCCGAACCAGTTCTTTTTAAGCAGTTGTTTTTCTAAAAATGGAAGGGCAGACCGTGAACCACATCCCCCCAAAGCCCGATATATTTTTAACAAAAAGGAAAGCTCCTCTTTTTTGAATTTTTTTTGGCAGAGCATGTTCATCAGAAGCTTTTCCGACCGGGCGTTTTTTTCTTTGCCCAGACGTTCAATCACACAATGTTTGACAGACAGATCGGGATCGTCAAGCAATGGTGCAAATGTATCGACAAGGACCGGTTGACGTTTGGAAAGACACTTGACCAATTCCAGACGGAGGGGGCCTGTTGTTGTTTTAAGCTTGTTTATAAGGGCTTTTGTCTGTTCTGCTCCGTCAAACTGCCCCAGAATGAATATAACGTTTTGAACTACTTTTTCATCGGGATGGGACAGTAACTTTATCAGGGGATGATAATCTTTATTGGATAGTGTTTTTATGACCTCAATCAACTGATTCTGTATCCTGGCCGTCGGGATTTCATAAACCATGGGACATAAGGTGTAAATGGCCTGGGGAGATAATTCGTTCAGTGCCTGTTTCATGTCCTCAAGTTGGGATTCATCATTAACATCCATCACGGGCCAGGCTTTGTGAAGTGATCCAAGGACGTCTTTCCCGGACAGGATCAAAACAAAATCCTCAAGGTGGGGTATGGCCCAGGGTTGATTCGTTTGATATGACCCATGGAGCTCATCTATTTTTTTTAAAAAACGAATCACCGAACTGAACTCTGCCCGCTCCAGGGTGTTTTTAAAACACTCGGTGATAATATCCAGAACCCTAACGAAATCTTTTTCTTCATTTTGTTCGTTCAAGATAATCAGAAGAACGTCAAAGAGATCCATGTCAAAATTCCGTTGTTCTTCTCCCCGAACCATGTCCATGGTGTTTTTGATTTCTTCCGTTGAAAGCAAATACACATTAATGTCTGGTCTTTTATTGTATTCTCCCATGGATTTAAATGATTGGGTATCACTCAACGGTTGTTCCCTATGGTTCTGATCCATGACTCTGACATGGGAAAAATCCATGATCGATTCATCTTTCCAGAAAATATCCGTTGCCTCGTAAGTAATGTGCCGAAAATCAGCTTCCCAGAGTTCTGTTACGATGTCGGTCTCTTCATGTTTTTTTGCTGTGGCATGATCTTTTAAAATGCCTAAAAAACTAACAAACTCATCCCGGGACAACCCCCGAAGGAGATCAAGCCGTTCAATTCCATCGCGATACATTTGGAACGCAGGATTTTCATCCCCTGGGCCCCCTTGAAAAACCACCATGCCATCATGGAGAAAGTGATCCTTTGTGATGCCCAGCGTCAACGATGGCTGGGTTTCAAAGAACGCGTCAATATTTTCCATGCAATCGGTGATGGCATTAACCGTCACACTATGATCTTCGGGATAGAGTTCATAGTTTTTTAGTGTCTGCATTAATTTATCGACGATTTTTTTGGGTGTGACGTGCTTATTCATTATCACAGAATTTATAAAAAGGGATGGATAGATGACGTTCAGCGACAGGGCCATATGCCTTAAATTTATTTTAACATACCATTTTTATGGAATGTATGGCAAATCAAATATAATTATGGTGAAATAGGTTTCGTCGAATAATAAATTTCAGGTTATTACTATGCGCAAATTAGCTTTTGGATATTCAACCCGGTGCAATATCAGATGCGAACACTGTGTGGCCACCGATGACATCCCTGACAACAGGAAGATGGCACTTCAAACGGCAAAAGATCTTATTGTCGAGTTGGCCCAGGCGGGTATTGGCGGCATAAGTTTTTCCGCCGGAGAACCGTTTCTGTATTTGAATGATATGACAGAACTTGTGCAGCTCTGCAGTCAAATCGGAATCTATACACGAATTGTTACCAACAGTTTCTGGGCAAAGACAAGCGAATCAGCGGACAGCATCGTTACCGGACTCAAAGAAAATGGTCTTTGCCAGGTGAGATTGAGCTACTCACGCTGGCATCAGAAACATATTAACAGAAATAATGTACTGAATGCGGCTCGCAGCTGTCAAAAGATCGGTTTAAATTATTTTATTTCCTTTGTGACCGATTTTTCACAAGAGGATGAATCCCATGAACAGTTTCTTCGGGACCATGGCCTCACATTTTTCCCCGAACCCGTCATCTATGCAGGACGAGCAGGTGACTTCAAACGCCGCCATATTCAGACCGATTACCAGGCAAATTGCTGTATCATGAACCCCTATCTTAGTCCGGATCGCGATATGTTCGCCTGTTGTGATGCAGGGAGCCATTTTACGAAAACAAACTTTTTTTATCTTGGCAGCCTGAACGACAATACGATAGAACAGATGTTTGTCAAAAGTGAAACAAACAGGCTGTACAATCTCATTCGAACCATGGGACTCACACCGATTGCATCGTTTGCCGGTATGACATCACGCGATATTATAAGCTATGGTAAATGCGATTTGTGTCGAATACTTTTCAACTGTCCTGAAAGCTTAACTCGGCTATGGACAAACCTGCCGCACATGGAAGCCTGGTGCCGATAGGGATACTGATGTTATCAACCATGGAAAAAAAGACGTCTATTCATCATGAAAATTAGAAAACCCAGCCCCCAAGATTATCCCAAGGTGTCCGCTTTGTTGCGACAGGCTTTTCCCGGCAGCACCTATGAAGAAAAATTATTTACTAATCTTCACACCAATGGAAAGCAACTGCATGAGTGGGTGTGCATTCATACCAATAAGATCATCGCTTATATTGCGTTTTCCAATGCTTACGCCCAAAAAAAAGTGTGCGGCCTTCATCTGGCTCCCTTGGCCGTTGCGTCTCAGTTTCAAACTCAGGGTATACGCGATGAACTGCTTCGCTTTTCCTTGAGACAGGATGTCATCAAGGAAAACACCCTCTTTGTTCTGGGCGCTCCCCATATTTATCAGCCCTATGGATTTGAGCCGTGTGACATGCCTCTATGCCCTTTTGATAAACAGAATACCCATTTTTTAAGCATCAGGAACAAGACGACTATCCAGTTCACCGTGGGCTATGAACCGGAATTTCGCACGGGAAAAGGATTGCCCATAGACGGCTCTTGCAAGAAAAAGAAACGATTGTAATTGATGGCGTCGTAAAAAGTCCCATATGCGGCGTTATAGTGTTTGGCCGGACGTTCCACGCCCGGCCAAACACTATGCCTTGCCTATGGACCTTTTTCCATAGCCATCCGTCGACTTTTTACGGTTCACGGGGGTACTATCGATTATTCATACGTCCCATGGGTCCCATAAGACCCATAGGATGTATGCCATTTTTATGTAAATCGAATAAATGACCGGTTATTAAATTTCCCCAAATTTTTTCTTGATGTCATCCACTTTGGCCTCGGGGAGGGTAAAGGGGAAGGCACTTTCAGAGCTTACGGCAGGGTAGTCCTTTTCACCTTCTTTTTTAGCAAAAACAGAAAGGGTATAGGCCTTATCTCCGGTGATGGAAACATCGAGAATCGGATCAGTCAGGCTGTCTTTGGCCAGCCCTTTGATATAGTTTGTGCATTTAAGATTGGAAAAAAGGGAAACAAAGCCCGTGATTTTCTCCAGGTCCTTGTCCTTTCCCGAAGCGTCTGTCCATGTGTCCTTGGGTTCTGGAGCAGGGGGTGCTTCCGTTGATTCGTCTTTCTTTTTCTGTTGGGTGACATCCACGGTTACAGGTTCCTGCTTCTTTACAAGGGAAACCGTTTTTCCGTTTTCCGTAACCTGCAGTTGGTATACGTTTGCAGAATCAACATTTAAAACGCCTTTATCGGTAAGGTTATCCTCTGTTTTGTTAAAGATGTTTCTGATGTTTTCCTCTGCATGGTAGACCCTGGGGTCGGTTTCAAGCTTGACAAAGGTGTGTTTAAAGGAACTGGCTGCTTTACCCACGTCAACGGTACGGACCATTTTGTCCTTACTCCAGGCAGACACCCGGATTCTGTTATCCTCATCAAGCTCATAGCGATTGTAGCTCTTGGATTCCGAGACAAGGGCTGTGAGTTTAAGATCCTTGATGCTTTTAATCATGGCCGTGACCATAGTTGTGTTTGCCGGTAATTTATCGTCGCCCACCACCCATTGGTCACTGTTTTTTTCAAGGGTCAGGGGTGTCGTGCCATGAAGAATGTCAATCCGGGTGATATCGGAATTTGACAGGTCCTCCAAAACAGGAAGGGTATAATGGGTACTGTCCGACTTATGAAAAACAAGATACGCTGACAGAGTGATAATAATCAATGCGAGTACAATGTATTCTTTTTTCATGACCAAGCCTTTCTATTTCTGGAATATCATTTGAATCTGTTTTTTCCGGGATTTACGTTTCAGCCATACCAGCAATCCAAACATGACCACCAGAACAGGAAGCCCTGCAATATTAAAGGCCTTGATGGCCATCTTGACCATGGCATCTGTCTGGGCCAGGGGATTGAAGCTCTGATTCTTGCTTCTCATCTTGGCGATTCCGTCTTTGCCGTTGATGGCATCGATGGCGTTCAGAATAAAGGTGGCGTTAGGACTCTGGCCTTCCTGATCAAGCATGCTGTCTTTGAGCATTTCAGATGAGGCGATCACAAGGATTTTTGCAGGTTTGCTTTTTGATAAGAAACCGCCTTGATTTTCGAATGAAGACAGGTCAGGTTTTTGCTCAGTTTTTTCTTTATCGTCATTTTGCTCTCCTTCCTCAGGCGTCTCTACCTTTTTTTCCGGGAGGGGCTTGCCTTCAAAATAACTGGGGAAGCTTCCTTCAAGAAAATAGGCCAGGGTATAGCTTTTCTTTTCGGCATCCTCTCTGGGGGGCTGGATAAACATGGGATTGAGATTGATGTTTCCTTTCATTTCCCAGGATTTTTCAGACGAAGAAAACAAGGGGCTGGCTTTGATGTCGTTTTTCTTGATCAGGGCCTCATCAACCGACAATGGGGATACCCTCAATGTAATGAGCCCTTTTATGTTTTTCATGAAATCAAGGTCATTGTTAATGTTTTTGCTCTGAATCATGGGGGCGAAATAAATATTTTGTTCTCCACCACCCAAGCGCTGGCCCATGTTCTGCTTGAAACAGTTTTCATCCATGACATAGGCGCTTTCCATGCTGATGCCGTAATGCTTCAGGAGTTTTTCAAGGCCGGTGTGGATGGGCTGGAATCCGGGTCCCTGGTTAAAGCCGAATTGGCGGTTGGGCTGCTGCACTTCCATGAATGAATCAAGAAAAACAGCCAGATTTTTACCCGACATCAATGCCTGATCAATCTTGTATAAATCGTAATCCGTAAAATTTTCAGTGGGATTGGCAATGATCAGGCTCTGGATATCACCGGGAACCCCTTCGGATGACAGATCAACATCCTTCAGGGAATAATTCTGAGATACCAGGGCATTGAAACTGTTCATCTCGGTTTGGGGCTGGGCCATCATGCCACCACCTGCGCCATTCCGGTCAAGGGTGCCGTGGTCTGCCAGATAACCGATTTTTTCGTTGATATCGATGAGGGACTCGATTCCGCCGTTGATCAGCTCCTCCAGATCGTCCATATTGACAAGCTCGTACTGGTCACCGAAAATGGGAATGCGCATCACATGCATCAATGGAATATCAACGGATTTATCCTTGTATTTGATCACAAGCCCGATACCGCCTTCGCCAGCCTTGACCTTGTCTCCAATGGGATTCCATTTAAGGGCCAGGATGTTGTGTTTCTTGACCATGTCATTCAGGGTATTGTCCATGGACGGATCCAGGTATTTGTAGACAAGTCGGCCGTAATTTTTCAGATTGATTTTATTGACCGTGGACTCGATTTTGCCCGGAATGCCCGGCAGGTCGTTGAGTTTCATGTACGGGGCCACATCCTTGAGGGACGATGACATATACAGTTCAACCTGGATTTTTTCCGTAAGGCCAAGCAGGGTGCTTATTTTGTTGTTCATTTTCTTCATGCGCATGGTCAGGATGTATTCAATCTTATCCATGTCTGTAATCATGGGGATTTTCTCAATCAAATCACCATGAATAATCACAAGGCCCATGTATGCATTTTTGAACTTCACTTCATCTTCTTCGATCAGACGGATCTGAATGGGATTGATTCCGTAACTTTCGGCAAGTTCCCTGTTTTGTTTTGACGTTTCGTTTTCGTCACCTGCCGATGAAATATCCTTGAAGCTGTAGTTGAAATAATTGTTTCCGTTAATTTCATATTCTTTGAGGATATCCTGGAGGTAGCGTTTGGTGTTGTTGTGGGGGGCCGGGAGATCATCTGTGAAAAATACGTTGATGGTCATGGGCTCCGTAAGGGTTGCCACCACATTTTTGCTGATATCCGACAGGGAAAAGATTTTGTTTTCCGTCAGATCAACCCTTACAAAAAGGCTGTAACCCACAATATTCAAGAGGATGACAACCACTGCGTATATCATAAGTTTGATGTACTTTTCCGATTTTTTATTGGACGCCATGATGTACTCCTTATTTCTTTTCAGTCATCGCAAGAGCTGAACCATAAAGGCTGATAAAAATGACACTGGCAAAATACAGAATATCCCGGGAGTCCACGATGCCTTTTGAGATATTCTGAAAATGGAAATCAGCGCCGATATAACCCACAACCTGGACAATGGACTGGGGGAAAAAGAAAAGCATTTTGTCGACAAGGGTCAGGGAGAAACAGACGAGCACACCGATAATAAAGGCGATGATCTGGTTCCGGGTAAGGGCTGATGCAAAAAGTCCCACGGCCGTATAAGCCGAACCCAGAAAAAAAGCACCCAGATATCCTCCCACAACAGGACCCCAGTCAAGATTCCCCACAAAGGAGATGGTCAGGGGATAGGCAAGGGTGGGAAGAAGCATGGCAGCAACAAAGGCAGACCCGGCCAGGAATTTCCCCACAACAATATCCGATAAGGACACAGGCAGGGTCATCAGGACTTCATAGGACCCGATACTCATCTCTTCGGAAAAAAGCCGCATGGTCACTGCCGGAATAACAAAGGCAAAGGTAAAGGGCAGCAGGCTGAAGAAACTTCTTAAACTGGCCTGGTTGCTAAGAAAAAACGCCATGAAAAAAAACCATCCCGTCACCAGAAGGAAAATCGATATGACGATATAGGCGATGGGGGAGGTAAAGTAATCCTTTAATTCTTTATAGAATATATGTTTTATCTGTTGCATATCAGCTCTCCATGGTCAGAGTTCGGAAAATGTTTTCAAGGGAATGTCGTTCCTGATAAAATTCGATGATGATCCAATCATGTTTTTTAATCATCAGATAAATATCTTCTCTCAAATCCTTAGCATCTTTAACATGAACCGTTATGCTTAAAATGGTTTCCTGGTCTGATGGATTTTTCTTGATCTCCATCACATTGGGAATGCTTTTAAGTACTGACTCAACCGTTGAAAACTCAGCATCTTTCAATGAAATATTGATGGAAGACCCTTCCTCTTCCGATTGTTTGATGCTTTCCGTAGTACCGTCCGCAACGATTTTTCCCTTGTTGATGATGATAATCCGGTCGCATGTGGCTTCGGCTTCCGTGAGGATATGGGTGGACAGGATAATGGTTTTTTCCTTTCCGATATCCTTTATGATCTTTCTGATTTCAACGATTTGGTTGGGGTCAAGGCCGGATGTGGGCTCATCCAGGATAAGGATTTCAGGATCACTCATCATGGCATGGGCAATGCCCACCCGTTGTTTCAAACCTTTGGACAATTCCCCGATGGTTTTGTGCATGATGTTTTCAAGGCCGCACAAATCTGAAAGTTTACGGATTCTCGATACTTTGCCCTCTGATGTAAATCCCCAGATATCTGCCACATAGCACAGATAATCATAGACGATCATATCATGATAAAGTGGGGCTGATTCCGGGAGATAGCCGATACACCGTTTGACATCAAGTGCTTGGTCCGAAACGAAAAAATCCTTGACCTTGATGGTTCCTGAGCTGGGCTGGAAATAGCCTGTCAGCATCCGTAAGGTTGTGGTTTTTCCCGCTCCATTTGGGCCAAGAAGGCCAATGATCTCCCCTTTGCGGATATCCAGACTGATATTGTCCACCGCGCAGAAATCATCATAATACTTGGTTAATCCTTCAATGTGGATCATTCTTCAACTCCTTTTAACTGAATGAACATGAAAAAGTACTCTTTGAAAACGGCAAAGTATAGAGTGAATATATTGAAAAATCAGAAGCAGGTATTTTTTACACTAAGGGGTGAAAAATTCAAGAAAAAAATAAGGTATGACAAAGGTTATCTTAAAAATTTACCCTTCACGGGTATGTTTTTGCAATAAATCGATCTGAGGCGGAAAGATATTTTTCCATGGAGATTTTTTTCAGGTTTTTGAGACTGGAAGAGGGGATTACCTTTGAAATTAATTTGTTTAACATTTTTGATACAGGGCCTTCCATGTTTGTATAGCTGACAAAGGTGACACGGGTTGAATCCGGAGTTACCTGCTCAAGAATCCATTCTTGTCTGGAATCGGTTATCCGCATATGGTTTTTGCGGATGGGAACCAGGGGCTCTTTGACCGCTTCGCTTTGAATGGTGATTTTGCCTCTGCCCCAATCTGCTTCGGTGGTACAATGGACCACAATGTCCCTGTTCGCCAGGGGCCAGGGAACATCAAAATCGTAGTATTGAAAGGACTGTTTGTCCGATGGCCGGTCCAGCTCCCTGGATGTTGCACAGTATTTGATCCATTTGGAATGTTCGGAAACGTTGGATAAGATATCGTAGATGATTTCAATGGGGCTGTCGATGATACAAACCCCTTTGTAAGCGTTTAGATCACTGCCTTGAATGGTTTTGGTGAAGTTTGTAACACCCTCGGATTTTTCCGTTTCACACCAGGCCCTGTCTTGCTGTTGGCTGTTGGATAAAGAGCATCCGGAAAGAAACGTGGGATCGGGCTCATCGGCAAAAACAGAGTAAGCAGATACGATGAAAATCAAAACCATTCCCAGACAAGCGATTTTGAACCCGTTTAATGCCATATACCAAACCACGCGAAAACTAATAAGTTATTAAAAAACCAGTGTTGTTAAAGTGAACAATGATAACTTTTAAGCAACTGTGATAGCTTTATCATAGAATGATACAAAATTCCAAGGATTTTTGAGCAGCAATTTAACCAAGTGTAAAAATAACGTAAGGGAAGACGTGGCGTATAAACAAATAGCTTTATAGTGTTTTCTTTAAGTGTGGTTGAATAAAATAAATATATTGAATCCTTAAAGGGTTGGGATGCTAATTTATTTTTTGACAAGCCGTATGAATCCATCTATATTTAGTGATTCTATATTCAGTGATTAACACCATTGATAAGTTCGTAAAAAGTCGACGGATGGCTATGGAAAAAGGTTCATAGGCAAGGCATAGTGTTTGGCCGGACGTGAAGGTATACTTGAAGCGTATGTCGAACGTCCGGCTAAACACTATAACGCCGCATATGGGACTTTTTACAACGCCATCACCATTGATAAACATCGTGTCAACCGAGAGTCTCCATTGCGGTTTGACCCTTCATTGACCATCGTATCCCTTGAAATTCATTGAATTCAAAAAGGGCATAATTCATCATCAGGATAAATAATTTAATATATTAGATATAAAGGAGAAAAACATGGAAGGATTAGACTTCATATTTGCCCCAAAATCCATTGCACTTGTTGGGGCATCCTCCACCAAAGGTAAAGTCGGACATGATATTTTTGCCAATGTCATTTTCGGCGGTTACCAGGGCACGATTTACCCCGTAAACCCCAAAGCCCAGGCCATCATGGGTGTCAAATGCTATCCCAGCCTTCTTTCCATCCCAGACCCCGTGGACCTTGCCATGGTGATCCTGCCTCCGAAACTGGCTCTCCAGGCAGCCCATGATTGCGTCAAAAAAGGGGTCAAGGGCATGGTGATAATTTCAGCCGGATTCAAGGAAGTAGGGGGTGAAGGCCTTGAAATTGAAAATCAGATCAAGGCCGTGTGCAAAGAAGCCGGCATACGAATCGTCGGGCCCAACTGTCTGGGGGTTATCAATCCGGCTTCGGATGTATCGCTGAATGCGAGTTTTTCTTCTCGTATGCCAAACAGTGGAAATATTTCATTTATATCCCAGAGCGGTGCCCTTTGTACCGCTGTTCTCGATTTTGCCGCTGATCGAGGTTTTGGATTTTCAAAATTCATTTCCATTGGAAACAAGGCCGACGTGGATGAGCTGGATCTTTTGAAATATTATCATGCCGACCCGAAGACCCACGTGATCATGATATATATGGAGGAACTGACTCGAAGGGGCAAGGAGTTCATTGATGTTGCAAAAAATATCACCAGCGGTGAAAACCCCACACCCATTCTGGTGATCAAGTCCGGCAGTTCCGTTGCCGGTGCAGCCGCAGCCGCCTCACACACAGGATCCCTTGCCGGTTCGGATGCAGCATACAATGCCATTTTTTCCGAAGGCGGAATCATCCGGTGCGAGAGCGTGAACCAGCTGTTTGATTTTGCCCTGGCCTTTTCCGCCCGGAAGATCCCCACCGGCAACCGGATCGCCATTATCACCAATGCCGGTGGCCCTGGGATCATTGCCACGGATATGACCGAACATTCCGGGCTGAAACTGGCTAAATTTTCCGAAGAAACCGTTGAGGAACTCAAACGGCATCTTCCCCCCACGGCCAATTTCCACAACCCGGTGGACGTGATCGGGGATGCGGCCCGTGACCGTTATGAAAACGCTCTGGCCACGGTGATCAGTGATAGTAATGTGGATGGTGTCCTTATTATTCTGACGCCCCAGTCCATGACCGATGCCATCGGGACAGCACAGGCCATAGTCCAGATCTTTAAAACAACCCAGAAACCCATTGCCTGTGCTTTTATGGGCGTTGTGGACGTGTCTGAAGGGGTCAAGATCCTCAATAAAAATCATGTGCCTGTGTATGATTTTCCTGAAAATGCGGCCAGTGCTCTGGGTGCTTTAAACACAGCCAACCGCTGGCTGAACCGTAAAAGACTTCCGGATTACAAAACAGAATTTGACGTGGAACGGGCCCGGACCATGATCCAGGATTTTATCGACAGGGATTTTCTTGTCCTGGGTGAGGTTGAAGGTGCGGAACTTTTAAAATGCTATGGATTTAAAACCCTTGAAATGAAAATTGCCACATCCGGGGAAGAAGCGGCCGGCTTTGCAGAAGCCATCGGTTTTCCCGTGGTCATGAAAATTGTTTCACCGGATATTCTCCATAAATCCGACGCCAAGGGTGTCAAAGTCGGGATCCGTGATCGAAAAGAAGCTGAAAACGCATTTGCCGAGATCATTGACAATGCCAAAGCCTATAAAGAATCTGCTGTTATCAAAGGGGTCCTTATCCAGAAAATGGCATCTCCGGGAGATGAAGTTATTTTGGGTATGAACAGAGATATCATGTTCGGCCCCATGGTGATGTTCGGCCTGGGAGGCATCTTTGTGGAATTGTTCAAGGATGTTATTTTCAGAATCGCCCCCTTTGGCAGGAATGTGGCCAGACGCATGATTAAATCCATCAAGGCCTACCCACTCCTTACAGGATTCAGGGGTAAACCCGTGGCAGACATTGAAATCATTGAAAGAAACCTCGTGGCCTTAAGCCAGATGGTGGATAATCACCCTGAAATCAAAGAGCTGGATATCAATCCCCTGCTTGTCCATAAAAAAGGGGAGGGGGCCACTGTGGCGGATGTGATTATTACCCTGAATAAGAAAAAGGTCTAAACCTTGATGGCGTCGTAAAAAGTCCCATATGCGGCGTTATAGTGTTTAGTCGGATGTTCGACAGACTTCATTGAAAAAAAAGTTTCAAACCCAAACGCCCCGGATATGCCATACGCATTTCCGGGGCGTTTATTTTTTCCTGGTTTTGTTGTGCTCCATTCGCGTCAAATATTTTTAAACCACCCGTTCGCGTAGCTCACTGAAGGACACGAAGAGTACGAAGAAAATAGCCTCCGGCGGCCAGCTTCCCCGCTTTCGCGGGGACAAGCTTAAAAAGCTGGGTAAATGAGTAGTGGATTTGATGTTTCATCGTAAGTCTCCCATGAATGACGTGAAAACAACCAAAACCGGGGACAGGCCAATTGTGCGGCCGGGCAAGGTCGTGTAATCGAGCGGGTGAGAATCCCGTCCCGGAAGGAAGGCCATCCACCGGGTAGCGAGTCTTTGGAGGCGATGTGGTAAC
>Ga0180007_10000644_pt1 | contig 55326 bp, 38 predicted proteins | sample MM_PC_MetaG_FD_121122 | JGI IMG/M metagenome (GOLD analysis project Ga0180007, IMG submission 121122) | Groundwater microbial communities from the Aspo Hard Rock Laboratory (HRL) deep subsurface site, Sweden - MM_PC_MetaG | ecosystem: Environmental > Aquatic > Deep subsurface > Groundwater...
AACGTTGCTCCATGATTCCTTCTTAATTTCTTCATTTTACCGCTGCTCCTTTCTATATTTTAAAATCAATTTAGAACAGCTTTACCACTTAAGCAACTGTACAGTTTTTCCCGACCAGCTCTTGGCATAGTCTGAATGGTTTGTGAAGATGGGGTTAATTAAGCGCTTACAATTAAACACTTACTAGTTGCCAGGAACCGGAGGCATGTTCTGCCTGCCATAAGGCATAATTTTTTTGCAGATTCATCCACAAATCGGATGAAGTATCAAAAGCACGTGATAGACGAAGAGCCATATCAGGGGTTATCGCTCCCCTCTCATTTATGATTTTAGATAATGTCTTTCTTGATACACCAAGAATCGAAGCCAATTCAGTAACAGTGATGGAAAGTGGAACCAAATAGTCTTCTTTAATAATTTTGCCTGGGTGTGTTGGTTGTCTGATCATTTTTTTCATGTCACTCACTTTATTAATGGTAATCATCAGAGCCAGTTTCAAAACGCCCCATTTTGGCCAATCTCTGCGTTGGGCTCAAATTTCGCACGAAGTGAAGCATTAGCGCTATCCTCGAAATACTAAATGTATTCCTGTGGTTGAAATTTTCTCCCGCCTTTAGCTTGACCATACTGAAACGTTTTGAAAGTGGCTTACATATATAATGTTTGCTGGTAGCAGTTTATTTCAGCCCTTACTGTTTAAGTTTTGATAAAAAAATGGGTGCGAAACTTGAGTTGTTAGAATAATATCTTCAGACCCACATTAAACATATGCGACGTATAGCCATCGCTGTTCCGGAGCATACAGTCATAATCAAGAGACCCGGTTATTTTTTTACTGAATGCGGCTTTCAGACCCGCACCCAGAAGTACAGAGTTTTTGGCCCTATCCCGGCCTGAAATGTCGAAGGAAGGTCCGGCCGCGGTAAGCCGGCAACGAAGCGATTCCGAATCTGCCAGGTAATCATGATCCCACCGGGCCCGTAATTCAGTGATCAGAACAGATTTTTCAAGCTTAAAGAACCTTGTGACGTGGAAGCCCAGCAGGCTCAGCAGTGAATCTGAATTACGGGAATCGATCTTCAGGTCTGCCGCACCCGCACCGTGTTCCCCGTAGCCTTTCTCGTGAAGATAGACATATCCTATCCCCATGGTCGGGCCGAATCTCCAGCGGTCAATGGTCCAGTCATGACCGGCGTTTATGGAAGCAAAATAGTCTTGTCCGTCATGTTTGCTGAAGGCAGTTCGGTTCAGGAAAGCAATCGAACGCTCCGAGTCAAACCGGTTCTGCCCGAAGCCGATCGCTATCTCCACATAGTATCCACCGGCCTGGGCTGCATCGTCCCACAAGGCGTAAAGCAGACCTCGATATGAATCAATTTCGCTGATGCTCCGTGAGGCGGCCTCTTCAAGTCGTTCTTCGGAAAATACTCCTGCCACACCGCCCCTCAGGCTGTCATTGATCCGGAACTCAAGCCCCAGCATAAAACCCCACACACGTTCCCGAAAGGCAGGGCTCTCGGATGTGTCCTTGTATTTGGCATAGGATCCCAGGGAGTTGAACCACATGCCGGGATTGGAGATCAAGGACGCCTCTTCAGCCTTGCTGCTGTTTCTGGGCTCTTCCGGCAGCCCCATGCCTGGCATCCAATTATCAACAGAGGCCAACATCAGTCCCTTGAAGCGGGTTTGGCCTACCTCCGGATTGCGGTGACTCCGCAGGTTCCTTCCGCGAATACGAATGTAGTCCATGCTCCTGTGAGCATTGGCCAGTGCCGTAGAGCTTGCCCCGGCATGAAGCTTTGGCATCAGATCGTCCATAGCATCCCGAACGCCTCCAAGGCTCAGCGTGTCAACCTGATTGAGAACAACGGCCATGTCGCCGACAGCTGGAGGGCGGACCTGATCCATGACACTGGCCACACTGGTCTGGTTATGATCCGCCGCCAGTGACTGATAGCTGTTTCGGGTTATGCTCATGGACAGTGCATTGGGGGATAGACTGCTCAACGCGGCATTCAGTACTGCCGGGGTGTCAACCTGGTCAAAGGCACCCTGGAGCGTGCCTGCGGTCAGAAATGTGTAATCGCCTGCAGTAGCGTAACCGTATGGCACAACCTGTAGTGTGCCTCCCTGAATATCGGCCGTGCCTGTGACCGCCAAAAGATCGGAGACGCCACTGCCCACCTCGGTTTCCAGAACCGCACCGGCAGTGTGGGTGTAGTCCCCGGCAACGGTGAGGGTGCCGATGGAGTTGCCCGGTGCTACCATGCCCTGATTGAAGACATTGCCCGTAAGTATCCCATACCCCCCCAGCGTGCCAGAGGCTTCAACAGTTGTCGGTCCGGAAATAGCGCCGTTTATCCGCAGCCGGCCTCGCTGGATGCCGATGGAACCAAAGGCTGAACTCCCCGTAAGGGTCCAGTCCACACCGGACATTTTCAGTGTCTCAACACCGAGGAAAACCTCATCCTCAGTGCCGGTGCCCTGCAATTCCACATAGTCATCATTTCCATCAAGGCTTACAAACCCCAACAAAGCCGAACCCGTCTGGAGGATCAACCGCATATTAAAAAAACCATCAGAGTAGATAGAGTATGGATCAGGCCCTGACGCCAGGATACTGCCGCTGTTTACAATGGTCGCATCAGCATATGCGGCTACCCCGAATGCGTATCCTGAATCCGCTGTGGCTTCGATGCGGCCGGTGTTGGTGACACTCGAGGGTCCGCCACTGAGTAAGATTCCTGTTGCGGATTTACTCGAAGCGTTTGCGATGATCCGGCCGTTGTTGACAACAGTGCTGTGTAAGCGGCTGTCGGTCCACACGCCATATGCCCTGGCATTCACACCCTCGGCCCCGGCAGTAATCTGCCCATTGTTTTGAAGATCAACCTCACTGCCGCCGTTGAACAGCAAAACACCATACGCCAGTGCCTGATCGTTCGATGCTGAGGCGCTGGCGGAGATCTGCCCCGTATTCCGGACCTCATGGGCCTGGGCGCAGATCCCATAGGCAATGGCCTGGTTTTGCAGGCTGCTTGCCGTGGAATAAATCAAGCCCTGATTGGTCACGCTCCCCTGCGGTCCGCCCCATAAATACACGCCTCTGGCCGTGGTCAAATCAGCATCAGCCGCAGCAGTGGCGGACAAGGTTCCGGTGTTGGTCACGGTACTTTCTTCGCCCGTCCAGATATCCACGGCGTGCGCGTTCATTGTCCCGCCCGCGCTCCAGGGAACAGCCTGGATCTCTCCCGCATTCTCCCAGGACACATCTTCTCCGCCCCAGGCCTCATAGATAAGATATGTTCCCTCCATACTCACCCTGGCAGAGGTGTATCTTATCCTCATATAGCCGTCTTCGCCCCAGGTCGTGCCCCAGCTATTGCGGAGTATCCAATATCCCATTCCTCCGTCACCTGGATCGTCCTCCCAGCCTACGAGCGACACTGCATGGTTTGTGCTGCTATAGTATGGTAGAAATGAATTGGCCGCAGTGCCCGTGTTCTGAAAGATGCCACCCGGGTAAGCCTGGAAGGCCCCATCAACGAAGACGGCGACATCAACCGCTCCAAACCTCCGGATGATACGCTTGGTCGTCTCGATATCATTGGGGGGGATACGATACCATTCGGTGAAACCTACCCGTGGCGCATCCCAGTGGTGATTATCCGGACCTGGATCAATCTGGACATAAGGAAAGTCTGCCTCCATAGGCACACCATGCTCCACAAGTCCGGTTAATTCTTCATAATCATAGCTGGCTCCGTCACAACCATCAAATCCTTCATAGAGGGGGCTCAGGCTCCAGATAATAAAGGATTCGGAAAAATCTACTACTACCGAGTCATAAAGGCCATTATGCCGGTTATAAACGCTCTCAGCAGCCGCCAGAGCACCGAACGAATAGCAACTGCCGCAGACGCCCTGATCACGGACCGGGCCGATATACGAGTCGCCATTGATATCTCGAAGATCAAAGGATGAAGGAGGCGGCTCGGCAAAGGAAATCCCGCATGCAAGAAAAACTCCCAGCAGACAAAATATGTATTTAATGCTCCTATCCAACTTCATGGGTTTTTGTTTATCTTGCCAATAAGCCATTTTATTGCTCCCAACTGATTGGTTAAGGGGCGATTGGATAGAAACCACAGTCACCTGAGACAATCCCCGTTAGAACCCATCGTTCCCTATTAAGGCAATAGGCTCACGATCATATATTTGTATAATTAGGCATTCAAAATAGTCTATGGCATATTTTACTCTTAGGATATATCTTAATAAGGGATTAAGGTTTGTCTTACCGGACCAGGAACGTAAGACATTGATTTCAGCTTTTCCAACAGAATTTCAAGAATAGGATAATCATCCTTGAATTCCATTATGCAGTATTAGTCCTCTGTAACCTCGCCATTATCATCAAAAATATCCATATCAGGATACAATTTTTTCGCACATTCAGGACAAATAGCATGACTGAATTCAGCGTCAGAACGATCTTGAATGTAGGATTCAATCTGATTCCAATACCCTTTGTCGTCACGTATTTTTTTACATGAAGCGCATATGGGTATTAAGCCTTGAAGGGTTTTAACCTCTGATAGTGCCTTTTGAAGGTCTGAAACCAACCTGTCCTTTTGTTCTTCTGTCCGCTTGCGCTCGCTAGTATCATGAATGATGGAATGGAGCAGAGCCTTTCCATTGATGTCAACTTTACCGCTGTATACACCCACCTCCTTAAAGGATCCATCGGACAACCGGTGGCGAAACTCGAAGTAAGTACGTTTCAGAAGCATGGCCTTTTCCATCTCTGCTTTAACCTGCTCGCCCGATAAGGTGTTGATGTCCTGAATTCGCATTTCTTTGAGTTGATCCACCGACCACCCATAAAATCTTTCAGCCGATCTATTGGCTTCAACAATATTTCCGGTATCGGGGTTAATTATTAGTTTGGCGGCGGAATGATTTTGAAATAGATTCCGGAATTTTGCTTCGCTTTCTTGCAGTGCCTGATCCGCCTGTTTGTGCGCGGTGATGTCCTCGATGGCCAGCAGGATGATCCGATCCTTGCCCATCCCTCTTTGGATCTGCCGGGCATTCAAAAGCATTGTGCGCCTGCCGATTGTGGCAAAGTCGTGTTCGACCTCGTAGTTGTCGAAGGTTGCCTTCTCGGGAAGGATGTCTTCCAGCAGTTCCCGCAGTTTGGGGATATACCACTGTTTATTACCGAGGTCATAGATAAAATTGCCTAAAGTTTTTTTCCGTGCTACCTTGAATGAATCAATGAAACTTCGGTTTGCTAAGATAACCTTCAGATCTGAATCCAGCACCAAAAGGGGTTCGTGTATTGTCTCTACGATATCTTCGGATATCTGGTCTATCCGAGCCGTTATCATAGTGCCCTCCTCCCAGCATCAAAATTTGACTTTATTTCGTTTGAATAAATGGAGCTTTTGAATTGTCAAAGATACTTGCATTATCCTTGCATCTAACAATCTCAACAATACTGAGAATATCTGAAAAATCTTTAGTGAAACAGGAATAAGATACTAAAATCATTGAATAGGCTTGAAATAAAACATTTTATTGTGAATATGTCAATATTAAAAGGTTACAAGGTTAATGGAGAAAGGTCGGGATATTAAGCACTTGTTGCGACCTGAAAAAATCTGGCAGATAGGAAACACGAAATTGAGTTGTTTAGATATGTTTCTATCTACTTGCATTTAATGATTTAGTCTTCTTTAATAATTTTGCCTGGATGTGTTGGTTGTCTGGCCATTTTTTTCATTTAACTCACTTTATTAATGGTAATCATCATAATCAACTATGTAAGCATCGCCGTCAACAAATTTTAAGCGTTATTTTTTGGCAATACTGGTTGATTCATTGCCTTATTGAGAATCAGTGCTTATTATAAATCATAATACAAAAAAAGGGGGGTGTCGGCTATGAAAATCTTCATGGTAATTATTTTTTCTTTTTTAGCTATTACCGGATACATTTTATTTAACGGCAACCAAAGCAAGGCTGGTGACAAAATGACAAAAGAAAATAAAAATATCGAAACGGCTACTTTTGCAGGTGGATGTTTCTGGTGTTCGGAAGCAGACTTTGAAAAAGTTAAAGGCGTAACAAAAGTTATCTCCGGTTACACAGGGGGTAAAGAAGAAAATCCGACTTATGAAGAAGTATGCAGCGGAACAACAGGGCATCTGGAAGCAGCACAGGTTTTTTATGACCCTTCTGTTGTTACTTACAAAGAACTTTTACAGGTTTTCTGGCGACATATTAATCCAACTGATGCAGGCGGCCAGTTTGCCGACCGCGGAAGACAATATAAGTCTGCTGTTTTTTATCATAATGAAAAACAAAAAGAACAGGCTCAGGTTTCCAAAGAAGAACTGGATAAATCAGGAAAGTATGCAAAGCCTGTTGTAACAGAGATTATACCTTTTACAAAGTTTTATAATGCAGAAGATTATCATCAGGAGTATTACAAGAAAAACCCTTCTCATTATAAAGCTTACCGGAAAGGATCGGGTAGAGACTGGTTTATAAACGAAGTGTGGGGGAAAAATGAAGGCGACAAATTTTGTCCTTTGCCGGCACTAAAAAAAGCTAAGTCTGATTTTGAAGCCAATAAGAAAAAGCTTACTTCTTTGCAATATAAAGTAACACAGGAAGAAGGCACGGAACCTCCTTTTAAAAATGAATACTGGGACAATAAAAAAGAAGGAATATATGTTGATATAGTATCGGGAGAACCATTGTTTAGCTCAAAGGATAAATATAAATCGGGAACCGGATGGCCAAGCTTTACAAAGCCTCTTGAGCCTAAAAATATTGTTGAAAGAGAAGATGTAAGCTTTTTTTCCTTACGTACAGAAGTAAGAAGTAAAGATGGCAATTCTCATCTGGGACATGTATTCCCTGACGGTCCACAGCCAACCGGCAACAGATACTGCATGAACTCAGCAGCATTAAGATTTATTCCTAAAGAAAATCTTGAAAAGGAAGGTTACTGCGAATATATGAAGTTATTTGAAGATACAAAATAATATATACTGTTTAATGCCGAGAGAAAATTCACTGACATCTGTAGTAACATAACAGGCTTCTGACTTAGGCGAAATAAGCCGAAAGCCTTTGAGGTAGAAATTAATTTAATAAGCTTTCCTTAATTGTAGATCCTAGCTTTTCAAGCATATAGGGCTTCTGGATATAAGCGCTTACGCCCAGCTTTTTAGCCTTGCTGACTCGATCAGTCTCTGATAAACCACTGACTATGATAGCTTTTTGTTTTGTACGGATGGTAAGAATATTCTTATATGTATCCAGTCCGTCCATGCCTTGATTCATGATCATATCAAGTAATATCAGATCTGCTTTTTCTCCTCTTTTCAGATATCCTACCGCTTCTTCGCCGCTTGGAAAAGTCATCACATTATAATTAAGGCTGGCAAGCATGCTGGCGGCCATCTCACGCTGTTCCTTAATGTCATCAACTACTATTATTGACTCCCCATGACCCATATATTCGGATACAGCTATGGATGTAGTCTCGCTGCTTATCTCCTTTTGTGTTGTTGGAAAATAAAGGTTAAAAATTGTACCTTTATTTATATCGCTTTTAATATCAATATACCCGTCGTAATCCTTTATAGTTCCCCAGACAACGGAAAGCCCTAACCCAGTTCCGCTTTTCCCCATAATTTTTTTTGTATAAAACGGTTCGAAAATATGTTTTAAATCCCCATTCGATATACCTTCACCAGTATCTGAAATAGATACAATCACATAATCTCCCACACTAATTTCCTCATATCCCTGTATCGAGCTTTCCACATATTCATAGTCCGTTTTGATAGTCAAAGTTCCACCCTTCGGCATGGCTTCGACGGCATTGGAAACAAGATTCATAATCGTCTTACCAAAATGAACGGGAGACCCTAAAACATTTGGCAAATCCGGTTTGAGTTGAGTATTTACCAGGATGTTGGGGTTAAAGGACAACAATTTCTGGTATTCAGGTGTGTTCTGATATTCCATAATTGCAGTATTGAGATTTATTACTTTTTCGGTATGAACTCCCCTTCTTGCCAAAGTTAGCATATCATGAACAATAGCAGCAGCTCTTTCACCGCTTTTAATAATAGTCATAAGCCGGGATTTTATTTCGCCTGATTCATCTATTTCTTTATATGTAAGAAGCAATTCCGAATATCCTATCACAACTCCGATAACATTATTAAGATCATGAGCAACCCCGCCTGCCAATATGCCTATAGCTTCCATTTTTTCCGCACGCTGTAGCTTTGTTTCCAATTCCCGGCGCTTTTCTTCTAACCGCCTGCGTACTGTCATATCCCTCACTATATATGTTACTATCAAGGAGCCTTCTCTTTTATATGCAGATACTGTAAGTTCAAGAGGCACAAATATACCTTCTTTGGTCCGACCTTCAAGGGAAACAGTCTTTCCGGCATATTTTGATAAATCAGATAAAACAGATTCTATATCCTGGTTAAAAGTACTTATATGTTCATCAAAATATTTCTCAGGAACAATAATATCAGAAGGCTTGCCTATAATTTCTTCTTTGTTATAACCAAATATTCTTGAAGCGGCACTGTTCCATTGAATTATTTCCATTTTACCATTTGTTGTTATTATAGCATCCGTAGATGTCTCAACCAGCGCACGATATTGTTCTTCGCTTCTTCGCAACGCTTCATGCGTCAATTTATGCTTGTTAACTTCCGCCAGCAAAGTTTTATTAGTCTTTCTTAATTCAGCAGTACGTTCTTCTACTGTTTTTTCCATTTTACTATAGGATTGCTTAAGCGCCTTTTCTATGCGGGATATTGCCCGTATCGGCATAATTCGCAATGCTATAAATGCCCCAAGGCCAAAGGGTAATATCAACAAAGCTATTAAACCGGCATTGTTTATAACAGGTCGCAAAGATCGATAAACCTTTATTTTGCCCGCAACAAGACCTGAGTCCATGATATCATAAGATCTCATCATAACAGGAGAAACCAAATCACCAGCACTCTGTGCAACAATCTCATTTTGATTATTTGTTATTTTTCGTATTTCCTGAATTCCATTTTTTGGACGTATAGACAGGCATTCATACAATCTGGCTTTTTCAAATTGCCAGTATTCCGGATTTGCATTTATTATTTTTTGGGCTATGTTTGCATTAAGTTCTGCATCGATTTTAAGAGCAGATGACATATCAAGATAAGAAATATAAAAATATCCAAGGGGAAATATAATTACAAGTAATGAAGTAACAATTACTGACAAACAGGTAATAACTAAGGTTACATTCTTTTCGGGTAGCATATACCACCTCTTTGTTTTATTTTAGAATAACCAAATTTCCCGTATTTTCCAGTATATCCTTGCCTTGCTGTGTTTTTATAAAATTTATAAATTTATGTACTAAAGCAGAGCTGTCTTTATTTATTACAATCAAAAACTGTTTTGATAAATTATAGGACCCATTTGTGAGATTTTCAGTATTAGGCGTTACACCATTAAAGGAGAGAATTTTGATGCCCGAACGTTTTTCGGCTATAAACTGTGTTAAAGTAAACGTTCCGAATGCTCCTGGAATACTTTCGATTTTATCAGCGTTTTCCTGATCGGTAAGAGCTACCTGCATTCCTAAGCGGGATTTAGAAATATCAACGGCATTATTTACTTCGGAAGATATTTTGCGTAAAATAAGCGTGTCGGCCTCTTCGTTTGGGCGAAGTATAAGGCGGATACGTCTTCCATCAAACCATTTTTGTTTTTCACCTTTGTATATTTTTATAATATCGCTGGTATCAGTATCCGATATATTTACATCTTTATTTGCAACAAAAATAAAGGGTGTTTTTGCATATTCAATAACCTTTAAACCAAGTTTTGTTTCATTTTCTTTTAAGGGCCTGCCACAAAGCCCGATGTCTATTGCACCGTTTGATATGGCTCTTATGGCTCCATCGCTTCCTATACTCGGCAATACGATAACTTTTATATCAGGATATGCTTTCTCAAAATCTTTGGATATTATTTTTATTGCTCCAAGAGCACAGCCGGTACCTCCGATTTTTATAGTATGCTGCGCGAAAGCAGTTGATGGTAAAATAAAACTATAAATTGCAATTATAAGCAGAATCTTTGAGAGTATCTTTTGATATTTCTTCAAACCCGCAACAGTCCCCTTTTTATCCTAATCAAAATACAGGCCATGAAAGATAAACAGGCAGAAAACCCCTATCAGTTAATTGCTGGAAACGCTTATTACTATATCGGCACAAAAAAGTAAAGTATTAACTGTTTTTTTTATAAACTTTTTTTCTATCCCCAAAGAGCATCATTTAACCCGGATGTTCTTTGAGTTTTTCTTAATATTGCAGTTCTTAGTATGCTCTCGGTCCCGACTATAGTCAATTTTCCCGTGGTTCTTGTAATGCCTGTATATATCAGTTCCCTTGTCAATACCGGGTAATCTTTTTCCGGAAGGACTACTACAACATTGTCAAATTCGGAGCCCTGGCTTTTATGAACGGTCATTGCATAAGCTGTTTCATGTTTGGGGAGAATACCGGGTTTGAATTTTCTTTCAGCTTCCATATTACTGCCAAAATATGCATACAGGTTATCATCTTCATCTCGTGCCGGCATAATTATACCCATATCACCATTAAACAGACCAAGGTTATAGCTGTTTTCCTTTATAAGAACCGGCCTTCCCCTGTACCACTGGCTTGAAATATCTATAAACCTTTTTTTTGCCAGCACTGATTCGGCGAAAGAGTTTATACCATCAATGCCGAAAGGCCCTTTGTTTACAGCACATAATATTTTAAATTGACCAAGCAAATAAAGAGCGGCTATTGGATCATCAATTTTAAGATAGGAAGAATATCCTTCAATTATCTTTTCTTCAAGAACGCGATAAAGTTCTTTTTGATTATTATTTTCTTCCCAGCATATTTCATCATCATTTTTCTCTTTTAAAATTTCAATAGCATTTTCCGTTTCACCTTTATTAACAGCCATACTTAACCGGCCAATCCTGCTGTCTTTTGAAAAACGGTAATTTTTTTTAAGAACTACGATACAGTCATTTAAGCTGTTTTTACCAGATATAACATCAATGCCATCTTCAATTTTAGCATATAATTTTTTATATGGCTTAATCGGATATCCGGTCATATCACTTCTGTTGCAAATATCTCCCAATACCGACCCGGCTTGAACAGAAGCAAGCTGGTCTTTATCTCCTGCAAGGATGAGCCTGGCATCATCTTGCAAAGCTTCAACAAGTTTTGCAAGCAGCGCAAGATCAACCATGGATGCCTCGTCAATAACGACTATATCTGCGGGAAGTTTATTGTCGGCATTATAATGAAAAGCGGAAGAGCCGGGAATAGTTTTTAACATCCTGTGAATTGTATAGGCATCCTGGGGTATCAAATTCTTTATATCATCCGAGCAATCAATATTTTTCTTTGTATTTCTGATGGACTCGGAAAGCTTTGCAGCAGCTTTTCCTGTTGGAGCACACAAATAAATCTTTGGTTTATCGCCGGATTCAACTTCTATCAAAACAGCAAGAATTTTTGCTATTGCTGTTGTTTTTCCTGTGCCTGGACCACCTGACATAATGCATAATCTTTTATATACACATACAAGAGCGGCAAGCTTTTGGAGGTTTATCCTTTCACCGGAAACATCGGGGAAATATTTATCAAGAAGCTTTCTTACATGATTTTCATCAAGTTTTATATCAGGCCAGATTATATCATCGTCTGCTTTATTCTTTATGGCTTTTGAAAGAGTATTTTCGTAATACCAAAATTTGTGCAAATAAAGCCTGTTCTTATCATCAAGTACCAATGGACTGTAATCACCGGGTTTACCAACAACATTTGATATTTTCAGCTTTTCTGTCCAGATATCAAGCAAAGGACATGCAAGCCTTTTATAGTCTTCTCCTTTTTCAAGAATTACTTTTCCTGCAAAAGTCTTAAGATCAAGGCATACATCACCGTTTCCGGCAGCATTACTGACAAGTGCTGCGGCAAGAAAAAGATCGGAATCATCCACATTTTCGAGTTCATTGATAAACTTGGCAAAATGCAAATCAATATTTGTAAATATATTTTTATTATATAATGATTTTACATAACTTTTATTCATAGTTAATTTCTAATACCCAGGTATCATCGCTTTTCCAAGTGCATCAATTAAAGATATATCCGGCAAATCAAAAAATATCCCCGAACCGGGAGCTATGTAATCGTTTACTCCGCGTAAGAAAATATAAAATACTCCACCAAACGAATCACTATAATTATATTCCTTGTATTTAATTCTCAAATACTGGTGGAGAGCAAGCGAATATAAATGGTATTGGAGTATATATGATTCTTTGTCCATTACTTTGGCAAGATTTGTTTTTTGATAATTTCCGAGACTGCCGCCAAGATAATTTGATTTCCAGTCAACAATATAAATTTTATCATTGGAGTAAAAGACCATGTCTATATAGCCTTTCATAAAACCTTTTGACGGAGAAAAAGAAAGATTTTCTATCCAGCCGGGATATTCATCATTTATTTTAATGTTCCCATAATCATAAAAGATTTTTCTGATTATTTGAGGACTAATCATTTTTAAGGGAAAATAAAATTCCATTTCATTAATTCTTTGTTTAATATCTACTTTTGACAATTTCAATGATTTCTCATTATCATCATAAGATAAATAAGCATTCAAACCGGCTCCAAGTACTTTCTTTATCATGTCGCATACAGTGTCTTTCCATTTTGTCTCAAATCCATATTCTATAAGCTTATCATCAACAAGTTTTTCTCTATCCTTAAAATCCGAATCAAGAAAACTCATATTCTCAAAAAGATCATGAAAAAAAGTACCGGGTCTTGCTCCTCTTGGAAATGAAAATATATCCGTTTGGTCGGCATTTGCTTGCTTTTCAAATAATTTTTCTACAAAGCTTCTTGCTTCCGAATCTAAATCTCTGCCATCATGGCCAGTATAACTGCTTGCCACAAGAGATGAATAGCTTGAGATTCTATGGATATCATCAATTTTTCCTGTAAATACTCTGGCAAAACACTGCTCAACATTTTTTTCACAAGGAAAGTATTTGTCGGTGTCGGAAGGAGGAATAACAGAAACATTAATTGCCCCGCCTGCATTTTTTGAAATTTCTTCCAGATTATAAAGAAGCTTTGCAGTCTCCTGACTTTTAAAATAATCCTTTACAGCTAAAGTGATTTCTTTATCACCATTATATTCATTGCTTCGGGCATAATGAAGAAGATAAGCCAGTGCGGATGATTCTGCTGTATTTATTCGCCCCCATACAAGATAGCATTTTTCTTTTGCTCTTGTTAAGGCGACATATAAAAGTCTTAGGTTTTCAGAAAGCATCTCTTTTGCCGCAAGAAATATGCTGTTATCATTTCTTTCAAGATCAAGCACCAGATTCCTGTCACTGCTTTGTTCATGAAACAGTATTTCCTCATCTCTTACTTCGGACCCATGCCAGTTAAAAGGACAAAAAACAATGCGAAATTCAAGACCTTTGCTTTTATGTATCGTAACAATCTTTACAGCATCATCATCTGTTTCAAGGCGCAGCAAATGTTCTTCCTGAGTTTGCCGTAAAATATCCCTTTGTTCTGCAAACCATCTTATAAGTCCGGTAATGCCCGGTTTTTTTTCTATCGATACCTTATGCAAAATATCTGAAAGGTGAAGTAAATTTGTTATTCGCCTGTCCCCGTCATAAAATAAAGCAAGGCGCTCTTTAATTCTTTTTTTCTTCATCAAATAACCAAACATCTTAATAAAGCCGTATTTATTCCATAAACGCTGACATTCAATGAATAAAGATTGCCATTTCTCCAGTAACACAGGATTATGTTCATAAGAATTTATCTCTTCGCCTGTAACACCAAAGATATCGGTTATGATGGCTGATTTAACTTTACTTTCATTAGATGGATCAGAAACAGCAGCCAAAACTCTTCCAAGTTCCATAGCTTCATCGGAATCAAAGACATTATCAATACTGTATATTACAGAATGAATCCTTCTTTTTGAAAGTGAATTTTTTACCATCGCAGCCTGTGTGTTTGTTCTTACAAGTATGGCAATATCACTTTGCTTAACAGTTTCCGCTTTTTCGCTATAACCTGATTTAAGGAGGCGTAAAATCTCTGATGCTACAGATTCCGAAATTATTTTTTCAGCATTATTCTTCGTGATAGCCTTGTTGTTTTGAGTATAGTCATCTGTAAAAAGATGCCACAGCGTTAAAGGCGCACCGGATAAGCAAATCTCCTTTTCGCTTATGCATTTTTCCTTATGTCCTGGTATGCCTTTTATAAAGGAAATCCCTTCAAATACAAACGGGTATTTTACACCGGAAAATATCGCATTTACAGCCTCAATCAAACCCGGAGAAGATCTCCAGTTTTCTATTAGAGTATTTTTTTTATCCGATTTTTCAGCTGCTTTGATGTAAGAGAATATATCTGCTCCGCGAAAGCTGTATATAGACTGTTTAGGATCTCCGATAATAAAAAGAACACTTTCTTTAGAATCAAAAAGATTGGAAAAAATTTCATACTGTATAATATCGGTATCCTGAAACTCGTCAATTAGTGCTGCCTTGTATTTTTTACGAATCGATGCGGCAAGATCATTGCCGTCATGACTTAAAATGGCATCTTTTACTTTGGTTAAAAGATCATCATAATATTGGATGTTCTTGCTTTGTTTCCGTTTTTCAAGCTCTTTATCTGCAAACGTTATAAATGCCTTTTTAAGATAAATGATGTATCTGTCAAACTCAGCTTTTACTTCATTACTTGTTTCTAGTAGCATTTCGCAAAGATCAAATAATTTATGGGAAGGGCTTGTCTGTTTTGCCTTTGTTGATTTTTTTATTTTTTCCGAACAAAAGTATTCAAATTTATCATATAGAGGAAAGCTAACATGCCTGTCATCTAAAAATCTTTCCATCCCGGAAAACATAGATTGTATTTTAATCTCTCTTTTAGACAATCCTTTTTCTACAGGTACTATAGTTCCATATATATTTCCTTTTAAAACAGGATCGGAAAGCAAAACCAATATTTCATCTTTAGATGCTATCCATATACTTTTTACTTCTTTAATGATACTTCGATATTCGGAAAGCTTTTCTAATACAGGTTTATTAACTTCGGGTATTATCCTTATCCGATGAAATATCTGTTTTGAAGCAAGTCTTGAAAAATAATGCGGCCCGGATATCTGTTTTAAACTGTAGTTTATAAATTCAGGCTCTGCCCTGTAGAAATTAATTCTCCAGAAATCTTCTGCAATTTCTAATATCAAATCCGTCTGGTCGGTAACAAGTTCGGTATCAAACAGGTTTCCTGTTTCAAAAGAATAATCGGAAAGGATTCTTGCGCAAAAGCCATGAATGGTAAATATTGCAGCTTCATTGAAATTAATAAGTGCGTTGCTTAACAAATCAGAGACAAGCGCATGATTTTCATATTTTTCACAAAGAGCTTCAATTAATGCATCATCTGACTTCTTATCTTTTGTGTCGGCAGAGAAAGCTTCTTTTGCCTTTGTGAGTTTGCTTCTGATTCTTTCTTTTAAATTTTCAGTAGCTGCTTTCGTAAATGTTACAACTAAAATTTGATCTATTGTAAGCTTATTTTCAATAATAAGCCTTACGAAAAGACTTTCTATCGTATAAGTTTTACCTGTTCCTGCCCCTGCCTCTATAAGGTTAGTTCCGTTTAGCTGTGCATTAATTAGATCAAACTGTTTCATAGGTTAGCTGGTTTTTGGGGTAATTATTAGTTGAGCCTGTTTTTATTCAACAGGATCTTTGTAATAGCAGTTTAAAATCGAAACCATTTCTTCTTTTCCGTTTGCAATCCTGCAACATTTATCCCATAAATCTACACTTATAAATTCAAACAATGGCTGATCGACATTTTTAATTTTTTTTAAAGCGGAAAGTAATTTCTTATCCCATGCTTGGTAGTATTTAGCCAGATCATCAGGATAAACTATCTTTCTCCGTTTACCTTCATCATTTGGCCTGAAAGATCTGATTATATTAAAACACCCATAGTCGTTTGTTATTTGCTCGCCTGCTTTAATATCTCTTATGGATATTTCAAAATCAAAGGCAGTAATCATACAATTAGGATTGAAACTATGGTTTACGAATTTGGTATTGTCCCAGCACAGAACATAGCTCCCGGTACTATTTCTGAAACAGTATTTGCTCACAGCATCTACAAACTCCTTCGGAAATTCTTCTATTTCCAAAGGCAAAAATACGCGATCCAGTTTATCAAGAACCCAGGTTACCGTACCTTTAGGAATAAATCCGGTGGCTACTACTCCGTAACCAAGTTCATCATTTATAAAATGTAATTTGGTATCTGGATGAATCAATGCTTATCTCCTTAATCGGATTTATTGAAAATTTTTAATATCTCCGATATATCACCGATTTCTTCCAAATTATTAATATCTGCTATAACTTTTTTAATCTCTTTCTCATCTAAAAGCAAACATGTATTACTTTTAAACTTATCCGTGATATCATCATCCGTCATTTCATATTTCTGTGAAATGCCTGACTTGGCATAAGTCTTTTTATCTGACCCATTATGCACCACAACTTCAATTTCCGGCCTTAAACCGGCATTATCATCAAGATCGGTAATCAATTTTATTTTTTTCATAAACTCATGAATACGCCTATCCTCAAGAGTTTCATTTAACTGCCAGGCAGGGCCTGTCTCTATCCTGTGTGCTGCAACCGCGAAAACAAAAGGTACGCTAAACTGCGCTTGTGAATTTGTTTTAACATCTCTTGTTTTCCATAAAGGAAAATCAGCCAGGCTACCAAGTTTAACGGTAATTTCCATTATATCTTCGGGTAATATATTATTTACCGTGACAATTTCTTCCAAATGGCATAGCGCGTTTTGCATCACACCGCAGCATGGATATCTTTTATAAAACAGCCTTTCCGGAAATACCCATTTATTTCCCAATCCCTGAGTTATGTATTCGGGCATCCACTGGTCACAACCAAAAGCCCTCCAGAAACCATGATCACCATCCAATACTTCAACATCTCCAGTCGATCCCATTTCGGCGGACAGCACAGCAATTACTTGTGACAAAGATAAAAACCCGGAAGACATATACTTAGGATCAGAAACACAAGCAGAGCTTACAAATTTACCTACCATAGGAACCGGTGCGTTATAACCGGCTATCCCCATTGCATGGGCTATTTTGTCTGCATCAAGCCCCAAAAGCCTGCCTGCGGCAGCAGCTCCGCCAAAAGCACACACACCATATCCGGGTGTGGGAAGTGTCATCGCAATTTTTCTATCGGGAAGCTCTACAGAAAACCTTCGCCCAAAAACCATTGCAGATGCAATTCTGGTTGCAAGTTCATGAGCAATTGCAGAAGCTAAAATCAATTGCTTTCCGGATACTTTTTTTATTTCACCTATTGCAAGAGGAGCGGCAAGTATATAGGGTGTGGCATGTGCGGGAGGAGAAAGCAATGCTTCATGATCAAGGGCATTCATCAACTCTCCTATGGCGTATGCAGCCTGTGCCGCACCCACTTTCTCACTTGTACCCCAAAGACTGTTCTCTCTTTGCCCTCCCAGTATAAGCGCCAGACGAATTGCAGCATCGCCTTTTTGTGTTTTTATTCCACCTATAGCACAGCCAATAGTATCAAGAAGAAGTTTTTTGGTTTCAGAAACAACAAAAGACGGTAAATTTTCGTATTTTATTTCCGCTGCAAAGCGGGCAATCTCTGCTGTTACACCCATATTCCCCCTTTGTACCATCAAGGTTATAGACTTTCAGATAATGTTTTCGGCAAGGCCAGAAGGAGCCGCCCTGAGTAAAACGTACATTCTGTACGTTGTCGAAGGGGGCGACTGATAACGCAGCCCAAAATATTATCTGGAAGTCTATAGGGCAAAATGTACTTCATCTTTATCCTTATAACGATAAATTTTTGATTCATTTTCAAGTTTTTCAATATGTGTAAGTACTATTCCAAGACATCTTGCAAGCACAATAACACTGTCTAACGAGGGATAAACAACTTTCATTAAATCCATCAGTGTGTGGTCTTTATCAGATATAGCTTTAAATATCTTATCTTCTCTGCTTTTTACAATAGAAAGCACAGGATCTGTAAGCCCCGAGCAGGACTTTATTGAAGGCCCGTGAGAAGGAAATACTTCTTTTGTCTTATCAAGATATTGATTTATCTTTTTTAAAGACGAGTCATACGATATCAGATCGGAGCCAAAATTATTCAAACCTCCTGTTAGTGTAGAGCTTTTACCAAGAAGAAAATCACCTGAAAAAAGTAAAGATTTTGTTTCTTCCCATAAACTTATATCCCAAGGGCTATGACCGGGGGTGAAAACTATTCTGAACTTAAGCTTTCCTGTACTGATTAAATCACCATCATCCAGTTCTTCATCTATTCCTATTTCACCATATGTGGGATTCCAGAAATGATCTATTACATCAAAATAGATATCTTTTACTTTAGGATGCAAAAATAATTGCTCTGAAAAAATGTTTTTTGCAATTGTTTTTACCAAACTGACATATTCACCATATTTTTCTGCCCATTGTTTTGCTTTGTGGTATGCACAATGTCTGATTTTTGTATATTCGCCAAGTCCTATTCCTCCGCCCATATGATCGGGATGCGCATGTGTATATACAATTTTCGATATATCTTTTATATCAAAACCTGACTGATTAAGGGCATATAAAAGTTTTTCACTTTTGCTGTCTGTAAAAGGACCAGTATCAATTAGCATCAACTCATCATCAATAATCAGAAAAACATTGGCAAAAGCCTTTTCATTGCCGGAAGAAAAATAAGGGATTCTGAATACGGCAAGATACGGATATAATCTTTCTACATGTACATCATCAAATTTATTCATAAAATTCCAATAAAGGGCAGGCACCATAAAAAGCTTATATAGCTATATAATACCGCCACTTCATACTCCATTTATTTGTTTTGGTTCCATATAAAAACGATATTAATATTTCATCTAAACTTCTAAAGGTAAAGAGTTTTTTTAGGCTTTATGTGCTTTGTGATTTTATTAGTATTTTAATACCAGACAACAGATGAGATGGGATAAGTGATATAAATACTCTGACCGGGGTAATAATTATTTTCTTTGGCTTTATCCAAGGGAATTCGAAGAGTAAATGCCTGGCCGCCTGCACGTATAAAAGCCATAACTGCATTTATTCCCGGTTCAAATGAAAGCTGGAAAAGCACTCCTTTTAGTAAATGTTCAGCCGGCTTACGACCCGGCGGTTTTGAGCTTATGGCAATATTAGTATGCGGAATAATAGCCGCACAAGTCGGTAAAGGAGAGTCCCCTTTCACAAGAATACGCTGCCCGTCATCAAGGAGCTTTTCATACAACCCTGTTGAAACCTGATTCCATGGGCCAAAAATTATGTTTTCAAGACCTTTTCCAACAATCTTTCCTTTAAACATCTGTATGACATTATCACAGATTTCATGAAGCCATTTCCAATCATGGCCGGCAATAATAAGAGTCGTGCCCCATTCCTTAGAAGCCATAAACGCACTGTCCATGATCTGCTGAGCACTGGCAGCATCCACACCGGCTGTAGGTTCATCCAAAATAAGAACTTCCGGTTTTAATGCAAGCCTGGCCGCCAGAGCAACCCTATGTGCCTCTCCCCCCGAAAGCTGATACCATTTGCGGCCGGAAAAACCCACTGGAGAAAGCCCTACCAGCATTAAAGCATCATTCACCTTTTTCAAATACTGCGATTTGTTAAAACCTCTTAATTTTAATCCATATACAATATTTTCAAAAACCGTTCGTTTAAGCAAAAAAGGTTCCTGAGGCAACAGACTTACACGAAAACGGACTGCTTCGGAAAAGGGATGGGCTTTTTGGCCTTTATATAATATTGTGCCTTCTGACGGGCTGTTTACAAAAGCAAGCATGCTTAAAAGAGTGCTCTTACCGCTCCCGTTAGGACCAACAACCCCGGTTATAGAACCGGCAACAAGTGTTAATTCTTTGATATCAACAGCCGGATGCCGGTTATAATATTTTTTAATATTCGATAGCTGATAAGCAGGTGTTTGCATGATTATTAACGATTTCTTAGAAATGAAAGAGAATAATTAACAACAACTGCTATAGCCATCAGGACAAGTCCCAGCGCTACACCCATGACAAACTCGCCCTTGTTTGTTTCAAGTGCAATGGCCGTGGTAATGGTTCGCGTATGCCATTTTATATTTCCGCCTACAATCATGGCGATCCCAACCTCTGTAAGCACTCTGCCATAGGCATTCATACATGCAGAAAGTATACTGTAACGCGCTTCCCAGAGAGTTGAAAAAAGAATTTGCCTGGGGTTGGCTCCAAGAGATATAAATGTTACCCGCAACTTATCATCAATACTTTCAACAGCCGCTGCTGTGAGCGCAACCACAATAGGCAGGGCGAGAACCGTTTGGCCTATGGCTACACCTTCTAAAGTAAATAGCAGTCCATATTGCCCAAGCGGTCCTCTATAAGTTAAAAGCGCATAAACCAAAAGCCCGACCAGCACAGTGGGCAACGACATCAGGGTATCAACAAAAGTTCTTACATGCTTTTTCCATAAAAAATCATGATGCCCAAGCAAAAAACCAAGCGGCATACCTATCAGCAGACTGGCCACCATAGAATATGTGGATACCTTCAGTGTAGCAAAAACAGCTGAATAAGTTTCTCCGTCTCCACCGACTAATAATTTAAATGCCTGAAGCAAAGCATCAATAAGAAAATTCATTTTTGACCTTAATTAACGAATAACAAAAAGCCTATCTTACTTTGAAAAACCATAAAAAAGTTGTTTTCCTGAAAGCTTGAAATCATTAATCAGCTTTTGAGTAGACGGCTTTGACATCCAGTTTGAGAATTTTGCGGCCAGATCCGATTTAACATTACTGCATCTTTGTGGATTCACCTCGATAACGCTGTAAATATTTTTAAGCAACTCATCGCCCTCAACAAGAATTTTTAACGGAGGATTTCCCTTCATTGTGTCTTCGTATTTTATATAGGTTCCACGATCCGTAAGAGTATATCCGTTTAGTTCCGCCGCCATATTTATAGTAGAAAGCATCCCCTGGCCCGACTGTACATACCAGCTTTCTTTATCAGGAACCGAAATTTCGCTTTCCTTCCATAATTTTTTTTCGGCCTTATGCGTTCCCGATTGATCGCCCCTGCTCACAAACTTTTGCGTTTTTTCTAAAATCGCATTCAAAGCTTCCTTAACACTTTTACCCGTGATGCCTGCCGGATCCGATGCAGGACCAATTATTACAAAGTCATTATACATAACAACATTGCGATTTATGCCAAAACCATCGGCAACATATTTTTTTTCAGCATCAGGCGCATGAACAAGAAGTACATCCGCATCGCAGTTTTCACCAAGCTTAAGCGCTTTGCCGGTCCCGGTTGCAACCCACTCAATATCAATTCCTGTCTCTTTCTCAAAATATGGTTTCAGGTAGTCTAACAAACCCGTATTATCGGTACTTGTGGTTGTGGCCAAGCGCAGCATCCCGGCATCTTTTCCCATAACAGGACTGCAAAATACAAGAGAAAAAACAGCAATTGTTGCGATCAAAAAAACTCCAAAATTACGTTTCATCAAAATCCTCCTTAATAGTGTTTTTATTGTTCAAACTAAAAATCTATGCCTAACTTTCTATAGGAAATACCATTTTTCCACTTAAGCTTGTGTCGTAACCTTCAAACTGATTTGCAGCCTCCCGGAATGAATCTTCATGCAATAACCCTAAAAACAGTTGGACCCCTTTATCAAAAAATCGTTCCTTTCGAATAAGAAGATCATAGCGTTCCCACCGAAGTGGAATAAAATCAAGTCCCAGAAGAGAAGCCACAGATCGGATGCAGGCAGCAGCATCAGCCCGCCCCGTCAATACTTCAATGCCCGCATCAATATGTCTCGATACCTCATTATCGTACCCTTTAATTTTCCCACAATCTATACCGGCTTTGCTTAACTCCCGATCAAAAAGCAGTCTTGTACCTGTTCCAAGAGGCCGGTTTACAATGCAAACTTTAGGCATTGCAAGATCAGCTATTTTTGAGATTCCTTTAGGATTTCCCTTTTGAATTATAAGCCCCTGCTCACGCCTGCAAAAATTACAAACAGCAGGCATATCTCCAAGTTCCTTGGATGCAAAATTAAAATTATAGTCATTTTCATTTTCTTCAAGAAGATGACTGGAAGCAATGTGGCACATATTTTGCCGAAGGGCTCTAAGCCCCCCCATGCTGCCAAGGTTTCCAAAAACGGCCACATTATCAGGATAAAATTTATTAAAAAGCGCTAAAGATTTATCCAAAAGAAGATCATTACTCCCTGATACTATTAGCAGTCCATGGTAAGGAGGAAGGGTATTGGCAGGCTCAGGATAGTTAATTGTACTGTTTTCTACCCACTGCTCTACAAGATGCTTGGGAAAAAGCCATTTACCAGTTATTTTTGTAGCCGGGAGCCCTTTTTCAGTAATGAGAGCATAAACCATCTTTTCATTAATTCCAAGAAATTTGGCTATTTCTTTTGTTGATATCAGTTCTTTCATATTAGACACCCTCCTTATAAAAACTATAAATTACCAAAAATAGCTATAAATTACAACTATTGTTTTTATTTAATATATTCAATAAGTTAGGCTATTAATAGTTTATAAATCATTTTCTGTTATTGAGTATAAACATGTCATAAAGCGCTCCCGTTGCATCAAAGGACTCATATTTCAAACGAGCACTGTTTACGCTGATCACTTGGAATAACTGCCTTCCGTTTCCTGTTTTCTCCATCAGATTGTGATGTAGTGTGTTGATGGGATAGGACTTCGGGCCACTGACGGAGATGACATAAACGGTTCCTTGTTTATTCGGGTCCACTCTGATACCATTTTTAATCTTATATGTGCGGCTATAACTATGATCATGGCCCTGTAGCACAAGATCCACTGAATGTTTATCAAATATCGTGGCAAACAGTTGTCGAAGCATGCTGTTGTTGCGCCGTTTTCCGGTGGAATACATCGGCTGGTGAATAGCCACGATCGTCCAAAGTTGTGGATTTTCGGATAAAATACCGTCCAGCCATCGGGCCTGATCTTCCAACCTCTCGTTTCCGTTGAGCATCACCAGCCTGACCCCCTGATAGTCTATATAATAGACAGTTTCTTCCAAACCAGCGGGTCCGTTTTCGGGTAAGGTAAAGTGAGGACGCCACAGACTAAACAATTTATAATCCGCTCCGTAAACGAATCTTTTATCAGGGTACTCATGGTTGCCGGGCAAAAGGATCAACGGGGTAGTCCGTGGTATCCAGCCAAGGGCATCAAACAGCTCCTCCCACTCTTCGTCCTTGCCGCCGTTATCCACAAGATCGCCGACAAAAAGCCAGAAATTAGCATTCGGGGCTTTTTTATAAGCAGCCCGGAAAATCCGCGAGCACTTGGATTTGATCTCTTCCTGGGGATCGCCAAAATAGACAAACGTAAAAGATACCTGCCCACTACAGGCGGTTTTGAACTGGCTCCATTCGCTCCAACGCCCTTCAATCCCCACCCGGAATACATACAACGTGTCGGGGACAAGGGATTCAAAAACCACAGCATGGTGAAACACCACACTGCCGTCTTCCAAGGAAACCGTTTGTGTTTCAGCATTCACGGTGTGTGCTTTTTCGTTAAAGATAGCAAATCCGGTTGCAGGTGCAATTTGGGCCTGGGGGTAAAACATGGGAAAGTTCGTGCGCCATGTTACCGCCTGGCTGGTTGAAGGCGTTAAGGTCAGATTTAAAATAATTCTCTCAGGTGCATCAGCCTTTTGGATGCGTGATGGAGAATTAGACACTTCCGGCTGAGCCGTGAGAGAAATATCGGAAAACGTGTGCTTAAGGGGGCCTTCACAGCAACCGGCGACAACAAAAGAGAAATAAAAACAAAAGATGATAATCATGAGATTATTGAATTTTGAGTGTAACAATAGCATTGATCCTCTCTGAAGTTAATGAATATTGTAGAGTTTTAAAATACTTTGGATGCTTCTTTTAAGGCTAAAGCCAAGATCTATTGAATTTGTAAAAACTCAAAAATCCTTTTCCGTAGCAAGACAAAGCCTGCCAGCTCCGGCGGCCTTGGCGACATCCATAACCTTGACCACCTTGTTGAGTATTACTCCCCTGTCGGACCTTACCACTACCAGTTTATCCTTGTCATTCCCGACCATATCCTTCACCTTATTGAAAAGTTCGCCTATCGTAACGACCTGGTCGTTTAGATATGATCTGCCGTCTTTATCCACAAATATTGTGATGGATTCCTCCACCTGGGGCTTTGATGCTTTCGCCTGAGGAAGCTTGATCTTTATTCCTTCATCCACCATAAAATTGGTAGTCAGAAGAAAATAAATCAGCAGCATGAAAACAATATCAATAAGTGAGGTAAGCGGCATCTGCACTTCATAAATTGCCCTCTTTTTACGGCTTTTAATCATAAAACATTCCTTCTAAGATTTATTTCTAAGAGATGATATGGTTTTCAAAAACAAAACGCTGCCCTGCTGAATTCTTGACTCATAGCCATTTACCATTGAAAGAAGATAACTGTGAGCAACAACAATAGGAAGAGCGACCGCAAGACCAAAGGCTGTTGTCAGCATGGCCTCCCAGATACCTCCGGCAAGAACCGAAGCATTGACCTTGCCTCCCATTTCCTGAATAACCATAAATGCTTTAATCATACCCATAACCGTGCCTAAAAGCCCCATCATAGGCACAATATTGCCCATAGTCGCCAATGCCTGAAGATAACGCGAAAGGCCCTGAACCTCTTCATCCGTCGCATGAGCAATTACAGTTTCAATGGTTTCCCGGTCCTGGTCTTTTACTTCCATGGCTTTTACCAATACATGCCCCATGGGAGAATCACTCTCGCCCGCAATCCTGTAAGCATCATTATCATCCCTGTTTTTCAGCTTCTCAGTTACCTTAGACTCAAGTCCTTGTCCGCGCTTACGCATCTTGCCGATCCATATAAGCCGCTCAATAAAAATAGCCAATGATACAACCGAACACAGAAGAATCGGCCACATACATATACCGCCCTTCGAAAAGAATTCGAGCATATCGATACACCCCCTGATATTTATTAATGTTTAAATTATTTCTCTGTATTCTTATTATCTTCCACCACATCGACAATCCCGTCATAATCCAGATCCTTTGACTTCTTTACTACTGCTTCGGATTCATCATATTCTTCCCAGATATCGGGTTTGCCATCATGGTTTGAATCTTCTTCAACTTTTGCTACACGACCCTTTTCATAGTAAAACCAGGTATCAATCTTACCGTCTCCATCAACATCCTTTTCGGCTCGAACAGCTTCTTGCTTGCCGTCATAATACCAGACAGTATTTAAAATACCGGAGTTTCCAATATCTTCCTTACTCTTTACAAGCTTTTTGTTTTTATCATAATATTCAACAAGATCCACCTTCCCGTCACCGTTTTCATCTATTTCCTTAATCCTTAAAATATTATCTTTGTAGTAATGGCGGGCATCCGTATTTTTATCTCCATCAATATCCTTTTCTATAACAACATCCCAATCCGGACGGTTAAACCATTGTGTTGTTTCGAACCTACCATTGTGATCCTGATCCATGAGTAGTTTTGTTCTTTTTTCGTTTTTGTCGAAATACAATTTTTGATCAACTGCACCGTTTTCATTTTCATCTTTTTCCAATCTTACGATTTTTTCATTTTCGTAGTACTGCCAAGTATCAGGTTTGCCGTTATAATTGGTATCACTTTCAACCTTTTGTTTTTCTCCCTTCCGGTTGAAAAAAATCTTTATATCAGGCTTTGAGTCTTTATTTTCATCAAGTGTTTGCAAGATCGGTTTACTGTCTTTAAAAAAGGTAATCTGGTCTATGAATGCATCCCCCTGGGAATCATATTCCATCTTTTTTATCTCGCCGTTTTCAAAATGTCTTATACGGTCTATTTTTCCCGTATACCTGCTATCTTCCTTGATTACTGCCGGAAGTCCTTTTGAATCGAAATCACAGAAGAAGTCCGTTATTCTATCAAAGTTAGTGTCTTTTTCCTGGTAAAAAGGCTTTTCGTTTTTAAATTTCAGGGTTATATCAAATGCCTTATCATTGTTTGAATCTTTTTGTTCTACAAATACTTTTCCGTTTTTAAATATAATTACAGATTCAAACCAGCCGTCGGAATCCATATCCTTTTTCTGTAAAACGATAACTCCTTTATCAAAAAACCGGAAAGTATCCATATTACCGCTTTTGTCCGAATCCATTTTGATTGCTTTTGTAAGGCCTTCATCATCAAACAATATAATTTTTTCAACTTGCAGATCACCGTCCAGATCTTCTTTTCTTTCTAAAGGCTTTCCGTTTTGATATGTCTGCCAGATATTTATTTTTCCGTCTGCATCGGTATCTCTTGTTGAGCTTGCAAGTACTCCTTTATCAAAATTAAAAATCGTATCTAAATAACCGTCTCCTGTTGAATCCTTTTCAATCCTTGAAGGCTTCTCTTTCATATCAAAGTATATAATCTGATCGACTTTTCCATTACCGGTGCTGTCCTTTTCCTGCCTTACTCTCTTCTCATCTTCTATAAAATCCCAGCAGTCGATCTTTTGATTATAATCAAGGTCTTTTTCAACACACACAGGTTTACCATTTTTATAATATTGGAACCTGTCCATTATTCCATCGGCATTACTGTCAATTTCAAGCTTAATTAAACGTCCTTTCTGATCAAAATGTGCAATCTGATCGTCCTTGCCGTCATTATTAGCATCTCTGTTCTTGATTTTTCCATCAGACCACGTCGCCTGAGGCCAAAGCAAAAATATCAGGCAAATGATACATAAAAATAAATTTTTATAAAAAGTCATTACTATCTATCCAATTTACACTAATGTAATAACGTTATCATTTAACAAAGCATCTAAAGTTTTTATGTTAATTCAAACACAACAACCACCCGAACAGGGACAGCACCTTTAAAAATATTTACAGGAGGTCTTGGAAAGGGGACCGCATTCATTATAGCCTTCACCGCCGCTTCATCAAGAAGCACATGCTGAGGCATAATCACTTTAATATCCCGAACATTTCCTTCCGGAGTTATTACAAAGACCACAGGAACTCGTCCTTCTATTTGGAGTCTCTGAGCTTTGTCAGGGTATTTTTTATTTTGTTCGATCCGCAATTTTACCATTTCAAGATAACTTTCCGCGGTAGAATAATCACCGGACTCAACATTATATATCTCAGGCTGCCATTGGCTTACATGAAGAGAACCAAAAGACAGGTCAGGCATGGGGATATTTTCTACAATGCCGTTAGAAGATATTTCAGGCGTTTTGATTTTCATGGGAATATTTTGAGGCGGTTGAATTCGATTTATTTTTAATATCCTATGATTTTCAGGTAACTGAAATTCTTTTATACGGCGGCGTGGCTTGGGAATTTCCCGAATAAATGGCTTGCTAATATCTTTAAGCTCTAATTCAATATAACTGAGCAAATCTGGGGTGTAAAATCCTGATATTTTAACCGCCAGAATCAGATGAATCCCCAATGATATTAATATTAAAAAGTATAATAACCGGTTGGGGTGTTTTTTTGTTTGTTTTTCAATCCCCACGTTCCTGTCTTCTTTTAAAAATAAAATAGAATATCAACCCTGAAATAATAGTTAATGCGCCATAGAATGTCACTATAGGATTTTCTTTTACACAAAATATTATAATCCACATATTTCCCAAAATAAAAATAAGCGGGGTCACTGGATAACCAAAGGTTTTATAAGTTTGTTTCGAATCCGGCATGCGAGCGCGTAAATACATCAAACCCAATACAGTTAACACTGCAAAAATTGAAAGTGTAAATCCGATATAAAGCAAAAGCTTGTCAAAAGATGAAGTAATCACCATTATAATTGCAATCAAGGCTTGCAATATTATGGCATAAGCCGGAACCCTTTGTGTTTTTGTTAATCTTGAAAACAGATTGAAAAATAACCCGTCTTTTGCCATAGCATAATAAACTCTGGGACCAGCCATTATCATGGCGCTGACTACCGAAAGCAGACATATTGTAACGGCACCCGAAAAAAACCTGCCTACATTGGGACCGAATAGTCCAGCAGCAGCCACAGCACCTATTTCTAATTTCCCGCTCATGCTATTTAATGAAAGGGCATATACATAAAGTAAATTAAGAAGCAGATACAAACAAATGACAACAACTGTCCCGATAAAAAGAGAAAGGGGTATATTCTTGGAAGGATTTTTTATCTCACCTCCCATATAAGCGGCCGCATTCCAGCCACTGTATGCAAAGGAAATAAATATCAAAGAAGTAGCAAAACCACCTGAAGTCAGTATAGTCGGATCAAATTCGATTGAAAAATGGGACATAGAACCCTTGCCGTATAAAAAACCGGCAACAACAAAACATAAAATAAGACAAATTTTAAAACCTGTAAGCGCATTTTGCACACGGCTTCCTATTGAAACGCTGTAACAATGAACAAAAGAAAACAACAAAATAATTCCTATTGCTAAAACCGATGGGGCATTTGCCAATAACAACGAATCCTGAACCTGTAAACCTTTACTTTCAAAAACGGAATTGAAAAAATATTTTGAAAAGGCAATTGAGGATGCTGCTATCGGCGCTGAAAATCCCACAATAAGTGATATCCAACCTGAAAGAAATCCCAGCCGTTCCCCAAAACATTCCTTTAAAAATACATATTCACCACCTGCCCTGGGGAATATGGAACCCAGTTCTCCATAACATAAAGCACCGGACAGTGCGAAAACCCCGCCAATTATCCAGCAAATAAGCAAGGCTTTTGGATCTTGCAGAGATTCAATAATAAATCCTGAAGTTGTGAATATGCCGGTGCCGATCATATTGGCTATTACCAGAATTATCGAAGTACCCAATCCGATTTGTCGCTTTAATCCGGCACCGGCGTTATCATTTACATTGTTCATTATTCACAACTTAATACTAATTGTGAGATTTTTTTTCGTAACAGGCACCTTCCAGTTCGCTAAGGCAACGACCCACATAGATCAGACCCAGAAATTTTTCATGGTACTTGCCAGCCGCATCCGCAAGGCCATTTAAATCTGTTTGGATAACATGTTCACTTCCGGAATACCCTGCCTTATAGACCAAATATGCCGGAGTATCCGTTTTAAAATCCTTTTTAAACTTTGCAGCCAAAGCAGGCACTTCTTTTAATCCCATAAAGATGGCAAGAGTTTCACCTTTGTCGGCTATGTTTTTAATCATTTCCGGATTTTCTTGAATCCCCATTGGTGTTGTAAGTACAATGGAACCATTGCAACCGATACGTCTTCGAATCATGCTGTTTGAAACATTGAAAGAACTAAGCCCCGGAATCACTTCAATCTGATCCTGAGGAAAATACTGTCTAAGCCAGCTCCATCCGCTCCAAATTGTAGGATCTCCATAATCCATAATTGCCACGGTTTTATTACTATCCAGAGCATTTTGGATAATTACAGCATATTCTTTTCTTTTCTCTGCCAATTTTGCCTCGATTTGAGGTTCTGACATGCCCGGATTTTCTTTTCTGACCTTCGGAGGCGAAGATTTGTAATGATCAAAAAGAACCGGCTTTTTGCCCATGTATTTACCAAAACGCTTCAAAATATCATCGCATACCACAAAAGCATCGGCTTCGGCCATAGATGAGATGGCATTAAGGGTAATAAGATTAGTGTCACCGCAACCCACACCGATGATATATATCTTAGCTGGGCGTTTTAATGAAAGTACTTCAATTTTTTGCAATGCCTTCACATCGCGGTCACTCATAAGATCATCCGGCGGAACCAGTACAAATTTACCTCCGTTTTCGATATCTTTACCACCAAGTCTGTCCGCAATCAGCAAACGATCACCTGTAGTATCAAGATATATTTCACCGTATGAAAAAAGGCTACGATATCCGTCCGGAGCTGATGCAAGAAACACCTGAGCCAAATCCGGTTTTAGTTCCACTGTATCAAGCAAAGACTTGAAAAACACCCCTTCAAAACGATCTATTCCGTGGAAGCCTTTGCCTTCCCCAAGATGTTTGATGGTCATCTTTGTTCTTGGAAAACCCGAAAGTGTTTTAAAGTCTTTATTATTAATATTGGCACCAATAATGGAAAAATCTTTTGAGTAAAATTTTTCTGATTTTTCAGACGGCATTTTGGGCCTCAAGTCAATAACCTCAATAGATGTGACACCATCCAGAGAACGATCGGCAAAAGTGTCACTTGATATGACCAGTTTGGGAAAATCAATATTTCTTTTCAATTTGTCCATACGAGGCTGGTATTCTTCAGGACTGTGGCATCCTGTACAGGAATGCTTTGGCATAATAGGCTGGGCAGATGTGGCAATAATGATTCTTCCAGGGTTCCTGTAAAAAACCTCTCCCCATGAAAGGGCTACGACTTTGCCGTTTTCTCCCTTTATACGAATGGCCAAATCCACTTTTTTGCCAAAGGCGCTTTCTTCCTTTTCTATATAAGCCAGTTCCAGAAGCGCTCTAAGCGGTACTCCCCTGTAAAGGAAAACACCCCTGAAACTGCCGTCTGTCATGACTTCGTTAAGCTGAACCTTAATGGAGTCAAACCCATTAAGGTCATCAATCGACAGATTCATTGGCTGCTTGACCAGCCCTGTTATACTCACTGTGTTAGAAGAAGCAGCACAGGGATACGAAACAAGCCATAGAACCATAATAAGTGCTATGCAAAAACTAAAGTTTTTCATATAAATATCCTTATTTATAAGTCTTTGCTTGAATTAATATCTCAAACTAAAACCAGCCAGAAAATTCAGGCCTGGCTCAGGACCACTTCCTTCATAATAATCTATGTCCGTCAAATTAGTTCCCTGGATAAACACTTCGGAATCAAGGCCCCCAAACTTACCGATTCTTTGTGCAAGTCTGGCATTAAGCAGAAGATAATCCGGCAGTTTCTCCCAATTGTAGCTTGTATCTTCCCAGTATTGTCTCTGAGTGTAAGAAGTCTGAACACTTGCTGAAAGCCCAAACGGAAAAAGATAGCGCACATCCAGATTTATTCTGTGTCGGGGCCTGTTTTCCAATTCGCGGTCATCGTTGGCATCGTCCTCTGTAGACATATATGTGTAGTTAGCATTAATATAGAGATCTTTTATTAAATGAAAGTCAAGGCTGGCCTCCACACCCTCTATCTTTGCCTTATTGATATTTACGTATATTCTGTCACCGGATACAGGATCTCGAACTCTTTCTATAAGATCATCAATGTCATTATAAAAATAAGCCACGCTTCCTTTAATTTTTTCAGTGAAATCACGGGAAATTCCGACTTCGTAAGTTATGGCTTTTTGTGGATCAAGATCGGGATTACCACCAGCATGATTACTATAAAGTTCTATAAGCTTAGGGAACCTGGTTTTTTTCGCAACCGAAGCATGCAGGCTGGTATCCTTATTTAAATCATAAACCACCCCAAACTGCGGATTAAAAGTGTCGATACTATCCGGCACAGGCTGATCATAAGCTTTTTTAGGTTTAAAATAATCATAGCTTAAACCAAGTACGAATGAAAGGTTGTCCAAAGGTTTGATTTCATCTTCAATCGCATAGGTGTATGTCTCAGATTCATAATCTTCCTTGGGTGTAAAACCCGGTACACCCATAGAAGCGGAATCAAGATAATCTTGTTGTTTATGATTATCTCTTGTATAATTTATTCCGAGCTTCAGATAACTCCACTTTTTAAAGTCGAGAAAAGCATGCAGCATTCCTCCTGATGAATAATCATAATATGAACTTTCCTCAAACCATTTTCTTGAAGTTGTATGATTAGCATCCCAGCTTACATCCTTCAAAGTATCTTTATGTTTAACGTAGAACCCTCTTGCTTTGAGTGTAACAATATCGTTGAATTTCTTTTCTCCTGCCAGATTAAGATGCCACTGATCCCACTTGTCAAAAGACCAATACCGGCTGTACTCGGTCGGAACCCCGCGTTCATTATTATGATAGTCAAATGATAAATAGATACTGGTATCCGGATCCGGATCAAAACCGACTTTGGCGTGAAATGTGCGTTTTATATAATCACTAAGATCCCTTTTACCTCCATCTTCATTATATTCAGTACCCAATCCAACCGTAGAATTGTTTTCGTTAAAATCATCTGAAAGACTGTAACCGTCGGAACTTTGATAGCCATATGTCAACCAGTAATTAAATTTTCCAACCTGGGCTCCATGATTTAAAATTATTTTTCTGGTGTTATAATCCCCAAATGAAGTAGTAATTTCCGTAAACGGTTTTTTACTTCCTTTTTTTGTTATAATGTTTACAACTCCTCCCATAGTGTTGGCACCATAGAGTGCAGAAGATGCCCCTTTGGTTACCGTAATTTTGGATATTGCATCAATAGGAATCATGGTTAAATCAACAGTTCCGTAATAAGTCTCAAGGGAGGGCACGCCATCGATCAGAACCTTGACATCTCTTTGATCAAATCCCCTAAGACTTACAAAAGCCTGACCCTTTCCACCCCTTTGGACATCAACAGCAGGCAAAAGTTCAAGCGCATCCGCAACTGTTTGAGCTCCTCTTTGCTTGATGTCTTCCAAACTTACTTCAGTAACAGTTGTAGCCAAATTAACCGCTTGCTGTTGCCCGGTAACAATAACCTCTCCCAATTCATAAACTTGTGTCTCTGAGTTCGATTCTTCAGCCAAAGAAACATTAATCAACAAAAATGTAATAATCGAAAAAACTAACCATAAGCCAAAAATCTTAAAGAACTTCATTTCTCTCTCCTCCTCGTAACCACAAAACTTAAATCTAAAATTCATATCGAAGTTGGTCCTTCTTTCGTGTCTCCTTTATCAGGATGTTTCCAAGTCATAATTAAATGAATTGCTATTCCCAATATCATTAACGGATAAATAACAAGAAATGCCTGCAGCACCGGATTGCAGGCTATTGCCAATTTTACGCCGGGCAAGGCGTGTAAGGTTTCGTCTTCGTTAACCGGGGAAAGAAACCATTTCAGAGTAATCTGAATATCTTTGTAATATAACGGCCTGAGCAGATAAATGCGGCCTTTAGCCAGTAAACGGTCTCCCTCGTTAAGTGTCACTTCTGCATAATTTTTATTATAGTTTAATTCATTATTCATGATTTCTCTTCGTGATTTTTGAAGCACTTTGGGGTCATCTACAAAATGGATATCAGTTATTTTCAGATCATAAGTGTTTTCAAGCGAAAACACTTCGTTCTTAAAAAGAGATACATCCCCGTGTTTGTAACCCATCATGAAACCTCCCAGATGTCCAAGCGCAACAAAACCAAAAATGATATGTACTATCAGCATAAAGAGTTTTGCCCCGCTGAAACGATGCCGCATCATTTTTAAGATGCGATTCCAGGAACAAAAGATAAGGTTGACGCCCATACCAACCATGACCAGACAAAGCCCTATAAACCAAAGCTTTAGCTGAGTTGTTCCCTGTAAGGGATTTATAAGCCAATCTATTGTCAGTACAGAATTCATCTCCTTGAACAATTTAAAGAAGTCTTTATTTGACGCCAGTATCAATCCCCAGACAAACCACAATAAAAGGACAACGAAGGTCCATACTGCAAAATTAAGTGATGAAAGGCGTTCCGTAATCCTGCTCATATAATACTCCTGATCGCCATCAGAGCTAAAATCAGAAAACCGGATACAATACCAAGTCTGGGTCTCCAGCTTCCCGGACGATGGTTAGAACCCGGAATATGAACTGCCAACATAAAATACATAACAATCAGGGTGGACTGGAAGAACCCTGCACCCCATTGCCAGAAATCTCCCCACCCTCTCAGACACCAATGGATTCCAACATATTCCGCTATAAAAAACAGCGCTGCACCCAAAATTAAAAAATTTCTTCCCAGATGTGCACGGTAAAAAGCCAGAGAATTGCTATTGCGGCTATCAAAGCGGGATTGAATATAAAGAGCTGACGAAAACAAGGTTAATGAAACCACTGCTATCCGTAGAGCATGAAACATAATGATATAAAGATCATCATAATCATATCCGAATGGGTTGGGTTCCTTTCTTGCAAAAGCAGCTATACCCATAATAAGCAATATCTCGAGCCATACCCAGAATCTCAGATCAGGAATTTTCCCTTCCTGCCTGCTAAACAAAAACCCCAATACTGATAGGATTAACGCCCCTAACATTAGAGACTCAAAAAGCCGGTAAACAGGTGCGTGTCCTGACCACACCATAAGGACAACCATACAAATTACATTAGCAATCAACCCAATCAGAGCCATGAGATTTTCTAAAATCTTTTTGCGAAGTATGCAAAACCCAAAGGTCAAAAAATAAAATAAAAAAGTTATTGCATAAAATAAAATCAGAGTATTTTTCATATGCACCCGTATCGATAAAATACTTCCATCATACATACATGATATAAAAATTTATGAAAAAGTGGCAGTTTATCAGCAGCTTCCAATTTCTATTGAATGGAATAACAAATGTCGAATTTGTCATATGTTGCATAGTTACAAATGTTAGTTCTTGTCAATATTTTTTTTAATATTGCATTATTATTTTTATAGTAACCATAAATAACCTGTGCATACCTTTAGTAACTTTTGGAAAGGAATAGATAACCCATGGGTTCCTTAAAATATGCCAAGCCGCGGCCTCCAACTTCCCGGACGATGATTCGACCATAGAATATGAATAGCCAACATGAAAAATATTACTACCAAAGTGGACTGGAAGAAGACCGCGCCTCATTGCCAGAAATCCCCCCCATCCTCTCAGACACCAATGGGTTCCAATATATTCAGCCATCAAAAACAGCACTGCACCCAAAATTATAATTCTTAGCAACCTCCAGCTCTACTGTGGCTAAATCGACATATGACAAATTTGACATATGTCATGTGCTATAAAGGCTATCTTTTGGCAATAGACTTTTTGGATCCATTCGTAGGGATGCGTGTAGTGTATTAAAAGCTGAAATGATAGATAAAATTCAAATGTCGAAAACCCCGACCTTCTTCTTTATTGGCAGTTTCTTGATCCTTTTTTCCAGCCTGAGTGCCTCCTATCGTGTCATTGGCCGACTTTGAGCTTCGAGATGAATGGGAAAGCTACATGATAAAACTGAAATTATCAGGGCAACATTGCATCATAGCTTTGTAAATACTTATATATTTATAAGATTCCAATACTCCTATCAATAAGAAAGAAATAAGAGGATACAAGGAATAAACCTTAAAGTCATTTTACTACATTCTTAAGCCACCATTGACGCTGTAATCTTGGCCAGTAATCCAATTGGCATCTTCAGAGGATAAAAAAGCGACCATGGCTGCTATTTCTTCCGGCTCTCCCAGCCTCCCCACAGGCACCGCGGACACATACTTGTCTTGGATGCCCAAATATTTGGTCATAGCCTTAGCCAGGGCTGGAGTGTTGACCGGCCCGGGAGATATACAATTGACAGTTATACCATCTCCGGCTAACTCCAGGGCAATAGCTCTGGTGAAGCCTGCTACCGCGGCTTTGCACCCTGAATAAATGGCAAGATTAGCCGTCCCGTGTTTGCCGGAATCCGAAGCTATATTAATGATCCTGCCCTTTTTTTGCCCAAGCATTTGGGGTATGACAGCTTTGCAACACAAAAGGGTGCCAATAAAGAGTATATCTGTTTCCACTCTCCACGATTCAAGTTCAGTTTCGTGAAAACGTTTAAAAGCGTAGTGATCGGTCTTAGGACCGTGAGAGTTGACCAGGATATCCACATGGCCAAATTTGGCAATGCTCTTTTGAACCATCTCCTTGACATCGTATTCGCTGGTTACATCAACCTTTAACGCCAATGCCTTACCTCCGGTTGTATTGATGTCCTCAGCACCTTGCTCTGCTACCTCTTTGTGCACATCCGTCAGCACAACACTGGCGCATTCTCCAGCCAAAGCTCTGGCGATGGCTAAGCCTATGCCACCGGACGCCCCTGTGACTATGGCTACCTTATTTTCAAATCGCATATTATATTCTCCATTTTAGTGTTATTAACAAAGAGATTTGTCCTGTTTTATAGCAAACAAATTGTCCATTTTTCTGTCCCCGGAAAAATGTTAAATTTGTAGTCGAAATATCTTACCTGAGACAGAAGACGATAGGATAGTTACGCTGCCTTTTCCTTTTTTCTTTCAGTTTCCCTTGTTTATCATAATCAACAAATTCGCGTGAAACATGGAAAATGGCAAATGAACGATCAATCTAAGGATATTAGATGACTTAATTATACTGCGGATCTCCAGCCGTCGATAGCCACAAATTGACCGGTAATAGATGAAGCCCCATCAGAACAGAGCCACAGTACAGTCTCGGCAATCTCCAGCAGCACCCCAAGCTCTCCTATCGGCATAGTATTATTGAGCCTTGCTTCTGCTTCCGGATCACGTTTAAAGTGTTCCTCCGCCCCAAAAGTGTGGATCTGGCCCGGACAAATGGCATTCACACGAATACCCGATTTGGCATACTCCAGAGCAGTTGTTTTTGTTAACCCCAATATCCCATGCGTGCTGGCTGAATATGCGCACTGGTAAGGCGTCCCATACAATCCCGAAGCTGACGACATATTTACGATAACCCCACCTCCCTGCTTTAACATATGATGTATCTCATATTTCATACATAGCCAAACCCCCCTTAGATTGATGTCCATAAGATGATCCCAGTCTTCTTCTGAGATATCTGCTGTTAATGCTAAATTCACACCGATCTCTGCGTTATTAAAGGCGTAATCAATACGGTCATATATTCCGATAGTTTCCAGTATCATCTCCTCTATCTCAATTCGCTGGCTGATATCAGTGTTGATATAATAGGCATCGCCGCCAGTTTCTCTGATCATCCGGACAGTCTCTTCACCACCATTTGTCATAATACCAGCAATAACAACCTTTGCATTTTCCCTTGCAAAAGCCAACGCAATAGCTTGACCAATCCCCATAGATTCACCGGTAATAAGAGCCACCTTGTTTTGAAATTCTGCTTCCAAGTAACATGTCCCTTCTCTTAAACTAAAAGTATATTGATGATCATTCTTATCTTAGCTGTATCTTTTTACCGTCTCCGCCAAGATTTAATTGGCATTCTCTTCTTTCTCTTTGATGCTCCAAAATCATGCACCAAATAACGGTTTTACTATATTGCTTTAGACTACTTTCAATTTGACTGGCCATTAGGCATATAACCCATCAGGTTTATCTGATTGCCTTCAGTTATGATGGTCATCGCGCGCGCGCCAACTATGATTGCTTTTTTCTCACTCAAAAAATCAAGTCCGCTGAACCAGGATAGCTTTATATCCATTGAAACTTCGGTAGGCTGCCACGTCTTTCCGCCATCTTCGCTCGTCATTATCTCCCCACGGTCTCCTGCCGCAATACCAAAATTGCCCTGCATTTTAACTTCATAAAACGTTGGATACTCCCCTTTATCATCGCGTGCCAGGGTAAGTGTTTTCCACGTCTTTCCGCCGTCTTCGGTCCTTAGCACCGTGCCGCTCAACCCTACCACAACCCCCTGATGATTCGAAGTAAAAGATACCCCGAATAGCGTGTTTTCAGTTCCTGTATCCTGAGGGTTCCAGGTTATACCTCCATCCTTCGTGTATAATATTGTGCCAAACTCACCAACCATCCAGCCCTCTTCTTCTCCAACGAAAGTCATGCTGTAAAAAATAACATCCTTTGGACATGTTTTGTTTTCCCAGGTTTTCCCGCTATTACCCGTATAGAAAATCGCTCCCCAATCACCTGCAGCCACACATTTCTCAGGGCTAAGGGCTTTTACCGCAAATAGATGCTTTCTTTCCGGTGCAGTCTGCTTGCTCCATGTCTTGCCGCCGTCAACCGTATAAAGGATCGTACTGCCTTTCCCTACAATCCATCCTACTTTGGGATTGCAAAAGGAAACGGATAAAAGCAACATGTTTGTCTCGGCATCCTGCTTCTCCCAGTTCAAACCTCCGTCTGTGGTATGCTCGATTTCTCCCCGGTCGCCTACCGCCCAACCTTCCTGCTCATTTATAAAACATACTGAAAACATACTATTTCTGAACCCATGCTTCTTGGACACAGCAAAAGCAAGGCCGCTGGAAAATATTAATAATGCGGACAGCAACACCAGGATAATAAGTTGGGTACTTTTCCTTTCCATCTTATTTTCAACCTCTCTTTTCATGTATTTTGTTCCTCTCTGTGATTACGTATTTGATCATGTGCTGTTATCGGGGTAATAAAAATTGAAATCTGTACCCCGGCAACGCAATGGCAATCTGTTCTGATATTATGCCCTGTACTTGGGCAATATCTTTTCAGGGCCCACGATGGAGACCAAAGCTGGCAGAACAGTTAGTGCCCCAACCATGTTGGCAACTAACAGGAATGCCAAAAGAATCGCCATCTCAGCCTGAAATTTGAAACTGGCAAAAGCAAAGAAAATAACAGAAACAACCAGGGTCGATGCCGTAAAAATGATCGCTTTCCCTGTTGTAGTGATTGCCAGGTAACGTGCCTTTTTGTAATCGCCGTTGCTGAACTGGTATTCCTCCGACAGGCGGCTTAGAATATAGATGCCGTAGTCAACGCCTATACCCACGCCCACCGAGGCCACAGGCAGGGAATTGATGTTCATGTCAATCCCCAGCCCGAGCATCAAAAGATCACTCAGCACCTGCGACAACAATAGGGGGATAAACAAGACTAGCGCACCCCAAAAGGTCCGATATGCAATTGTGCAAAACAGGAATGTAAAGCCAAAGATGAGCGCCATATTTATCCAGTAGGACCATTCCACTTCCTCGTTCACTGCAGCGAGAATACCTAAAATACCACCGGCCAAACGAAATTTTATCTTATCGACTGGGTTATCATCAATATATTGCTTAAGTGTTGCAATGGCATCCTTAATGACCTGGTTATTATACTCGCGGAAATAGAGGATTATGGTTGCATTGGTATAATCGAAGGATACGTAGCGATCCATCTCACCTCCGCTTGTGGAACCACTGATTAAACGCAGAACCTGTTCCACATCCAATGGTTTTTCGGGCAACATAGCCCACTTTGGATGCCCATCATGAAACATCCGGAAAACTGTTTTTATCATATCGCTTATGGTTATGGCACCGCCCACGGCTGGGATATTGTCGCGGGCATAAATCCCCAATTCATTAATAACTCTTACCGTAGCCGCATCCGCTATCGAACCTTCCTTATTTTCTGTGCCTTCGGCAACGACAACCATCTGACTAGCGCCTATAAAATCTTTATTAACAATATCCGCGGCTATATTGTAGGGATGATCAGAATAGAGTATAGCCTTGCCTGCGCTGGTATCACCTACCTTCAAATGTTTTTGCGTTAAATAACCGCCTCCAAAGATAACTATAATAACCAAAGCCAGAACAATCCACTTCCGGAACCCCTGAGTCAGGGAGATAAAAAACTCACCAATCTTTATGTATATTTTATCACCGGGACGTGCCGTGATCTCTCTCAGTTTCTCACGTGCCGCATCCTTGTCCAAAGCTGCAAGCTGATCCTTCTTTAAATGCTTGGCCCGCGGCGGTGGCAGGAGAGAAACCAAAACCGGATGCATTACGATCGAACTGACATAGATAGAGATAATCCAAAAACTACCGTAGATGGCCAGATTCCGCATCAAAGGAATGCTTGCCACAGCAATAGTGAGTACGCCCAGACCATCGGTGATCAGTCCCAAAATACCGGGTTTGTAAAGATAGCCGTAAGCGCTGATGATGGCTTTTTTCTGCTCCCCGATAGTGGCATATTCCTCATGGTAACGTTCCATGGACTGGACAGAGTGGCTCAATGCCCTTGCCGATAAAAGCAGTGGTATTACCAGAACAAGCGGGTCAATGTTTATTCCCAGCGTTGCCGCAAAACCCAAGCCCCAGATTGCGCTGACCACAGCGGAAATCATGGGGATGAATACCCCCATGAAGCTGCGAAAATACCACCACAGCATGATGAGCATCACCACCGCAGTCACGATAAAGACATTGTAAAGCTGAGGGACATAGTGGGCTATCCAAGCATAAAGCATGGGATAGCCGGTAATATAAAGGGTGTGATTAGAGTCATCGACTTTCGACTTAATCTTTTGCATTTCCTTAAAAAGATAATCCAAGTCCAGACCTTCTTCCCAAAAACCGGCGGATATCAAAGCCGCTTTGTCATCGGGGGAAACATATACGCCCCGCACCCCCTCATTGGTATAAACCCTCTCTTTTAGAGATCTCAACTCCTCCGGTGTTTCAGGTAATACTTTCACGATCGGACTGATTCTTAAACCACTTGCCCCCACACCGATATTCTTGAGCCTTGGATGGGTCAAGGAGATAATCTGTAAGTTATCCACCCCTTTTACGGCCATGATTTCCTGGGTAATCAGATCAACCTTCTTAATGGTTTCCACATTGTAGATATCCCCTTTTTTTACCTCCAGAACCATGGTCATAACATTTGCCGTGCCGAACATGTTGCGATATTGCTTATAAAGTTTGATATACTCATGTTTGGGAGGATAGAGATCGAAAAAATCGGTGTGGATCCTAAGGTTTAAACAATTGTAACCGAAGAAGAGGGTGCCCAAAACAATTAATATAAGCATCAGAACCGGATGACCAACATGAAATTCAACCAACTTTAACCAAATTGTCTTTTTATGTTCGCTTGTCATCAATTACTCCTCATATCTCACAATTTATATTTGTTTCTTCAAAACCACTGAGATGTCCGGTTAAGTTTTTGCATATAACCGGGAATGTTTTTGTTCTCTGAAAAATACGAACTTACAGTACTGCCGGCATCACGAAGTTCGTATTTCTTTGTATTCGTAATCACCGTATTCTTTTGATACGGATGTGCTCTCCATGAGTTTCATGGCAATAAATCACTATGGGCAGATAGGTAATAAAATATCCGAATCAAGGCAAAGCTGTCGGTGTTGACATCATATTTATGTTAAAGCCCATATGGATTTTGGCTTTTCTATAGTTTTTTCAATAGTCGCCCAGGCCGTTGGAATCAAGGCGTTGATTAGTAAACTATCAATAGGGTTGAATTCTCCGAAGGCTTAATACCGATTCGTGAGAATATTAGATGCTTCTATGCAAAGATTTGAATAGACTAATTGCCGTTATTTTAACACCCTGTTATTGATGGCCCCGAAAAACTACTACCCTCGATACCGCTTTTGAAAAAATATTTTTACGAGCAAAGTCATTTCATTTAAGAACTTGAATATAATTTCTTCCTAAAACATATTCTTAAAAATATCAGAAAATTAATATTTTTTATTCATCCGCAAAAGACATTTTCAATATTTATTACCTCTTGGTATAAGCACCGGCATTTCAATGAATATATACAGCCGGGTAATATAATTTTGGAAATGACACTGGTCGAAGTTTTTCTCCTGTTGATTATTTTTTGTAAATCTTGGGGACTAATTTCAAGCATTTTAAAACCGTAAAATGGTGAAATTAGTCCCCATTAAAATCGCCTCAGTTAATCCTATTCTAAAATCGTTATGGATTTGCCTGTTATTTGGACATGGACATTAAATAGTCCTTAGTAAACCAATCCAACGGCATCCTGGAAAGAGGTTCAAAAATCGCGTACCCTTCCGGAGTCTTGGGAGTCAAAAACCACCCAATGGTGGCATGGCGAGCTTTTTCGTCAACAGTTACCTGGGCATCCCTTAATCCCACATTGTTATTGCCATCTTCGCCTTCTTGCAAGCCATAGGTGGACATTGTCCAGGTTCGGAACTGTCCGGCTCTATCCTTCACTTCCTTCATCCAGATCAGGCAGGTATCCTGATCAACATAATTTGTGTGCAATCCCCAGGCATAATAACGATTTCTTGGCATCTGCTCAATGATCCAGCACTTCCTTGGCACCCAGATTGCGTTGGTGGTTGCCCATTTGGCACCTTTCCACCCCGGAGTATTAAAGCCAAATTTTATCGTCGGTACCTGCATGAAAAGCGTTCCATCGGGGTCAGACTTGGCATGAATCTTCAAAGCGGAGGTAAACGGAACGAGGATCGTCTGCTCTCCCACAAGTTTCCATTCCATCGTTTTGTTTTTTCCACACCAACTAAAACCCAGATCCGTCCAGGAATCACTTCCCATATATGGGTCAGACCGCTCGACGCCGGAACTTTGCCGAATACGGCGAATAGAAGGGATATAGTTGAACTGTGTAATATCAGGCCAGTCGAGCTTATCGTACATCAATGAATTCATTCCGTACATGCTGAAGGGCTCTTGTACCAGACTAAGCTCAACGTAAGAATAATGGTTGGGATTTTGGCTCTCAGTGATTGCAAGCTCCGGTGGCCGGCCCAAGAGGTGGTTGTTAAGACTGTCCCCGATGATAAAACGATGCTCACCTTTATCTTTGTGTATCCACGAAATACGGCTATAATATCTGACACCCATCAAACGATGTTTATTATAGTAGAAGTTCCACATTATCTTTTCGCCAGCCTTGGGATCCGATGGATTGACGTTGGGAAAAGGAAAGCCATAAACATTGCGAAGAACCTGTCTCCCCGAGCCTTTATCAATTAAATCACCCTCGGCATTTAGATCGAATTTACCGTCATTCTTTTTACCCGCCGCTACAAATTTATCCCAGTGCTTATATTCATAATTTAATTTACCCGTTTGGAGAATGAAGTCTCCCCTTTCCACAGCCCTGTAAAGAGCCGGCATAAGCATATTTTTATATTGTGCAACGTTGTTACTATCTATCGTCTTGGCAATATCCTTGGTCTCCTGAGCAGGACTTACTCCCCCAAGCATTAGCAAAGCCGTAAATAGCGACCATCCCAACCACACCAAAACTCTTGTTGTTTTTGTTTTCACTTTTTTCCTCCTCATCAATTGCCCAAGCGGGCAACAAGCCACTTGTGGGTTTATTTATCCCTCATAGTTACCAGTTATAACCTAACTTTAAGGTCAACTCGCTCGTAGTAACAAGTCCCGCAAAGCCGGTCTTGGCAGTCTTATCTCCCAAGAAGGCGTGTAATCCAATACTGGAATAAAAATCGTTGCTTATCTGCCAAGATACTACAGGGTGAATATATCCCGATTCACCTCCTGCTCCAGGCCGGCTGGGAATCCAAGCGGCAGCAAACGTAGGAGCGATCCTGCCTTCGAGCAAACTCCATGATACAAAAAAGCTAATTATATCCAAATCCCTTTGCTTGGAGCCCGCTTTCTGCGATTCCGGTTTATTGAAGACACTATCCCATTCGTTGATCTTCTCATGTATCCACTCGAAACCTAAATTCGATCTTTCATGAGTGGTAAGAAAGGGAAGCATATACTTCTTGTCAAGCGCCAGCATCCACCGGGTAGTTGGTTTCAAACGAAATAATGCCAGACCACCCGGCACTTTGTTGCTTGGCTCAGCGCCATAGCGCGAAATCGGATCGCCTGTGTGACGAGCAATCTCACCTCTGATAATGAGGTCCAAGGGCAAAATATTATAACTAAAATAAGCACCGTAAACATGCTGTATATTGTGAGTTAACAAGAAAGTACTTGTTGCAGGGACTAACACTGTGCCACCATCATTGTTAACGTCTCGGAAGTAAGTAGCTGAAATACTTAAATTATCCTTGATATCAACAGTTACTTTCGCACCGTATTCCTGCTCTTCAGTAGGCACACGCTGTTCGACGTTATAGCCTTTAAAACCGCCAAACAGGATACTTACATAAGGTGCCTTTAAACCTACCGATGGGTCACCGGCAACACTGTCAAGAGGCCCGAATTGCGCGGGGCGGATATCGGGAACCCAGAGAAAATCAAAATTAACACCCAAACCCCTCATAACAGGAAGGCTGTAGTTTAACCGCGCCATCCAGAGTGGAATTTTTACATCATCAGGGTTCTGAAAAAACATCATATTAGATTGATCCTTGGGGTTGATAACATCCAAAAGGGTGGAGTTACCCCCAGCCTCACCCCAGGAGACAATCTGCCTTCCGGGTCTGAAGAAGAAGTTACCTAAAGCCCCACTATAACGAAAATCAATAAAAGCCTCTCGCAAATCATTCTCAAATTTGACATCCTTCTTGCCATAGTCAAAGCGCGACAGTCCCATATTTTCACGGATGTCATGATATTCATTACCCCTCAAATCGTATATAGAGTCATAAGCCCCGCGAAAGGTCATATGAGCCTTCAAAACCCGAAAACTCCCCCATTCCAGATTAGATCCGGGATCGATATCAAGATCGAATTTCAAAGTGTTTCTCTGCTGAACTCCTTCTGCTTCTTCGAAAAAGCCGTTTTGAATTCCGGTTGTATCACGCAGAACATAGCTTGATTCGAGATAACCATGGAAGGTTGTTACAGTGCTCCCCACCCCAGCCCTGATTTCAGGTGTGAATAGCCCCAAGATAGCCGTTATGGCAAAAACATATAACAATCCTTTTCTTCTAATTCTTCTTTTAGACCTCATAACAATGCCTCCTTTTTTACTTTGCAAAGTGTCTTAGCAACAACTTTATAGCTCAGCCTATTCCTTTTTTCCTCCTTCTTTATAGTATTTGACACCATTAAAGAAAAACCTTCCATCATCTCATATGTGTTCATAACGAGCCACGGCAGTTTCTATAAAACCACATCATGACCATCGAAAATGTAGCCCAATGCATTGCTGAGAGCCTCACAATCTCCCACCGTATTTACTCCCTCAATCCTTCATTCTTTGCTAATAATGATCTCAACTGCCACTATGATCTTTCAGGGAAACTCTTTTATGATCATATTTGCTATCTACACACTACTTACGGCAGTATACTGACGTAAAATGGTAATAAGTCCGTCGTGGTTTCTACTTTACTATTTAACTTTCCCCCTTATAGAGACGGTTAAAAATTGCTCATTTGTTTTACGGTGCCTTCTATTTGATCCCACCCTCTTTCTTTATAATATTCCGTCAGCAGCGCATCGAATCTCTTTTCGTTTACAGGATCATGGTCCTCATCCTCAGAGACAAGACGCTCTGAAACAAAGCGCCGGGCAATGAAGCGATCATCCTTTCTGGTACGCCCTTCCCGAAGGTTATACATCCTCCTTATATCCCAGACACGCCCCATAGCTTGCATGAGATTTTCCCCGTTTATCTTAATACCTGTCAGAGACTCATAGAGACCGGCCCACACACTTAATTCCACCTGCTGATGCACGGGCATCTGGCACAGGCCAAGGCTATCGAACATTGTAGCGTGATCCTCTGCCCATTTGGCAAACCGCGCCAATCCAAATCCCTCCAAATCTGTGGCAGCTTGTTCTGCTTGATCCGATGGCATCCCAAAATTCTTTTCGAGGTACTCCTTGGTCATTACTTTACCCGCCCAACCGGGTGTGTGAAATCTACCTCCCTCAGCGTTAAGCATGACGCTGAATAAATCAGGCGACATTCCTCGCCGTGGATCGTAATAAATCGCGTGCCCCCTCGCATGGACTGAATATTTCTCAGAATTTTTCCCGATAAGCTGGGGCCCTTTGATCAATCCATCGGCTAGTATATTCCCTAATCCTTGCCTGAAGACCATCTTTCGGAGCAGTTCCTGCACTTCCTCTGCTGCTCCCCAATCTAACTCTATCCCATCGGTGTCGGTTTTATCTATGATTTTTTCCTGGTAAAGCTCGATTGCAAAACTCAGTGCAGAGCCGGTAGATAGATAATCCATACCCAGACGATTGCATAATTCATCACACCTTATGGCATCCTCCCATCCTTCGATCGCACAGTGGGCGGCAAATCCGTGAAAACCCCCAACAAGACAGGAAACAGCCATGCCATCTCCGACCTTTTCTCCTTTCAAGATCCGAATAAGGTGTTTGCAGCCAACAGGACAACCCATGCATGAGATATCTCCTATTTTTATCTCGCTCATAAATTTGTCGAGAGGAAAGTGGCTGGGTAGATCTGCCGGAACAATCTCGCGGTAATTTTTGTATTCATGCGGGCCAAATGGAGAGATCGGCGGCCCCATGGCACCGAGAGTTCCCCACTTTCTGAAGGCTTTGATAGTTTCTTTTTTACTTCCAATAGACTGTTGATAAGCCTTATCTATTAATTCGGTAAATCTGCCTGGATCAGCCACAGAAATGGCCTTAGACCCGTAAATAGCGATAGCCTTGAGATTCTTCGATCCCATTACCGCTCCCATTCCCGATTGGGCATAGACAGAATACTTGTTTACAATGATGCTGGCCTGAACAGCATGATTTTCCCCGCCAGGTCCGATACAGGCAACTACATACTGCTTGCCCAACTTTTGCCAGAGGGCTTCTGTAGTCTCCCAGGTATCCTTACCCCAGAGATCTCTTGCATCGCAAATCTCCACATCGTCATCTATTTTAAGGTAAACCGGATGATCTGCTTTCCCGGTGACCATTAAATTATCATAACCGGTAAACTTTAACATACCCAAATGTCCGGTGCTGGAAATTCCAAGGAATCCAGAAACAGGAGTCTTGGCGACAACATTAGTCTTGCAGGCGCCCGGAATTAAAGTACCAACAAAGGGACCTGCACTAAAGATGAGAGTATTTCCCGGTCCCAAGGCATCCTCTTTGGGCTGGGCATTGTCATAGGCCAACTTAAAACTTATGCCAAGGCCTCCGAGATAGCGCGAGATCCAATCCTCGGAAATTGATTCACTGCATATCTCTTTTTCCTTTAAATTAACTTTCAGGATTTTTCCGGCATAGCCGCCTGGCTTTCCCATAGTAGTCTCCCTATTAATTACTCCACAACTATATTAGATAAATCATTTTTTGCTATAAATGACATCCTATTATGAAACGAAATCAAAAACCGAACTTATTTGATATTATCAAAGTTCTTGTAATACGAATTCATCATTCTATTAAGGCACCGAAATCGCAATGTTCCACACAAATACCACAGCCGAGGCAGTCTTCCCGAAAATCTATACTAAACCAGGCATTACTCTCGTCAGGAGTCACAACAATCTGTGATTCTGCCAGGCTAAAAACTCTTTCCATAGTATTATAAAATGAACAAGCTAAGCAACAACGCATACAGCCCGAGCAGTTCTCCGTTTTCACCTGTATTAGTGTTTCAGCCATAATCGACTCCTTTATTAACATATTGATATATAATAATTAGCCCAGGATTAATCGGTTCCGCAACTTTTCAAAACAAGCCAAGCGATTCTTGACCTGATAGTATTAACCGGAAAGCTGAATTCGCCCTTGATCCTGAAATACTTTACTATATTGTCTCAAGGCTTTCTTGCTGCTCAACGGCTTGACTATCATAGCCCTATATCAATGATTTCCCTTGAATCAGCTACGATCTTTTCACCTTCTATTTCGAATTCAGAGTGGCAGTCAGATAGATAACAAAAGTAACGTCTCAATCCAAACTGTTGGCCCGGGCCAATTGGGAAGTTGTGTATTAAACGCTTCACTTTATAGGTTGCAGTCCCCTTGATCTTACGCTCATCGATCATGAGAACCATCTTTCTAGGATAAGTAACTCCTGACTCCGGCTCTATTTCAAGGTCGTCTAACTTCACATACATGTCAGCATTTTTTAAATACTCGATTAGCTTTTCCCCTTTTAGTGCCCACAGCCACTTGGCTCTTTGGTAACCAAAAGATTGGCTTAATTGCGCATCCTGCCAAACAATAGTGTGCTTGGGTAAATATATCTTCCCCCAATTCCAGAAGTGGAACTGAAACTCTCCTATGCCAGCATTTTTCCACTGATGATCCGCATAGCCCTCCCCATTAACAGGGATCTCTTTACCCCCAATGACCAACTTACCGGTAATCCTACATCGGGGACGACAGATATAGGAAACATATATTGGGGTAGCCGGACATTGCTCTCGGCCAAGGAAAACCCCATCAGGAGGTTCCATAAACCCCTGGGTGAGGCATTCGTAAACGAGATCCGCTCCCGTATCGTCACTACGAAAATGCAGCTCATATCTGGGAAATTTGCCGTGCATGCGGTTATCGCCAATCCTAACGTCGCAGGTTTCTGTTGAAGCAACTACTGCTGTGGTGTGAAAAACAGGCATCAGTTTCGTAAAGTTTCCATCTGAATCACAGACATGAAACCAGATACTGGCCTTCGAGTGAGTTATATAGTACATAAGTTGCAAGCAAAATCCGTTAGTGAATATACCGTCATGAAACCACCACTGACACGCTTCAGGGCACCCTGGCATTGGATGAAAAGCTTGGTCTTTTTCACGAGGTCTATAAAATTCCGAATTTCTTTCCATAATCTAATCCCTCTTGCTTCCTTATGTTTCGTGTTTATATCCAGTATTTGGACAGAAAGTCATAGTGATTTTGAACTCTGCCGGATTGCTAATGGCAGCTCATTAAATTACTACTATTCAATCGGATTTTTCATTTCAGGTTTTGTCAGAGAACCTGACTCTACCAGAATTGACTAGTCCAATACTATTTTTTTATATCAAAAAGATTTTTTCAAAATTCCATTTGTAAATCAATTATGTTTCGTATATATTATTTGCATGGAGATAAAATTATTTCTTTTTACTCGTTTTTGCTTTAATACTTTCTGAATAGAAAATAGCTATCTTAATAATCAACTACATTAGATCTATTTAACGGCTCTTGATTTTTTGTCAGCGACTTCACTTTGTGTTCATATGTTGTGGAGAATATTATGACATCTAAAATATCATTACCACGAAAAACCCTTTCGTTTGATAATGCCAAACTCTATACATCCCTTGGAGCTCTATTAAAAGAATACCGGAAATGGCGTGGTTTGAGCCAGGAGGCATTTGCAGAATCAATCCAAATAAGTGTTCGGGAATTACAGAATTGGGAAGCTAATCGTCAAAGTGCACGAATTGATAATCTCCATGATATTTCTGAAATCACAGGAATTCCTATGGCGCCTTTGCTGGCTCTCAATGCAGAACAACCCATTTGGTATTCGCTGCAAAAAAGAATGTTTATGTATTATTCGATAGAACAATCGCATTATGCCTCCCTTGATTTATTCAAACACAGCAAAATCTCAGAATACTACTCCATGCTGAAGAAAGTCATTATTACAAAAGACAAGCACATTGATATGTTTCTTTCATGTCATCAAGATCTCTATGGTCCCAAAATACTATTGCAACGAGATGTGATTAAGAAAGCCGCATCTATACTACCTGAAATGAATTACATTATACTAGATGTTTGGAATCATTACATGGGTCATAAAATCTGTTTACCTATAAAAATTGATACATATCGAAATCTAATTAAAAAAAAGACCATCGAAGATTATGTCACAACCGAAACCATCAATGATATTATTGCGCAAAATGAAGGAGTTTTTTTCTGTTATTCTGCATTGGCGGTCAATATCAGCTCTGCGTCATGGGTGATCCTAGGTGGCATACGAGACCTTTACAAAATAAAAAAGAAAGAAAGATATCTGCTTGTCAATCATCTTGTTACAAAAGAGTCAGAATTAATTACTAAAAACATGGGCATGAACTTTATAAGAGACTATGAATGCGAACTCGCTAAGAGTCATCCTGCAATTTATGAAATAAAGTTGGATAGTTTCCTGAAATCCGATGGACCTATTAGATATGTAATTGAACACATTGACGAGAAACTGATGACCAAGAATCTGACCATAGAAAAGCAACGGCCGATGAAGATAAAAGAAAACAGATCACCTTCAGTAGTTGGTAAACTACCCTCACTCGTTGACCAACTACCTTCAACCGTTAAAGAAAATAAGTGCTATATACAACATGGGAAGAAGCAATATATTAAGTCAAAAATAGAAGTATGTAAAAATCCAAAATGCGCCCTTTATGGTAATACAGAAAAAGGTACTATTATTTCCAACGGAACATACAAAACCAAGAATGGAACTATAGGCCGCCGATTTCAATGCAAAGAATGCGGTAAATCTTTTTGCATAAGAACAGGAACCATCTTTTATGATATACGCTCTCCGGAAGAAAAAGTTCTGTGTGCCCTTAAGCTTTTGGCCAAGGGAATGCCTCTGCAGCATGTGGCGAAACATATGGAAGTGAAGTTTGACACGATTCAGCGCTGGCTTAAAGTTGCCGCTAAGCAAACGGAAAAAATAAATTCTATTCTGATTAATGAACCGGATATCTCCAGAGCGGAGTTAGATGCATTATGGAGCTTTGTTAATACAAATTCCCTTCGCCAAAGAGCGTTTATTTATACTGCTAAAAACAAGTCTAATACAACGGGTGAAGAGAGCTAAATATAAACATTGTAAATAGCGACAGGTCATATGCCTCTCGCTGGTTAGCATGTACTCCCTTTGTTTGGATGTGAGGACAATTATTGGTACAATCATGGTTTGTAGTAAATCGTTATGCAGGCAATTTACCCAAGGTATCCAACTCATCAGCCACATCCTTTAAATCCAGCTCTTCAAGCTTTGCACGCGTTGGCACCCCGGCTTTCCATCCCCTCAAACTATAGTAATCAACTATTGCATTTTCGAATTTTTCTTTTGGCGTTACTTTATTACCTTCTGCATTTTCTTCCTCGAAAACAGCATCCCAGTATGTGTCATATTTGCCTTCAGTATATCCGTCCCTTACCCATATGGCCCTCACCAGGTTAACGATCCTCTCGCCCTGTTTCCATACATCTTCCGGTGTCATTTCTACTCCGAGGATCGCACTCAAGTACTCAGGGCCCCCATTAGGACTGTTTTCAACAAGCTCTTCCCAGTCCACAAGAAGTTTATTGGGCCAATCAGGAGCATGATGCCCAATCACTGTTGGATACATGCCATAGTCCAACTTAGAACAAACAACCAAGCTGTCTGTCACGGCCGCAATGTCTTCGTGAGCGATAACGGCTTTTGCTACCTCGGGACCCCAGTAGTAAGGGTCTTTTATTTTATCCGTGCCAAGCCATTTTATGATAACTTTAGAATCTAAACCTGGGGAATACCAAGGCTCACATTTACCACACCACCCTGGTTCAGGTTCTTGACCGAATTGATCCCCTACCGCACAATAAATAGCCCTAATCGGATCAGGTGCATGAAAACTATGCCGTTCCTGAGGATTACCGAGTTTCCCCGCCTTTGGACAAATCCGCTGATAGATATATTCCATTTGTTTCCTATTGGACCCAAATTCCTCATGCTCTATAATGTATTTTGTTGCCGGCCCTAAACCTTGCGCGAGGATATCCCCAAAGCCCTCTCTGTAAGCCATTATATTCAATAATTGTCTCAAAAATTCCTGGCTACCGAACTTATCCCAAGGCAGTCCGGTGTTAGCATCATTTAAAATTCCTGCTAAGTAGCCCTGGTAGAGCCAGTCTCCGCCGTATAACAAATTCGTGTATTTATCTTTTTTATCGAGCTTCTTCAAGCCAGAAAATAGACCAACGACCAATACTTGTAGGTTGTCTATCCCCATATCATCAATGAGCATAGAGGCTTCCCAGGAAAGCCTTCCGATAATTTTTTTGCCGCCCGTAGCCATCTTTTCAGGAATCGCCCAAACAAATCCGTCAGCACATTCAACAGAACCGCTGGGCAAAGAATTGTCCGTAAATTCTGCTTTATTACGACAATTTAAGGAGCATCCTGGGCATCCGCCCAATTTTATCTTTACCCTGCCTTGTTTCGCTTCATCAGCGAGCATAGAAGACGCGAATGTTGGACTATTCCTTATCATTGCAGTACCTATAGTGGTTTTCCCATTTATTACTCTCGTTTCTCCAGCCTTGATGTTGTGAAAGCGCATTCTAATTTTATTTATTCCTAGTAATTTCTCAGGGTTTGCCACCTTTATTCTACCTGTTCCGCGCACTGCTATCGCCTTCAGGTTTTTGGACCCCATAACCGCGCCCATTCCACCCTTGCCAAAGGCAGAGTTGACTTCAACTGAAATGATAGCACTCGTGGCCAAATTCTCTCCGGCAGGCCCAATACAAGCCACTTTGGCTTTCTTGTCATGTTTTTTCCACAAATTTTCGCGGGTTTGGCGTGTAGTTAGACCCCATAAATCCTCAGCCCTTCTAACCTCTGCCTTGCCATCGCATATCCATAAGTATACATGGCATTTAGCCTTACCTTGGACGATGAGAGCATCATATCCCGCATATTTCAGTTCAGGGCCGATATAGCCTGCGTTGGCGGTTGTAAAGGATTGAGTAGGATACATAGCAGGACACTTTGTTGTAGCTTCACATCGTCCGCCTCCCAACGCACCGGTCCCGGTTAATGGGCCGGTTGCAATTATCAGTCTGTTTTCCGGGTCAAATGCCCCAACCTCCGGCGGTATCTCATCCCAATAGAGCTTGGCCGCCAAACCTCTTCCGCCCATATACTTAGGCAAGTACTGCTCACATGGGATCTCGCTTATCACCCCGCTTGTTAAGTCAACTCTCAGAATCTTACCGGCATATCCATATAGTTCTGCCATAGCTTATATACCTCCTGCCCCATATCCCGAAATAACACCCTCCGGGTTCGTGTAGTATATCAAAGCCCCAATTGGGCATGCCTTAACGCACTGTGGGTCTCCACCGCAAAGATTGCATTTAATCGCCTTTTTCTTTACACTGTCAAACCTTATACGAGGGGGTGTAAAGGGGCAAACCTCAATGCATTCCTGACAACCAATGCATTTCTTCTCAACTATAATCCTGGCATTTGTTCCTGATTCCTCATCAATGCGGATAGCTCCCTGAGGGCAAAAGCGCAGACACTGAGGCTGAACGCATTGCAGGCATGGTTGAGCTGCAATATCAAATATGTGATGACTATATGCATTCAACTGTATTCTAGCTATCTCCGGGGCAGCCACACCGTCGTTGTAAAGTGTGCATGCGTACATGCAGTTCATACATCCGGTACACCTTCTATCGTCAACAAGTAAAACTCCTTTAGATAGCGGTACATTGACTGGCAATGGGTGAAATCGCCTTTTTAGGGATTTTTGCTCATGAGTCTCTTCCATCACAATCCTCCTCTTGGGGTAGTTTTCGATTAATCATAGATAACTTAATGGTAAGTATCGTGTCCGCTCTTTTACATACTATGGTTAATTTTTATGCATGGCATTTATTCAATTGGCCTATCGCGAAAACCTTCGTGATATTGAAAGCTGTCTTTATGCTTTGGATGAAAAACTTTACCATATGGGTATTAGAAGAAGAGTCTCTCTGTGACTCTTGCTTAATTAAAAATCTTTACGATGCAGCTACCGGGTGACTTTTTGCTGCAATAGTTTTAGGAGGTTTTGTGAAAAATATAACAATACTTCCGATGAAGGCTAAAGCCGCTGAAGCAATAAAAGCCATGCGGTAACTTCCTTGGGTATCATATACCAACCCAGCAAAAAAAGGGGCAGAAGCTCCGAAAAGTTGAACGACAGGGAAAAGGGTACCCATAATCGAAGCGAATGAATTTGTCCCAAAATAATTGCCTATCAAGGTTGGCCAGCAGATCGATGCCGCCCCTACACCCACCCCAACGGGAATGGCGAAAAGGTAAATACTGGCCACACTCTTCGCGTCAAGGAAGAAAAGTATACCCACTGCCTCGAGCAAAAGACCGGCGGCCCAGATATAGCGAGGCTCAAAGCGATCCGCAAAACTGCCGCCTAACAACCTCCCAAAAAGGCTGAAAAGCATGTAATAACTCACAGCCATCGCCGAAATGCCCGCTGGATGCCCCATATCCTGTAGATAAATGACAGCATGAGCCATAAAGAACATCATCGGGCCAACAAATGCTAGTGAAGAAACAAAAAGCAGCCAAAAGGTATGAGTTTTTATGGCATCGGAGACCTTCCATTCTACGGTGCTGCGATATACTTCCATGGGAGCAGTACTTTTTGCGTCAACAGATAAGGAAGTTTCTGCATAGTTATTTGCGCCGTCCTGAATCAGTCCCATATCAGAGGGTTTGTTTTTAACTAATGAAAGAATCAAAATAGCCGAGAGAATAAGTAAGCCGATAATGAAAAACCAAGCAATTCGCCAATTCCCGTCAGCAACAAAAATAATCTTATTCAGCAACGGGGGAGCAAGAAATCCTCCCAGGCTTCCTATTGTTATAGCAAGTGACATGGCTAAGGCCTTTTTTTTTCTAAACCATAGGGTAATCCCGGCCTGAACGGGAATCATACTGCCGAATCCACTACCGATTCCTAAAAGTACCCCAAAGACAGCAACATATTGCCATCCCTTGGTAACTACCGTACCCATTAGTAAAGCCCCCAGAATTAAGAATAAACTACCTATAAACAAAGTAAACCGTACCCCTCTGGTTTTTATGTAAAAAGCAATAATTGGAGAGGAAAGTCCACCGAAAAGTCCAGACACGGTAAATCCTAATCCAAGTATGCCTCGCCCCAAGTTAAGATCCTGAATCATATATGTATTCGTAACACTGGCGCCAACAATGGGGAAACCAACATTTATCAGATAAATTAACCCAAAAATGGGAACAAGTACCCAACCGTAAAATATTTTGTTTTCGACCATAACATTCCTCCTTCTCAAATATTTTTTCTCACAGCCTTAAATGATTTGTTGTGAATCTGATAATGCGGAGTTGATATATATCCGGGCAAAACCGATCTTTTATTTATTTTTCTTACTAATTAGTGGCTTATTCTGGATAACAACTAATCACAAAAAGTCTGTACAGCATCATTGTGCAAGTCATAGTAGGTCTCATTACCTATCTGATTGTTGCCATTCAATGTCATTAACTTAAGCGAACGAATAATATTATAAATGACTAATTATATTACAATAACTATTGATTTTATGGCATTAGCATGATATATTCACTTTCAATAATAACAAACAATTACTATTG
>Ga0180007_10000645_pt1 | contig 55324 bp, 55 predicted proteins | sample MM_PC_MetaG_FD_121122 | JGI IMG/M metagenome (GOLD analysis project Ga0180007, IMG submission 121122) | Groundwater microbial communities from the Aspo Hard Rock Laboratory (HRL) deep subsurface site, Sweden - MM_PC_MetaG | ecosystem: Environmental > Aquatic > Deep subsurface > Groundwater...
ATCACCTATGCCCCCGATAGGAATCGAACCTATATCTAAGGCTTAGAAGGCCCTTGTTCTATCCGTTGAACTACAGGGGCATGGGTGATGGCGGGGATTGTTATACTATCCAGTTGCTTGCCCCGCATACGAACGTAGTGAGTTGTGCGGGGAGCTACAGGGACATGTCGTCAAGTGCCAAGTAACAAGTATCAAGTAGTGGGATACAATTACCAATTCTATACTAATTTTTATATTTTGTCAACTGTACCTTGTGCCTTGACACTTGTTACTTGTCTTCAATACTTTTCCCATGATATTTCTTATGTATTTCACTTAAATGTTTATCTGTAATATGAGTGTAGACTTGTGTTGTGGTAATTGATGCATGACCAAGCATTGCTTGAACTTCTCTGATATCAGCACCACCTTTTAGTAAATCAGTGGCAAATGAGTGTCTTAAGGTGTGTGGGCTGACATGTTTAGTGATGCCTGCGCGTTTGGTGTATTTTTGCACTAATCTTTGAATAGAACGTGGTGTTAATCCTTCTGTATGTTTTCCTTTATTTTCTGATGATCTTTTTGCTTTGTCGTGTCTTATAAATAACCATTCAGTTGGATCTGATCGTTTATTTAGATACTCTTTTACCCAGTGCTTAGCTTGGTTAGACATAAAGACAATGCGGAGTTTGCTACCTTTGCCTCGAATAGTAAATTCGTCTTTTTTAAAATTAACATTTTCTCTTTTTATTGACGCTAGTTCGGAAACTCTAAGTCCGGTGGAGAAGAATAATTCAAGTATTGCCTTATCGCGTGTTTGAATTATTTTTTTGTCGTCTGTTTGTAGGGGAGCAGTCAAAAGACGTTCTAAATCAGAACCTTCTAAAAATTCAACTTGTCTTTGAGGCATTTTTGCTAGCTCAATTTTTTCTGGTGCCATTGTTTTGATGTCACGTATTGTCAGATACTTCAAAAATGCTCTTAATGCTATCAAGTGATAGTTTTGTGTAGATTTTTTTAATGTTCTATCTTTTCTTGAAAGTCTATTTAGCCAAAGTCTAAATTCGCGCACTAAGTCCATATCAATTTTGGCGGGGGAGGTAATCTTTGACCATTTTATAAAACGAGTTAAGTAAAATTCGTAGTTTTTTATGGTATACAAACTTCTACCACGTTCTATTTCGAGGTAGTTTAGAAAGTCAGTTAAGAGTTTTTGAATTTCGTTGGAAGGCATAGGTTGGGAGATCCCTCGACTCAACTATATAAAAGTGGATCGTTCGGGATGAAATTAATGGAATAAATTCCATTAATTTCATTTTACGACACTTTTAGTCTTTTAACAACATCTTGACATCATCTATAATATAATGATAATATCTATTGAAATATCCAAAATTGGATATTGTGTACTCAACGATTGTTAAGCCATAACTAATGGAGGAATTATGAGCTCATTACCACCTTTGACCACTCAAACGATGGAATCGGCATTGCAGAATGATAATGCCTCTAATGTGATTGCGGAATTGACCGCAGGAGGTAGGTTGGACGCAGTAACCGATTCAGGTAGCAATATCTGGCAGTACATGGGTACTAGCAAGTGCCCAGAAAGTACAAAGGCATTATTGCAATTGATTAGTAACGAGTGTGCCCCGAATATGTTGAGCCAGATGTTCGGGGGAAAAGACCCGGCAGAGATATTAACCGCACGAGATAAAATGGGTTACACTGCGATTGAGTTCGCGCGTGAACGCGGTCATATAGAGATCGCTGAGGTTATGGAAGAGATTATGAAACGACTCAACGTGCCGGTTATGGCCACATAGGAAGGGGAAAAAAAATACCGCCGCGCCACGGAATATTTCGAGGCGCGGTTTTCTTTTGTCAATGTATGTCAAATTGTGATAAAGCGATGAAGTTAAAAAGCGATGGAGTAGCTAACTATATCCCTATATCGCTCCTATCGCTTTATCGCTATAATATACTAAACAATTGACAAAATTCATACCTCATGATACACTCTTAATGTCAAATAATCTAAATAACGTACGCTTTCTTGGATTAGGAGCAGTCGACCTTTTGCTAGGAAATGCGTTAATAAATCAAAAGACTATAATATGTTAGACAAAAAAGTAAAAGACAGAATAATCAAAAAATTTAAAACTCACGAAACAGACACTGGTTCAACTCAAGTTCAGGTCGCATTATTAACTGAAGAAATCAAACAACTTACAGAGCATCTTAAGATGCACAAAAAAGATTTTTCTTCACGTCGTGGTTTAATTCGTAAAGTTGCCGAAAGAAGGCGGCTTTTAAATTACCTTCATCGCGAAGATGCGCAAGGTTGGGAAGACTTAGTTAAGACTTTAAAACTCAAAACTCCTAAACCTGCAGAAAAGAAACAAGAGGTAATTGATAGAGAAGAAGCTCACCAAGCCGGAGCAAATGATCCAAAAATTGAAGCAGATTCCTCGGAAAGTTCAGAGGACGAAGAAAAAAAATAAATTAAGTAATACCTCACCAGATTCTTCGACAGGCTCAGGATAAAAAAAATAATACAAAAATATATGATGAAACACAAAGAACAACGAGTAGGTGTCTTTGTTGATGTTGCTAACATGTATCATTCAGCAAAGAATTTATATAATGCTAGAGTAAATTTTAAAGAAGTATTACGTGTTGCAGTTGCGCAAAGAAAATTAATTCGTGCCATTGCGTATGTGATCACTTCGGAAACAACCGGAATACCACGTGGCAAAACAGCAGAAAAATCTTTTTTCGAGGCTTTAGAAAAACAAGGCTTTGAAGTCAAAGCCAAAGATTTACAAGTTTTTTTCTCGGGAGCAAAAAAAGCAGACTGGGACGTAGGTATTGCAGTTGATGCAGTCAAGCTAGCAGACAGACTTGATTCACTAATTTTAGTAACAGGTGATGGAGATTTTGCACCACTAGTATCATACCTACAAGAAAATAAAGGTTGTCAAGTAGAAGTTATCGCCTTTTCTAAAACAACATCTCAGAAGCTATTAGAAGTTGCAGATGATTTTATTGATCTTGGTAAATCACCAACAAAATTTTTAATAAGAAAATAGTCTTTTAATATGAAATTACTTTTTGGAATAACTCAAAATTCAGAATGTTTAAAAAATTATGAAAAGATAGCTTTATTGATCATTTTATTAATATTTTTACCAGTACCGATTATTTTTTTAGTAATGATTGGGTGGGCACCTCCTTTTTTTGGAATTGTTATGGCAATAATGTCAATAATTTCTGCGGGAAGCATAGGTACCATCTTATTATTTCTAGGTATTATCCATTTAATCATCTATATATTTGTTTTCAGTTATATAATTAAGCTTATTGGTAGAATATCATCAAGCAAGAGATGGATAGTAATGATTTTGCTTGTAGCAATTTCAGGTTTATTAATCATACTTTCTTCACAACCAATGTATAGTTTTGGTGATATAGGTGGTGGTGGAGATTCATATAGTTATTTTAGTATAATCAAAGAGCAACAAGAATATGATACAAGACAAAAGAGAACGGCAGGTGAGTTATGCGAACCACATGAAATAAGAAGTAAATATACTAGATGTTATGCTCAATATTTAGAACCGGTCATTAAAAATGAGGATATTAGTTTATGTGATCAAGAAAATATGTTGAGCAATATTGTATATAATTGTTATATCGATTATGGTATTGAATTTAAAGATATTACTGTATGCGAAAAAATTCCTAAGGATGCTAATGATGATCGAGAACAGATTAAAAATTCACAAGAAAGATGTTATGAAGAAATTTTTCCGATATCTTATGAAGATATTTCTATCTGTGAAGAAATACCAGATTTAAATCGTCAATTAGAATGCAAAAAACATGCAATGCGTTCGAGTGTAGGCTCGACGACTTGTACGAATATTATTGACATTAGTCTAAAAGACAAGTGTTATTATGATTATGCAATTTATAAGGAAACTGGACATATGTTCAATTGTAGAGAAATTGTTGATACTACCTTAAGGGATAAATGCAATCATGATTTTGTAGTAAATAAAGATGTTAGAAGTCATAATGCTTGCAGCGACATTACAGAAACTATCTTACGAGATCAATGTTATACAGTTGTAGTAGGTAGAATTTTTGGAGAAGATGAATGCGGTGGTCAAAGTAATGATGAAACGATTATTCATTGGCAAAATATATGCTATTATCTAAAAGCGCAGAAATTTAATGATAGTACATATTGTAGTATGGTCAGAGAAGAAGTTTTAAGAAATGAATGTCAGAATTCATTATAAGAATATTTAAATAATAATTAATAATTGATCTTTGAGCGAAAAACAGGTAGATTATGTAATTCATAGTCTAAAGTTTTTCGCCCAGAGTAACAGGAGAAATAAATTTTATGTCTGTTCAAACTTTTGAAACAGAACTCGCGGGCACACCTCTCAAAATTAAAACAGGGCAATTAGCTCTACAGGCAACAGCTTCGTGCGAAGTTTCGTATGGCGAAACTGTTGTTTTGGCAACAGCTGTTATGTCTAAACAACCTCGAGATGGAATTGATTATTTTCCATTGATGGTTGAATACGAAGAGCGTCTTTATGCTGCCGGAAAAATTAAAGGTAGTCGTTGGATAAAAAGAGAAGGTCGTCCATCCGACGAAGCAGTTTTAACTGCCAGGTTAGTAGATAGAGCAATAAGGCCACTCTTTCCAGAAGAACTAAAAAACGAAGTTCAGGTAATTTTGACAGTTTTGTCTTACGACGAAGAAAACGATCCAGATATCGCCTCATTAATTGCTGCATCAGCAGTTCTTTCTATGTCTTCCATCCCATGGAAAGGCCCAATTGGTGGAGTCAGAATAGGACAAGTAGAAGGCGAATGGGTAGTAAACCCAACCGTAGAAGCTAAAACAAAATCAAACATGAATTTAATTGTAGCTGGTGGTATAGATAAGGTTACAATGATAGAAGCAGATGCCAATGAAGTTTTGGAAAAAGAAGTTTATGATGCAATTGAATTTTCTCAAAAACATATCAAAAAAATTATTAAATTTATTGAAGAAGTAGTAGCTAAGGCTGGAGATCAAAAAGTTGCACCGGAAATTAAAGAAGCTGCAGAAGAAGAAACAGAAGATGGAGAAAAGAAGGCTTCGATTAAAGAGGTTGAAGAACTAACAAAGAATTGGGTAGAAGAAAATGTTTCTAAAAAGCTATTTGCAAAATCATTAGGAACAAAATCGTCACGAAAAGGAGTTGTTTATGAGTTAGCAGACGAACTGGCACTATATTTAGAAGAGCAGGGTGTAGGAAAAGATAGAAGAGCAAAAGCTGCCAACATGTATATGAAGCTAGTTGAGGGTGTGGTAACAGATGCCATTCTAAAAGATAGTAAACGAGTGGATGGAAGAAAGCTTACAGAAATAAGACCGCTAAGTTCTGAGATAGCACTTTTACCAAGAACACATGGTTCTGGATTATTTAACAGGGGAGAAACACAAGTTCTTTCTGTGGTAACTCTGGGTGCACCAAGCGACGAGCAAATGCTAGAAGGTATCGATGAAAGTGGAACTAAGCGGTTTATGCATCACTATAATTTTCCAGGCTTTTGCGTAGGCGAAGTAAAACCAATGCGCACACCTGGTAGACGAGAAATCGGACACGGAGCTTTGGCAGAACGTGCATTACAACCAATGATTCCTCTAAAAGATGAATTTCCATATACAATTAGGGTAGTATCCGAAGTTTTGGGATCAAATGGTTCTTCTTCTATGGGTTCTACCTGTGGATCAACACTAGCATTAATGGATGCCGGTGTGCCTATTAAGAAGCCAGTGGCAGGAATTGCTATGGGTATGGCCTCTGATAATAAAGGAAATTACAAAATTCTAACTGATTTGCAGGATTTAGAAGACGGGCATGGAGGTATGGATTTTAAAGTTGCAGGAACAGTTGATGGTATTACGGTAATTCAAATGGATACTAAAACTGATGGTTTGAGTATGCAAATTTGTAAAGAAACACTGGAACAAGCAAAAACAGCACGATTAGAAATATTAAAGAATATGGCTAAAGCTATTGCAGTGCCAAGGCCAGAACTATCTCAATACGCACCTAGAATCATATCATTTTCAATTGATCCAGAAAAAATCAGAGATGTCATAGGTCCTGGTGGTAAAATAATAAATGAAATTATTAATAAAACTGGAGTTGATATAGATATAGAACAAGATGGCATGGTAATGATTACAGCGGTATCAGAAGAAGGCGGAAAAAAAGCAGCTGAATGGATTAAAAACATTGTTAGAGTTGTAGAAGTAGGTGAGGTTTTTGAAGGCAAAATTACTCGGATAATGGATTTTGGAGCATTTGCAGAGGTATTACCTAATCAAGAAGGATTAATACATATTTCCGAGCTTGCTCAACGCCACGTAACAACAGTAACTGATGTTGTTAATGTAGGAGATAAAGTACCGGTTAAAGTAATTAAGATTGATGATTTAGGAAGAATTAATCTTTCCATGAAGGCATTACAACCACAAAGTGATAAACGACCAGACGATAGTAGGCCTTCTGGTTCAGAGCAGAGAGATAAAAAACCATTCAAGCCAGGTTTTGGCAAAGGTCCAAGAAAACCTAAACACTAAATTCAATACAATGGATAAAAATCACCAAGGAAAAGCATTTGCTTTTAGTAAATTCTTATTACTAATCTTTGGTGGTTTTTTAGTTGTTGTAATAGTTGTGGTGAGCTTAGGAGGATATTATTGGCAAATTAATAAAGATGATCTTTCTAAGTATGTACCAGAAGATGCAATTTTGTATATAAGAATTAATCAATCGATTTGGCCGAATGAGAATAAATTAAGCGATTTGAATTTAGAAAATTTATACCAAGCTATTAACGATAAATTAAAAATAGATACTGAACAAGACGTGCTAAGTAGGATGGATCGTCAAGTTGCAATAGCATTGATAAAATTACCAGATGATGAAATTGGTACTGCAGTTTTAGTAAAAACAAATAATCAGAAAGGACAGTACAAAAGACTATCAAATCAAGTTTCAAATTATTTAGATTTTGATACAGTGCTAGTCTTTGCCGATTCCCAACAAACAATTGAACAGATTTCAGACACTATACAAAAAAGAAAACTCTCACTAAGTGGAACTGTCAATACAGAATTATTCGAAGATGATTTTGTAAAATTTTATATTAACTTAGACCAAGCAGTAGCAAGATATCAAGCAGAAGAAAACCAAACTCAAAAATTGATTACAAATTTTATCAAACAATCTAATGCAGGATCATTAATTCTTTCACTAGATAAACAATTTGGACATTATAAATTCGAGTCTGATTTTGCAAAAACAGCTGAATCAAATTTGTATCCAAATGAAATTGTAAAATTTTCTGGCATCAATACTATTCCCAAAGATGCAATTTTGTTTATTAAAGGTTTGGATATGGTTTCAACTTTTAATGATATCAAAGCAATTGATACAGAATTAATTAGTGAATATAAAAGTAACGTAAAAAATATTGCTAACCAAAATTATCTTGATGTAGTTAATCAAATAATGCCAATATTTAGTTCGGGAATTGATTTACTGCTAGTTAAAGACAGTAACATGCAACATCAACTGGCGATAAATTTTAGTTTACCAGAAAATTTTGCAATTTCAGATATTTCAAAAATAATATCTGACATTTTAGCTAATCGATATCCAACAGAACAAGAAAGAATACTACCTGACAAAACAACAGTTATAGAAATTATCAAAAGACCACAAGATTTTGAGTTCGAACAATCAGAATTATCAGGTACTACTATATATCATATCAATAGAGAAGAGATCGATTTTAAACTAGCTTATACAATCCAAAATAACGAAATAATACTTGCAAGTTCACTAGATGTATTACAAAGATTATCTAGCAACCCAGAACAACAAATAAATATTGAGCAATTAAACAAACAATGTTGGGCTGCAGGTAGAAATCGGTTTTTAGCCTTTAATAAAGAACAGCTAGTTGAGATGTTGCCACAAGAATTATCAATGCTATTTAATTATTTGCCATCATCTCTATATATAATTTCGCAAGATCGAGGACTAGATTTTAGTGGTTGTATGTATTAGCTATATTTAGCTGAATGTGGATAAACTGTTAATAGTGATATTTTATCAAGTAGACAATAGGTATGATAATTTCATACTTTTTTTTAGCTAATTTAAAACAAAAGAATAAGTTAACCACAAGCAATATTGACAAACATATAAAATTTTGTTATACTTAGTACAGTACATGAAAAATGCCTTGAGCTATTCCGTAATTTATTTTTTGGTACGAAATGTAGCTTGTACCAACTATAAACAAAAACAAAAAAACAAATATGGTGATGTGGTGAATACCAATAAATGATTTACACTCTCACTAGCCGTCGGAATTGGCACGAGGCCAAAGCAGCAGCTACAGTTGCGTCCAAATGAAGTTTTCTTTAGATCTTGTTTTTTGCCTTAGACGGCGAAACTTGAGTAGTAAGAATACTTCAAGGGGCGCACGACGCCATAAAATATTTACACTATCAAATAGTGGGGGGCGCTTCGTGCGCCCCTCATTTTTTTACAGCAAAAATATGCACTTGACACAAATTATATATACGATATAATAATACATACCTTAAAGTAGGTATTTTTTTTCTTAAAACATATGGACAAAGAAAGTTTAGAAAAAATCAAACAAAAACTCCTTGAAGAAAAAGAAAAGCTAGAGAATGCTCTTGCTGGTTTTACAAAGAAAACTTCTGTTGAGGACGATTATAAGGCAGAATTTCCAGACTTTGGGAATAAAGAAGACGAAAACGCAGCGGAAGTTGCTACTTTTTCTGATAGACTTTCATTAGAACAAAATTTAGAATTATCTTTACGTGATGTAAACAAAGCATTACAATACATCGAAAAGGATGATTATGGAAAATGCAAATATTGCGGTGAAGATATTGATGCCAGAAGATTGATGGTAAGACCAACATCTAGTTCTTGCGTGCAGTGCAAAAAGAGATTGAAAGGCGAACTATAAACCCCATACAAATTTTAAGATAGAAACATCCGATAGCAATGGCATAATATTTTTTGGAAAGACATCATCAATTTATAATTTACGGGGTAAACAAAAACAAATGAAGTTTAAAGTCAAAGCATGGCTGACAATTGATTTAGTTTTGCTATTATTTATATTAGACAGAGTACTTAAAATATATTTTTACTACGTCGGCGCGGAGCCGGTTTTTTTATCGAGATTTATTTCGTTTCATACAGAATTTAATGAAGGTGTGGCTTTCGGCATACATTTGCCAACATTAATTATTGTACCCTTGGTTGTAGCAATATTAGCTTTACTTGTTTACTTTGCCACCAAGGCATATCAAGAAAAAAACTATTTTGTTTTTGTAGTACTAAATTTAATTATCGCTGGTGGTTTTTCTAACTTTATAGATAGATTCAAATATAATTATGTTATTGATTATATTGATTTAAAATATTTTACGGTTTTCAATGTTGCAGATGTTATGATAACATTAGGTGTAGGACTGTTGGTATTGGATCGCCTAAGAATATTTAATAAAAAATAGAATAAATAATAAAAAATAACGGCGCAAATGTTGTGCTGTTTTTATTATTATTTCCAATATCTAATTACCAATAACCAATAAAATATCTAATATCCAATGTCAAAAACTTCAAGTATACGATTTAGAAGAACGAACATCAAAGTTTGGGGAAAATGTTATAGAATTTGCAAAAACGATTCCAAGAAATGTAATTACTTACCCGTTGATCAATCAGCTGGTTAGGGCGGCCACTAGCGTTGGATCTAATTATTGTGAAGCTGACTGTGCTGAATCAAAAAAAGATTTTATACATAAAATAAGCATATGTAAAAAGGAAGCAAAGGAAGTACAACATTGGTTTAAAATGATAGTTACAGCTATACCGGAAAGTAGGGATAAGGCACAGAGATTAAAGGCAGAAGCAAGAGAATTAATGTTGATTTTTATTGTAATTGTTAGTAGCACAAAAACAAAAAAAGATAATTGAGAATTGGATATTGAGTATTAGGAATTAAATTTAACTTATGTCTTCAAAAGTACATTCAGCTGCCTTGGTTGGGCTTGATTGTCAGCTAGTAGAAGTTGAAGCAGATGTTTCTGGTGGCACACCAAAGTTTTTCATTGTGGGTCTGCCAGACAAATCCGTTGATGAAGCCAAAGAACGAGTTAGGTCAGCAATAAAAAATTCAGGATATGAGATGCCTCGGATTCGTCTAACCATAAATTTAGCTCCTGCTGATCTAAAAAAGCAGGGACCTGCTTATGATTTTCCCATTGCAGTTAGTATTTTATCTTTATCACGACAAATCCATAATATTGATGACCAATGTCTTTTTGTGGGTGAGCTTGCACTGGATGGCAGGCTTCGTCCAATCAATGGTGCACTTTCTATCGCATTATTTGCGCTACAGCAGGGCATAAAAAAGATATTTTTACCAAAAGAGAATGCGAATGAAGCTGCTTTAGTCTGCGGTGTAGAGGCAATACCTATAGAACGTTTATCTGATTTAGTTTTATATTGTGAAGATAAACTACATATCGAACCAGCAAAAAATAATGCAGATTATTTTAAAGTATCAAAAAGACATTTTGATTCTGATATGACACACGTAAAAGGGCAAGAGCAAGCAAAACGCGCATTAGAAATAGCTGCTGCGGGGGGGCACAACATCCTAATGTCTGGCCCGCCAGGTTCTGGAAAAACGCTACTGGCAAAAACGATGAGTTCAATTTTACCCGAAATGATTATGACCGAAAGCTTAGCTGTTACTAAAATATATAGTGTAGCTGGTCTTTTACCGCATAGACAGCCTTTGATTACTCAACGTCCCTTAAGATCTCCACATCATACTGCATCGAGCGTTGCGCTTGTTGGTGGTGGCACGTGGCCAAAACCAGGTGAAATTTCGTTGGCACATCGTGGAATATTGTTTTTAGATGAATTTCCAGAGTTCCCTCGACTAGTCTTGGAAAATTTACGCCAACCGTTAGAAGATGGTATCATTTCAGTTTCACGTGCTGCTGGTACTTTACAGTTTCCTGCCAAGTTTATTTTAGTAGCTGCGATGAACCCGTGTCCTTGTGGTTATCTCACAGACGTAGAAAAGGCATGTGTATGTTCGCCATCAAACATAATCAAATATCAAAAAAAGATATCAGGACCTTTGTTGGATAGAATCGATCTTCATATTGAAGTGCCCAGGGTAAAATTTGAAAAATTAACTACAGATACAGAAGGTGAGAAATCAAAAGATATCAGAAAACGTGTAGAAGGGGCAAGGCAAATTCAACGAAAAAGATTTCAAAAACTCGGTATTATTACCAATTCAGAAATGTCTTCACAAAAAACCAAGAAGTTTTGCTCAATAGACGAAAAAACAACCCAATTGCTACGCCAAGCAGTAGGTCAATTAAATATATCTGCACGTTCATATTTTCGTATACTTAAATTAGCCAGAACAATAGCTGATTTGGAAAAGTCAGAACCTATAGAATTAAAGCACGTAGCGGAGGCGTTGCAGTATCGGCCAAAAGTGGAATAAACATGTACAAATATAAAAACAAGACGAAAAGGATATATCTTAAACATTGTTATTACTTCGTAACAGTTAAAACATTTAAGAATAAACGAATTTTTCAAAACGAAATTTATGCCAAGATTTTTTTAAATACATTGTTATTTTTAAAACAGCGTGGTGATTTCGAATTGTCAGCTTGCGTTTTGTTGCACAACCATTTTCATTTGTTGTTAATACCCAAAAAGAAAAACATTTCCGAAATAATGCATGATTTGAAGAGTTATTCAGCACAGAAGATAAACAATCATAGGCGAAGTATAACCACAAATCAGAGGCGAGGCATCCTTGCCTCGCCGAGTCACAATAATCATAAGGGTGAGGCTGGAAGCCTCACCTCTGAGGTGGATGAAAATTTAAAACATGTTTGGCAACGGAGTTTCTATTATCACGTTATTGAGAACGATAACGAAAACGATTTTGAAAACCATTATGAATATATATACAATAATCCAATAAAACATGGTTATGTTGATAACCCAAATAATTGGCCATATTTGATTGTCGATACAAAATATCATATTTGATTAATCCAACACAGGCGAGGCATCTTGCCTCGCCGAAGGTGGCAGCATTTCACAGGATATGAGTATGAATTGGTGAGGGAGCTGGTTTAAAAAAAGACAATTTTTTGGTATAATGAAAGTGTATGAACAAATTGATAGTAAGTATTATTTTGACTGCCATTATTACGGCTGGTTTAGCTGGTGGAGGTGTTTATTGGTGGCAACAACATGAATTAAATAGTATGGAACAAAAATGTTCTTCAGAATTTAAAACTTTGTCCGAAAAGACCATTTGTTTAAAAGAAGAAACACCAACATCTCCGACAAGCCAGGAACAAAAAAATATCCAAGAAGACTCATTAGAAATAGAGGATTACCCTTTACTTAGTAATTTACCAAACTTGATTTGCAGTCCCACACTAGAAGAAGAAATTGCGAGAGGGAAAAATGAAAAGTATTACTATTGGTTAAAAGTAAATGGCTGTAATTATACTGCTGAGAAGGAAGAAATAACGGAGTATTACATTGGCAAATGTCTTGATACTCTTGATGCAGAATTAGAATCAAATAAATACAATATTATAAATGGGTGTTTTTACGGTAATGGTGAAAGAATGTCCACGTTCAATCTGTTAGCCGAGGTAAGCTTGGAAAAACCAGAAGGACAAAAAGGGCTTGGCGAAGGAGCAAATGAATGGTTTAGATTCAAAGATGGAGATAATTTGCATATTTATTTAAGTGGTGGTGCAGGATGTGCGGGGTGTTTTTTCATTGGGCCGTATCTTGTAGTTAATACTAAAACGGAAGAATATAAACTCCATTTTGCAGACTTGCCAAATTGGCTAGGCTGGGGCTATTTAGTATTTACCTCGCCTGATGGAAAGCAAGCAATTGAAGTTGTACTCGGCGGAAATAATGAAAAAAATATACAACTGCATCTTTACGATTTTAAGACCAATCAACGTTTGAAAAGAGTATATACAATACCTAATGACGCAGCAATTTTATCTTATGGCCATGGCCTCTATTTAACTGTTGATAATGCAATAAATTGGATAGACAATAATACGATTGAGGTACAACTTTATGAGCGTGATGATAAGAATCTTGAATCTGACTATGTTGTAAGAGCGATTTATGGACAAGAGGAGCCAAAATATTTTAAACTTGGCGAACCAATTAAAATCACTATTGAATAGTTATTATTCAGTTAAAATCCCTTTTATTTACAAGGGTTTTTTCTTTACCTAATCACTTGGTGTTACTCGCCTCGCTTCGCGAGTCGAAGCGGGTGGACAGTATCCCACAGTATATGAGTATGAGTTAATTAGAGAATTGACATATTAAGTTATTTATGATTACATTCTATTGTGATTGTGGATGGACAAAAATTGAGATAAGGAGGGATTGACGATGGGGCTTACTGATGAGCAACGAAGGGACATGGAAGAAGCATTCGCAAAGGATAACAATTCTCACTCACTCGTACTTTTTCTGGACTCCCTCAATACCCTTGAGGAACTCGTAGAAGTTGAAGCATTTGTTGCGGAATCGTATCCCGACAACACACGCACTGTCGCTTTCACGAGAGAGTGCCTCAAGCTGTGGCCTAACCCTGATGAGGGTTTCTCCGACGACTTCGGAGAAAGATTTCCTCTCGTTATGCGAAAACTTGATACACCGCCAAAGAAAAGAGTCTTTCTGCGTGGGGCTCGCTTCTGCTGTGCCGACCCTGAATTTCTGGCAAAAATCGTGGAGTCAATACTCCATGAGCATGAAGTTGGGGGTAAGGATGTCGTTCGCATGAAATTGCATACGAGTGGGGATGAACATAATCCAAAAAACGCCAAATGCTTTGTGGCCAGTGTTCTTGCCCGCTATACACAATGGCCAGCATGGACATTGCAATTGCTATTGCTTTCAGGGAGTGCAAGCGGTACTACTTACGGCAAACAGAAATTCAACTATTGGGACTGGAGGCCCGAAGAGGAAAAAGGAATAGAATCGCTCAACGCCGTATACGAACTGATATAATTACCACAATCACTAACGAATGAACGTTTCATAGGAAGCGTATATAGGGATGACCTGTGATGTCGTCCCTTTTGCATTTATAAGGATTTTTTATATCTCCTAACGTCCTGGTGTTATGGACAGTATCCCACACAGTACAAGTATGAATTGGTGAGGGAGTTGACATTATAATATAAATTTGATAACATATCTCATTGTGAACTAACCAAGGGGCTAGAGCAATACAAACTATTGCATAAGGAGGAAGGAATGTTAAAACTGAATCGTGAAATTACCCTCAAGGCGTTCGAAGAGTGGCTCGCTCAGTCTGAGCACTTTGGATCACCAAATGATGAACTCACAGTTCATCCATCCGAAGATCTGGTTTGCGCCTGCTTTTTGGGCCAACTGGGTGATGTCCAAGAGATGATTTCGGTCATCAAGGGGCATGTCGAAAGATGTATTGCGTGCCAGCATATTGTAGTCGATTGTCTGGAATCTGGTTTTATGCGGAGTTTGAATTTTCCCACAGAAAAACTTCGGGACAATTTTGAAGTTTTTAAGGATCAAGCCAAAAAGAGGCTTGGTTTCGCTCCCGCAACATCGCTAAACGGGTGGTGTGTCCAATAGGTCAAAAACCCAAACATTAGGGGCGAACGCAAAAGTGTTCGCCCTTTCTTCTTGACTAAAATGTAACTATCTACTATACTACAATAACTATGAAAAAGTATTTATTCACAATTTTTTCAATAATTTTTATCCTATCAGCTGTGCTGTTGGTTTTTTCTTTACCTCAATGCGGACACGGTGGGTTTAGTATGGGAGCTGCAATGGATAGTACGGGCGCAAAAAGTTGTGGTGGTAATATGTACGACCAACACTTAGCATTTTTGCAAACAATCTTTTTAGCAAAACTAGAATGGATTATATTTTTATTAATATCACTTCTAATTGCAGCTGCAGCTACGGTAGTATATGTTCAACTTGATTCTATGTTGAATGAGCACCGTATAGAAAAGTTTAAAAATCATTATTATAGATTAACCAAATCTTTTGATACTTTAGCCCTACAATTTCATAGCGGCACTATATTTCAAAAACTCCTCGAGTAGCATTTAGCTAATAGCTTATTGCTTATGGCCATGTGCCATATGCCATTTGCTATATGCAATAAGCTAACAGAGGTGTTTTTTAATTATTTAAGAATTAAAATGTACAAAATATTAATCATTACTACATCCATAATAGGTTTAGTGATCCTACCACAGATAGCATTGGCTCAAAATGATGTTGATGTTTGGGTTTTTGGTACAGCAACTTGTCCGTATTGTAAGGAGCTAAAGGAACATATCAATAATAAATTAAAAGATGACCCGCATATTAAGTTTAGTTATTTTGAACTTACCGGAATAACAAATCAAGACAATCGGGATAATCTTGATAAGCTAAAAGAGATTTATAACGCTACCAACTATTCTGGAATACCAATAACATTTATTGGAGATTCTGTGATAAGAGGAGCTAGGTTAGAAGAAGTAGATGCTGCAATTAAAGATTGTGAAGAAAATGGTTGTGAATCACCAGCAGAAAAGTTAGCAAATTATGTTGAAACCGATAATCCTAATAATAATACAGAGCCAGTTGGCCAAACAGAACAAGCAGTAGGTTGGGTAATACTAACAATATTTATTTTGGTAGTTGCGATATTTGGTGTTAAGATTATTAAAGAAAGAAAATCATTATGACAGACGTAACCCTACCTATAATTATCGGAGCAGCATTACTGGATTCCATAAATCCATGTGCGATTTCTGTGATGGTATTTTTGCTTACTTATCTATTGGCTATTGGTTCAAAGAAATTGATTGTCAAAGTCGGTATTGTCTATGTTGTCACAGTATACATATCTTACTTTCTAGCAGGCCTTGGGTTGTTTAGTGTTATAGCCGCAGTAAATATATCTCGTTATATTATTTTTGGCGCAGGCGTTTTGTTAATTTTAGCAGCGCTTGTAAATATCAAAGATTTCTTTTGGTATGGCAAGGGTTTTTCTTTAGAAATTCCAGCATCAAAACGTCCGATTATAGAAAAGTATATTCACAAAGCATCAATTCCCGCAGCAATTGTTTTAGGATTTTTGGTTTCAGCATTTGAATTACCTTGTACAGGGGCATTCTATTTAGCAGTTTTGTCACTTTTAGCAAAGAACGAAACCATGGTGCTAGGTTTTGTATATCTACTCATATATAATTTGATCTTTGTTCTGCCACTGATTATAATATTGGTGGTAGTTTACAAAGGATATTCATCAGAAAAGTTAAATAAATGGAGAGTAGAAAACAGAAAATGGTTGAAGCTATTTATGGGAATTGGTATGCTTGTGTTAGGAATATTAATGGTGATGGGAATCATATAATTGGTACGAATTACTAATCCTTACCAGCCTCGTCTGCTAAGCGGGCAAATATACGAAACGTCAAGATAAAACCATTATTTGTATATTAGTATCCAATTCGTAATTTGTAAAAAACTATGTTTATTCTAGATAAAATTTTTAAGGGTAATACATTGTATTATCCTGGATGTCTAACCAAATTTGTTGGTAAAGACATCGAAAAAAATTATAAAGAACTCCTAAAAAAAGCAGGAGTAGATTTTGTAGTTTTGCCAGACTTGGAAAAGTGTTGCGGTTCTCCAGTAAAAAATGCTGGTTTTGAAGATGATTTTAAGAAATTGGCAGCTGATAATTTAAAGATATTCAAAGACCATTCAATAAAAAGGATTATTACGAATTGCCCTGCTTGTTATAAAATGTTATCCCAAGATTATCCAAAAGTATTAGGTCAAGAATGGGATATAGAAATAAGACATTTTACAGAATTTATTTTAGAAGCAGTAAATAAAGGTAAAATGAAATTACCAAAATATGACAATTTAAAAGTCACTTATCACGATCCATGCCATTTAGGTAAACAATCAGATATTTACGATCAACCACGCGAAATACTAAAGATGATGAATATTAATTTAGTGGAAATGCAATTGAATAAGAAGAATTCATTTTGTTGTGGCGGCGGGGGAGGTTTGCAATCAAATAATCCAGAACTGGCAGATAAAGTTGCAAAACAAAGAATCGAACAAGCCAGTGATGTTGACGCTCAGATTATTATCACGCCATGCACATTGTGTGACATGCATATGAAGAGGAATGGGAAGGATGGTGGTGTGAGTGTGTTTGAATTTTCCGAATTGCTAGTGAATGCTGAAAAAGTAAGAAAAGCGATAAAGCGATGAGAGCGATAAAGCGATTGTAGCGATTGGAGTTTATTATTGCAGTTTACTATAATCGTATAATAACTACAATCAACTATAATTAACTAAATTACATGAACAAAAAATTTGTAACTGAATATATAGAAAAAAGAAGTAAAGCTCTTAGCTCTAAAGAAGCAGAAGAACTAAGAGACAAGCTTTATAATCTTAAAAAAACAGCCATTGATAATTTAGATGAATACGTAAAAAAAGCAAAATCATCCTTAGAAAAAAATGGTTGCCATGTTTATTTAGCAAAATCAAACCAAGAAGCTATCGAAGAACTCAAAAAAATAATCGGAGATGAAAAGTACATAGTTAAATCAAAATCTAACACCATCAACAAATTAAAAATTGATGAAAAATTAAAGGCTGAAATAGTAGAGACAGACACTGGCGATTTCATTGCGGCATTGGCAGGTAAAAAAGATCCACATCCTGTAATTCCCGCTTTAAGTTTAACAGAAAAAGAAATATCAAAAGCAATTAAAGAAAAACTCAGTAAAGATGTAGAGCCAAAGGCTGAAAAAATTGTTGAATTTGTACGAAATTATCTTAGAGAAAAGATGCTTTCTGCAAAAGTTGGCTTGACTGGAGCAAATGTTATAACTACTCAAGGCCAGATTGTCATATTAGAAAACGAAGGAAACATTTCTATAATTTCACATGTTCCTGAAAAACACATTGTGGTTGCAGGTATAGACAAGATTGTAAAAGATATGGATGAAGCAAATAAGGTGGTAAAAGCAGCAGCGGTATGGGGAACCGGGCAAGACTGGCCAAATTACGTCAATGTAATATCTGGACCATCCAAAACAGGGGATATTCAAAATATTCATATAGAAGGTGCGCATGGTGCACAAGAAGTACATGTTATTTTAATAGAAAATGATAAATATGAAGTTGCCAAGGGAAAATATAAAGATAAGCTTTTTTGTATAAATTGCGGTGCTTGTTATGATTTATGCCCTGTTTATAATGCTATAGGCCAAATTCCAAAACCTAGTGATTTTGAAAGAAATTATAAATGTACCCTATGTTCTAATTGCGCTTTGAATTGTCCGGTAAAAATTGATAGACAGAGTAATTTTAGAAATAATAGAAAAGATTTTAACAAGTTAGAAAAAATTCCACAAGCCAATAAAAAAATGATAGAAAATGTTAGAAAGTATGGAAATCCTTTTGGTGAAATTAAAGATGGAGATACTCCAAAGGAATTATACTGTTGTTAAGTGGAGATCCTTTGGCTATGGTGTAATTTTCGTCAACACTCGCTCAGGATGACATTTTGTGTCATAAAAAAATCCCTTTTAATAACCCCCTCTAACTCCCCATTATCTTAAGGGGGAGAAAAGAAGGTAGGGATTTTTTTTTATATCAAAACTATCTTATATAATTAAGAGGATTTTGTCTATATCCACCAGACCTAACTTCAAAATGAACATGAGAACCAGTAGATCGACCAGTTGAACCCATTGCTCCAATTGCTTGTCCTTTAGAAACTCTGCTTCCTACACTAACATATAACTTGCTTAAATGACCGTAGAGAGTCTGTTTTCCGTTACCGTGGTCAAGTATGACATATATACCATAACCGCCATTCCAGCCACCTTGCGCAGTTATAACAGTACCAGAATCAGCTGCATAAATAGAAGATCCATATGCGCAGGCAATATCCAAACCTGAATGCAGCCAGCCATAGTATTGGGTTATGCGCCTACATCCAGCAGGCCATTGCATTCTGCCTGTACCAACAACGTTTGTAGCACCGCTCCATGAAGATCGAATGCTATAGACTGGCTGCGGTTTAGTTCCACCCGGGATTATTAGATACTCACCAATCATTACGTCAGTTTCTGATGCTAATTTATTGAATTCTAAAATTTTGTCAGCTTCAGTATCGTACTTTTTAGCAATTTTTGTTAGGGTATCATTTTTTTCTACTTTATGAAGCAAACCAGAGGTTGGTAAAATTTTTAGTTGATCCCCAGGTCTAATAATTGAATAGTTTGTTAAATTATTTGCCCATAAAATTGTATTAGACGTAACTCCATAAAGCAGTGCTATATATCTAACATTATCACCTTCTTCTACAGTATGATAAACTATTTTATCTCGTTTTCGAATTTCTACTTCAGCAAGTGATATCAAGGGTTTAACAACCGCTGAATCTCCAGCCACAGTTGAAGGCATAGTGTCGTCTGGGATTTCATCTGAAAGTTGTTGGGGCGGGCTTTCTACAGCAGTAGGGTCTAAGTAACTTGTGATTCTTTTGCCTTCTGGAATTGGTCCTTCTTCCTCAATCAATCCTAGATCTTCTTTTAATATAATTTCAGAAAGAATAGAAGTTTTTCCAATACCATCTTGTCTTATTTCGTATGCGTTTAAATTAGCAGCCACCGTTGAAAATGCGATTACAATTATTGCTACGTGAATTAAATATCTTTTAGTAAAGATAAACAGAATTTTGTTTTTTCTTTGCTGTGGTGAATAAAGTCTTTCAAAAACTTTTTTCAATATTAAGTACAGTTTGTATAATGGAATTATTATAAAACTAAATGTTAGCTTGCCTATAGTTTTTGAAGGTACTATCATTTTGCCAAATTCGATAATACCTACCATTGGAATTTTTAACCAAAACAAAAAGCGAAATGCTTTCGCCGTGGTTTTAATTAATATTTTTTTGAGTTGAAAAGGTATATATTTAGCTTAATTTAAGGGCTTAAATATGAGCTTTTTAACATAAGAAATGATAGCATGCTTTATAGCGTGGGTCAATGAGTGTCTTTTGAAAAAGTTACGTAATTGTGATAAAGTAATGTTATGGAATATTTATTAGGAGCGACAATTTTAATTTTGTTGATTGGTTTTACCAGTCTTTTTTGGCAATTTCAAAAATTAAAAAAAGGAAAAGATTCGGAGCAAGATAAAGGTATTATGATGCTTCAGAATCAGCTTAATGAAGTCACTCGGACATTAGACAATAAGCTGGGTGAGGTACCTAAAATGTTGCAAAACCAGTTTGGCCAAAGTGCCAAGATTATAACATCAGTCACCGAAAAATTAACCAAGCTTGACGAAACAAATAAACAAGTAGTTGGTTTTGCTAAGCAACTTCAAAGCTTAGAGAATGTTTTGAAAAATCCCAAGCAACGCGGTGTGCTCGGTGAATATTATTTAGAAACGCTTTTGAAGAATGCTTTTCAGCCAAATCAATATAAGATGCAATATAATTTGGGTAAAGACGAAAAAACTGGCAAAGATCTTATTGTTGATGCAGTGCTAAAGCTTGGAGATAAATTAATTCCAATAGATTCTAAGTTTTCTTTAGAAAATTACAATCGTATACTAGAAGCTGACGAAGGTCAAAAAGAAAGTTTGGAAAAAGCTTTTAAAAATGATCTCAAATTAAGAATTGATGAAACTTCTAAATATATAAGACCAGAAAAAGGAACCATGGATTTTGCTTTTATGTTTATTCCTGCGGAAGCAATTTATTATGATTTATTAGTAAATAAAGTAGGAGCAGTAAAAGTAAACACACGTGATTTAATTGATTATGCTATTCATGAAAAGCAAGTTCATATTGTTTCACCAACAACTTTTTATGTCACCCTACAATCTTTAGCTCAAGGGATGAAAGCTTATCAAATTCAGGAATCAACAAAGGAGATACTCAAAAACGTAGGAATGCTTGGGAACCATTTGCGTTCTTACGAAGATTATCTAAAAAAATTAGGCAATAATTTAGGAACAACGGTCAATATGTATAATTTTGCTTACAAAGAATTTGCCAAGATTGATAAAGATGTTGCCAAACTAACTGAAGGTGAGAAGAAAGTAGAAGCTTTGGAAATTGATAAACCTAAAACGTAATGACAGTGGCCCCGGAGAACCACTGTCAATTTTTTGTCGGCCTATACCACATTAGTATGCCATTTTTCCGTCAGGGTCATCTCGATACTTGACCCTGTTTACCCATCCTATAAAGAAAGATGAGATACACAGAAAACAAATTATAGCCATACCGACCACCCAATAAATATTTTGGCCTATGGTAGGAAGGCTCGTCAACTCTGTCCAGAATTCAGCCTTGGACATGCGGAAACATATTAACCCAAGCATGAGTGAAACCCCCCACCATTTTTGACTTGGACGCAAGTTTTTTAATTTCATGTTTCTCTCCTTTCTGAGTATGGCAAACTCTGGGAAAAGCTAAAGAACTACTATAATATCTTATCATTTATCTTGTTAATATAAAAGTTGATGTATAATTCAATATTGAAAACAATAGCCTATTTTGATATCTTTGATTATCCATTGACGCAGTTTGAGGTTTGGAAATGGCTGTACAAGTGTCAAGGTACAAGTGTCAAGGTACAAGGTGGTAGCTGTAGGTTGTTAGATGTTATAAATGAACTAGAACAACTAGTAACAGACAATCAACTTGAAACCCAAAACGGGTTTTATTTTTTGCCAGGTAGGTCGGATACAGTCAAAATAAGAATGGATAGATATAACATTGCAGAAATTAAATATAAAAAAGCAATTAGGATGGCAAAATTTTTTAGTATGATTCCGCATAATAAAATGATTGCTGTTTGTAATACTTTAGGTTACAGTAATTCACGCGAAGGTTCAGATATTGATTTGTTTATCATCACAGCCAAAAATCGTATTTGGCTTACAAGGTTATTGAGTGTGTTTTTTTTAAAAATTTTAGGGCTTCGTCCTAAGGGAAAGAAAATCAAAGATAAGTTTTGTTTAAGTTTTTTTATCTCAGAAGATAATCTTAATATCGAAAATCTTGGAATGGGGGAGCAAGATATTTATTTCCAGTTTTGGGTAACTCAGCTGGTACCGATTTATAATACGCAAAATTTATATGAAAAGTTTTTAGATGCCAATAGTTGGGTAAAATCATACTTACCAAATAACTTTGGGTTTGAGCCAGCGCAACGTCGTAAAGTAAAAGAACGAATTAGAATAATCAGAAAGATATGGGCAAAAACCACTTTTAATATAGACGAAAAAGTTGCTAAAAAAATTCAACTGATGATAATGCCAAACAAATTAAAATCATTAGCTAATAAGGACACGCGTGTAGTAATTAACGATCAAATACTTAAGTTCCACGAAAATGATAGGCGCGAAATTTATCGTGACTTGTGGCAGAGGAAAGTAGCATCGTTGTAATTACCAATAACCAAATCCCAAATTCCAAATCGTGCCGGAGGCAGATCCCTGCCTGTGGCAGGCAGGCGCCTTTGGCGGACAAATTTCAACCAGTAAAGTTTTGCACAGAATGTCCCGTATGGAACCATTGGCCCTGTAAAGAAATTCTACGGGACTGGTCCCTGTACGGGATATCCAAATTCTAAATATCAAACTGCAAAGCTTACGGAAATTGGATATTAATTATTGGATATTGTTTGATTATTGGTGCTTGGAATTTGTAATTTTAATTTGTATGTTTAAGCTAAGCAAAATTATAGAATACGGATTTTACCTCTTTGTTTTTTTGTTGCCTTGGCAAACTCGGTGGATGTATTCAATAGGTCAAATTAACGGAAGCGACTGGGAATATGGGACGCAAAGTTTGTATGGAACAGAAATATTACTATGGTCGGTGTTAGTTGGTTTTATTATTTGGACGTATAAAACACATGGTTTAAAGTTGCCATCAATCAAGCAAGTCAACAAGAGTAAATTATTGTTAATGACAGCAGTTTTAGGGTTACTAGTTGTTTCTATGTTAAGCATTATTTGGGCACAAGACACGTCGCTAGCAATTTATGCTTGGTATAGGCTAGTTTTAGCTGCGACTTTGTTTGTTTTTGTATTGGCGTTTAATGTCAGTTTAAAAAAAATATCAATTGTGTTTGTAATGTCAGCAGGCATACAGTCAGTTTTAGCAATTTGGCAATTCTTATTGCAGAAAAGCTTTGCTTCTAAGTGGTTTGGTATTGCAGAGCACATCCCAACTGATTTAGGTGCATCTGTAGTGGAAAATATATCAAGCAGATGGCTACGCGCTTATGGTAGTTTACCGCACCCTAATGTGCTAGCTGGATTTTTAGTGGTGGGAATGCTTTTTTTGATAATGCTGGCAATGCGAACAGAAAAGTCCAAGAGACTATTTGTAATCACGTCATTTTTATTAATTACTCCAGCGCTGTTTTTTACTTTTTCCAGAAGCGCGTGGCTGGCAATGATGATTTGTGTGTTGATTTTAGTTTTTTATCTCTTTTTCAAAAAAGATCATAGTCTGAATAAAATTGTAGTTAAGTCAGTTTTGATTATTGTAATTATTCTAGCGATATTGTTTTTAAATTTGGGCGACCTCGTCATTACACGATTTCTAGGTGCACAAAGATTGGAAAGTATTTCAACCAATGAACGTCAACTATACAAAGAACAAGCAAGAGATTTGATATTCAGTCAACCACTAATTGGTGTTGGGGCGGGGAATTATACGTTAGGAGTATTTAATCAAATTGATTCAGAACAGCCAGCCTATTACTATCAACCAGTACATAATATATTTCCATTGGTTTTTGCTGAACTTGGAGGATTTGGATTTTTATTCTTTTTATTATTAGTCATATTAGTAATCAGTAACACAATCATGAAGGGTCATTTAGATAATATCTCAGTTATATACTTTTTAGCGTTTTTATCATTATTGATAATTAGTTATTTTGATCACTATTTGTGGACATTATATGCTGGTCAAATGTTGATGTGGTTAACACTAGCAATGGCAGTAAAATCGATAAAATTTAGCTAAAATTCTAAAATAATTCAAATCTTTTGACCCGCCTTCGCATACGCTACGGCGAGGCAAGCAACTTAGCCATTTTTAAGGCTATTTTTTACTCTTGACAATATCAGGGGTTTTGTATTAAGATATACTATGTCGCTTCACTTAGCACTCAACAATGTAGAGTGCTAATTTGGGAAATACGAATTACAAATTTATATAAATATACGAATCAACAGGATAGATCAAATATTTGTATAAATTTGTAATTCGTAATTAAAGTAATTAATAAGTAATTTATTATAGTTATGAAACTCAAACCATTAGGTGATCGCGTAGTTGTTCAACCTCTTACTGAGGCAGAAACTACTAAATCAGGTATAATTTTGCCTGACACAGTTGATAAAGAAAAAAAGGCCGAAGGCACAATTGTTGCAATCGGAGACGGGGAAAAGATACAAAAATTAAATTTAAAGGAACGCGATAAAGTTTTGTTCGGCAAATACGCTGGCGAAGAAGTAAAAGTAGATGAGATAGAGTATAAAATACTTTCAGATGAGGATGTGTTAGCTATTATAGAATAGTTATCCAAGTACCAAGGTACAATTATTAATAAATAATTTCACATTATGACAAAACCCTCCTCCGCTAAAGCTTCGGAGGGCGAGCTACAATAATTAACATAAATACATAATATGGCTAAGCAAATATTATTTAACGAAAAAGCACGCGCTGCACTTAAGGCAGGAATTGATAAAGTCGCAAACGCGGTAAAAGTTTCTTTGGGTCCTAAGGGTAGAAACGTAGTTTTAGATAGAGGCTATGGTTCGCCAACTGTCACTAACGACGGAGTAACTATTGCTAAAGAAATCGAATTAGAAGATAAGTTCGAAAACGCCGGTGCAGAACTTATTAAAGAAGTAGCAGAAAAAACAAACGATGTAGCAGGTGATGGAACTACAACAGCAACTGTTTTAGCTCAAGCAATGATAGAAGAGGGCCTAAAAAACGTAGCAGCTGGAGCCGATCCAGTTGGTTTAAGGTCTGGAATTGAAAAGGCTGTCAAAGTAGCTATTAAAGGCTTGCAATCTATCAAAAAAGATATAGCTGGAAAAACCGAAGTAGAACAAGTAGCAACCATTGCTTCTTTAGATCCAGAAGTTGGCAAAATGATTGCTGATATTATGGAAGAAGTTGGAAATGATGGTGTGGTTACAGTAGAAGAAGGTCAAACTTTTGGTTTAGAAAAAGAAGTTGTTGCTGGAATGCGTTTTGATAAAGGTTATGTATCTCCATATATGATAACAAACGCAGAACGAATGGAAGCAGAATTCCAAGATCCATATATCTTAATTACCGACCAAAAGATATCTGCGATTAATGACATTTTGAAACTTTTAGAAAGCCTAGCACAAAGTGGTAAAAAAGACTTAGTAATAATTGCAGACGAGATAGAAGGCGAAGCATTAGCTACCTTTGTCGTAAATAAGCTTCGAGGAACATTTAACACTTTAGCAGTCAAAGCACCTGGCTTTGGCGACAGAAGAAAAGAAATGTTGGCAGATATTGCAGTTTTGACTGGTGGAACAGTTATCTCTGAAGAAATGGGATTAAAATTAGAAAACACAGAAGTCGAACAGCTTGGTCGCGCAGATAAAGTAATAGCTTCAAAAGAATTTACCACAATTATTGGTGGCAAAGGCGATAAAGCAAAAGTTGATGACAGAGTAAGTCAGATCCGAAAAGAACTAGAAAACACTGATTCAGATTTTGATAAAGAAAAACTTCAAGAACGTCTAGCTAAATTAGCTGGCGGAGTTGGTCTAATTAAAGTTGGAGCAGCTACAGAAACAGAAATGAAGGAAAAGAAGTTCAAAATTGAAGATGCCTTAAACGCTACTCGCGCAGCAGTAGAAGAAGGTATTGTCCCAGGTGGTGGAGCAGCTTTAATAAAAGTTGCTGATGCTTTCAACGAATTATTCAGCCAAGAAAATGTTGAACTTAGTGACGAAGAAAAAATTGGTGTAAAAATTGTACAGCAATCTTTAGCTTCCCCTTTACGTCAAATAGCAGCTAATGCTGGTATTAATGATGTATCACTTATTATAAACGACATTAAAGATATAAAAGACGCACATTCTGGCTATGATTTTTCTACTATGAAAAAACGTGACATGATGGAAGCTGGAATTGTAGACCCACTAAAAGTTACCAGAACTGCGTTGGAAAATGCTTCATCAATTGCAGTGATGCTTATTACCACAGAAGCAGCAGTAACTGATTTGCCTTCAAAAGATGATGATGCAGGTTCAGGTGGAATGCCACAAGGTATGGGCGGAATGGGAATGGGAATGTAGTAGTCAAGTAACCCGCCTTTGCTATCGCTATGGCGGGCAGGCAAGGTACAAGTATCAAGTAGTCAAGTGTTCAAGTGTTCAAGTAGATTAGTATTTAAGTAAACAAGTAATCAAGTTACATAAGAAGGCGGGGCATGGATGCCTCGTCTTTTTTATGGTATACTATACCTATTAAAATAACTATTAACTAAAATAAAAATTATGGCAGAAGAAAAAGGAAAAGTTAGCCAACAAGATAAAACTTGGGGAGCAATCTCTTATGTTTGGGTTTTGTCTGTTTTGGTAATAGCCATGAAAAAGGATTCAAAGTTCGCTCAATTTCATGCAAAACAAGGCTTGATTCTATTTGTTGCTGAAGTTTTTTGGTGGGTACCAATCTTTGGATGGATTTTGGGAACAGTTGCTTTTGTTTTGGCAATTGTAGGAATAATTAAGGCTCTAAACGGCGAATGGTGGGAAATACCGGTAGTAGGGAGTTTGGCGAAGAAGATAAACTTATAGGCGATAGAGCGATAAAGTTAATAAAGCGATAGAGGGTTCTCTATATCGCTTTGTCGTTATATCGCTATCTTAACTTTAGATATGAAAAGGACAAAAATCGTCTGCACAATCGGACCAGCCTCTGAAAAACGATCAACTATTGAAAAAATGGTTGTTTCTGGTTTAAACGTGGCTCGTTTAAACATGTCCCACAACACTTACGATCATCACAAAATGCTGATTGGAAATATCAGAGCAGTATCTAAGAAAGTAAAAAGGCCAATTGCAATTTTACAAGATTTGCAAGGACCACGAATTAGAATTGGTGATGTTTCAAAAGGAGGAGTAGAAGTTACCAAAGGCATGATAGTAAATTTAGTTCCAGAAAATTATAAAGTCAGTTTAAAAAAATTAGGGTACTTTATTCCAATTCAATATCCAGATATCTATAAAGATTTGGAAAAAGGGAATCCAATATTGATTGATGATGCCAATATTCAACTAGAGGTAACAGAAATTAAGGGTAAATTAATTCGATGCCGCGTTAAAGTTGGAGGAATTATTAAATCTCACAAAGGAATGAACTTTCCTAAGTCCGAAGTGCATTGTCCGGCAGTGACAAAAAAAGATATTGCTGATGTTTCTTTTGGGATAAAAAACGATGTTGATTTTGTGGCCCTTTCTTTTGTGCGGGATGAACAAGATGTTTTGAATTTAAGAAAAAGAATAATTGCTTTAGAGAATAAACACGGCAAATCAAATCAAAAAGATTTTAAAAAACCAACTGCCAAAGGTAAATGGTCTGGAATACATACTCGCATTATCGCAAAGATAGAACGAAAGGAAGCAGTACACAATTTTAAAAAGATTTTAGAGGCAGCAGATGGCATTATGGTTGCACGTGGCGATTTGGGAATTGAGCTACCACTTGAGGATGTACCATTAATACAAAAAGATATTGTAAGAAAGTGTAATGAAGTTGGAAAGCCAGTAATAGTTGCTACACAAATGCTTGATTCAATGACTAATAAACCCATACCAACACGAGCAGAGGTATCAGATATCGCCAATGCAATCTTAGATGGCACTGATGGTATTATGCTTTCTGGCGAAACTGCCACTGGGAAATATCCATTACGAGCAGTTCAAGTAATGCGAAAAGTCGCACTTGAAGTAGAGGGTGCAGAGATTGAACGATATAGAGATCATAAACCTTGGATTAAAGGTAAACATTCAGTTACAGAATCTGTAGGATTTGCAGTTAACAATATTGCGCATGATGTTGGAGCAAAAGTAATAATATGTTCTACAACTTCTGGCTTTACTGCTAGAGCAATTTCAAGATTTAAACCAGAAAAGCCGCTTGTGGCAGTAACTTCGTTTGAAAAAACAGCCCGTCAGCTTAATTTAAGCTGGGGCGTACATCCACATTTAATTCCACAATGCAAATCAGTTGCAGAGTTAATTAGAAATATTCGAGCAATCTTAATTACGCAAAAACTAGTCGAAAAGGGAGATAAAGTTGTTATTTGTTCTAGTTATCCGTTTGGTTATATTGGGGAGACAAATTTGATTGAGGTGGAGACGATTTAGTAGTTGAGTATTTTAGTAAATTAGTAAACAAGTGTTCAAGTAGTATATTTAAACACTTGTTTTTTAATTTAGTTGATCAAGTCGTTCGAAAGCGACGTGATTGACTAAATTTGCAAAAAAATATAAGATATACCTACGAAAATTGGAGGTTCCTTTCTTTGGAGGGAGGAACTTTTTATAATAGTTCATTGACAAGTTAACTTTGGAATAAATGAATAGGAGAAAAGAAGATGAGAGATTTGATAGAGTTTGCATTAAGGGTAGCTTCTGAAACTCTGGGACGTCGTAAGGACATGCCTGGTAACCCTCGTTATCAGCCAGAGCAGTTGCTGATGTATCTCGCATATGGAACATGGGCAACTTGGTTAGTAATCGTTGAATGGATGTGGTTGTTGTTTCTGGCCAAAAAGGGGATTATGCCCGAAGAAGACGCTAAGCATCTGACAAAAGAAAACTTTGCTAAGGTGTTGGCAATAACAACAAGCCAGATGGATAAAGTTGAAGACAAGCTAAAACACGACATTTTAGCCTTGCTTCAGCTGATGAGAGCCGCTATGCCGGAGCCATTGCACAAGTGGCTGCACTATTCATTAACCTCGTATGATGTCATCAGTACGGCTTATAGCCTGCAGTATAAATACACTTTTAATAAGGCTTTTGTGCCGATGATATTGGAAGTTGATGAACTGTGGCGACAAAGGATTGCAGAAACCGCAGAGTATATACAAATGGGTAGAACGCATATTCAACATGCTTTACCCATAACCGCAGGGTTTTGGTTAGCCTCTGCGCATGCAAGGTTTTTCGATAACGTGTCCGAGATGGCAAGACGAAATGGCCAGCTTTTGGGCAAGTTTTCTGGAGCAGTGGGTTCAAAAGCTGCCGGAAGGGTGTTGATCAGTCAGGCAGGAGATTACGAAGAAGAGGCGTTGAAAATGATGGGTGTTGCACAGCCTAGAATTTCAACCCAAATACCCCCGCCTGAGGCAATTACACGATTTTTGTTTGAAAGCTACATGCTTTCTGGGTCGTTAGCTCAGCTGGGAGAAGATATTAGGATTTTGCAGGCTCCTGAGTTTGGTGAAGTCCTTTCAGCGTCATCGTCTTCTTCTACAATGGCTCACAAGAAAGCAAATCCAATAGCCGGAGAAAACATCGCCGGGATGCAGATTCTCACTTTTGCTGAACTGTGTAAACCTTTGCTGAATCTTGTTAGTGATCTGCAAAGGGATCTGCGTAATTCCTGCGTTATGCGGGATTACTCTGCCATACTGGTATATGTTTTCCAGCAGCTAAAAACTGCCAAGAGGATTTTCAAATCCTTCAAGTTCGACCACGAGCGCGCAAGAGTAAATTTCGAAGAAGACATGTATGTGGTTATGGCCGAGCTGATGCATTTGGCATTGCAGCATTCTGGACTCAAGGATTCTCATCAGTTTGTAAACAAATTATTAATTCCTCAGGCAAAGATGTTTGGTGATGATTTGGCAACAAATGTAGAGCTGATCATTAAGAATGGATCGGAGTCACCAGATCTTCAGTTGGCATGGGAAGGAGTGGACGAAAACATAAAGAAGCTGATGAAAAATCCAGAGAAGTATATTGGCGATTGTGTCAAGCTGGCTAAGAAAGAGGCAGAACGAAAACTTAGGCTTACTGTCTAGGAAAGGAGAAGAAAGAACATGGATATCGTACTACCAAACTGGAAATTAATCAGCGTTTCAGACAAAAAAGATGTTGAGTTTATAGCTGAAGCCATTCTCAAATACGGAAATGTCGATGGCATCTTATCGACAGGCGGCACAGCAACAAGGCTCGATGATTCGGAAATACCGGTTCGCGAGGTGGCGGATTTCACAGGTTTCAAGGAGATGATGGACGGACGGGTAAAAACTCTCCATCCGAAAATTCACGCCGGCATTCTGGCTAAACGTGAAAACATAGAACACATGAAAGCCATGAGAAGACGTCGCCTCAGTCTAATAAGCATCGTCGTCGTCAATCTGTATCCGTTTCAGGAAACAGTCGCGAAAGAAGGTGTCAAGCTTGAAGATGCAATCGAGCAGATCGACATCGGTGGTCCGACTATGCTTCGGGCAGCGGCCAAAAACTATCGCGACGTCGTCGTCATCTGCAATCCCGACAGGTATCAGCAGATCGCCGTGGCGCTGGAAAAAGGCAAGGGAACGATTCCGGAAGAACTCCGGTACAAGCTGGCCTGCGAAGTTTTCGAGCACACCGAGCAATACGACCGCGCAATCGCTGGCTATCTGGCAGCGCAAAGAAACTAAGGAAAGGACAGGTAAGAAAATGATTGATGATGGAATAGAAGTAACAATTTCGGGAAAACAAGTCGATCGATGTAAATATGGTGAAAACAAGGATCAAAAGGGCGCGAGTCTTTTTTCAACACAAGACGGCCCCGACCACACCAAAGATCCTTTGGCAATGGCAAACTTCTTGATACAGGAAGGTAGCGATCGCAGTTTCAACAATTGGTGTGACACCGATCGCCTTGTCGCCACCATGGCACACTATGCTACTGCCCGTTGGGTAAATGAGCTCAAAGTAGCTCAAATAATTATCGGAGTGAAACATGGAAATCCATGTGGTGCAGCGTGGTGTGAAATGGACGAAGATTTCGCTGAAGCCGCGCGATTGATGATGGCGGGTCACCCTCTAGCGATATTTGGTGGTTCGGTGATCATGAACCAGAAGTGTACCAAAGAGATCGCACAAGCTCTGCTAATAGAGGGTAAAGCACAGCTTGATACCGTAATAGCACCAAGCTTCGAGATAGATGCGGTCAATATTTTGTCGCGTAAGTCGGGAAAATGCCGTTTGATTGTTAATCCAGCATTGGAAAATCTTCATGGCCAATGTATGGACACAGAGTCAGTAATTCGACCAGTGCGAAAAGGATTTCTTGACCAGGATGCCTATAGTTCGGTTTTGAATTTCAACGACCCTGGTTTGGCAATCTACGGTACACCGTATTCAAAGTACGAAGAGGCACTGCTTTTCGGCCGGTCAATCAACGCCACATCCAACAGCAATACCATTACCTTGGTAAAGGGTCGACAACTTGTCGGCAATGGTGCTGGACAGCAGGCGAGTTACATTGCTTGCCACTTGGCTGTTTGGTTGGCCAGGGATGCAAATCACGTACTCCATGATCCGGGTGCACCGGTGGTTGCAGATAGCGACAGCTTTTTCCCATTTAGGGATGGCCCTCAAATTTTGATCGATGCGGGCATACGGGCGATATTCGCTACCAGTGGTTCCATCAACGACGAAAAAATCATCGCGCTGTGCGAGAAGCACGGTGTAACTCTGTATATGAAACCGGACGCCGAAATGAGAGGTTTTTTCGGACACTAAACCACGGAGGAAAAAATATCGAGGGCAGGTACTGCAAAAAGCAGACCTGCCCTCTTATAATTGACTAAATTAACGATTTTATATAAGATACTAATCACAAGGAGGGCTCTTTTCCAGGGAGGAAAGAGTTTTTTTGCTCTATGAAAATTAATCACACCACTACAGAAAGGAGTTGATAGCTTGAAGCGAAAATGGTTGTTTGTGCCACTTGATCCAAACCTAAGCAAGGAAGAAGTATCCGAGGAGGAATAGTATGGCAAAGGTCAGAAAAGTCGGAATTATGATCGGCTCAGATAGCGATCTGCCGCAATGCTTACGAGGTCTTAAGTATCTCAGAGAAGTAGAAAAAGAAGGCTTGGTCGAGGTAAAGATTTTTAAAACCTCGAGTTTTCATCGGAATCAAGATGAGTCACGTGAGACAATCAAGAATTGGCTCGGAAAGATCGACGCTTGGATTCTCGGCGCAGGTCACGCGAATCATTTGACAGGTTCACTGGAAGCCTATGCTCGATATGTCCTCAATGACATTAAAACCACTTTTATCGGAGTAGCATTCGAAGCCGATCAGTCGGAATTGAACCGAGCAGCGATTCTGAGCATCACGTGTGTTCCTGGAACACAAGTCGTCTTTAATGATTTTATCGGTGAGATGGGCTTTCTCGAAGCTTGTGCGTTTGCGGTCAATGGAGAATTTCCAGAAATAAAGAAGCCGGAGTCACGTTCAACCGTTGATCGCAGTCTGGAGGAAGCAATCGAAGACGCGGAAAAGAAACTCAAGGAACAGCAATAGAGAGGAAGGTGATGTAAAGATGTCAGGGTTAGTAATACCAAGAGAAGGAAGCGCGAAGGATATTACGCGTGAAGACGGAGGAATTGGTTTTGATTTTGTCAATTACATTTCGGGCTTCGACGTCGGTCGAACCAAACAGGAAATTCCCGGTAAGGGAGCGGCAATATGCACGGTGGCGGTTAAGTCTGCCATGATCGCGAAATGGTTCGGTATTCCCACCGCCTTCATCAAACAGTTGACCGATACCAAAATATTGGTCAGGGAATTCGATGTCATCCTCGGCCGACCATTGACCGAGGAAGACACCAATTGCATCCTGCCTGTCGAGTGGATTACCCGCTATCTGCTTTCGGGAAGCCTTCTCCGTGACTTGCTGTCTGGCAAAAAGAAGCTCGAGGATTATGGTTTTGATCCTACTCAAGGCGTGCCGCCGGAAGGCACAATACTACCGTGGCCAGTAAACCATGCTACGACCAAGTTTGAAGAAACCGACCGCGAGCTGAGCAACGAAGAAGCAATGCTCATGTGCAGCATTGACCCCATCCTTCAAGGAAGAATATGGGCGATGATCAATCGTTACGACGGCATTGCAGCCGCCCTCGCTCGTCAGCTCGGCTACGCCTACTGTGACGGCAAGAAAGAAGTGGCTCTTGTTGGTCCTCAACGCATACCTATGTTGGGAGATGTGTGGCACACCCAAGACGAAGATCGTTTTTTTGAGCTGGCTGCACTGGAAAACGAAGGAAGAATAGAACATCAGGGCAAAGAATACTTCCGCCAGGCGCTCATCGCTATGGGTTACAAAGATATAGTGGATGAAGCCCGCAGGCTCAAGCAGGAAGTTCCGTTCTATCCCGATTTCTCCGAAAGTGTGCTTATGGAGGGAGCACGACGATACACGGCATTCGCCGAAGCGTGGGGTTCGATCGATCTCGCGATGGTAGCCTAATCGAGGCTAACTGGTCCCGCAAACCACACTGTGGTTTGCGGGGCTTTTTCTTTTGTTTAATATTTGCTACAATAGTTAAGCGGAAAAGTTAGTGTTGTATAAGCAGTAAGCCCCAAAAAAATTTATCTTTATTAACTAAAATCATATGGCAGAAGAAAAAACTACAGAAGAACAACAAGCTCCTCCTGGTAAGGAAATTGGAAAGATAACGCATTACTTTGGCAAGATCGGTGTTGCTGTTGTAGAACTTACAGCTGGCCTAAAGGTTGGTGATACCATCGTTGTAAATGGCCGTGGGCAAGAATTTGAACAACCAGTAGATTCTATGCAGGTAGAACATGAACAAGTTCAAGCAGCCAAAAAAGGTGATGCTGTCGGTCTCAAGGTTTCCGAACCAGTCAAAGAAGGAGATGTAGTTTATCTAAAAGTTTAGATTATGGCTTTGCAAAAGTATAAGTCAAAACGGAAGTTTACCAAAACTCCCGAGCCTTCTGGTAAATCTGCAAAAAAAAATCTTTGGCGTTTTGTGGTTCAAAAACATCAAGCCTCACATTTACACTATGATTTTAGGTTGGAGCTGCCAGAAGATGTTGTAACTGGAGATATTGTTTTGAAGTCTTGGGCAGTACCCAAAGGCGTGCCACAGGATTTTGGCATAAAACATCTGGCTGTAGCAGTAGAAGATCATCCTGTTGAGTACATCAATTTTAAAGGAGTTATTCCTAAAGGGGAGTACGGAGCAGGGACAGTTAAAATTTTTGACAAGGGTAAATATCAGCTACTAGATATTGGAGAAAAATCTTTAAAATTTAGACTGGCAGGAAAAAAGCTAAAGGGTAATTACGTTTTGTTTAATTTAGAAGGAAAAAATTGGTTGATATTTAAGAGCAAGAAGTAAAGTGGAAAGAGCGATATAGAGATGAACTAAATATTAGCTAAAGGAGATAGAGTTAGTAGAGTTGTTAAATATATGAAATACATTGGAATTTTACTTGTTCTCGCTGTTATCGGAGTTATCACATATTTTGTACATGCTCCGCAAGGAGATGATCAACCACAAAGTAGTATAGAAAATATAGTGGGTGCAAAAGGTGATGCCGAAGAAACTATAGCTAGAGCTAAATGTATAGAATTATGTAAGGTCAAAACAATAGAGAGTAGTGAAGCGTACTTTAATCTTGGCCCATGCCTTTCAGGACAAATAATTCCAGATTGGGCTTGCGATGTCGCACACAATCCACGACAAGCGGTAGATAACGATCCGGTGAATCAGTGCCCGGAATTTATTGCTGGCCAGGCTCATCATTTTGTTGAAGTCGATATAAATTGTAATTTTATAAATTCTTATTAATCCTTTTGGCGTGCCCAAACATTTTGTATAATCAGCATCATAACGCCCCCTTGTTCCCCCTCTTATCTTAAGAGGGGGAGACGTGCTAAGTGAGTCAGGTGAGCATAGATCGCGTTGTCATATTTAAGTATGGGTTTATTGTTTTGTGACGGGCGGGGAGATTGCTACGCCCTCGTACGCACTTGGGCTCGCAATGACAGTAAAAGATATGAAGGCAATATCAATATACTTAACATGCAAAAATAATGCAGAAGCGAAAAAGATTTCGAATGCATTATTAAAGAATAAATTAGTGGCATGTGCTAACATTTTTCCAGTTCAATCTTTATATTTATGGAAAAAGAAATTAGAACAGAGTGGGGAAGTAGCGATAGTTTTTAAAACATTAAAAAACAATTTATCGAAAATCGAAAAAATAATTTCAACCTTGCATAGTTATAGTGTGCCGGTAATTTCTGTTGAAGAGATAAAGCTAAATAAGAAGGCACAGGAGTGGTTAAATAAAGAAATTAAATAATGTACAATAAAAAATTTTCGAATATTATTTTATATGGTGGCTTGTTAATATTAATAATAGTAACAGTCTGGTCATTTTTGGTGTTAAGCGGTATGCGATTCTATATAAAAGAGATGGTAATAGGTACCATAATATTGCCAATAATTATTGGTATAGGCTATTTGGGAGTTAACACTAAGAAAGTAAAGACTAACAGTAGAAATATAAATAGTTATTTAAGATATTCTGTCGGACTTTTACTTAATCTATTACTCATTTTATTTATTGGTAGAAAATATTTGAGCATTAATACTACCATATTTATAATAATATCATTTGTTATTGTCGTATTCTTATACTCAACTTTTTATATAATTTTTTCTAAGATAATTAAAAAAAAAATATGATCGAAAAATGGAAAATTTTAGTCTTAATAGGAGCAGCAGTTTGGGCAGTATTTTTTGTAGTTATTTCGATTTTGATGTTTACGCTAGAGAGTATACCTTGGCTTTATTGGATTTTAGAATGGATTTTGGCTGCAGCCATAGGGTATTTTGTGACAAAAATGATTTTGAAAAAATATGGTGGTGGTATGATTGAAGGTTTAAAGTATGGAGCAATATTATTAGGTATTACATTAATTTTTGATCTTGCTATTACTGCACCGTGGTTTGCAGGAGGATACGTTGCATTTTTATCAAATTGGGTTATGTGGGTTGGAATTGCAATATCTTTAGCAGCTGCAGCATTTGCTGGTAAGCAAAATGAATCACAACCAGACGTCCCTAGCCAAACTCCCCAAGCTCCTACGTCTCCACCAGTACCAACAATTCCAGATCAATCATAAATTAAGTGATGCAAAATTATTACGTGAACACTCTTTATCTTAGCATCATACCTCTCCCTAATCCTCTCCTATCTTAGGAGAGGGGAAACAGAATAAGGCGCCTACACTCATAATTAAAAGAGTAACTAAATACAAAAAAGTCCCGTGAATGCGGGGCTTTTTTTATTGCATCATAACCCCCTCTATCTCCCCCTTATCTTAAGGGGGAGGAAACGGAGTAGTACACCCCTCACCCTTGTTCCCTCTCCCGCAAAGGGAGAGAGAGACGGGTTGGGTAAGTATGGGTGTGTGAGTATGTTTAGTTATTTTGTGATAGTTCGTAGACGTTTTTTAAAAGCATGGCTACTGTCATAGGGCCGACACCGCCTGGTACCGGCGTGATAAAGGATGCTATTTTTTTCACTTCTTCAAAATTTACGTCTCCTACAAATTTTTTACCAACTAAACTTGTTCCCACATCAATTACTATGGCGTCTTTTTTTACCATACTTCTTGTAATAAATTTTGCCTTGCCAACAGCACTTACTAAAATTTCAGCTGATTTTGTTTTTTGTTCTAATTTTTTGTTGTCAGAAAAAATAACTTCAATATCTAACATTAAATCTTCTAGCTCTTTGACAAAGGTATTATAGAAAATATCGCAATTTGAAACTAGTATCATTTTTTTACCATTTAAGTCTTGTTCGGTTTGTTTGAGGATCTCTCTGATGGCTTGCACTAAAGCAGAATTAATACCAGGCTTTCCAGCCATAATGTCTTTTATTGTTTGAGGATGAAATCCGTCAACATCTTTTTTTGGATCAATGCTAGAAATTACTTTCTCAACATCAAATTGTTTTGGTAATGGTAACTGAACAATTATAGCATCAATATCTGGATCTTTATTTAGAAATTCGATACAGCAAAGAAGTTCTTTTTGAGGTGTATTTTCTTCTAAAAAATATTTGTGAAATGTGATATCACAAAATTGACAAGCTTTTTCTTTGTTTTTAACATAGATATGAGATGGCCTGTCGTCACCAATCAAAATAGCAGCCAATCCTGGTTTTTTGTCTTTTGAAGAAACTTTGCTTTTTATTTCTTCTAAGATTTTTTGGGCTGCTTTTTGACCATCAAAGATTATTGTTTGTTGTTGAGTCATTATGTCAATAGCGATTGGAGAGATTGGAGTTATTATAGCGATTAGAGCACAATATTACGACAACTCTAATTTTTATAATCTCTCCAATATACTATAATTAACTTAAATATCTAACTCCGAATACAACGGATACTTCGAAGTCAATTCTTGCATTCTTTTTCTTACGTCATTGAGTATAGTTTCGTCTTCATGATTTTTGACTACATCTGCAATTCCTTTAGCTATTATTTTCATATCATTTTCAGTCATTCCGCGAGAAGTAACAGCAGGTGTACCAAGCCTAATTCCGCTTGGGTTGAATGGGGATGCTGGTTCGTAAGGAACTGTGTTTTTGTTAACATATATTTCTGCTTTTTCAAGTGCGTTTTGTACTTCTTTGCCCTTGCCAGTAAGATCATTTCCACACAAGTCAATAACCATCAAATGATTGTCAGTTCCGCCTGTCACTAAAGTCAAACCCTGACTAATTAGTTCGTCTGCTAGAGCTTTAGCGTTTTTGACAATTTGTTCAGCATAGTTTTTAAAATCTGGCTTTAAGGCTTCACCAAAAGCTACACCCTTAGCTAAGGTAATGTGATCGTGAGGACCACCTTGGATTCCTGGGAAAACATTAAAATCTATCAATTCCGCTAAATTCTTTTTACTTTCTGGATGATATTTATCGTGATATTTATCTTCGATTTTTGACATAATCATTGCACCACGTGGACCACGTAATGTTTTATGAGTTGTTGTAGTCACTACATCACAATAAGGAACTGGGTTTTGATGTACTCCAGCTGAGCAAAGCCCAGCAATATGAGAGATATCAGAAAAATGATAGGCACCGACTTCATCAGCAATTTTTTGGAAAGCTTCAAAATCTAATTTACGCGGGTAGGCAGTCAATCCTGAAAGAATCATTTTAGGTTTCTCTCTTAAAGCTATTTCGCGAACTTCATCCATATCTAAAATTTGAGTATCTTTTTTAACATTGTATGGAATGCAATGAAATAGTTTACCAGAAAAATTTACTGGCGAGCCGTGAGTCAAATGCCCGCCTGCGTTAAGATCAAGTCCCATAAACTTTTCGCCTGGTTCCATAAGTGCGAAAAAAACTGCCATGTTGGCAGGAGATCCAGAATAAGGCTGGACATTAACGTGTTCTGCGCCAAATAGTTCTTTGGCACGATCAATTGCCATTTGTTCAACAATATCAACTACTTGGTTTCCGCCATAATATCTTTTTTGAGGATAGCCTTCTGAATATTTATTAGTAAAAATTGTTCCCATGGCTTCTAGAACATTCACAGAAACAAAGTTTTCCGATGGTATAAGTTCGATTCCCTCTCTAATTCTTTTTAATTCTTGCTTAACAGCATCATATGCTGCAGGATCATTTTTTTGCAAATTTTTCATAATATAATATTTTAATTATTTTTTTTATTCTTTTTTGATGCGAATGATTTTGGATTTACTTTTTTATAGTTTAACTTTTTTAATCCTTTATACCAGTCGTTAAGATCTGATTTTTCAATTATTTTTATAAATTCTTTGGCAGAATTAGTATTAACAGCTTTTTTAACATTGTTTATCCAATTTTGCATGCCTTGATAGCCAATGTTTACATATTCTCTGGCAGAAATAGCATGCTCCAGTCTATCTGCATCTTCGGCAACTATTCCTTCTAAGGTCTTTAGTTTTTCAACTTCTGACCACAACTCCCTCACTTCTTTTTTTATTTTATTTGGTAATTCTTTTGTTTGGTCATAAAAAGCTTTCTTTTCTGCTTCATCTTTGTTGATATATCTTGAAGCTACTTTTGGTAGATCGGTAACTCTTGTTTCGTGTAAGTCGTGAAAGAGGCATATCATGACACATTTTTGCGGATCGGCTCCTTCAGCGTGAGCTAAAAAATAAGCGATCAAACAGGTTCGCATTATATGGTCAGCGATACTAGTAGAGTCTGCATCAACGCCAGCGAAATACGAACCAACTTCTTTCTGGCGTTTTAGCATTCCGCTTTCAAAAAGTAAATTTGTTATGGTTTTTAATTCTTTTTGATTCATATGTAAAGATATTATATGATATTATCGTAACTCATGCAAATTTAGAGAGATTTAGTCATATAGGTATTTTCTAACTTATACCCAAGTTTTTTATAGTATGGTCTAACTCCAACTCCTGAAATAATAGTTATTTTGTTTACATTGTGTTTTTTGCATATTTTTTCAGCTTCCAGCATTAATTTTTTGCCCATGCCAGTATGTTGAACTTTGCCCTTTTTATCAATAGGAGTTAGGTGTCCATATGTATGAAGTTCACGAATCAAGGCTGCATTTTCAAGTTCAGGTAGTAAAGTGGTTAAGTCAGAGTTGATTAATCTAGGGATACGCAATCTTAAAAATGCATACAAAACTTTACCTGCATTGCTTTCAAAACTTAAAAAATATTCAATACCGTCTGAAGCAGAATATTTTTTTATTCGCAGTTGTTTGGTCTCGGCGAGACGTCCGCTTCGACCGCGAAGCGAGGCGAGCCTTCGACGGGAGAAAGTGTTTGTAATATTTTGTTGGTGCCCGACTTCACGGCAACGAATACACTTGCATACTATCATTTTTTCTTTTAAATCATCAGCTAGTAATTGTCGCAAATTTGATATTTTGTTACCGGCAATTATGCTTTCTGTCGGAATGTCACGTATTACGCGACTAATGCGAACATAATAAGGAACTATTTTTTTAATATTGATAATCAAATTTCGTAGTTGTTTATCTGTGTGTGGTTTATATTTACCTTGTTTCCAAAGTGTGAAAAGTTTGGTGTTTTTTGTTACAACGCAAGGGTATAGTTTTAAATAGTCAGGTTTAAACTTATCGTCAGAAAATAATTTTTTAAACATAGCTAGATCAGATCGCAATGTCGCGCCGAGCAGATTTGACATTAAGTGATAACCTACTTTGAATCCAGTATCTTTTAGTAGTTTGGTTGCTTGAATTGTTTGTTTGACATTATGTCCGCGTCTGTTTATCTTTAATATAGAGTCATTTAAGTTTTGTACACCTAGTTCAACTTTAGTTACGCCTAATTCTCGTAAACGCTTAATCTCGTCAACTGTAATGTAATCGGGTCTAGTTTCGATAGTAATTCCGATGCAGCGATGTTTCGCTCGTTCATTTCTTTTTTGTGCAGTAGGTAAGTCATCTGCAGCTTTTTTATTCATGGCATCAAGACAGCGCTTGATAAATTTTGTTTGATATGGCTTTGTCAGTGCAGACCAAGTACCACCAAGTATGATCAACTCGCATTTATCGGTAGGATGTCCGTTTGCTTGCAAAGCAAGAAGCCTCATTTCAACTTGTTTGTATGGGTCAAATTTATTTAAAATTGCGCGCATTACCGCTGGCTCATTAGAAAGATAACTCTTGGGCATTTTATTTTCAGTTGGACAGTAAATGCATTTTCCTGGACAAGGATAAGATTTGGTCAAAACAGCTATTGGAGCAACCCCAGAAAGAGTTCTTATTTCGCGTTTTTTTAAAAGACTAAATAAAGTTTTATTTTCTTTGATTTTTTTTGCTTTAAGTAACTTACGATAGGTTTTGATAAGATCTGAATTTTGAGGAGGTGGTATTTTGAGGCTATTTGTTATTTTTCGTTTAGTCACGACTAAGTCTGCGCGGGTTTTTATATCGGCGCGTGTTAGTTGTAAAATAATTTTTTCGAGCTTGGAAGGCATGGTTATTACGTAATGTTATAAGGTAAATACTGTTAATATGGTTAATACGTTTAAGCAATAGAGCGATGGAGCGATAAAGTTAACTGTATTGCTTTATCGCAATAAGAAACTTTACTTTCATCGCTTAATCACAAGATAAATTATGGATCAAAATAAAATCACACAAATACTCAACAAAGTCAAGGCAGACTACACAGCCATCGCGCGTGTCAGACAAAAGATCTGGTCTGAAGAAAAATCACTTATCAAATATATCAAGAACAATGATACTGTTTTAGATTTGGGATGCGGTCAGGGGCGTATAGTTCCATTACTAAAAAATAAGAAAATAAACTATGTAGGACTAGATAATTGTACATCATTAATCAAAAATGCTCAAGGATTGTATCCAAATTATAAATTCATAAATCAAGATATCACAAAACTGGATCTTCCAAAAAAAAGTTTTGATAAAATTTTAGTGATCGCAATCTTACATCACATACCATCAAAATCATTAAGATTAAAAATACTTAAAAACATTAAAAAATTACTCAAAGAAGGTGGCATGCTACTAATGACTAATTGGAATTTGGATGATTATCAGCACAAACAAAAAGCAACAGAACTTGAAAAAGGTGATTATTATATTCCTTGGAGAATTAAAAAGGAAAAAGTTATGCGGTATTACCATAATTTTGGTAAGAAAGAGCTAGATGATTTAATTAAAGAGGCAGGACTTACCATAGTCAAAAGCCAAAAAAACAAAAGAAATCTTGTAATAATCGCAAAATATTGATATAATATATTCGATAAATATTAACCCTCATCCGACCCGTATAATTCCTTAATTTTAAGAGGTGAAAACACGGAATCTACGGGTCACCTTCTCCAAGCTTTTATTGATTATAATAAGGGTATAGGAGAAGTCTGTAATAAGTTAATTAAAAATAATATGAAAAAATTAAAGATTCTTGCAATCGTGATGCTACTATTGGGCTTACCGTTATTTACTTTTGCCTATTCTGCAGCAGACGACAATTTTTATTTAGCAGAAGACGAAGTGCTCGATGGAAATTTAATTAAAACAGTTGGTACAGCCACTATTGACGGTGCAGTTAATGGCGACGTTATTGTGCTTGGTGGAACAATTACTATTTCTGGCCCTGTTGCTGGTGATGTTTTTGTCATAGGCGGAAATATAAAAGTTAAAGGAGATGTTATGGGGAGTGTGCGTGTAGCTGGTGGTGATGTAGTAATTTCTGGCTATGTAGAAAGAAACGTAAATGCAGCTGGCGGAACACTAGAACTTTCAGACAGCGCAGAGGTAGGTTGGGATTTGATTGCAGCTGGTGGAAACGTGGTAGTAAATGGAAAAGTAAATGGTAATATAAATATTGCTGGTGGCAATATCATATTTACAAATGAAGTTGGAAAAGACCTTGATATAAATTTAGGTGCTGATGGTTATGCTACTTTGAGATCTGGAACTAAAGTAGGTGGTGATTTTAATTATTTAGCGGCAACTTTAGACCAAGTAGATATAAATGAGAATGTAGAAGTTGCTGGCGAAACAAAACACAAAACAGTAACATCAGCTAGAGTAAAAGCTGCCCCTGCATTTGGTGCAATATACTTTTTTGGTAAATTAGTATCATTGTTTGGAATGTTTATTGTAGGTTTAGTTTTGATTAGTTTAGCGCCAAAGGTAGTTACTCAAGTAAGTGTTCAAATGACAAAAGCACCAGGACGAAGTTTGGGTTGGGGTTTGATCTATCTTATTTTGACGCCAATTGTCATATTATTGCTAATAATTACTATAATCGGTATTCCGCTGGGAATGATCTTAATTCCAATGTATTTTATAGCGATCTACCTTTCTGGAATTTTTGTTGGAGTTACAGTTGGTCTATTGTTAGTAAATTGGTTAACCAAGGGCAAATACAAAAAAACAATGATTTGGCCAATGATCTTAGGTTTAGTTATTTGTGATATTGTATTTAGTATTCCAATAATTGGTTGGATACTAGCTATATTAGCTGTTATGTGGGCTATGGGAGCACTGCTTGAAGTAAAAAAATCAATATTATCTGAGTTACGGTAAAGAATAATATAAAATTAAAAGTAGGTCAGGGAGAATGTTCCTGATCTACTTTATCTAAATTAAATATTAAAGAATTATTATGGCACAATTAGAAAAGACCATGTTTCGTGAATATGATATTCGTGGACGTGTTAATGATAAAGAAATAAATGAAGCATCTGCAGAGATTATTGGCAAGGCATTTGCTAGTTTTTTAAATAGGCGAAGTGTAAAAGACGTAGTCGTTGGATACGATGCGCGTGAATATTCTGAACGTTTAAAAGATGCAATTGTTAAGGGAATGTTAGCTTCTGGGGCCAACATTACAGATGTTGGAATGGTTATTTCACCAGTTTTATATTTTGCTCAATACCACTTTAAATTTAAGGGTGGAGCAATGATCACGGCATCCCATAATCCTAATGGGTGGAGTGGTTTTAAGTTAGGTTATGATTTTTCTACTACTTTGCTACCTGATGATATACAGGAAATGTATAAAATTGTATTAGAGGATGATTTTGTTTCTGGAGAGGGTGAATTAAAAAAATATGAAGGCATCAATGATGATTACAAAAATTATATTTTACCTAAAATAAATTTGAAGAAAAAAATAAAAGTAGTAGTTGACTGCGGTAATGGTACTGCTGGTGAAATTGTACCTCAAGTTTTAAGAGAAGCTGGTTGTGAAGTAGTTGAGAAGTTTTGTGATATTGATTTTAATTTTCCCAATCACGAACCAAACCCTACTTTAGTGGAGTCACAAGAGATTTTAGCAAAAACAGTGCTTAAAGAAAAAGCTGATATTGGTTTAGGCTATGATGGCGATGGAGATAGAATTGGTTTATGTGATGAAAAAGGCCAGGTAGTATTTCCAGACAATGCTATGATTCTATTAGCTCGCTTAGCGTTAAAAGCAAAGCCTGGTTCATCAGTCGTTTTTGATGTGAAAGCATCTCAGGCACTAATAGAAGACATCAAAGCACATGGCGGAAAACCTGTTATGTGGAAGACTGGCCATTCGTATATTAAACAAAAAAGTAAAGAGGTGGATGCAGTTTTGGGAGGTGAGGGTAGTGGCCACATTTTTTATCGTTATGGCTATTATGATTATGATGATGCTGTTTTTGCCTCATTAAAAATTCTAGAATATCTAACCACTCAAGAGAAGCCTTTTTCAGAAATTATGTTAAATACTCCACAATACATAAAAACTCCAACTATCCATGTTGATTGTGCAGATGAAATTAAGTATGAAATTATCGAAAAACTTGTTGAGGAATTGAAAAAAGTCTACGGAGATAAGGTTATTGATATTAATGGCGCACGCGTACAATTTGATGATGGATGGTTTTTAGTTAGGGCATCTTCAAACATGCCTGTAATGACATTATGTGTTGAAGCTAAAACACAAGAAAGGATGGAAGAATTAAAAGAAATTTTAAAAGGTTATTTAGATAAACACCCAGAAATTGGAAAGGAATGGAAGAGCGGATAAAATTAAATTTATGATAGGAATTTTTGATTCAGGAATTGGTGGGTTAACTGTAGTTAAGGAAGTATTAAAGACACTTCCAGACTATCAAATATTATATTTAGGCGATACTGCGCGGTTACCTTACGGTAACCGTTCACAGGCTTTGATATACAAATTTACAGTACAAGCTGTTGATTATTTATTTAAGCAAGGTTGTCAGCTAGTCATTATCGCATGTAATACAGCATCGTCAGAAGCTTTAAGGAAAATACAGCAGGAATGGCTGCCTAAGAATTATCCGGACAGGCGAGTGCTTGGTGTAATTCGGCCGGTGGTAGAAGAGGCAGCAAAGGTAAGCCGTTTTGGTCGAGTTGGAGTAATTGGTACCCGCGGAACAATCAGTTCAGAAAGTTATATCAAAGAACTAAAAAATCAAAAGCAAGATGTTATTGTTAGCCAAGCAGCATGTCCATTACTTGTTCCTATAGTAGAAGAAGGCATGCAAAATCGACGTGAGACAAAAATGATACTTAGAAATTATTTAAGACCACTTAAATTGAAGAAAGTCGATACTTTAATTATGGGGTGTACTCATTATCCTATACTACAGAAAAAGATAAAGTCTATAATGGGAAAATCGTGCAATGTTTTAGATACATCAGCGATTGTTGCAGAATCTTTAAAAGATTATCTAAATAGACATACAGAGATTGAATCAAAACTTGTCAAAGGAAAAGAACATAGATATATAGTTACTGATTCAACCGATAGGTTTAAGGAAAATGCGCAGAATTGGCTTGGACAAAAGATCAAACTAGAAAAGATTGATTTAGAATAAATTAAATATAATATAAAATGTAGGTCGGGGCCTGGCCCCGACCTACTAAATGTAATTTTAATTGATTTATATCCCGCGTTGTTTGATAGCATCAGCGATTCGGTCAACTGCTAACAAAAAGCTTGCTGTTCTTAGATCAACTTTATGCTTTTGGGAGAGTTCCCAAACACTGTTGAATGATTCAATCATTATTTTTTGAAGTTTAGTAAAGACTTCTTTTTTTGTCCAGTAATTGTTTTGCAAGTTTTGTACCCATTCAAAATATGAAACAGTTACACCGCCAGCATTAGCTAAAACATCTGGTAAAACATGGATACCTTTTTTATATAATTTTACATCAGCTTCTGGTGTAGTTGGGCCATTAGCTAGTTCTACTATGATTTTAGTTTTTAGCTTGCCAGCATTGTTTTGTGTTACTACGTTTTCTAAAGCTGCCAATACCAAAATGTCGCATTTTTGCTGAAGTAGTTGTTCGTTTGTCATGTGTTTGTGGTCTTTGCAAGAACACTTAATTTTGTGACAATCGCAAATATCAACATAGCCTTTTTTCTTTTTAATCTTTTCAATGGTATGTGAATCAAAACCTTTGCCCTTTATATCAAGTATTGCAGTTTTAGAATCGGAATAACCAATGATTTTGTAACCAGCGTGAAACATGATATCAGCCATGTTAGATCCCGCGTTACCAAAACCTTGAATTATTACTTTGGTGTTTTTTGGATTTAATTTTAATTTTTTAACTAGTTCATCTAAGACATAAAATCCACCTTGAGCTGTAGCAGTATCTCTGCCCAGTGAACCACCAACATTCAGAGGTTTGCCAGTAATTACTCCTGGAGTATTTTTGCCTTTAATTTTTGAATATTCGTCCATCATCCAAGCCATGATTTGGGGTGTAGTATAAACATCAGGTGCGGGAATATCAACTTTTGGACCGATAAAATTTACAAAAGCATTAATGTAACCTCTAGAAAGTCGTTCAAGTTCACCAGTAGAAAGTACTTGAGGTTTTACAATCACTCCGCCTTTGCCACCTCCCATAGGAATGCCCACGGTAGCGCATTTTACTGCCATCCAAAAAGCTAATGCTTTAACTTCCGCAAGATTTACTTGTGGATGGAATCTAATACCACCTTTGAACGGACCACGAGCATCGTTGTATTGAACACGATAACCTTCAAAAACCTTTAATGATCCGTCATCCATTTTAACAGGGATAGATGCTTGCAGAATTCTCTTTGGTTTCTTTAGAATTTCTAAAACATCAGAATCTAAATTTAAAATTGTAGCTGCTGTTTTTAATTGTTTTTGTGCATTTTGGAATGGGTTCATAGGTTTCAAATGTCAAGTAACAAGGTACAAGTCAATTGGTATTATTTATTAGATTATATTTAATTATATTAAAATATTTTTTAAATTTGATAAAAATAGGTTTTTGAAGGTTTGGTATCTAAAATTTTGTATGGTTTCCAATCAGGAAAATCGAATGCGTAAGACACGACAATTGTACCATGTTTTAAATTTTCCTTTAATTTGACAGCAACTTTAGGCATTACTTTCGTAACTAAGAAACAAAAGATTATATCAGCATCAGAAAGGTCAACTTTTAAAAAATTTTTTCTATAAATTTTAGTTTTTGCTCCGCTTAGCCAGATTCTCAATTTTGCTCTTAGATAAGTGCTTAATGATAGTTCATAACCTATAGTTTCTGCACTTGTTTTATCAGCTTTGATTAACACCCTTGCATCGCCGCAACCGAGGTCGTATACTTTTTGCCCGGGCTTAATACCTAGTTCATTAATTACTCTATCTATAGTATCTTTTGGCGTAGGTGCCCAAGGGACACGTGTATAAAATAATGTAATTATCGACCATAAAACAAAAAAAGTAAAAACTAAACTTACAACAATTGCGATAAGTGATAACACTACAGCTAGGTAATAAATAAACATACTATCGTATGCCAATTTTTTTTCTAACCTCGTCTAATGTCTGGGTTGCTACTTTACTAGCTTTTGTTGCACCATCACTCAGTATTTTTTTTACGTCATTATTAGAAATTTCTTTTTTCTTTTTTCTAAAATCAGCAAAATATTCAGCAATGTCTGTAGCTAGTTGTGCTTTAAGTTCCGAATATTTTAAGTTACCAGCATTGCTATCATTTACAAATTTATCATGAATCTTTTTATCACTAAATATTTTAATTAAATCAAGTAAATTTTGTGCACCCACGCCCTTGCCGTCACCAGTGTCTGTAACAGCTTTTGCTAGCTTTGATTTTATCGCTTCTGGTTCGTCATCAATATATATGCAATGGTTATCGCCTAAACTTTTAGACATTTTTTTTTCCGGTTCTAGTAAACTCATTACCTTAGGCGTGTCGGTATGTAGGGTTTTAGGTTCAGTAAAAGTATTGCCAAAACGTTTATTAAAAAATCGTGCTATTTGTCTTGTCAATTCTACATGTTGATCTTGATCAATGCCAACAGGCACAGCAGTGGCTTTGTACATTAAAATATCTGCCGCTTGAAGAACCGGGTAGTCAAATAGCCCCATATTAATATTATGCTTTTGTCTGGAAGCTTTGTCTTTGTACTGCGTCATCCTCTCCAGATATGATATAGGAGTCACACAGTTAAAAATCCATGCAAGTTCTGTGTGCTGGGATAGGTGAGATTGAGCAAATATTGTGCATTTTTTTGGGTCAAGTCCAGCGGCTAAATAGTCTCTTGTCAATTCAATAACTTGGGCTTGTTTTTGTTTTGGGTCGTAATCTTCTGATATAGAATGATAATCAGCAATAAAAAAGTAGCACTCATGCTGTTTTTGTAACTCAACAAAATTGCGCAATGAGCCCAAGTAATTTCCAATATGTAGTTTTCCACTTGGCTGAATACCGGATAATATTATTTCCTTCATACCTATATATTTTAATAGTTTACGTGTGTTATGTCAAAGTTTGTATAGTTGGCGACATTCGCGAATGTCGCCAACGGGATGGTATAGATAAAACATTTGAAAAAAAATATTATATAGTGTAAGATTGATGCCCGCTGGAACGAAGCCTGGAGGCAGTAAAAAATGTTAATCAAATCAGTATTACCACAGGAAGGGGAGTTTTCTTCTCGAGGGTGCAACAATATTGCACATCTAATTGCAGAGGCTTTAAAGAGGAATGATCCCGATGGTATTAAAGTTGGCAAAATGAATTCGGAGATTTTATCTCTACAACCCACGAAATAATAAACAACATTCAGACATTCAAACACAAGGGCCAGGTGCGTGCACCCGGCCTTTTCTTTTTATATAAATTTGTAATAATTGAGTTGGGAGGGGAAGCAAAGCTACTGTAGTTTTGCTTCCCCTCGTGACGTCGCATAGTTAGAAACCTCTGTTTCCACCCTTGTAACGCAGTACGTCAAGTGGTTTAGATTTTTCATACCCAGGAATTTTTTGTAGATCGATGACGGCCACAGTGATTTTTGGAGCTTGACCATTTTGAATATGGCCATCCTCACATACGTGAATTATTTTACCGGACGTATTTGCAGTTGCGCGATAACGTCGTTTACCACATTCTGTGCATGCGGTAAAACTGATTACACAAGTAATCTTGATATTATGTGTTTGTTCCAGTGCAGCCTGTTCTTCTTTGGTTAATGACATTTTCAAGATCCCTCCATGGTTATCGGTCTTTTTGACCAGTTGTATCTATGTTATACGCCTACGCTAAAGCTTCGGCGGATTAGTAACTGCTAGTAAAATTTTTATCGATACTTGCTCAAAAATTTTAAGCCAGTTACTAATAAAACCCACCCTTCATACAACAACTTAAAAAGTTATTGGACAAAGGACGGGTTATTATTCCGCCTCCGCTCTTTCGAGCTTCGGCGAGACAAGTTCCGCCTTCGTCCTTTCGGACTCCGGCGAGACAAAGCCGCGGTGCCACCTTTATTCCCGCCTACGCTCTCATTATATTCGAGCTTCGGCGGACCAGATAATGATTAATCGTGCTGGAACAAAAAAATGATTCGTCAGCAAACAAATCAAAATCACTTTACTGACTCAATGACCCCCTCGATAAACTCGGGGCGACATCAGTTAGGCTATGGTTACGGTGCCTGCCGAAACTACACTATCGCATAGTTCACCTCAGCGTGCCCAACCCTTCAACTCGCTTCGCTCGCTTAAGGGCAAGCCCGCGCAATCAAAGGACACACTTCATAGGTTTTAAATAGTTTTCAATGTTATGTATAGGTTAGCAAATATTGCAGTTTTTGTCAAGTCTTTTACTAAGGAAGAACTTTTAGAGGTCTAAATTTAGCATTTTTTTCTTCCTTTTTTTCGTCGAGCTTCGATGATTTTTCGATCTCTTATGCGGTTCGGATTGCTTGGATTTACAATGTCGACGAATTCTGGTTCACCATAACCTATGCCAAATTCTGACCATCTATCTCCGAAATTTCGAACAGCCATTTCTGCTTCTACCGCCAGCCAGTTTATATTTTCACTCATGACCCCCTCCTTTTTCAGCCCTCTAAAAGCTGTATTGGTATTATAGTATGTATGCGTATTTAGTCAATATGGCGATAAAGCGATGTAGCGATAGGAGCGATATAGTTGTTATCTTTATCGCTTTATAACTCTATCGCTCAACTTACACTTCAATCAACACCGGCAAAATCATTGGTCTGCGTTGTGTCTTACTATAAACAAACTGTCCAAGATCGTTTCTTATTTTATCCTTAATGTAACCTTCAAAGGCAGGGGATTTATGATCTGAATCATGCATTATCTTTTTAGCTTTGCTTCTAATTTCCTCTATCAACTTTTTGTTTTCTTTCAAATATACAAAACCTCTAGAAATAATGTCGGGGTTTTGTGCCAATTGGCCAGTCTTTTTGTATATTGTAGCAATGACAACAAGCATCCCGTCTTCTGACATCATTTGCCTGTCACGTAGTACTATCTGTGAAATATCACCCACGCCAAGCCCATCAACAAAAACATAATCTGCTGGAACCATATGGTTTGTCAATTTACATTGATTTTTACTGCATTCGATAATTCTACCGTTTTCACCAATTATTATATTTTCTTTTTTGATGCCTGCTTCTATAGCTAAATCACCATGGATTCTAAGCATAAAGTGATTGCCTTCAATAGGAATAAAAAATCTTGGTTTTATCAACCTCATCATTATTTTTAAATCTTCTTGTTTGGCATGGCCACCAGCGTGGATATCCATCATCTGATAATGAATAACACGCGCGTCGTGTTTGTAGATTGTATCTTTTAAAGTTTGAACGGTTCTTTCGTTCCCTGGCACAACAGAAGAAGAAAAGATAACGGAATCTTTTTGCTTGAATTTAATAAAGCGATGTTCGTTGTTGGCAATTCGCATTAAGGCTGCTCTTTTTTCTCCTTGAGCACCGGTGCAAATTATTACTAATTTTTTATCATCAATTCTTCTAAAATTAGTTTCGTCGACTAGAGTGTTAGGGTTGAATTTTAAATAACCAAGCTTGTGGGCAATTTCTACATTAGTTTTCATAGACCTACCTTCAACCAATATTTTCTTATTTAGTTTTTCTGCTATCCAAAATATCTGTTGAACACGAGAAAGTAGTGAGGCAAAAGTACCGATAATAATTCTACCTGGAGCTTGTTCAAATAATTTTTCTAGTTCTTGACCTACTTCTCTTTCAGAAATCTGGCTACCGGGATGTTCGGCATCTGTTGAATCTGCCATCAAGGCTAATACTCCCTGATTGCCATATTGAGCAATAAGGTTTAAGTCAGCTGGTTTTTCGTAAACAGGATCGTAATCAAGTTTAAAATCACCTGTATGCACGATGGTACCCACAGGACTTTTTATTACTACGGCGTAAGAATCTGGAATGTTATGGTTAACATGAAAAAATTCGATGTTGAACGTACCAAGTTTAAGCTTTGACCTTTCATTAATTTCTTGAAAAATTAATTTAGGTATATTTTTGTGTTCTTCTTGTCGTTTTTGAATAATTCCAGCGGTTAGTTTGGCAGTATAAATTGTAGGGTTTCCAAGCCGTGGCATTAAATGAGGTATGCCGCCGATATGATCGTAGTGTCCGTGAGTAATAATTACACCACGGATATTTTTTGATTTATCTTTAAGGTAATCTATGTTTGGTATAACATAATCAATTCCAGGCATGTCTTCTTCTGGAAATTGCAAACCCATATCAACAATAACAATATCGTTGCCATATTCAAAAACAGTCATATTTCGTCCGACTTCTTCTAAACCACCAAGCGGAATAATTTTTAATCTGTTTTTTGAAATTGGTGTTTGAGTTGGTCTTTGAATTTTTTTACCAGCTCGAATGTTAGATTTCTGGATGTTTTGTTTGACCTTTTGTTTAGGTTTGAATAGCTGTCTAGTTTGTTTGAATTTTTTTGTATTTTTTCTTTTTTCAATCATAGTTTAGTTTAGTTAATGGAGTGGTAATACGAGGTAGTTAATATAGTTAATAAAATTAATATAGTTAATATGGTGGGCGAGGGGAGACTTTTGTCTTCGCTAGCGCTCCGGTGGTTAGGTGAACTGCTATATATTGTGGTGCCGATGGAGGGAGTTGAACCCTCAAGCCCGAAGGGCACACGGCTCTGAACCGTGCGTGTATACCAGTTCCACCACATCGGCGCTTTTATGTTCATAATAATGTTGTATAATAACAGTAAATTTGACAACAGAGTAATTTGTCTGAAAATGGGAGGGTTAATCAAATGCAAGTGAATGATGTTGATATCAAAATGGGGCTTAAGTCAAAGATATTAGTGCGGCCTTTTAAACTTAGTTATGCTACGATACAAGATATTATCGTGGCAATCAAAGAGTCTTTTGGATCTGAGATATGTCAAGAATGGCCTGCAGGTGAAGGATTATTTTTAGGAACGCTTAGAGGTAAGTTTTGTCTAGACATTACTGTTACCAATAAAATGCAAGATGGTAAAACTCACGAAGGGGTAAGAGAACTCATCTTGAAAGCTTTAGACCGATTTAGTACTGAATTGGATTTTGAAAATTTTGTTGGATATTATGATCTAGAGTAGTGAATCCTGCACCCAACTACAATATCGTTTACATAAGATAGCCTTGCGGAATTTGTAAGGCTATTCTTTTTTATATTTTCTTTTTGTTTTAATATACCATTCCTCAATGTTATTGAAGCGATCAGAAGGAATGACAATGCGAGATATATCTATACCCTTGATATCTTTATCAAGGACGTAAGTATAAGTAGGATTAAATAGAAATATTGCTGGAATTTCCGATATAATTATATTTTGGAATTCACTATAAGATTCTTGTCTTTTTTGAGCATCGGTAGATTTTCTTGCTTCTTCTAGCAATGTATCAACTTTTCGGTTGGCATAATTAGCAAGATTTAGGCCTGGGTCTTGGTTTTGAGATGAATGCCAAAACGGAAATGGGTCTGGATCTGCGCCAGCGATAATTCCAAACAATAGTGCCTCATAGTTTCTTGGCTTTATTACTTCTCTAGAAACTCTGGCTCCTTCTACAATGTTTAGATTTGTGGTGACACCAACTTGTTGCCAGAAATTTGCGATCAATTCTGCTGCTTTTAAGTTTTCTGGTTGATCAACAGTTGTTAAGGTAATTTGTAAAATTTTGTCATCATTTTGACGATAAAAAGGCTGATCAGGCACTAGTTTTGATTCTAGATATTCCTCTAAAGTTAGCTCTTCCTCTGTAAGACCTTCTTCTGGAGATGTCTCTTCACCTTCTGCATCTGCTTTTTCCTTTTCCTTCTCCCCTTGGATTTTATTGAATTCTTCTTCTAAAATCTTTTTATAGTCATCAATTTCAAGTTGTTTCCAACCCGTATCTTCTAATGTTTGATTTGCTTGTTGAGGGTTATAGCTTATATCTTCTTGGCTTGGACCATACCCAGGGTAACCAGGTAGTATTGGGCCATCGATAATTTGTCCTTCTAGCCTCAAAGCTTCAGAAAGTATTGTTGGCTTATCAATAGCTAATCTTAAAGCACTTCTGACACCTTTATTTTTTAGAATTTCGTTTTGCTTTTGATTAAAAAATATTGCTGTGTATTGAGGTAAGTTGAAAGAATGGAAATTAAGATTAGTGCTGTTTTTTAAATCATCTTTAAGACGTTTTGGTAGAAAACTAATTCCCCCAACGCTTTTACTTTTTAAACTGTCAACTGCGGTTTCAAAATCAGGGTAGAATTTAAAGGTTAATTTTTCTAAGTATGGTTTTTGGCCGTAGTAATTAGGGTTTGGTTCTAAAATATAAGATTTAATATTACCCAAGGAATCTTTATTCAATTTAACAAATTGCCACATGCCTGTTCCAACTGGCTTGATATTGTATTCATTCAAATTTGCATTAGCTGGCGGAACCTCTAACCATATGTGTTCTGGTAATATACCAAAAGTCAAAGCTTCTAAAAATGGCGGAAAGGCCTCAGGTAAAGTAAAAGCAATTGTGTAGTCGTCAATTTTTTGGATTTCTACTCCACGCAAACTTGGTAAAATTGGACTTTTGAAATCTGGATCTAAAATACTTTCAACAGTAAATATTACATCATTAGCTGTGAACTGTTTAGGATCATCAAGGTTTGAATCATGCCACAAGACATTTTGCCTCAAAGTAAAGGTATATGCTTTTTGATCTTCTGATATTTGATATTCTGATGCTAGGTCTGGAACTAGGTTTAAATCTTTATCATATTTTAATAATCCCGAAAAAATTAAATTTGCTAGATCCGAATCTACATCGTTAGTTTGAGAAAGTAATGGATTAACATATTGTGGGGCACCAATTAAACCTTCTGTATGCTCGCCACCAACAATAGGAGTTGGAAGAAAATTTGCTAGGTAAAATTTAACACCTAAAAAAATCAAACTGATTAGAATTATCAAAGCTGCCACTCGCACCAGCCACAACTCTTTTTTGCTTAGAGTTTTTTTTAAGTGTTTAAGTTGCTTAGGTTTTGGTAATTTATTTTCTGATAAAGAATAAACCAACTTTTTATCAAGTTCATTTTGATATTGCGGCTTTTGCCCATTCTTTGTTGTAGTAGAAGAGGAAACAGAAAGATTATCTGTTTTTTTAAAAGGAATTTTCACAATTAGTTTTTAATTTTTGGATGTTTAGCTTTGCAAGATAACTCCTGCTAAAGCTGTGCCTAAAAATATAATAGAGAGAATAATGGTGAAGTAAAATAGTGACTTTTCGGCACCTCGTTTTGTTCTAAATGAGTTTCCTTCGCCACCAAAAGCAGCGCCAAGGCCAGCACCTTGGTTTTGGACTAAAACCACTATAATTAAAAGAATAGCAGAAGCTATTTGTACTATGGTGAGTATTAACATATTTAATAGATATATACTATCAGATATTAATAAATGTGTCAAGAATGGGGTGGGTACATTCTACTCCGAAGTGCAACGTTTTAAACAATACAAAAAGACATCTCTTTTAGGTAAAATAATAAAGTACCCCTTAATTATTAAGCCAAATATAGAGATGTCCTACCAACATATTACC